>Ga0209415_10002422_pt1 | contig 34887 bp, 31 predicted proteins | sample PeaSoiSIISIP2007_FD_187696 | JGI IMG/M metagenome (GOLD analysis project Ga0209415, IMG submission 187696) | Peat soil microbial communities from Weissenstadt, Germany - SII-SIP-2007 (SPAdes) (version 2) | ecosystem: Environmental > Terrestrial > Soil > Wetlands > Peat | place: Germany... | reverse complement strand
CGATGGCCAGGTCGCTTGAGAAAAGGCTAAAGAGCGGCCTTAGGTTGCGCACGCGCGACGCGCCGGGATAAAAACCACGAGGTGACATACGAATGCTTCTTTCTAAACTGAGTGATCAAAAACAGGATCATCCACCGAAGTTCCTCAGCCTCAGTCCTCGTCGGCCCGAATCCAGTCCACCGCAAGAGTGGCCTTCAGTTGGGGGTCAGCTTCTTGTTCCTGCATGATGCTGTTGATCACATGCGGATGGGGTTCGAACTGGCAGGACAAACGGAAGGATCGCAAAATCGATGGATCACCATCCCAAGCCAAAAACAGCTTACTGCGATTGTATCTGTCAATTGTTGCGGGCGGAGTTTTGTCGAAAACTAGCTTTCCCCAGTCACTCGCCAGCTGTCCGTTACTCGCAAGTTATTCTGCCAGTTGGGTGTGCTCGCTCGGCACTTGGCTGCAGTTCTGCGAAGCGGTCCAGAAGTCGGCTTCGAGAAAATCGAACCTCAGGCCATCCGAAATTCGGAAACATTACCACGGGTGTGTTTACCCCCGTGCTCGCCAAACACTCGAAGTCGTTCTCGCTCATTGACTGCATCTCGGTTGGCGTTGATCGAATGCAGTGGAACTTCGAGCCGATGCGAAAGCAGGTGGCGGGGTCTCCACAAATGCCACTTAGTCATTCAGTGCAAAGCCGCCCGCCTGGTGGAAATGACCCACTTGTGCAATTGACGCACACTCGAGAATCGCGATAACGTCCGAGCAGCGTCATCCGCCAGTCGTCTCGGCCAAGCCGCTAAGACTGGTTGCCTCCAGGAGAATCTGTGGTTTTCAGAACCATCCGCTGCAGGACTGTGCAGAAACTTGCAATCTGCCTTGTTCTGACACTGATCGCGAAGGCCGCTTTGGCCGCCTCCGGATTTACCCCTCAACGTCGCCTCGGATACACCACGGGCGATCAATGGGAGCCCGCGCTGGCGACAGACGCCAACGGTCACATCTACATTCTCTTTCCGCAGTATGGCCCGGTGGCTCAATGCCCGGCGTGCACCGCGCCCACCATGGTCCTGCTGACCAGCAACGACAATGGCCTTTCGTGGGAGCCGCCGCAGCCCCTGCTGACTTCATCGTCCGGACAATTTGATGCCCAGATCAAGGTCGACCCCGTTGATCGGCAAACTCTTTATGCATCGTGGATGCAGGGCAGGCACGATATCGTCGTGGCGCGGTCGCAGGATTTTGGCCGCTCCTGGTATTTTGCCATCGCTGAACATTCTCCGGAGGTCGCTATCGACAAGCCGGTGTTGGCCGTTCGCGGCCCCAATGTCTACGTGAGCTTTAACCACGATCAGACGCTCGCGGTAGCGGCGTCGCATGATTACGCGCAGAATTTTTCTTCCACTGTGCTGAATCCTAGTGCTGGGCCGGGCTGGTCACTGGCGGCAGGGGCCACTGTGGATCCCGTCGGCAACGTCTATTTTTCCTGGACGGCCTACCCGCGAACAGATATTCTCACGCGACCGGTGGAGGTGTTTGTAAGCCGATCAGCGGACGGCGGCCGGAACTGGAGTACGACGCCGATGGACGTTTCCACCGCGGCGCCGGATTGCTCGGCCTATGTCTGTTCAGCTGGCTTTCTGGCCTCCCAGATGGCTCTGGCTTCGGATGATGCCGGAATCATCTATGCCTTGTGGAACTCCGGCTCGGTTATAGGCGGACCGGAGCACATTTATTTCTCCTCTTCCACGAACGAAGGGCAAAACTGGTCAGCGAGAGTTGACGTCTCGAACGCCTCGTTTGACGCGGAGCACTGCTTTCCGGCCATCACCGCCGGCACCGCTGGCGACATCCGCATTGCATGGATGGACACGAGAGAAGTGGATACGCAGAACCATCCTCTTTGGAATACCTACTATCGAGCTTCCACCAACGGCGGGGCGACCTGGTCGCCGGAATCGCAACTCTCCGGCCCCGTGCGCAGATACGATTACATCCTGCCCAACGGTTTCCTCTTTCCATTCGGCAACTTGTTTTCCATCGGCATCGATAACCTCGGTAGCACTCATGCGGTGTGGGGAGAAGGGCGCAATTACTGGTCGCCAGGTTCAATCTGGTACACGCGCGGGCGCTAAAGTCGTGACTTTAGGACCGTCGTCCCGATCAGTTCGATCGTTAGCAGCGTGCACGATCTGGCTGGCTGTTGCCGCCCGGCAGATTATTCTGAAAATTGATGGTCAATTGATCGCCGGAATTGACGTGGAGTGTAGGCGCTTGGAGACCGGTGTCCGTGATGTAGCAATACCGCGTTAAGCCTTGCTAATCGATTGTAGTCTGGAATGTGAACGTGACTGTAAGCGTGCCGTTTTGGCTCCCAAAGGTCAGGCGGAGGCGAAACCATGGAGCCGGGCGCGGAAATGGCTGCAAGGCTCCCTGTGAAGCGCCTGTTCCATGATCGGCCGACGGCTGGCCGTTTCAGTCCCGTCGAAACCGATCTTGGTGTGTGTCCGTCGCAGAACGGCTTCGTCTTCGATTTTCCGCAATGACAGAGCGCATACTGCTCGGAGGCCGGAAGCGCCTCGCCCTCAACCCACTCAGTCGACTCGCCGTCCTTGTTGACTCCGACCTCGAATTCTACGGGATTTCTCCAATCCAGCCTCGAAGCAAGTCCATGTCCAGAGAGTTCCGCAAGTGATCCGCCAGACGAGTTAAACGGGAATCGCGCTCTGCCGTTACAAAAATCTCTTGCTGCGCGGGCGAGAGACCAGCGTAGGCGCGCAGCGAATCAATGAGACCGTGGCGGAATGCATCGTTATCAAAGAAGCCGTGAACGTATGTCCCGCAGGCAAGTCCATCGGAGCTAATGGCTCCATCGAGTGACTCTGAGTTCGTTCCCAGTGGCACAATTCGAGCCAGAGGACTCATAGGCCCAAGGCTGCGAGTTTCACCAACATGGATCTCATAACCCTGAAACTGTTCTTGTGGCCACGGTTGCCCCAAGAAGGACTCAGCACAGATGAAGCCGCAGACTGGTCGTGTTGTCTTCTCCATGTGGAGCGTAGTTTCGATAGGCAGAAGTCCCAGGCCTTTACTTTCAGTAGGACGACCTTCATTCTCAATTCCGGAGGGGTCATGAATTGTCATGCCCAACATCTGAAAGCCTCCACACACACCAATGATTCCTCTCTGGCGCGCGTGATGGTCTTCGATGGTTGACCAGAATCCCTTCTGGGCCAGCCAACCGAGATCGTCCTGGGTCTGTTTGCTGCCGGGCAAAATGAGCAGATCCGCATTCGCAATGTCTTCCGCTTTATCCAAGTAGGCAAGGGAAATCGAAGGCTCGACTGCGAGCGCATCGAAATCCGTGAAATTAGACATGTGCGGCAGGGCAATAACGCCGACCCTTAATGAGCGATCTGGTGATCGCGTATCGACGGGCGTGCACCAGACTCGTTGCGCGCTACGTCGATCCTCGTTGGCTACACCATCTTCCTCCTCAAGGCCGAGATCGTGCAGGTACGGTACAACACCCACGCAGGGAAGCCCCACGCGTCGCTCGATCATCTCAATGCCCGGTTGCAGCAGCGACTTGTCTCCGCGGAATTTGTTGATCACAAAACCTTTGATAAGCGCTCGCTCCCAGGGATTGAGCAGCTCCAGGGTTCCGACAAGCGCTGCAAAAACGCCCCCACGATCGATGTCGCCAACCAGCAAACAGGAAGCATCGGCGGCCCGAGCCATCCGCATATTGACGATGTCGTGATCGCGCAGGTTAATCTCCGCCGGCGAACCCGCGCCTTCGAGAAGAATGACATCGTAGCGGGAAGCAAGCTTGCGGTAGCTCTCGACTACAACCGGAAACAATTCTTCGACCCGGTGGTTATGGTAGTCCGCTGCCGTCATTTGTCCCCACACTCGGCCTAGGACGACAATTTGAGAGCTCGTGTCGGAACTAGGTTTAATGAGCACGGGATTCATTTCGGCACAGGCAGGCGTCCGGCAGGCCTCTGCCTGAAGCGCTTGGGCACGGCCGATCTCACGCCCATCTGGAGTTGCCGCTGAATTGAGCGACACGTTTTGCGCTTTAAACGGCGCCACACTATAGCCGTCGTTGGCAAGAATGCGGCCCAGCCCCGCCGTGATAATGCTCTTGCCCACGTGGGAGGCCGTCCCCAGAATCATTAGCGCTGACGATTGCACAAGTAATTATTCCTGCCGGGGCATCACCACGCCTTCGACCAGCGGGCACCGGCGTGTCTGTCATCTCGTAGTGCCGAATCGACAACGGCCTGCACTTCCAACAATCTTCCGAAGAGCCACAAGACATCTGATAAACGGTTTAGATATGCGAGCATCTGCGGATCTACGGGAGAACCGCTCTCGACCAACCGGACGGTATGCCGTTCCGCACGCCTGCAGACTGTACGAGCCATCTCAAAAGCGGCAGCTTCCGTGTGTGCCCCAGGCAGGGACCAGTCGGACAGGATGCCCTCGATAGTCTCAATCCTGTGGACCAGAGTTATAAGATGTTCGATGTCCTCCGCCGTTATACCGGGCGCGTCCTTCTTCGTCTTGGTCGTGGGCGCTGTGGCTAGTGCCGATCCCAGTCGAAACAGTGTCTTCTGGATTCCTTCGGTCCAAGAGCAGACGTCGGCATTTTGACAGATACTGCGAGCAAAACCGAGAACAGAATTCAGTTCATCGACACACCCGTATGCTTCCACCCGCAGATCAGCCTTGGACACACGCACATCTCCTACCAGCCCAGTCTGTCCGCCATCCCCCCGTTTTGTTGCGATGCTCATATCATTATTCCTTTGAGGTATGTCTTTTCACCAACGCGTTTCTTACGTCACCGCGGATCGCATCTTCCCGGAGGCCTAGAACATCTATCAAGCGGACTCTTCAACCGCACTCTTCAATCGCACAATTGTGAATCAAGTTTGTGTCCAGCGCCACGACAGATCCATAGTCCTTTGTCCGACTCCAAGCTTCTTGCTCCGATACTTTGCAACAGTTCGTTAGCACGACGCGAATGAAGCCAGCGTGCGCAACCGCCGCGATCGGAAAGATCGTCGCTTCTCCCAGCAAGAAGGCAATCTCTCTGCAAACCCGTGACTCAAATTGCTCAAATGATTCCCCTCCTGGCGCAGTCGAATTGGGGTATTCCTCTGCCCATCTCTTTGCCCGGACCGGGTCGTGCACTTCAATTTCGTTCCACGAAAGGCCCTCCCACAGACCAAAGTGGATTTCGCGCAAACCAGGACGAACCTGGAGTCCTGCTCCAAAGTGTTTGGCAATAGCCTCAGCAGTTTGCCGGGCACGCCGAAGGTCGCTCGTATAGATTCGACGGATCGCGTGTTCCGACAACATTTTCACCAGTCCCGCGAGTTGTAGACGGCCTCGCTCATTGAGTTCCGGGTCAGAATGACCACAGAACCGGCCTGCCATGTCGGTTTCCGCATGACGAATTAAAAGAAGATAGGTCACGTGTTCCAGACTCCACAAAAATAAACTGCAATCTCGGTGAGCTGGTTCGTGGCTCCGAAGCAGTCACCTGTGACCCCGCCGATCCGGCGGAAATAATAGAGGCCGCTCAAGGCGGTAATCACAATTGCCACAAGGACCGGAATCCAAAACTCTGTCCGCATTAGATAGAGAACGATGGCAAAGCTCAGAAGAGCGCCTGTGATAAGAGATGTAGGAGAAACTTTCTGCGCAATCCTCGCCCCTTGTCCGTCATTCTCCCGTGCCGGCCGCAGGAAATAACTCAAAGGAAGGGTTGTCCAACGACAGAGGACGTGTGCGGAGACTACCAATGCCGTAAAACGATTCACTGGAAGAATCGATAGAAGGAGGAATCTGGCCAGCATAGAAAGCACGATGGCCAGTGCTCCGAAGCTTCCGATTCGGCTATCCCGCAGGATGGTGAGAACCTGCTCCCGATTCCAGCCTCCACCAAAAGCATCCATCGTATCCGCCAAGGCGTCTTCGTGAAGTCCACCTGTAATGAGCACCAGAAAGGTCAATACCAACAGCGCCACGAGGGTTCGATTGAGGTGAGGCGTCAGGATGCGCTGCAAAACCGAAGCGCCGAAGCCGATGGCCAGACCGACAACGGGGAAGAACTTTGCCGAGCGCGATAAGGAGTCGGGCTGGTAGGGAATACGCGAGATCGGGAGCCGCGTAAGAAATTGGAAAGCAACTAGCAGCTCTTCCATCAAACGTCTCATGCTTGCGCCCCGCTTACACCCGCCGAGGTGAAGGTTGCCATGTCGGTGTAGAGCCGCAAAGCGGATTCGATGATGGGCATCGCCAATACCGCACCAGTGCCCTCACCGAGCCGCATATCGAGCGTCAGAATGGAGTCCAGTCCCAAATACTCCAGCAAAAAGCGATGGCCTGGTTCTTTCGAACAATGTCCGGCGAACAGATACTCTTTTACTCGGGGTTCGACCGTGTACGCCAATGCTGCGGCTGCTGTCGAGATAAAACCATCCGTAATAACCGGGATCTGATATCGCGCCGCACCTAGGACGAATCCAACCATGGCGGCGATTTCTAATCCCCCTACCCGCCGCAGAACCTCAAACGGTTCCGCATCGGAAATTCGGCCGTCCTTGGCGAAGTGCCTTTGCATAACGCCATCGACGACCCTGATCTTGTGGTCGTGAGCTTGCGCATCGAGTCCCGTTCCCTTGCCGGTGACCGCGGCAGGAGGTTGGCCGGTGAGGACAGCGGTTATCACGCTCGCCGAAGTCGTGTTGCCTATTCCCATCTCGCCGACTGCGATCAGTGTCTGCCGCTTCTCCTGAGCGCTGGTCGCCAGTTCGAGTCCGGTCCGCAAAGCTCGCAGCATTTCATCTTCGGTCATGGCAGGTTCATGAAGCATGTTCCGAGTGCCCGGACGGACCTTGCGCTGCAGAAGACCCGGCAGATTGCCGAACTCCGCATCCACACCGACATCAACGATGGTCAGCTCAGCACAGTGCAGCCTTGCGAGTACATTGATCGCAGCCCCTTCCTGGAGGAAATTAAGCACCATCTGCTGGGTGACTTCTTTGGGGTATGCACTAACTCCTTCAGCCACGATGCCGTGATCGGCCGCAAACACATAGGCAGCCTTGGTCAGCGGCGACGCATGGTCGCCGCTCCTGATGGCAACATATCGCGCGGCAATATCCTCGAGTCGGCCGAGACTACCCAGTGGCTTGGTCAGATTATCAAGACGTGTGCGCGCCTGCCTCAGCCATTTGGGGTCGGGCGCAACAATTTCGGTGATGAATTCGGCAAGGCTGCCTGCGGTAACGGTGGTCATGGTATTTTCTCCAGCAAAGCGCGATTCTCACCAACTAACTTCGGACCGCGTCGCGGGGGGCAATCGAACGCCCTTTCCAAAATGTCGGGTTGCAAAATATCTTGCGGACGGCCTTTGCTTAGTTCCTGGTCAGGTTCCAGCAACAGAACGGACGAGAACGTGCCTTCAATTAGCTGAAGATCATGCATCGCAGCCAAGATCGTGACTCCCTCGTCACTGAGAGTCCTGATCAGCCCGAGCAATTCGAGCTGGCGGCCCAGATCGAGGCTTTGGGTAGGCTCGTCAAGCAGCAACAACCTAGGCTCCTGTGCCAATCCAAGAGCGATTTTGACTCGTTGACGTTCTCCTCCACTAAGTTCATTGAAGATGCGAGAGCGGAGGGAAGTGACATCGGCCATTTCCAGAGCGCGCTCGACCGCCTGGCGGTCTCGACGTTTGAAACCCGCGAACAGGCCAAGATAGGGTGTACGCCCTTGCTCGACGATCTGCTCAACTGTGAAATCGAACGGTACTTCGAATCGTTGCGGAACAAGCGCAACCAGCTGCGCGGCCTCTACTCGCCGGAGAGTGTCCACCCTGCGCCCTGCAAGCGAAACCGTGCCGCGTGAGCAAGCGAGCACGCATGCGGCGAGGCGCAGGAGTGTGGTTTTCCCAATTCCATTTGGACCTATCAGCGCTGAGCAGTCTCCCTGTTCTATTGTGAAGTTAAGACCATCCAGAACAGAACGGCGCCCGAAGTTAAAGGACACATTCACAAACTCAAGCAATGGAGTCACAATGCATACTCCCGTCTCGTCCGGCGCAAAAGGTAGAGGAAAAATGGACCACCGATAAATGCGGTTAGGAGCCCAACCGGAATTTCAGAAGGAGCAAGGACGGTGCGAGCCAGAGTGTCCGTCAAGACTAAGAATATCGAGCCTGCGATCGCCGTAACTGGCAGGAGTCGAGTGTGATCTGGGCCCAGGACCAGTCTTGCCATGTGAGGAACGATCAGCCCTACGAAGCTGATCACTCCTCCCAATGACACGGCGGCCGCGGTGATGAGTGACCCGGTAAGAATGATGGCTAAGTGCGTTTTTTCCACCTGCACGCCAACTTGGCGGGCATAGTCGTCACCGAGCGCCAAAGTGTTCAAACGCCGTGCCAGGGGAAAACAGAAAATCAGGCCGCAGCCGATCATCACGGCGGTGACCTCGAGTTGAGTCCACCTGGGCACGGCAATGACTCCAGTCAGCCAGGCGGCAAGCACTCGCGTCCGCAGGCCAAAGTTGTCGTCGAGTATCACCAGAAAATAAGTGGAATAACTCAACATCGTGCTCACCGCGAAACCCGCGAGCAGGAGCGTGATCACGGGAACCCGCCCACCGATCCGGGCCAGCCAATATACCAGCGCCATGCTTGCCACTGAACCGGCAAATGCCATCATGGCAGTCGCTCCGAATCCTAGAAAAGAAAAACCAGAGAGCAGGAAAAGTCCAATCCCAGCCCCAAGGGCTGCTCCTCCCGAAGTGCCGATCACGTACGGATCAGCCATGGGATTTCGGAAAAGCCCCTGGAATAGAAGTCCAGCCACGGAGAGTGCAGCCCCCACCAATGCCGACGCGAGCACCCGAGGAAGACGAATTTGGAAGACAATCACGGAATTCGTACTCCCGGAGCGATGCCAATCGAGCAAGGAGCCGAGCACTTCCCGAACACCGATCTTGGTCGCTCCCATCCCCATGGAGAGCACAAGCACGACGGCGAGAACCACCAGCAGGAATGCGACAATAAGCATGAAGAACGCGCGGTCGGAGAATCCGATCCGACGATCAGTTCGTGCCGACGATCCCGAGGCAATTTTGTCTGCTATTTCAGTTTCCACGACTCGCCTCCGAGTGTTATGCGGATGCCCGAGCGAACGGTGAATGGAAGCGCCGGATATCCAAACGCCTCGTCATAATGTTGGCTCAGCACATTTTGGACATCGGCGTAAAGGCTGAGCGCGTGCATCACCTGATAACTGCCTCCAAGGTCGAGCTTCTGAAATGCTGCGTCGAGATTGCGATTCGGCAGGAGCAGGCTCGTGCCGCCGTTCTCATCATAGAGAAAATCGCTATCATCTCGCTTGCCCACGAAGGTTCCAGTTAGCGAGGCAGTCCACCGCGAGTGATGATAAACGACCGCCATGTAGCCGCTATGAGGCGCGCGTCGAAATGGCCGGGCACCAATCAGCGGCGAAAAGATACCGATCGGGATGGTTGAGAAGTTCGAAGCGGTGTTGTGGCTCGGGCCAATAGCGTCGCTGGTAAAGGAACGTTGCACAACCGCGTCCAAGTAAGTGTATCCGCCACGAGCCACGAGGTTTCGTCCAAGCTGGTATTCGACGTCCGTCTCAATTCCTTGCGCACGGAATGCCTGTGAGTTCACCGTGGCTCCATATTGGGAGGCTCCTGCCAGCTGGTTGACGATGGTTTGCGGGATCCCGAGATCAATTAACCCCTGGCTCGGAACATATTCGATCAGATTGCCGAACTCGTTGTGAAAATACGTGACCCCTAATTTTGCCCGCCCATCGAAAAGGCTCTGCTCCAGGCCGCCGTCGTAAGTTCTGGAGCGCTCGGCTCCAATCGGAGCAATATGGTACTGCGCAATGAGTTGCTCTCCATTACCGAGTGTCTGAAGCAGGCTGAACAGGGACATTCCGGCATCAGAAATGCTGGGTTCCTTGATGCCCGTGCCGAAATTGGCGCGAAGCTTCGTCCCACTGAATAGTTTCGATGTATCCGGCCGCAGCAAGTAGTAGGCAAGCGATGCTCGCGGCGTGCCCGCCACGCCGAAGACCGCGTTTTTCTCGATGCCGCTCCCTAGCGTGTAGTAAAAACGGTTGGCGAGGCTGCCTGCCAGCTGCATCATGTAGCTGTAATTGCCGCGATCGGCGGGAGGCAGGCCATAACTCGGCTGAGTGAACCCACGCTCGGCTTCGTAGCGAAATCCGAAAAGCGCCGACAACTGCGGCTTAATCTGGTAATCGGTTTGCGCGTAAACAAAATCGCGATCGGTGCTGGTTATATACTGATTCGGATAGGGCTCAATGTACTGAAAAATCGCTTGCCCGCTTACCGTGTATCCATTTGCTCCAGTTAGAGTGACCGGCGCGCCAATGTACTCTGGTCCCACTATCGGCGAGTCGTAGGGAATCCCCGTCGGTGCGTAGTCGGTGTATTGCGAGCGCAACCGAAGCATCCCATAACGCAATAGATTGTGCCAACGCTGCGTAGTCTGTTGCTGGAACGTGGCTCCGATGAAGAGTTGCTGATCTTTCTGACCCGCATCATCCGGGATTCCATAAAGCTGAATTGCGTTGGGCAGCCCGACCGCAGTCGCCAACCGCCGGACGGTTGCTCGAAATTCGGTGTTCGGTTTCGGAGTCCAGCCAAAGTTCCCGGCATAGGTTCCATTGTGAAAGGAATTGTTAGGAATCTCATTCGCGGTGTCGAAGCGGGAAAAATCAGAAAAATAGTCGAACTGCTTATAACCTCCACCCAGGGTTCCTTCCTGTCGATAAGTTCCGAAATTCCCACCATCAATCGAGTAGGTGAGCTCGGGCAGAGGCGTGATGCCGCGCGGCGTAGTCATGCTCACGACACCGGCAAGCGCATCGGAGCCGTACAGAGCGCTGTTCGGTCCTCGCAACACTTCGATTTGATCGATCCCAGTCGCGGCAAGGACACCAAAATCGTCGTTGGCGGGGATGCCATCAATGAGAACCTTGTTAGCATCACTGTTACCGCCGCGCACGAACAAATCACCCAGACCGCCGCGCTGTCCAGTTTGCGTGAGTTGCGCACCAGGCAATAACCGAAGAGCCTCGTGCACGTCCAGTTTGTCAGCGTAGTCTCCCGAAAGTAGAGTGATGGATGCGCCTACTTGCGCCTCCGGCGTCGGCGTGCTTGTCGCCGTAACAGTAACGGCCTGGGACACAACGCCGATGGCCAGAAGCAGATCAACATTCGCATTCGCGCTTTCTCCAACATAGAAAAGCTTACTCGCGGTCAGATCGAACGAGGAAGCGCTGGCCTGGACTTGGTATCGACCTGCGGAAACATCGTGGAATTCGTATCTTCCTTCGCTGTCGGCAGTCACCGAAGCGATTACCTTCTGATCGGTGACGAGTTCGACTCGCGCCTTCGGGATGACGGCGCCGAGCGAATCGGCGACGGTGCCACGAACAGTCGCGGCGTGCGCTGCCAGGGCTAACAAACCTGGCAGCAGGAGGAAACAAAACAATCTGCCGTATGGATGGTCTTGTCTGACGTATTTCATTTTTCCCCTCGGAAATTGGTGTCGGCAGAACCGGTCTCCTGACTTACGCCTCGACGAATCTGGGCAGCCTTCCCAGGGGATTCAGTCCCCAGTGGCTGCAGTCACCTGCCTGCCCAGTTCTCGGCGTTCACAGTTACGGGGTAGTGGCGGAATTCCACCGCGCTTCCCGAACATTCTGCCGTTTGGTTTTGGTTAAGAGCCCAAGATCGCAAGCGATCACGCTTTACAAATGAGGCTCAGGGATGAAATTGTTTTGCTAAGTCCTCCAATGCATCGAATGCTATCGGACTTGGGAACTGAATCCGATCATCGGTGTAAAAGATGCAGCCCTGTTGAACCGCTCTTAAGTGTTCCCAGCCAGGTCGCATCTTCAGTTCCTGAACCGTAATTTTCGATCCGCGCATGAGCAGAAGTGCGTCGGGCTGGCGACTTACAATCGTCTCCAGACTCACTTGCGGCCACTCTTGCGTGATGTCGTCGGTCACGGAGACGCCGCCAGCCGCGTCAATCAACTCACTGATAAACGCACGCTTGCCGATAGTCATCACCGGGTCGTACCAGATCGCCATGAATACTCGCACCTTTGGCTTGTCGGCGACGCGAGCCTTCACGGCGTCTACGCGCGTGCGCAACCGGGCGACCAGACTATTAGCATCCGTCTCGCGGTCTAGCACCTTGCCCAGGCTGAGAATCGAGGCGTAGATTCCCTCGATCCCGTGCGGATCCACCATGAACACCGGAATGCCCAGGCGCTGCAGGTGGCCCGCGAACTCCAGGGTGTTCAGGTCGCCCGTACCGAGCGCTAGGTCCGGGTGCAGGGCAACGATGGTTTCAATTGAGGGATTGAGAGGAAGTCCAATGCTTGGCTTCTGGAGAGCCTCTTTCGGATATTTTGTGAAATCACTGACGGCAACAACGTCGGCTCCCGCACCTAGCGAATACACGATGTCCACCACACTGGGGATCAGACAAACCACTCGATGAGGGTGATCCGGGACCTCCACCGTGCGCCCCAGTTCGTCTTTCACCGTTCGGCTGGCGAAGCAGGGAAGCGCGATTGAAGTCAGCAGTACGACAATCCCCAGTTGGATTCTCATCGCGCCTCCGCAAAGGGTGTAGCGCTGGCCTGCTGCAAGAAGGATGAGACTAGAGATGGATTGGACCGGAAATGCAGATGGATGTAACTTCCAAGTGTGTTCCCGCGGACGAAGCCTTCCTGCTCTCTTCGGTTGGAAAGCGAGTAATGAACGCGATAGACGCAACGCAAAGGATCGTGAGCGACGACCCGCGAGCAGTGAAAACTGTGCCCACGAACGTGGGTTCCTTTTTCCCCTAGCAGACAATCGTGCGCGAATTCCACATCGGCGTACCCGAAGTGAACCAACGCTTTGGTCATCTCAACAGCCACGGGAAGGATGCCCGCCATGGGATAACTCTGCCCTTCAATCGTTGTCAGTGTTTCAGCGAGGTACATCAACCCGCCACATTCGGCGTAAACAGCCTTATTCGCTTTTGCAAAATCACGGATATCCCGGAGCAGGCTGCCATTGCCGCTTAGGGTAGCCGCGTACAGCTCTGGATATCCACCGCCGAAGTAAAGAGCGTGAAGACTCTCTGGTAGCACGGGATCTGCAATCGGACTGAACTCCACGATTTCGGCGCCATTCTTCCGCAGGAGATCGAGATTGTCCTCGTAATAAAACGAAAATGCTCGATCGCGAGCTATACCTACCCGGATGCCTTCATATTTGCGTTCAGCATTACATACGGGTGCAGTTTCAAACCGTTGGTTGCAGTGCTTCGCATTCAGCAATTGCTCGACGTCGAGAAGGTTGCCTAATCGGGTGAGAGTGGAGACGCTCGCGGTAATTCCTTCGGCGGCGGTGTGCAACCCAAGGTGCCGCTCGGGAATCGCTGCATCTGCCTCCACCGGTAGCCAACCGAGCACCGGCACCGCGGATGCTTGTCCAATCGCCGATTCCAGCATTCGAAAGTGGGCATCGCCAGCCACGCGGTTCAACACGATGCCGGCAAAACGCAGCTCCGGATCGAAGGTTTCGAACCCACGAATCACAGCGGCAATGCTGCGCGCGCTGTTCCCGGCGTCTAGAACGAGAACGACCGGCAAGTCGAGCAGCTTGGCAATTTCCGCTGTGCTGCCTTCCTCCGAACTTCCGGTCACACCGTCGAAAAGCCCCATCATGCCTTCGACTACAGCTACGTCGCACCCTGCGGAAACGCGGGAGAAAATCTCGCGATTGGCTTCGCCATCGAGCATCCAGGTGTCGAGATTGCGCACAGCGCGGTGCGCAACAAACGCAAGATGGCCGCCATCGATGAAGTCAGGACCGCACTTGAACGGCTGCACGGTCAAACCTCGTGATCGCAGTGCCGCGATGATGGCGAGAGCAACCGTGGTCTTGCCCACACCGCTGGCCGTGCCTGCTACCGCAAACGCATTCACGGATGCACCTCCACAGCTCCCTTGAGTGCAAAGGGCAGTCCGGCGACCATGAGCAAAACGTTATCCGCAATACTTGCAACCCGCTGATTAATCTCTCCGAGCAAGTCGCGGTATTTGCGTCCCTCCGGGAACGGAGGAACGATCCCGCTGCCCACTTCGTTCGATACCAGCCCAATCGAACAAGGCGCGGAGCGCAGCGCCGTGTAAAACCTCTGCAGGCGCTCTTCAACAGCGATCAGATTCCCGTGCTCGGCATCGAGGAGACTAGCGGCGTACAGCGTAAGACAATCGACCACCAATATCCGGTAATTGGACCCTTCTTCCGCCAGCACTCGGTCGAGATCCAGTGGCTCCTCGATAGTCCGCCACTCCTGGGGACGTTCGGCCCGGTGGCGTTCGATCTTCAACCGCATCTCTTCGTCTAAGGGCCGGGCAGTCGCGACAAACGCCACGGGAGAAACGCCAGCGGCAAGCGTCTGGACGTATCGGCTCTTGCCGCTTCGTACACCGCCCAGCACTAACGTGATGGCTTTTCGAGATTTGTCTGGCATGCTCACCTGGGGCACAGAGTGGTGGCCCTGATGCGAGCGGGATTCTACAGGCAGCTTTCAGACGCGGATTGTGGACAATTCGTCAGAACGCTCTCCGACTCTCCCATCGAAGTCGAATACGACTTAGGTTAGCGTCTGGCCGGTCTCCTGACTTACGCTTCGTCGAACCTGAGCAGCCTTCCCAGAAAGTTGTCCAGTGGCGTAGTTGCTCAGTTCTCAGCGAATACAGTTGCGGGACAGTGGCGGATTCTAACCGCCTTCCCAAATACCAGACTCCGTGATTTATACCGCGATACAAAAAAAACGTCAAATGCTACGCGTGAGTGCAGTCCACTGCACCTCACCCATTTTAAGTTTCACCCGAAGATACGCCGGCCAGCTACAGGCGAATCCAACTGTTTGCGAGCAGTTCTTCCGGCCGGCCTTCCTGCAGCAGCGAGTACATAATCTCCAGTCCGGTTACCAAACGCGGCCCTGGACGAGAGAAGTATGCACTTGCATTCACTGCATATACCCTGCCGTTGCGCACAGCCTTGACTCGTTCCCATCCTTCGGGAAACTGCGTGGCGTGGTATTCCTCGACGGACCTTTCCAGGTTGTGACCGCACGGCATGACGAGGACCACATCGGGGTCGACGCGCAAAACCAGGTCCCATTCCATGCGGTAACTGTCCTTTCCCAGCTTGCCAAGCGGATCGACACCGCCCGCCAAGGCAATCATCTCCGGGATCCAGTGACCTCCGTTGAAAGGCGGTGACAGCCACTCCAGACAGACTACTGTGGGTCTTTGTGGTTTGGTCATCCGGCCAATTTTGGCGATCCGTTCCCGCAGAGACCACACTAACGCGCGAGCTTCTGCATTCCGATCCGTGGCCTCGCCAACCCGCAAGACGTCTTTCAACACATCGTCCAGGGTATGCGGTGTCAGCGAAAGCACCTGTGGCTTTGAGGAAAGCTGGTGAACAGCCTTTGCCACATGCGATGTGCTGATGGCGCACACGTCGCACAGTTCTTGCGTGACAATGAGGTCCGGCTTAATTGCTTCCAGTTTCTGGATATCGACTTGATAAAGGCTCTCCCCGTGAGAGGAATACTCGTTTACGTCATGGTCAATTTCCGCCGATGTCAGATCGTGGGCAAGGTTTGTGTTTACGATTACGGTCTTTCCCACAGCTTTCGGCGGGAAATCGCATTCGAAGGTCACACCTGCAACCGAGTTTCCCAGACCCAGCGCATACAGAATCTCGGTGGCCGATGGTAAGAACGAGCAAATCTGCATATTAGGAACCTCGGTATTGCGCATGATTTCCAAATTCAGTTAAACCAGACCTTCCAGCCGCCTGCCCACAACGTGACCGGGGGCTCAATATCCTAGAAGGGCCGTCATCTGGCGCAAGATTCTACGCTCGTGCCAGATGACCTTGAAACTACGGCGCATCGACAACACATCGAAAACCAATCGTTCCCGCGCGATCGCGCCAGGAGCCATCAGCAGATACTTCTGGTGCTCATCGAGCCGGTAAGTTTGCGGGAAGTACCAGACGGAGCCGCGGGGTTGATAAGACGCACCCCCGCGAACGATTGCGGCGCGAGTATGCGGGTCGCGGTATTCGTCTGTCCATTGGGAGACGTTGCCGATCAGGGCGAGAACACCGAATGGACTTACGCCTTCCGGGAAAGCAGCAACGTCAGCAGGCGGGCGCATCGTAGGCCCGGGATCCACAGGTGGAATTGCCCGCGCATTCCAGTTGTTGCCCCAAGGGTAGGTACGGCCATCGGCGGACTGCGCCGCGTATTGCCATTCCCACTCGTGCGGAAGACGCTTTGCGCTCCAGTCCGAGTAGGCTCGAGCATCCTCGATCGAAACCCAGGTTACGGGCTTGTTCTCCCAGCCTTCCGGATAGCTGCCATTTTTCCATGCACGCAGGAAATTGTGATCATCGTTTGGGTGATAGTGCGTTGCGTCGAGGAATCTCTTGAACTCGGCATTGGTCACGGGCGTGCGATCGATATAGAAACTGTGAACGTGCATTCGATGTCGATGAAAACGCCGCGCCGCATCTTCCCAAGGATATTGAACATCTGCTCCGGGATCGTTGCCGCCTTCGATTTCAATGCCACTAACCTGAAAATCGTAGTCACCCTCCGGAATGCGAATCATACCGGGAGGAGCTGACTGCGCCGGTTTGCTGGGACGGATATCAACTATGGTTTGGGGCACAGCTTTCCATTCCCGCGAATAACTGGCGAGGGGACGCCTGGAGCGCCCCGCCATATAGGCGAGCAGATTCCGGAGACTTTCTGCCGGCTTCTCTTGCGTGGCAAGAACCGCGCCGTAACCTAGGCTCTCGAGATCAAAGCTCAGTATGGCCTTTCCATCCTCCACAACGGGCGTTAACTCCATCCCATGCCATAGGTCGTAGTAATGGGTTCCAGTCCGATGAGTCACTGTAAGCTGAGGACCGGCGACATCGTATTCATTGCGGTTGACGATGGTCCAGAGCGTCCCCATACTCTCAGGAAAGCGGCTGGCGAACACGCCGGACTGCAGAACTCGCGTGTGCGGCTCCCAGTCGGGACTGCTGAGATAGTCGGCCATAGCGCGCTCGATGCACGTGAACCGCAGCAGGGCCTCTGCATCGTGCGGCGTGTCACCGTACCAGAAACCCCAGAGATTTTCGAGCGTGGCATAGCCCTGGCCGTTGAAAAAGGCGTGCTGCAAACTGTCGGTTTTGTCCCGCGTGAAGCGGTCGGTAACGTTTACCATGTGGCGAGGTTCCATCCACTTGTTCTTGCTGACCATCGGAATGAACGGATACTGCTTGCCTTCCCACGTAACCCAGTCGTTCCAACTGATATCGGTCCAGGCAAGCGATTCGTCGCGCGGCTGAAATTGAGGCTCAAGCGCAAGCGGATGCCCGATAACGTCAGACGCTTGGCGGAACTGCGGAGGAACGCTGTCCAGCGTGTCGAAATTGATTCCGTCTGCGCCAATGTCTGCTAACAATTCCGACATCGCCGTCCACGGGGCCGCGCCTTCGTCTCGGGTGCCGCCGTCCCACGCGAGAATCGGAAAAAACACTCGCACGCCCCGCCTGTGAAATTGTTCGATCATTTGTCGCAGACCGGGAATCCCGCCCGGCAAGTCGCGCAGCAGGTCAAACTGGTTGCGGTCGTCCACGCCCAGGTTCGGATAGACGTGCCAGATCAGCACCGCGTCGATCAGGCCAATGCGGTTTTCCGTCTCCGACAGGAACCGGTCCACCGTGTATTCGGCCTTTTCTGGATCGTAGAGGCTGCGATCCCAGATGAGCAACTGCACCTGCGAAAAGATGCGCTCCGTCCATTGCAAGTCGACACGCTCGTATTGTGAGGCGTTGAAGCGTAGAAGAGTGCGGCGATTATTGCGCCAGGCTTTCAATCCATCCAGCCAGTTAGGCTGGTCCAACGGAGAGTCTGGCCCCCCGAAGAATACCTCGCTGGGTGGTGGAGGCTCTGTCAGATTCATGACCCCCGTATGAGAAACCAAATCGTGGCGCGGCTTCCACTCGTCAGCAAAGCTGACTCGGATTAGGACGCAAAGAAGGATTACAGCGTGTGGAACGGAGGGGACGAAACGGCTCCGATTCATGAGGGTTCCGAGGTCGTTATTGGGGTGCGCAATCATACAAGTCTAGCGCAAGTGGAAGTCGCGATGGAATGTCCACAGGAAGCTGCACACCGACGCAGCCTACCCTAGGAGAATGATTCGCAGCGCGAAAAGAGATCAAGCGAACCCTTGGGGTTTGGTGCTTCACAATGAAGTCAAAAAAGACAGGAGGGCCAGTGTGCTACGCGGAGCGAACTGTCGAAAAGCAAACAGCCTCCGCGCGTAGGGGCCCGTATTTACAATCTCTTCCCACAGACCTTAAGAGCACGGGAGGCTCGCAGGCATTTCAAGCTGTGACCATCAGCATTCTTGGTAGCAAGAAGAGTTTCACTGACGAGTATGCGACCGGAGACAGCTTCTGGCTAAACTACGTGTTCCGTGTTGCGGATGTTGAGAGCTTTGCAGCGCAGAAAATCGATGCTCAACAATTGCTAGACAGGGGGCATCTTAGCCAGGATGGACTAGGGCGCATTTCTGTCAAACTCGTTGCTGGACAGTGAAGGGAAGCACGAAAGTGATGCAGGGTACACACAAAATCACCGAGCACGGTTTCTTCTAGGGAATTCTCAGTTCCTGCAAACTCCTGTTTACAGAGGTGTACCGGTGTACCCTCTTTTGTGTAAACGGCCACGTTTTGTTTGTGGGGATGGGGTGCCGGGGAGCGGGGCAGTTCCCCTTCCCACCCTGGCCCAGCGCTACCAGACCCCTTCGCGGTGAGCTTGTAGGTAGTGGACTCGCTGGTAGTCACAGTTTGCGACCCGCGCTCCGCAACCTTGCCAATAGGATCAATGGTCACATCGGTTGCATTCTGCGTCTGCCAGGTCAGCGGAGAAGACTGGCCGCGCTGAATTGCCTGAGGACTTGCAGTCAATGACGCCGTAGGTACGTGGCAGTCCTCTCAGAAATCTATCGCTTCGTGCAGATCTAGTGGTCGTGCGAGCAATCGGTCGAGCGGTCAAGCTTTAAGCAGGTTCGGATGGACTCTTCGCAGCCACGCTAGGGTGCTGTCTCTTAGTTCAGTCGCCAACTTGACCACCGCTTCCAATTCTTGGTCTGATACAGCCCCGGCCACGTCATAAACCGATTTGTTCCTCTTGTTGTTGAATGTTTTGAATCTCTGAACGAGCTTAGGGTTGGCTTCTATGGTGAGTTCCAGAGATTCGATCGTTTTGACGTGGTGGCCTGCTTGGGGCACGGTGCGATGACCGGAGGCGCGGAGCGCAGTCGTTGCTACGCTGAGCGCCGCGTTGAAAGCAGCGATGAATCGAAGATCGGTCGATACAGCTTCGACCTTTGAATCGGCGAGGCTGCGCTCCACAATTCCTAGAAGATCCTTGATTTCATTGGGACTGCTCGGTTCTCGCCTTAGCCAACCGTACTCCACCCACTTTTCTAAGCTCATCCTCGTCTCCCAGCAAAAATACCTTTTGTCCCTTGAGTACGGCGTTCAAAAAATGATTCCCGCTCGCAAGCTTCGACTTGAATTCCGCGACGGAATATACGGTTGGGTTGATGGGTCGGCCGATGCTTTTCTCGACGGTAGTGAGCCGCGAAAGTACCTCGTCAAGTGTGGCCTTCCCAACCACCATTAGATCAACGTCGCTCTGCGCCGTTTCTTCCTCGCGGGCGACAGACCCGTACACAAATGCCACAACGATTCGCTTCGAGAGCGCGTGCAGGGCTGACCGGAGAACGCTGAAAACGCCAATTGTCTTGTTCACCAGGGCCTGCATCTCTCGAAATATGGGAGCGTCTCGGTTAGCCTGATAAAAAACCTGACTGCCCACTGAACTGCGAACTATAAGTCCCACCTTCGAGAGGTTTTCAAGCTCACGTTGAACCGCGCCAACGCTGGCATCTACTTCGCGAGCGATTTGGCGCGTATAGAAGGATTGATCGGAGTGGCCATAGAGCAAGGCCAGAACAGCACCCCGCGTGCGTCCGAATAGAAGGTCCCCCAGCCCGGGCGTTGTACTCATTCCGAGAACAATTGTACTCCAGATGAGAACACGCTTCAAGAGGTCGAATTTGTGCCTTCGGATGAATACATGTTGAATTAGGTCTGACCTGTGCCGCTGGCAGTGAAACGCTCCGTTGCCCCAACGGCTCATCAAGAGTGTATGTCCCGAAGGTTCCCGATGAAATTCCCTGTCGAGAGGGGGTAGCGTTGAAGGGGATGTGACCTCTGCCACTAGATCGCCTGACCGCGATTCCGATTGGCGATAAGCAAAAGATATTCCAACCCGCTTGGGGCCGAGAGACAGTCATTGAATTGAAAAAGGGCTGATCCCCCGCAGGTCAGCCCTTGGCCCAAAGTCAGTTTGGTAGCAAATTGGTAGCACGCGTTTTGGTAGCATTTTGGTAGCAAGACGCGCCGATTTTAGCGGTTTTCGCCGACTCGTCCGACTATTAAAGCCTTTGCCGTCAGCAAGTTACGGTTTTTGTGGTTCCATGGCATGGAAGAGGTCGTCGGTTCGATCCCGACCAGGTCCACCAGATCCCCCTCCCGCTTCACCGCTACCAGCCGGGGTAGCATCGAATCCCTGGGGTTCCCGCTTATTCCACTCGAGTATCGACAGTTTCACGAGGAGCCGGATGTAACAACGCTGCTATCGAATCTCTCCGACCTTCGTCTCATAAGTGCCCACGGAGAAACCGATGAAGCGAATCGTTTGGCAGGTGCTGCTCACCATCCTCGGAACGGCTCTGACGGCCTGCGCCTTCGGCCAGGAGGACGAAAAGCCAGTCAAGATCAATGACGCTATTTCCATGGTTCCTGCGACCGGCAATGTGTACCTGGTGAAGACTCCCGCGGGAGACGTGGTGATCGACACCGCCGTCGCTCAAATAGCAGGAGAGGTCAAGAAGATTTTCGACAGCGAACCGCACGGACCGATCAAGTACATCATTCTCACGCACGGGCACGCGGATCATATCGGCGGAATCTCACTTTGGAAAGAGGCTGGCACGCAGATCATCGCGCAGAGGAATTATGTCGAGTTCGTACACTACGTCGCCCGACTCGAAGGGTTTTTTGCTCCCCGCAATGCCGCGGCCTTTAACCGTGCAGCACCGCCCGCCGGACCATGGGCGGGAAACTTCGGCGGAAAAATTGAACCCACCATCCTGTTTGATGAAAGCTACAAATTCACGTTAGGTGGAGTTGAATTTCAACTTTTCAGCACACCGGGAGAAACGCCCGACCACTTGACGGTTTGGATCCCCGCTTACAAGGCCGCTTTCATTGGAGACAATTACTACGGCATCACCACCCCTGAGCCGAACTCATTTCCTAACCTTTATGCGATTCGCGGCACCAAGCCCCGCTGGGCCCTCGATTGGATCAACTCTCTGGACACCGTTCTCGCCCTCAAGCCTGAAATCGTGCTGAACGGCCATGGCGAGCCGATCGTAGGCAACGCGGAGATCACTCGCCGTCTCACCCGTTACCGGGATGCAATTCAGTACGTCCATGATGAAACAGTGAAAGGCATGAACGCCGGCAAGGATGTATTTACGCTGATGCAAGAGATCAAGCTCCCGCCCAAGTACGACTTGACGGAGATATTCGGGAGAGTCAGCTGGTCCGTGCGCGGAATCTATGACGGATACGCTGGTTGGTATGACGGAAATCCCACATCCATGTATGAGGTCCCATCTTCGTCGGTGTATGCGGACCTGGTGAGGCTCGCTGGCGGACCTGAGCCGCTGGCACGGCTGGCTCTGGACAAAATAGAGGCAGGCAAGCCGGTGGAAGCATTGCACTTGACAGACGTGATCCTCGCCTACGATCAGAAAAGCGTCCCCGCGTTGAATGCCCGGATCAAGGCGATGGAATACTTGCGCCTGCACACACAAAACCGCGTCGAGTCTGGTTGGCTTGACTATGGTTTACGGCTCGCAAAAGAGAAGCTGGCGAGCGCGCAGTGAGCGGAACAGGATTATGAACCCAAAAGCACTGCTGAAAATCGCTGATGCAGCGCTCACCCTCTCAACCAATGTTGCCCGCCTCCGAGCCTACTTTCGTGGTTCGTCTAACGCAACATAGGACGCTGCTTGGTGTTTAATGTAGCTGTGCAGGTTTTTCCCACGGAGGCTACCCACCATGAACCGCCAAGAAGCTTGGATATGGCCGTTCTGCGCAGTTCTCATCGTTTGCTTGTTCCTTTTACCGGCCCGCAGCTGGGCCCAGGATGACAGCTCGAGCCAGCAAAACGATCCCCCGGCACGCGTTGCCCGCATGAACCTAGCGCAAGGGTCGGTTTCTTTTCAGCCCGGCGGCGAGGGCGACTGGGTGGATGCGGTACCCAATCGTCCGTTGACCACGGGCGATAATTTGTGGGCGGATAAAGATTCGCGCGCGGAATTGCACGTGGGTTCCAGCTCGATCCGGCTCGGCGGTGAAACCAGTCTGACCTTCCTCGAACTTGACGATCGCGTTTTGCAATTGCGACTGGCACAGGGCTCGGTGCTGATGCGCGTACATCATCTGGACGACGGTGACACCGTCGAAATTGACACTCCCAATCTCGCCTTCACGGTGCAGCGCACCGGCGAATATCGCGTGGATGTTCATCCCGACGGTCAGACCACCGTGGTCGATGTGTACCAGGGCCGCGGCGAGGCTGTCGGCGGCGGCAACAACTACACCATCATTGCCAATCAGCAGGCCAGTTTCTCCGGAGACCAGGACCAGCAGCTCAATTACGACATCGATACGCTCCCCTCGCCCGACGACTTCACCCGCTGGGCTTTCGATCGCGATCATCGTGAAGATCAGTCGCAGTCGGCCAACTACGTGTCGCCGGAGATGACCGGCTACGAGGATCTCGACGACAGTGGAAACTGGTCGTACGCCGGCAATTACGGTCCGGTGTGGTATCCCACGAACGTTGCCGTGGGCTGGGCCCCGTATCGCTTCGGTCATTGGGTGTGGGTCGCGCCCTGGGGATGGACTTGGGTCGATGACGCGCCCTGGGGATTCGCTCCCTTCCACTACGGCCGCTGGGTGCAGATTGGCCCCAGGTGGGCCTGGATTCCTGGGCCGGTCGCCGTGCATCCTGTTTACGCTCCAGCGCTCGTCGCGTTTGTGGGCGGTGGAGCAGGATTCCATTTTTCCGCGTTCGGCGGAGGCGTGGGCGTGGCGTGGTTCCCGCTCGGGCCGGGTGAAGTGTTTGTCCCTGCCTATCACGTAAGCCGAAATTACGTGAACCAGGTCAATGTCACTAACACGGTGGTGAACATAACTAAGGTGACCAACGTCTACAACACGTACACCACGACTAACATCAACAACACGACGGTGAATCGCATCACCTACGTTAATCAGACGAGTGTGACTGCCGTTTCGCGCGATACCTTCGTGAATGCGCGTCCGGTGGCCCGCAACGTCGTGGCAGTGAAAGCAAGCGAAATCGCCCAGGCGCCGATCAGTCACATGAGCGGCGTCGAGCCCGTTCGCGGCAGCGTGATGGGGGCAGGGAAGCCGACCACCGTTGCCCCTCCTCGAGCTGTCGTCAACCGTCAAGTCGTGGCGCAGCATGCACCAGCGCAGCCGCCCGTGCCCTTCGCCCAGCGGCAGGATAAGCTCGTCGTCCGCCCCGTAACCCCGGTGACCCAGTCGGTGAGTCGCCCGGTCACGCAGCCAGTGAATCGTCCAGAAGTACCGATCAACAAGGCGGCGCCGGCTCCAGTCGAGCATCCGGTTCAGTCGTCGCCCCAGCCGGAAATGGCTAGACCGCAGTCAACGCGCGCTCCAGTGGTGTACACCAATGACGAGGCGCGTCCGCAGCCGGCGCCGCAACCCGCTCCACAACCTAGCCCGCAAGCGAGTCCGCAACCAGGATGGTCGCATCCACAAGCCCGTCCTGCGCCGCCGGTGCAGCCCAAGAGCGAGAGTCAGGCGCGCGACGAAGAAACCAAGTATAAGAACTGGCAAGCCAAGCCCCAACCGGCAAAGCCACAACCAGCAAAGCAAGCTCCACCGAAAGACAGCAAGAAAAAATAGGAATGGGAAAATGAGGGTCTCAGAGATCGTCAGGCGTCAAGCCCGTGTGTTTCGCGATTTTCGCTAACATGCAGGGACCAACCTCTTCATTGTCGTGGAATCCGAACATGTAGTTTCCATAGTCGGGATGGTGCAATTTGAGGTGCGATCCTCGTTGAGAGACTACGGTCCACCCTTTTCAAAGAAGTGCGTGCTTCACTGTTTTTGCCTTGGCACTCGGCCATTGGGTCAAGCGGAGACGGTGAGGATACTGATCGATTCCGGGATGTCTTTGGATTTTTCTACGTCGTCTGCAATTGCATACAGTGCCAGTGCGTATGCTTTTGCTTTGGCTTCCTCCTCAGACGATCCATACGCCATGGCCCCTGGAACCTCTGAAATTTCAGCTATCCATCGACCGTCAGTCTCGCGTTCGATTTCAAAATTGAATCGCACGTGTCGGCTCCTGTCGCTCTCGGGTGGCTTGCGGTTTGTCATGGCATCCACAGATTGCTCTACTGGTTATTGGGATGCACATTACGCCAGTAATGTGGGGAGACCCAAGGATACTCCTTTGTTGGTTCTCAATCCACGAGGGTATACGGTATGTATACGGTGACTGGCACAACCCCTTTTGTCCGCCGCGGGTCGCATGCACTTTCAAGGTTTTCGGAATGAATGAAATCAAGCATCATTCTGCTGCTCTAATTGCATTCATGCAGCTCTTTTTCTCCGTAAACTCACCAGCTGCAATTACCGCCCGTTGGACTGTCGCGAATCAGCCCGCCCGGCTGGTCAACGGAAGCCCGGTGCTGTTCCGCGTGACCACGCCGAAGGGGGTCCATTCTCTTTCTGGTAAGTGGCTGGGCCACGAGATCGCATTCAACTTCGATGCCAGTCACAAGTCATGGTTCGCGCTCGCCGGGGCCGGCCAGGAAACCAAGCCGGGAGACTATCCCCTTGAACTTCAAGCCGAAACGGCCGCCGGACAAGCGGTCTCATTCGAAAAGAAAATTCGCGTGCAGCGCCAGCGCTATCCCCGCGTGCTCGTGCCGCTGAAAGTTCCCGCACCCTACACCGCGCCCAGCCCCGAAGAGCAGCGCCAGATCGAACAGGACAAGGGAACCAAAACCGAAGTTTTTAAGACGGTCACTGCCGAGCGCGAATGGAAAGGTTCGTTCACGCCTCCGGTGAATGCGGAGATCTCTGACGTGTTTGGAGTCGAGCGCATCTTCAACGGCTCGGTGCAGAGCACGCATCAGGGGCTAGATTTCCGCGTGCCCAGTGGAACCTCAGTCGCAGCCGTGAATTCCGGACGAGTAATCCTGGCGCGGTACCTGTTCTTTGAGGGGAATTGCGTAGTGATCGACCATGGCCAGGGCCTGCTGACCCTTTATTTGCATCTTTCGAAATTCGCAGTCCAAGAAGGCGACGAAGTAAAAAAAGGCCAGGAAATCGGACTGAGTGGCGGCACGGGCCGCGCCACCGGACCGCACTTGCATCTTGCCGTACGCTGGCAGGGCGTGTACTTGAATCCGCAGGTGCTGCTGAAATTAAACTTGCCGTGAACCGACCAACGTGGGATGGGGCCAGAAACCAGAAGCTAGAAGCCTGCCGCCAGAAGCGGCCCCTCCGCTTCCCACACGCCATCGCGAAACGTGACGCTCTTTCCTGAGATGGCGGGAATGCGCTCGCCGGGAACAATGATTCCCACCAGGTTTAGAGGATCGGCGGCGGCGATGACGATGCGTTCCGCATTCGCACTCTGCGGCCGCTTACGATGGGCGCGCAACGATTCGACGGCCACCGGAAGCGCAAATTGTTCTCCCAGAAATCCATCGACGAATCTCCCGCCGCGCACTTCGCCGCGGTCTTCCAGGCGGCGGTAGCCGATCTGCAATTCGCGCCAGCGCGGCAGATTCGTTTCCCGCACCAGCAGGTCGCGGAAGACCACGCCATAGCGCCGCAGCAACATCCAGCAACAGGACTCGACGCTGCGGTCACGCTCGGCGCCTTCGGTTTGCAACAGCGCCCAGCGTCCGGGGGCATGCCGGGGCCGGCGCATTTTTGCGAGGCCGCTGCCCGACGCGCTTTTTGGTGTGACCAGCGCGCGCAGGTTCTCGAATCCGTCAGCGGTCACCAGGCCGGCTGCGACCAGTTCCCATAGCCCGGTTTCGATTTCCGCTTTGAGGCGGCCCGTTGCCCGCACCATGTCGGGAAAAAACAGCGCGCCTCGTTGCTTCAAGAGTTCGAGCACCGCCTGCGCCACCGGGCTCAGGAACGAGCTAGCGGAATTTTCCGCCCCCGGATGGCGCGTGCGCAACCAATCCGCATCTTCGCGCACAAAGAATGCAATCGGCGCGACCCGAGTCGGAATCACTCGCCGCCGGATCTCGTCGTTGCCTGTTGCTTCCAGAGTCGCCGGATGCGGCGACAGGCGGCCCCATCCCACCACACCGGTCAGGCACAACTGATCGAGGTGTGCCGGATCGTAGTCCGAAATTCTGCGGCCCAGCACAAACCGCTCCCACGCGCTCGCCGGAATCTCAAACCCCTGCAACTGCCGGATCACTTCGAGCGTCCCATGTTCGCCCCGCACCTGCGTACCCGGAGCCAGGTGCTGCCAGCGCAAAAGCCAATTCATGAATTGCGAAGCCGTGACCGGCTCGATTTGCTTGCGCAAAGTTGCGACCGTCAGGAGATGAATGCGAGCCAGCAAACGCCGCTCGCACCACTCGGTTTCGGGTTCGTGTTGGGACGGGTGCCCTCGCCCGTCCGGGCCGCGCGAAGCTCGGCTATTATCGGGCCTAAACTTGCCGCGCAGAATCGCTCCGCTGGCCTCGATGCGGAGCAAAGCTTTCTCAATCTCAGAGGCCGGCAGCCCCAACAGTTCGCCAATCTCTGAAGCAGTGGTCGGCCCGAGATGTGCCATCCATCCCTGCACCGCGAGCAGCACAGCGTCATCAAGGCTTGGTCCTGCTTGTGTGGTGGCGGAGCTTTGCTCCGCCGGGACGGGGCGGAGCCCCGTCACCACACGATGCATGGCGCGGAACCATTCGACGCGTTCGGCGGCTATCCAATAGCGTTTGCCCGCAACTTCCGCCACAAGGGCGCGATTCTCGAGTTGCAACCGATCGAAGAATCCATTCCAGTCGGTTATGAGCTGCGAGCGGTTCTCCTGACAGCTAAGAGCTAAGAGCTGAGAGCTCGCTGGTACTGCCACCAGCGTATGCAGCACATCATGCAGTTCATCGGCGTCGCGCACATCCGGCCACGCTTCCTGCTGCACCTGCGCAATGGCCGCGGGATCGAGCGCGCCGACCTCTTCCAGCACCGATGCCGGCAGCACCCGCCGCATCTCGACCGCGCGCGCCCTGCGTTCTTCGAGCGGCGCGTCATCCAGGTAGGCGTACGGATTTGCGTTGAGAATTTCGTGCGAAAATTGCGACGGCACCGGGGTGTCGACCGCCAGGCAGCGAATCCGTCCCTGCTCGATTCCGCGCAACACTTCGCGGAGGCCCTCGATATCCAGCGCCTCGGTGAGCACGTCTTTCATGACCTCGGCGACCAGCGGATGGTCGGGAATCTTGATATCGCCCTCGATATTCTCGAAGCACGCCGCTACATCAGGAAACACCGAAGCCAGCAGATCGTCGGAGCGGATGCGCTGAATCTGTGGCGGAACTTTCTTGCCGCCCTGAAAACGCAGCAAAGCCAATGCGCGCGTCGCATCCCACCGCCAGCGCGTTTGAAAAATCGGGGATGCCAGTGCCGCCTGCTCCAGAATTGGCGCCATGCTCTCAGAAGCCAGGAATTGAAAAACATCCGCCAGCGGAAAGCTGTGCTGCTCGGCAAGGGCGATGTTCAAGCCGTTGTCGGTGGCTGCCGCCTGCAGTTCGAAATTGAAGCCGCGGCAGAAGCGCTTGCGCAAGGCCAGTCCCCAGGCTTTATTGATGCGTCCACCGAAGGGCGCGTGGATGATCAACTGCATCCCGCCGCCTTCGTCGAAGAATCTTTCGGCGATGATGGTCGCCTGCGTCGGCACATCGCCCAATACGGCGCGGCCTTCGAGAATGTACTGAATCAGTTGCTCGGCCCCGGACTGGTCGAGTCCGCATTCTTCTCCCAGCCAACTCACCGCTTCCGCAACCACCGGCAAGTTCCGCCAGCCTTCCACGGGCGCCACACCGGGCAGGCGGTCGCTGATTTCCTTGCGCAACTCACCCAACTGCGTAGAAAGCTCGGCCGTCCGCGCTGGAGCTTCACCACGCCAGAACGGTATCCCGGGCGGAGCACCCTGCGCGTTTTCCACCAATATGCGCGACGACTTGCCTTCGATCCGGCGAATCCTCCACGATGTATTCCCCAGCAGCATGACCTCTCCGGCCATGCTCTCGACCGCGAAATCTTCATCCACAGTTCCAACCACTCCACCGTCTGGTTCGGCCACCACGGTGAACAAGGCGTTGTCGGGAATGGCGCCGCCGCTGGTGATCGCCGCCAGCCGCGCTCCCCGCCGCGCCCGCAGCTTGCGGTTGATGCGGTCGTGATGCAGGTAAGCACCGTAACGGCCGCGTTGAGAGGCGATGCCTTCCGAAAGCATCACCAGCACGGCATCGAACGTCTCGCGCGCCAGATTGCGATAGGGATAGGCCCGCTTCACGAGTGCGAATAACTCATCTTCATCCCACCCGTCGTTATTCTTATCGCCCAATTTGTTCGCTGTCGCGGCGCTTCCGGAAGCCGCACAGCAGGCAACAATCTGTTGCGCCAGTACATCCAGCGAGGCTTCGGGAAAAATCAGGCGGTCGAGTTCGCCCTGGCGAATCGCGCGCACCAGCACGGCGCATTCCGCCAGGTCGTCACGCGTGGTGACAAAAAATCGTCCTTTGGGAACCGCGCCGCGCCAGTGGCCCGACCGACCTACGCGCTGCAAAGCAACTGCAATCGAGCGTGGCGAACTGATGTGACACACCAGGTCCACTGTCCCAACATCGATGCCCAGTTCGAGCGAAGCGGTCGCCACCAGCACCTTCACCTGGCCTTCTTTCAGCTTGCGCTCCGCCTCCAGACGCAGCTTGCGCGACAAACTTCCGTGATGCGCCGCCACGTTTTCTTCACCGAGGCGCTCGCCCAGGTGATGGGAGATGCGCTCGGCCAGCCGCCGCGTGTTGACAAATACCAGCGTCGAGCGATGAGCGTTTACCAATTGCACGATGCGCTCGTATATCTCGTCCCACATCTCGTTCGAAGCGACCGGGCCAAGTTCGGAAGATGGAACCTCCACTCCGAGATCGAGCGTGCGCTTGTGTCCAATGTTGACGATCACGGGATCAGGTCGCGCTTTTTGAGGATCGGCGCTGCCCGCCGGGGTTCCTGCAAGGAAATGCGCGACTTCTTCAATCGGCTTCTGCGTCGCGGAAAGCCCGATGCGCACCGGTGGACGTTCGGTCAGCGCTTCCAGTCGCTCCAGCGAAAGCGCCAGATGCACTCCGCGCTTGTCGTCGGCCACGGCGTGAATTTCGTCGACGATCACGGTCTCGACATCGCGCAAAATGGCACGGCTCTTCTCCGCCGTCAGCAGAATGTAGAACGATTCGGGTGTGGTAACCAGAATGTGGGGCGGGCGCTTCAGCATCAGCCGCCGGTCTTTCATTAGAGTGTCGCCCGTGCGCACCGCCGTCCGGATCTCCGGCATCAGCAGGCCGCGATCGCCGGCCATCTGCAGGATCTCTCCTAGCGGAATTTCCAGATTCTTCTGAATGTCGTTGCCCAGCGCTTTGAGCGGAGAGATGTAGAGAACTTCGGTGCGATCGCGCAGTTCTCCCGCCAGCGCCTTGCATACGAGGCGATCAATGCACGCAAGAAAAGCAGCCAGCGTTTTTCCCGATCCGGTGGGAGCCGAGATCAACGTGGTGTGGCCGGCGAGAATGTGGGGCCAGCCCTGCTCCTGCGGTTCGGTCGGCGTGGAGAAGCGCGCCGTGAACCATTCCTGAACCAGCGGATGAGCCCAGTCGAGCGAAGGCGAGACTGCGGACGGCATGGGATTGTATTGTAGCGAGAAATCGTAGTTTCGTAAAATGTTCGCCCCAAAGGGCTCGTAGATTTCGGGTTTGACGGATGAGTATGAATTTGGATATGATGAATATGAATAATTCTCCGAGGAGAGCCGAAATGCCAAGCACCAGAGTCTCTGCGCTCACAAGGGAAGAGATCGCCGCGACGGCCAGAAGATTTCACTGGGGCCGGCAGATGCCGAAGTGGAGCGTCATCGTAGAGGGGCGGGAACTGCCAGCGAGGCCGCTTGTTCTGGAAGCGGCGGGAGTGCCTCCGAATGATCCCACCAACTCACACCAAGCCATCAAGATCTTGAAGGATCGAGGATTTGATGTTCGTTACGAAGGCAAGACGCTCCAAGAGGAAGCCAACAGCGAAGGATCGCAGCCGGTGACGGAGGAGTTCATTCGCAGCCTTGTCGGTTGTTGCAAGGGCGAGGACTCACTGGTGGAGGCCCGTGAGCGCGATCACCGAATCGAGAAACGATGAAGAAATACGTCCTCGACGCCAACGCAATATTGGATCTCATTGAAGCGGGGCCGGGGTGGCGAAAGGTGGAGAGTCTGCTACTGTCGGCGCGTCAGCAGGACAGTTCGCTATTCATTTCTGTTCTGAATTGGGGCGAGGTTTTCTACCTTCTGTGGCAGCGGCGTGGCGAAGAAGCGGCGCGACGGACGATTGCCAGCCTTTCTCGCCTTCCCCTCCAGATTGTCCTCGTCGATGTGTCTCAGGTTCTGAAGGCTGGCGAGCTTAAAGCCGTCCACAAGATTCCGTATGTGGATTGCATCGCCGCAGCCCTCGCCACCCAACAGCAGGCCACGCTCGTTACTTCTGACCGCGACTTCGAGAAGCTTGGACGCCAGTTTCCGGTCCTGTGGATCACGCGGCCATGAATTGCCGACCGACGGCCTGCTAGAATCGCGGCGATGCCTAAACTCTCTGCTGCCGCTCGCGCCCGCAAACTTAAACTCATTCTTTTCGACGTCGACGGCGTTCTCACCGACGGCAAAATCTGGATCTTCCCTGCGCCCGGAGGCTCAGAGGCCGGCGCACAGCAAAGTGTGCTTGAAAAATCCGCTCAGCATGGCGAACAGGGCGGATTCGGGCTCCACAGCGTGAACCTGATTGAAGCCAAAGGCTTCCACGCCCACGACGGCACCGCCATTTCGCTGGCCCGCCTGGCGGGAATCAAGACCGGGATTATCACCAAGCGCATCTCCGAGACCGTGGCCCTCCGCGCTCGTGATCTGAAGATGGATCACGTTTACCAGGGCATTCAGGACAAGGCGTCGGTGTTTGCGCAGATTCTGGAAAAGGATGGGATTACGGCTGCCGAGGCCGCCTTCGTTGGCGACGATGTGATTGATCTGCCGGCCATGCGCAAGTGCGGCTTGGCGATCGCGGTCAAGAACGCGCGTCCCGAGGTCAAAGCCGAGGCGCACTTGGTTACGTCCCACGCTGGCGGAGACGGCGCCGCTCGCGACGCGGTCGAATACATCCTGAAAGCTCAGGGCAAGTGGAAGCACGTGGTAGAGGAATATATTTCGGAGCGAAGCTGAGCACCAGAAGATAGAAGCCAGTAGCCAGCAGCTAATCTCCACCCACCGGTTGCTTGCTTGGGGCGTGCTCGGGTTAGCAACCGGTGGGCGTCGTTCTCCCTACTCACCCTGTTTGTTTTCAGGAGCAGTGATCCTTAGAACCCAGTTTCGCCCGGAATGTTTCGGTTATTTCGGGGATTTCCCTGCTTACGCTGCTAACTCATTTCCTGTCATCCAGTTATCGGCATCTAATCAGGGAGTGCCAGAGTCTTCGACGCCATCAGTTCCGCAAAGCGAGGATCTTTGCGCAAGGTGCTGAATTCGTTGTCTTTGTAAACGTTCTTGATGTCCTTATAGCCTTCTTCCATCGCCTTTTTTAGATAATGCAACGACCGCTCAGGCGCGCCACTCTTGGCGTACAGCTTGGCGAGAACATAATCGTACTGCGCCCGGTCTTCGGGAGAAGGAAGTTGCGCCAGAACTCCGCCGCGCGAGGTGCGCTCAAAAATGTCGGGATCAAGCTCCATCGCCTTGGAATAGCTTTCTCCGGCTTTGTCGAACTGTTTCTTGCCGAAGTAGGCTGCGCCCATGTTGCTAAAGTAGGAGGCTGCGTCATCTCTTAACGAGATCGCTTTCTGATAGTTTCGGATGGCCGCGTTGTAGCTGTGTGCCTGATATTCAATCACGCCGAGATTGTTGTAAGCGTCGGCATGTTTGCGATCCGCCTTGATGGCGTGTTCAAAACTTTTCTTGGCATCTCTATAGCGTTGCATCATCAGCTGGCAGATGCCGATTTTGTTGTACACAGAGGCGTTGTTCGGCGCGCCTTTCATGACGGCACGGTAATAGTCAATCGCATCTAGAAAGTCTTTGTCCGAGCGCAGTTCGTCGCCACGGTTTTCGAGTTCTTCGGGCGTTGCCCCGGGAGCGGGTGGTTCGGCGCGGTGCATCGGTGGCGGGCCGACTTGCAACTGCTCGGCGCTTTGAGCCTGCAAGGGGAGAGCGAGAAGCGCACAGAAGAGAAGCGATACAAAGCTCAAGCGAATCCAGGAAAGCATAGTCACCCCCGGCCTGACATACAAAACATCACAGTTTCATGCTATTTCAGCGTATGCCCTTAGGTCCCCAGCAAGTTTAAGGCCGTGATATCGGCCGTTCTTGCTCCCACTTACTGCGGCGGCGTGCCACTGTCACCATTCTTAGACGGAGCAGCAGTGTTTTTGTCATTTGTCTTTTGGGAGCCGCTGTCTCCCTTGAACACGTCAACAATCTTGCCGAAAAAGCTCTTCTTTTTCCGGGCGTCGTCCTCTGCTGAAGATTGGACACCGGCGGCGGGACGCTGGTTCCCGGTTGCGGTGGGGGGAGGCAGCGCTTTCTCCGAATTTCCGCCGAATATACGCGAGAAAAACCCCTGCACGCCGCCGCTCTGGTCGCAGGTATCGCGAGGCTCGGTTCCGGCCACGAAGGCAATCGTGTAAGTGTCGGGGCACGATGGCGTCGCCAACCGGTTGGTGATTTTGTCGAGTTCCACGTCGACCACGCCTTCGGGCTGGGTGAAGGGCTTCACGTCGGCATACCGTGGCAGGGCAACCGCCTTCTTCATGAATTCGGCCCAAATGGGGGCGGCGGTATGCGCGCCTTCCAGGTGGATGTCGCTGTAATCGTCGTATCCGACCCAGACGATGCACAGCAGATTGCTGGTGTAGCCGGCGAACCATCCGTCGTGCGAAGTGCCGGTTTTTCCCGCCGCGGGAGCGGTAAACCCGCGGGAGCGCACCCCGGCGGCGGTGCCGAAGTTCATGACACCTTCCAGCATGTTGGTCATGACGAAGGCGATGCGCGGATCGAGAACCTGCTTCTTCTCGGTCCCGAAATTGATGATGACATCGCCCTTGGAGTTGCGCACCGAGTTTACGAAGACGGGCGAAAGCCGCACGCCGCCGTTGGCAAAACTGGTATAAGCGGCGGTCATGTCGACAGGGGTAGCGTCGTAGGCGCCGATTGCCATCGCCGGCGTGGCTTTCACCGATGTGATTCCGGCGGACCGCGCAAGATCCGCCACTTTGTCGTAGCCCACCTCCTCCGCCACTTTCACGGTCGCGTTGTTGAGCGAAAGCGCCAGCGCGTAGCGGAGTGTGACGTCCCCGTGGTACTCCTCTTTGTAGTTGCGCGGCTCATAAATCTGATCGCCATAAGAGAACGTCGAAGGCTGATCGGAAACCATCGAAGCCGGAGTAATCACGGTGGTCGAGCCGTCCAGCGCCGTATTCATGGCGGCGGCATACACAAACGGTTTAAAAATAGAGCCGGTGGGGCGCTTGGCCAGCGCGTGATTCAGTTGGCTCGCTCCATAGTTTCGTCCTCCAACCAGCGCCTTGATTTCGCCCGTGTGAGGGTCCATGGCGACCAGCGCCACCTGCGCCTGCGGGCCGGGGGCGACGGTGGTTTCAAACTTCTTCCCGACCTTGACCCTCTTGGTGCGCATTTTCGTGACCTGGTCGTCCACCAGCGTGATGCCGGTTTCGACGGCTTGCGCGGCCGCCTTTTGCAGGTCAGGATCGAGCGTGGTGTAGATACGGTATTCCTGTTCGTTGATCTCGTGCTCGTTCAGTTTGCTGACGACCGTGTCGCGAACCATATCCACGAAGTACGGTGCATCGCTGGCCTCAACATTCGGGGGGGCCAATTTCAGCGGCGCTGCCTTGGCTTTATCTGCTTGCTCGCGCGTGATGGCGTGGGTTTCCACCATCGATTCGATCACGGTATTGCGGCGCTCCAGAGCGCGCTCGGGATGGCGATAGGGAGAAAGATAACTGGGCGCCTGGATCAACCCGGCGAGCAGCGCGGCTTCGGGCAGGTTGATGTCTTTCAGGTCTTTATTGAAATACGACCGTGAGCCTTCAGCCAGGCCCGAGATCGTGAACGATCCGCGCTGTCCCAGATCGACGCGGTTGGCGTAGAACTCGAAAATCTGCTGCTTGGAAAACTTCTGCTCCAACTCCACCGCGATCAGCATTTCGATCAGCTTGCG
>Ga0209415_10002421_pt1 | contig 34894 bp, 30 predicted proteins | sample PeaSoiSIISIP2007_FD_187696 | JGI IMG/M metagenome (GOLD analysis project Ga0209415, IMG submission 187696) | Peat soil microbial communities from Weissenstadt, Germany - SII-SIP-2007 (SPAdes) (version 2) | ecosystem: Environmental > Terrestrial > Soil > Wetlands > Peat | place: Germany... | reverse complement strand
GCCGGAAACCGCCCGGCCTTCATGCCCAAACGCAAAAACACGGCGAGCATCGCCGACATCGAAAGGAAGTTCCTCTCATGAGTGACGTTGCGCTTTTCCTGGCCCACGCCATCGCTTTGGAGTCCGAAGCGGCGGAACGCTACGATGAACTGGCCGATGCCATGGAGGTGCACAACAATCCCAAGGTCGCCGAACTGTTCCGTAAGCAGGCGCATTTTTCGCGCCTGCACTGGAACGAAATCAAGGAAACAGCCAAGCATCTCGAACTGCCGAAGCTGAAACCTTGGGAATACCAGTGGCAATCCACCGAGGGCCCGGAATCTGCGCCGGTCGAACGGACGCACTATCTGATGACGCCATACCATTGCATCCATCTGGCATTGCAAAACGAGCGGCGTGGCCATCAATATTACGCCGATGTGGCCTATAAAACGGAAGACCCCGAGGTCAAGAAACTCGCCACCCAGTTCGCCCAAGAAGAGGCGCAACATGTGGTGTTGCTGGAAAAATGGGCGGCCAATGTCGAAGAACCGGAACCCGATTGGGATCTCGATCTCGATCCACCCGTGGTCAGCGACTAAAACGCATTTGTTCCCGGCGCCTCCGATGACGGAGGACGAGAGCAGATCATGCTAAAGGGCGCGATGCGACTTGTCCCAACAAGATCGTATCGCGCCCTTTTTCTTAATAAGACGTTCGTCCGCTCCGGTCTTTTACGCTGGTTTTTGTCTCCAAAAAACATATTGAGCCCCGTCCCCCCTGTATGGTCTTAATCAAGACGGTGACACCCGAGGAGATTTTGATGAGCGGTCAGGAATCAACAGAACGTTACGACTCCAATGCCATCAATGAGTTCACCTCGGCACTCTTTCGTCATGCGGGCCTTGATGAAGAAAAAGCCGACAGCGTTGCAAAAATTCTGCTCTCGGCCGACATGATGGGACATGTGACCCATGGCTTGGCCTTGGTCCCCTGGTACCTCAAAGAGGCGCAATCCGGCGGCATGAACCGCACCGGAACACCTGAGGTGATCTCCGACCGGGGCGCCTGCGTCACCTGGAACGGGATGCGATTGCCTGGCGCCTGGCTTACCGAAAAGGCGATGACGCTCGCGCTCGACCGTGTCGGGACCTACGGCACGGTCACGGTTGTCATCGCGGACAGCCACCATATCGGGGCGTTGGCGGCCTATCTTCCTCGCGCGACGGAACGAGGCTATATGGCCCTGCTCGCCTGCTCGACGCCTTCCGGAGCGAAAGTCGCCCCCTTCGGCGGACGACAGGCCGTCTTTACACCCAACCCCCTGGCGGCGGGGATTCCAACGGACGGCGACCCCATATTGCTCGACATCAGTTCATCCATCACGACGGTCAATCGATCCAAACAGATGGCCCGAGAGGGGCAGCACTTCCCCCATCCTTGGGCACTCGACGCCGGCGGCGAGCCAACCGACGACCCATCCGTCGTCGTCAGCCAAGGCGGGACCTTGCTGCCCGTGGGAGGACTCGATCATGGGCACAAGGGCTACAGTTGGGCCATTCTGGTGGAGGCTCTGACTCAGGGACTGGGAGGATTCGGACGCAGTGACCATCCGACCGGAGAGAGTCTTTCTGTCTTCCTTCAGGTGATCGACCCGACGGCATTTGGCGGCAAAGCGGCCTTTACCCGACAAACAACGTGGCTGACCGAGGCCTGCGTCAACTGCCCGCCCCGCCCCGGTGTGGATCGCGTCAGAATTCCGGGGGAACTGGCGCTCGCGCGGCAACGAACCTCCCGCGACCATGGGGTGATTCTCTCATCTTCGATCGTCGACGGTCTGCGGCCGCTCGCCGTCGAGGCCGGATTAGTCATGCCGATGCCGCTATGATCGGCGTCCCTTCCGCTCGCCCCAGCGCCAAAGCGCCAAGCCCGGTAAACCGGTCATAAGGTCCGGCACCCGCTTGACCAGGGAAAGCGTCAGAGCCGCCTCGGGAGAAAGCCCCAAAGCCACGCCGATGGCAAGATAGCTCCCCTCCTGCACCCCCGCCGCCCAGGGCACGGCAAATGCGGCGCCCCGCACGGCGAATATGGCCGCTTCCAGAGCCACCACGGCCAGGATCGGCAGGGGACAGCCCATCAAATGCAAGGCCAACCAAGCCTCTCCCGTTCCGATGAGCCACGCCAAAATGTGGAGCCCGAAGCCCACGACCATGCGTGACCGCCCTCGATAAATGCTGGCAAGGGCCAGACTCAAACCCGCCCCATCCAGCCAAGCCGCCCACGCAGAGTCGGCAACGGCGCGATAGGCCAATTTTTGCAGCCATCCCATCACCCGAGGATGCTGGATAACCAGCAATCCCGCGACCGCCGGCAAGGAGAGCAGAACCGCTGCCAAAGCCCACCGGCCGCTATCGGCAACCGGGACAATGGCAATGAGCGCCAAGGCGCCCAGCATGCTGAAAACCACTTGGCTGGCCGTCTCGACCGTCACATCGGCAATAGCGGCGGCGGCGGCCATCCCTGGCGTCTGCCCCGCCAAGGCCAGCATGCGAGCGCCGATGATCTCCCCCCCCGCGGGCACAATCGCCACGACATTGGCGACGCCATCGCGCGCTAGCCGAGCCACCAGGAACGTGCCGACCGAAACGCCCCCCCGTGGCTGCAGGGCAAACCACGCCAATGCGCAAAGAACGATGGGAAAAAGGCGATAGACGGAGAGCCCGGCGGCGCCGGACCAGCCGACTGCGGTCAATCCGGTCACGATCCCGGCCCGATCGAAGGACAACACACAAGCGATGGCAACAGCGATCCCGCCCACGCCGAGCGCCACAGGGAGTGGTCGCGCCATTCTACTCGCCGACTGGGGCGGAAACGGGCGGAGGGGACGATAGAGGCAAATCACGCGCGTTGTTCATAACCAAATGGCCATCGCGCGTGATCCGGTATTCGCGGTTCCGCCAACGGACATTTTGCCCCAACAAACTCATAACCCAAACCATCGCGCACAAGACTTCACGCAACGGCACCAAAGCGGCATCGGCCATCCAGGCACGCCCGGCCACGCCGCGGGAAAACCGGACCCGGACCGCAAAATGCAAAGCCAGGCGCAACCCCACATGCAAAGCCACCAGAAAACAGCCGAGGATGGACGGTTCTACCGCCAGGAAAATGAGCAACAGCGGCAAAGGAAAGGTCGTCACGGAGAGAATATGGTCACGCGGCCGACAGGACCGCACCGTGCGCGACCATCTCACTTCATGATCGACCAGGGAGGACAAGCGGTTCTCGCTCACCATGGTGTCGACGGTATAGGAACTGATACGGACTTGCCACCCACGCAGTCGAATGAGACGTCCGAGAAGATTATCCTCGGCCAAATGATCCGCCACGGCATGGAAGCCGCCGACAGAGGCCAACGCCTCGCGCCGAAACGCCATCAGGGCTCCGAAGCACCCGTCGACACCGCTTAGCGAGACGTCCACCAGAACCGACGGCAAAAACCAGTCATTGATATAAAGGGCGCCCAAGCGAGAGACCGGCCCCGCCAACGGCCGCCCTTGATAAAGACAGGACACGGCCCCCACGCCCTCGCTCGAAATCTGCGCCACCACCGAGGTCAGAGCATCGGAACCGACCGCGACGTCACTGTCGGCAACCACCAGCATATCGTGACGGCAAGAGGGCATCATGTTGATCAGATTGCTGACCTTGAGATTGGCGCCATAAATTCTGGCATCGATCACCACGGCGACGTCTTGATCCGGAAACTCAGCCCTCAGACGGTTCACCACCGCGACCGCAGCATCGCCGGCATCACGCACGCCAAAAACCAATTGGTACGCCGGATAATCCTGCAAAAAAAAGGACCGCAGGCAATCATAGAGACCGGGCTCGTCGCCACAGAGGGGCTTCATGACGGTGACAGCCGGTGAGATCACGCCATCGTGCCGCGGTGTTTCCTTGTGAAAACACAGCACATGCTTCAGGGCGAGCAGCAGATAGGCCAGTCCGGCCAAAGCCAGACCATAGAGCCCGATCGAAACGACAGAAATGACGATCCAATCCATGATTGGAGAATCAGGATACGACAGCCCCACAAATCCAAGATTTTCCATATGGATAACTCAAGCTCGCCCCCCACACCACATGGTAGGCCAAACAGCCATTCTTGAGAATGAAAAACGCCCCCGTTTTCAGCCTGAAGCGTATAACCTAATGGTTAGGGCCATGCCCAGGAAAAAATGATCGGGATAAAAAAAAGTCGCGTCCTTTCCTATTCCCAAGCATTCTATGGTCATTGATGCTTCCGCTGCCCCCCGACTCTTCCGTCTTCTTATGCAAAATAGGGCTCTCACCGTGATCGCCTCCTCCAACCGCATCAATCGACACAATCGCCGTTCGGCTGGCGCCCCCCATTGGATCGCTCTTGCCGCCGCCTTGCTTCTGCCGATCGCCGCCTCCGCTCAAGCGCCACAGCCGGCGGACATCGGCTTGCAAGTGGAAAAGCCGGCCGGTGACGGCAAATTGTTTTCACACGGTTCGGGGGTCCTGTTGGGTGACGGCATGGTGCTGACGGCGGCCCATGTCATCGCGGTCAATCCGCAAGACCCCAAAGTCACGGTATTTCTCGACAATCGCCGCGTTGACGGCCTTGTCGCCTTCAGCGGTCAGAGCGAACATGTCGATCTGGCTCTGATCAAGGTCGATCCGGCAAATCTTCCGCCGAGCAAGCAGGATCTGGGGACAGAGCCCGTCTGTGCCCGAAATCCCGGCCCAGCCCAGCCGGTTGTCGTTGCCTGGATGGGAAAGACGAGCCAGGAAACCACCCTGTTGAGGGCCGACCCGCCCAAAGATGCGTCCGACCCCACGCCTTACTCCACCATGCTGGCGGCAGGCCATCCGAAGGGAGCATCCGGCGGAGGCGTCTTCGATCCGCAGCGCAGGTGTTTGCTGGGAATTCTCGTCGCCGACGGCACATTCAACATCGACATTCCCGGCGTACCGCACGAAATCACGATCTTCCTGCCGGCCTCCGAGATCACATCCTTTCTGAAGAGATATCGGGAGCAACGGAGATAGCATGTCCGGCCGGACGAACCTCTTGATCAATCCCTAGCCCCAGTGCTGTTCACTTAAGAGAACGTTGTCATTAGCGAAAGCGAAGCAATCCAGAAGGCATCGTTGTCACTGGATTGCTTCGCTGACCGCTCGCAATGACGGAGCTTTAAGTGTGCCAGCCGCCAGGGTAGCGCTTCGTCCTCAACGCTCGACGGTCATCGCGATCCCCATACCGCCGCCAATGCACAAGGTGGCCAGGCCTTTCTTGGCGTCGCGGCGAATCATTTCATGAAGCAGTGAAACCAGAATGCGTGCTCCGGAAGCGCCAACCGGATGACCAAGCGCGATCGCGCCGCCATTGACGTTGACCTTCCGAACGTCCCAACCGAGATCGCGATTGACGGCGATCGCCTGCGCGGCGAAAGCCTCGTTGCCTTCGATCAGATCAAGATCAGCCGCAGTCCAACCGGCCTTTTTCAGAGCCGCCTTTGACGCCGGAATCGGCCCGCTGCCCATGATCGCGGGATCAACGCCAGCCTGAGCCCATGACGCGATTCGGGCCAGCGGCGTCACCCCCCTTCTGCGCGCTTCGGCCTCATGCATCAGGACGACCACGGCGGCGCCATCATTGATTCCCGACGCGTTGCCGGCGGTCACCGTGCCATCCTTGTCGAAGGCCGGACGCAATTTGGACAGTTGTTCCAAGGTACAGCCGTGGCGGGGAAACTCATCGACCGAAACCACCTCTTCGCCCTTACGGGTTTTGATGGTGATGGGAGCGATCTCCTGGTCAAATTTCCCGGCCTTTTGCGCGGCTTCCGCCTTGTTTTGCGACGCAACGGCGAAGAGATCCTGCTCCTCACGCGTAATCTGCCATTTCCGCGCGACATTTTCCGCGGTCACGCCCATGTGATAGCCATGAAAAGCATCCAGCAAGGCATCTCTGAGCATGGTGTCGATCAATTCGACATTGCCCATCTTGGTCCCCGAGCGGAGATGGATGACGTGCGGAGCGTTGCTCATGCTTTCCTGTCCGCCGGCGACGACGATGCTGCCATTGCCCTCGGCGCTGATCGCTTGCGCCCCCAGAGCCACCGCCCGCATGCCGGACCCACAGAGCTGATTGATCGTCCAGGCGGGCGATTCCTGCGGAATGCCGGCCGCCAGGGACGCTTGGCGGGCCGGATTCTGACCGACGCCAGCGGCGAGAATCTGCCCGAGAATAACTTCCGAGACGTCGCCAGCCTCGATACCCGCCCGCGCAATGGCGGCGCGAATGGCATGCTGGCCAAGATCGACGGAAGACAGCGCGGCTAAACTGCCGTTGAAATTTCCGACCGGGGTGCGGGCGGCAGAGACGATGACGACGTCACTCATGGGGTCCGTTCCTCGATTTAAGAGTTATGGCGCCGTCCAGCAAGGACGCGATTACGAGCGCCACCACAACCTTGAGCAAATTTTTTACAACTGTCCAGAATATCTAAAGTTGGATCGCCATCGACGCCGCGATCCGCTTCCTTCAAAACCGATCAGGCTCTAGGATCTTTCTCCTCTCGGGCTGATGCATTGACCTGCCCGAGGGGAGGCGAGGCTTTGAACAGAGTCGGGATGACATTCGGATGAACGACTGGAAAGATGCGGCGCTGCTATTGGTCGGCCATGGCTCATCGCGACTGGTGACGTCGCGGCAAGCCACCGATCGCTTGGCCGCGGAGATCCGTCGGCGGAACTTGTTCGCCGAAGTCGAAGCCTGCTTCTGGAAGGAGGCGCCTTTTCTCTCTCTCGATCTGGTCGCTGCGCGAACCGTTTATATCGTTCCCAATTTCGCCGGGGAAGGCGCTTTCACACGGCGTTTGATCCCCCAGAAACTGGGGCTGACCGGTACGAAGAGTATCATTGGTGGGCGGCGCCTGATCTACACGGAACCGGTCGGGTGCCATCCACGTCTCCCCAACCTGCTACGCCTTCGCGCCGAGGAGCTTTGCCGGAAAAACAGGATCGCGCCGGAAAACACCGGATTGCTGATTATCGGCCATGGCTCCCGCCAACCGGGTGGCGTCTCCGCCACGCCCGAAGCGGTGGCCAACGCCTTGCGCGACATGAACCGTTTCGCCCGGGTGGCTACGGCTTATTTGGAGCAGGCCCCCTTCGTCGGGGATTGGCCTCACCTGATCGACAGCGGCCAGATCATCGCGGCCCCCTGGTTGATTTCCGAAGGCATGCACGCCAGCGAGGATCTGCCCCCCCACTTCGGGTTGAACACGCCACGCGGCGGCCCGGTGACGAGTCACGGACGGACCATCTGGCTGATGGATGGCATCGGTCGCGACGACGAGGTCGCGGAAATGATCTTCGATCACATCCGTCAGGCCGAAGCCATGAGCTTGCCAAATTGACCGCTTTTGTCTACCACCACATATGAGAGGTCAGGAGCAAGGTCGGTGAAATTCGCCATTCTCGTCAACACGGGGCCGTTCAGCCACCAGGCGACAGAGTCCGCATTGGCCTTCGCCCAAGCGGTGCTGGCGTCCGAACATGAACTGATCCGCGTGTTTTTCTATTTCGACGGCGTCCACAACGCCAATCGGTTGGCCGCGCCATCAAATGGCGAGCGGAATCTGGTGCGGGCCTGGTCAAAGCTGGCGAGCGAGCGGGGGGTCGACTTGGTGGTCTGTATCGCCGCCGGCCTAAGACGCGGTGTTCGTGAAGCCAATTTGGCGCCAGGGTTCCGCATCTCCGGATTGGGCCAACTGGTCGAAGCCGGCATTCTCGCCGACCGTTTGATCACCTTCGGAGCCTGACGGACATGGCGTCGAAACGGTTTCTCTTCGTCAATCGCAAAGCGCCTTTCGGCTCTGGACAAGCGGGCGAAATGCTTGACGCGGCGCTGATCGCCGCATCCTTCGACCAGCATGTGCATTTGGCGTTCCTGGACGACGGAGTGTTCCAATTGATCAAGCATCAACGCCCCGATACTCTGGAACAGAGGGACTTCGCCTCGACTTTTCTCGATTTGGCCGAATATGACATCGACCATGTTTGGGTCGAACGGGACTCGCTTGCCGAACGCGGTTTGACCGAAACCGATCTGCTCATTCCCGTCACCCTGGTCGATCGCGCTACCTTGAGCAGAATGATGGCCGATATCGATGTGGTGATCAGCGCATGAACACGCCGCCCGGTGTCTTGCATACGGTCAACAAATCGCCCTTCGCCAGCGCCTCGCTGGAAAGCTGCCTTCGCCATCTGAGTGAGGGCGCGTCCCTCCTTCTGATCGAAGACGGGGTCTATGCGGCGCTGACGGGAAGCGCTTTTTCCGAACGGTTGGCGACGGCTGCGAGGCAGCATGCCCTATATGTTCTCGGTCCCGACCTCGAAGCCCGCGGTCTGGCCGGCCGTCCTCTGGTGGACGGCCTCCAGATCGTTGACTACCAAGACTTCGTGCGACTGGCGGCCGAACACGCCACCGTCCACGCGTGGTTTTAACCTGCTGTTTCCGATCCCCGCCTAAACGTCATCGACGTCGATGACGAGCCGCCCACGCACCTGACCATGCAGAATTTTATCGGCCAGATCCGGCAAATCCTTGAGCCCGGCCCGACTGGTCAAGGCATCGAGTTTGTCGAGCGGCAAATCGCGCGCCAGACGCTCCCACGCCGCGATACGACTGGCTTTTGGGCACATGACCGAATCGATGCCCAACAAGTTGACACCCCGCAAGAGGAACGGCAGGACCGTTGTAGCCAGGTCATTGCCTCCCGCCAAACCACAGGATGCGACCGAGCCGCCATATTTCACCGCCGTCAGCAGCGATGCCAAGGTGGTGCCGCCCACCGCATCGATCGCTCCGGCCCATCGTTCGGCCGCCAGCGGCCGGCTGGGTGGTGACGACAATTCGGCGCGCTCGATAATGCTGGCGGCCCCCAATTCTCTCAGATAATCATGCTCGGCAACCCGTCCGGTGGAGGCGGCGACCCGATAACCGAGTTTGGCCAAAATGGTCACAGCCACGCTGCCGACCCCACCCGCCGCGCCGGTCACCAGAATCTCCCCCTTGTCGGGCGAGAGGCCATGGGTTTCCAGAGCGATGATGGCCAGCATCGCGGTAAATCCCGCGGTCCCGACGGCCATCGTTTGATCCAAAGACAGCCCGGATGGCCGTTTGACCAACCAATCGCCGTTCACACGCGCCTTCTGGGAATATCCGCCCCAGTGAATTTCGCCGACCCGCCAGCCCGTCAACACCACCTCGTCGCCCGGCTTGAAGTCCGCATGCTCCGACCGCTCGACCACGCCGGCGAAATCGACACCGGGAATATGGGGATAGTTGCGGACCAGCCGCCCAATCCCTTTCAGGATCATTCCATCCTTGTAATTCAAGGTCGACGCCCGCACGCGAACCGTTACGTCCCCGACCGCCAACCGCTCGTCGGACAGGCGCTGGATGCCGGCCATCACTTTGCCGTCCCGCTCTTCCAGAACCAATGCGGAAAATTCGTCATTGCTCATGTGAGATTCTCCTCTTTGGGCAACACTATCGAACCCCGCGCGGACGGGCAATCACCCGAACGGCAACACAATTTCCGAACAAGGCATCAGGTTCTTCGCTACACTCTTTCAATGCCATCGGTGGAGACCGGCCCCTATTTCTCTTACCCATATCGTTGGCACGGAGGAAAAAATGGGGGCTAGCGTGAGCAACGGCGGCATATTCATCAACGGTCGCACCGGAGCGAAAGTCGATGCCGATTTGCGAGCCATCGGCGGCGGCCTGGAAATCCGCGATCCGCGCGACAATCTGATGCTGGCCTTGTGGGCCTATGCCGATATGGCCCCGATCCGGCCGCTCAAAGCCGGGCGACCGGTAAAAAAGTTGAAACTTGTCTGCCAAAAAGACCCGGACTCGCGTTTGGAGGTCAGCGATCCCGCTTTGATCGCCCTCCTGCAAAAGGCCAATCGCGCGTTAAGACCGCCACGAAAACCCTTACCGCCCTGGGCTTGGAGAGGCGCTGCCGGGCTCGCCGCCGTGATCCTCATATGGTTCTTCCTGGAAAGCTTGACTCTTGTCGCGGGGCCTTTGGCGCGCAGCCTGCCTGTTTCCTGGGAAACAAGCGTCGGCCAGAGACTGGCCGACCATCTGATCCAACGTCTGGGTGGCGCCTGCGGCGCATCGGGCGGGCAAGCCGCGCTCGATTCCCTGGCGCACCGCTTTGATCATGACGCGGCCAGACCGTCACCGACCCGACTGCGCGTCATCAAGACCGCCGAGATCAACGCCTATGCGTTCCCAGACGGCATCGTCGTCATCACGGCCGGACTGATCCATGACGTCGAGACAACCGATCAACTGGCCGCGGTCGTCGCCCATCAGTTGGCCCATCTCGACCTGCATCATGTCGCCCAACACATCATCGAACACGCCGGTTTGGGCATGGCGTTCCTGATCGCCAGCACCGCGACCCTTCCCTTCACCAACGCCGCGCTGACGGACCTTCAGCACCTGTCCTACAACCGCCGAGAGGAGGACGAAGCCAATGCCCTCACCCAGAGCTTGCTGACAAAAGCGGACATTCCAGCACAGTCCATGGGCAGTTATTTCCGCCTGCAAGAGCTGCACGAAAAGAAACGCGGCGTTCCGACGGACTTCCAAGCAGCGCACCCAACCTCGGGAAAACGCCAAGAAACTCAGGGCGTTCAGCCATTTTCACGGCCGGCGCTGAACGATGCGGAATGGCTTTCGGTTCGTCATATCTGCGATTAGGCGCGACTTTTGCATGAACCGATTCGCGCGAATAACGCGGGAGGGAGCCATGATCAATCGCATAAAGCTGCAAAAGGAATACAGGCTGACCGCCGCCGAAATCCTTTACACGCCCCCCGACCAGCCGCATGTCCTGGAATGCTTCTTTTGGCAAGACTACGACAGTGCGCCGGATTATCCGGAGTTGCGCCGTTTCCTGACATTCTGGGCGACGCACATTGACATCCAACTGCATTCGGTGCGCGTCTCCGACCTCGATTCGGTGCGCCCCGAAGGATTGGTCTATGCCGCCTATTCGACGGCAATTCACTAGGATCAGGCCGCGACGACGTCGCATCTTGATTTTACCATGCCGCCTCCGTGCCGCGTCCGGAGGGCTCAAGCGTCACTTGGGCTGAACCCTCAGCCCGCCACGATGATTTTGATCTCCACGGCGAACCATGACATATTGAAAAAGGGCAGCGAACGATATGCGCGCTCTAATTGCGGGCGACGGGGGACGTCGACGCCTTCGGATGGGCCCGTGGGGGGAAAATGAACGTTCTGGTCAATCTGCCGATCCGGCATAAGCTGCTGATCGCCTTGATTCCTTTGGCGCTCCTGGTCGTTCTGGCAACACTCTATGCGTCTTACCAGATGGAGCGGATCGACGGCCGCTATAGCGAATTGATCGAGCACGATGGGAAGGCGATGACCGCCCTGTCTCGCGCCAACCAACGGAACTACCGTTTCGGCATGTTGCTCTATCAGCTTGCCAGTGAAACCAGCGCCTCTTTGAATCAACGCAACGACGCCGAACTGGATGCGATCTACCGCGAGCTCAAGGCTTTCACGGCAGGGGCGGCCCACTCCTTGCCGAGCCACGCCAAACAAATTTCCGACGTCGAAGCGCTGTTCGACGATGTCGTTCTCGACAGTCGAATCGCGCGGGTCAAGGCGTTGACCGGAAACAAGGACGAAGCGACGGAGCTGATCCGAGCCGGCCTAGCCCCTCGACTGGAAAATTCGCGCCGCGCGATGTCTGCGGTCGTCAACCAGATCAGCACCGAAATGGATGCCGCCTCGGATCAGGCGACGCTTGAGACCCATCACACCATCGTCATGACGTGGCTGGTTATCGGCCTCGGCCTGTTGGGTTCGGTCGTCGCCGCATTGGGCATGGTCAAACGCGAAGTCGCCGACGTGCTGTCCAGCCTGCAAGGCAGTATCCAAGACGTGGCCGAAGGCCGGCTTTTTCAGCCGATCGCGCATCTCGATCGTCGCAACGAAATCGGTGAGATGGCCCGCGCCTTGAAGGTGCTGCAGGGCGTCTCACGAGAACAAGACATTCAGAACTGGGTCAAAGGTGAAGTGGCGGCAACGGTTGCGGTTTTACAGTCTACAGAGGACTTTGTCACCTTCACGACGGCGCTGATGGGGCGGTTGTCAGGGGCGATTCCGCTGCTCTACGGCGCTTTCTATGTCGGCGATGCCCTTCGCCAGCGATTCGCCCGAGTTGGCGGCTACGCCATCGATTCGCCGGGAATCGAAAGCGGCTTCGATCGAGGCGAAGGACTGATTGGTCAGGCCGCCGTCGATCTGCGTCCGCTGACGATTTGCGCGGATCCGGGAGATCATCTGCATATTTCCGCCGGCACCGGCACCCTGCGGCCGCGCACCCTGATCATCCTTCCCGTGGTCGACCAGGGCGTTGCCACAGCCGTCCTGGAACTCGCTCCGTCCGAACCGCTGACCGAACGCGGCCAGGCCCTGCTCGATGCGCTGTTGCCGACGGTGGCGCTGAACGTCGAAATTCTGGCCGGCGCCCTCCGTACACGCAAGCTGTTAGAGGAAACGCAGGTTCAGGCCGCCACTTTGGCGGCGTCCGAACGCCAGATCGCCGCGCGCAAGGAAGAATTAGAAGTCATCAACGAGCAAATGGCCGAACAGAGCCGCCAGGTCGAGGCGCAGGCAGCTCTGCTGGCCGAAGCGGAGGAACGGTCCCGCCTGATTCTCGGGTCGATCGACGAGGGTATCTGCGGCCTGAGCAATGACGGAAAAATGACCTTCGTCAATCCAGCCGGCGCGCGGATGCTGGGATTCGAGCCAGAAGAGATGGTCGGCCAGTTGATGCACGGCCTCGTGCATTACGCGCGACCCGACGGTTCGGCTTTCCCCAGGGATGAGTGCCCGATGTATCGCACCGCCCGTGACGGCGAGAGCCGGTTGGTGGCCGACGAGGTTCTATGGCGCAAGGACGGCACCTGTTTCCCCGCGGAATATTCGACCACTCCGGTGGTCAAGAACGGCCAAGCCATGGGAACCGTGGTGTCTTTCCGCGACATCACCGCGCGTAAGCAAGCCGAAGACGCCCTGATCGGCGCCAAGGAAACGGCGGAAGAGGCGACCCGCGCCAAAGCCGATTTCCTCGCCAATATGAGCCACGAGATCCGCACGCCGATGAACGCCATCATCGGCATGAGCCATCTGGCGCTGAAGACCGAGCTCAATCCGCGCCAGCGGGATTACGTCAAAAAAATCCAGCAGTCGGGGCAGCATCTCCTGGGGATCATCAACGATATTCTCGACTTCTCCAAAATCGAGGCGGGAAAGCTGTCGGTCGAAAACACGGCGGTGCATCTCGACACCGTGCTGGACAATGTCGCCAACCTGATCTCGGAAAAGACCGCTGCCAAGGGGCTGGAGCTGATTTTCGATATCGGCCCGGACGTACCCAACGACATGCTCGGAGACCCGTTGCGCCTTGGGCAGATCCTGATCAACTACGCCAATAACGCGGTCAAGTTCACCGAGAAGGGCGAAGTCATCATCGCCATCAAATTGACGGAAGATCTGGGCGACGCGGTCATGCTGCGCTTTGAGGTGCGCGATACCGGCATCGGCCTTACCAAGGAGCAAATGAGTCGTCTGTTCCAAAGCTTCCAACAGGCTGATTCCTCGACGACCCGCAAATATGGCGGCACGGGCCTGGGCTTGGCCATTTCCAAGAAACTGGCGGACTTGATGGATGGCACCGTCGGTGTCGAGTCGGTGCCTGGCGTCGGCTCGACCTTTTGGTTTACCGCGCGGCTGGGCAAGGGTAAGCCGCGCCGCGCCCTGGTGCCAAAACCCGACCTCCGGGGCCGCCATATGCTGGTGGTGGACGACAACGAGAATGCCCGCACCGTGTTGGTCGATATGCTGACCGCCATGTCGTTTCGCGTCGACGCGGTGGACTCAGGCAAAGCCGCCATCGCCCTGGTCCGTGAAGTGGCCAATGCCAAGCCGTTCGAGGTGGTCTTCCTCGACTGGCAGATGCCGGAAATGGATGGCGTCGAAACCGCCCAGGCGATTCTCGGACTCGGTTTGGCCGTCGCTCCGCACTTGATCATGGTCACCGCCCATGGCCGCGAGGAGATTCTCAAAGCTGCCGAGAACGCCGGTATTGAGGACGTACTGATCAAGCCCGTCAACCCCTCCATCATGTTTGATGCGGTCATGCGCGCCCTGGGCGCCACGCTGGACAATGAACCGGATGAGCCGAACCAGACCTGCGGAACGACCGACGCCGAGATGGAGTCTCTCAAGGGGCTTCGGGTCCTGCTGGTCGAGGACAATGACTTCAATCAGCAGGTCGCCACCGAGTTGCTGGCCGATGGCGGCGTGGTCGTCGACATCGCCGACAACGGAGCGATCGCCGTCAACAAGGTCAAGGCTGGCGCCTATGACATCGTACTGATGGATATGCAGATGCCCGTCATGGATGGCGTAACCGCGACCATGGAGATTCGCAAACTAGGCCACGCCGATCTGCCGATCATCGCCATGACCGCTAATGCCATGCAGGCCGACCGTGACAAATGCGCCGCCGCCGGCATGAACGGTTATCTCAGCAAGCCCATCGATCCAGACGAGCTGTTTTCCGCCTTGTTGAGATTTCGTCGATCGCCGCCGGCACCAGCCGGTGACGGGATTCCCACGGACATTCCGGGTCTTGACACCGTCGCCGGTTTGAAACGGATGCGGGGCAAGCGTCCCCTTTATCGCGAAATGCTGGGAAAATTTGCTGCGGGTCAAAAGGATATTATCCGGCAAATTCAGGCCGCGTTGAGCGCCGGCGATTCCCAGACCGCGGAACGTCTGGCGCATACCCTGAAGGGGATCGCCGGCAATATCGGAGCCGACGGCATCGCACAGGCCGCGGCAGATGTCGAGGCATCGATCCGCGACGCCCGACCGGCCGACGCGGAGATGGATGTTTTAGCGATCTCGCTGGACCAGATGCTCGCTCTGCTTGACCTCCGCCTTCCGAAACAGGACCCTTCGGGATCGGCATCCCCCCTTTCCTCCGACGCGATCGTCGCCAAGTTGCGTCACCTGCTCGCCGAGAATGATCCGGAGGCAGAGGAACTTCTCAACGACAATATCGAATTGCTGCGCGCGCCCCTGAGCGACCGGCTCGACGCGTTCGCACGCCTGGTGCGCAATTTCGACTTCGACAAGGCGCTGACCCTGTTGGATGACGGCAAAGCCGAACTGGACCTGCCCGACGTCGACCCCGATATCTTCGACTTTGAACAGATGGGGGCGATCTACAAATGGGACATGGCCAAATTAAAACCGGTTTTGGCGAATTTTCTGGCGGATGCCGGAACGAAGGTTGAGGCCCTGGTTGCCGCCGGCAGCGGCGCCGAGAGCGATCAATTGCGGGCCATCGCCCACAGCCTCAAGGGATCGGCCAATACCGCCGGCGCGATCCGCCTTGGCCGCCTCGCCGCCGACATCGAAACAGCCGCCATCGCCGGCCAAATTGATGCCATCGCCATGCTGACGCCGTTGGTGGCTCCGACCCTGACCGAGCTAGGCACCGTTCTCACCTCCTTTTTTAAGGAAAAAGGCGCGAAATGACACTCGACCTCCGCCGCCTGAAAGTTCTGCTGATCGACGATGAACCCTTCATCCGGACAACCATTCGACAGATCCTGGATCTCGTCGGCCTCGCCGGGGCCAATATTTACGAGGCAGACTCCGCCCTGGGAGGCATGAAGGAAACCCTGCGGATGCGCCCGGACCTCGTGTTCTGCGATATCCACATGCCGAAGGAAGACGGATTCGTCTATGTCGCCAATTTGCGCAAAGCACCGATTGGCGACGTCCCCAAAACGCCGGTCGTGATGTTGACCTCGGATTCCGGAGAAAGCGCCGTACTGGAAGCCAAGAGCCTGAATGTGAACGGCTATCTTGTGAAACCCGTCTCCATCGGCACCGTCAAACGCGCCATGGAGCGTGCGCTGAAGGTAACCCTGCCGTGACGGAGGATATGCGCCCGATCATCCTGGTGGTCGACGACACTCCGGACAATCTCAAGATCATGAGCGCCCTGCTCAAGGACCGGTATCGAATCAAGATCGCCAACAGCGGCGAGAAGGCGTTGTCCATCGCCCTATCGGATCCGGCGCCCGACCTGATTCTGCTCGATATCATGATGCCGGAAATGGACGGCTATGACGTCTGCCGGCGCTTGAAAGCCGATCGACGAACCGGCGACATTCCGGTGATTTTTCTGACGGCGAAGGCCGAAGTGGCGGACGAGGAAAATGGACTGAAGCTGGGCGCGGTGGATTACATCACCAAGCCGATCAGCCCGCCGATCGTTCTGGCTCGCGTCGAAACCCATTTGGCGCTCAAGGCCAGCAGCGATTTCCTGCGCGACAAGGCGGCCTATCTGGAAGCCGAGGTGGCACGCCGGACACGCGAGATCACCGCAATCCAGGACGTCACCATTCTCACCCTGGCCTCACTGGCCGAAACGCGGGATTCGGATACCGGCAATCACATCCGGCGGACTCAGCACTATGTCAACGAGCTTGCCAACAAGCTGAAAGATCATCCTCGCTTCAAAGATCATCTCGACGAGGCACGCATCGCCATGCTGGTCAAATCGGCGCCGCTGCACGACATCGGCAAGGTCGGCATTCCCGATCGGATTCTCATGAAGCCCGGGCGCTTCACAGCCGAAGAGTTCGAGATCATGAAGACCCATACGACGCTCGGCCGGGATGCCATAGCCCATGCTGAAGAGGCCCTGGGCATTCCGGTGGCGTTCCTCGCTTGTGCCAAGGAGATCGCCTATGGGCACCAGGAAAAATGGGATGGCAGCGGCTATCCCGAAGGAATCGAAGGCGACCATATTCCGGTCTCCGCCCGCCTGATGGCGGTAGCGGACGTCTACGACGCATTGATCAGCCGACGCGTCTACAAGGACGGCATGCCTCATGAGAAAGCCGTCGGAGTCATCCGCGAGGGCCGAGGCTCCCATTTCGACCCGGATATCGTCGACGCGTTCCTGGCCCTTGAAACGGAATTCCTGGCAATCGCCGCGCGTTACAGCGATGGCGACAAAGAGTTGGCGCGTAAGCGGGATTATCTGGAACAGGCGGTAGGAACGCCCTGACGGCAAAGGAATATTCGCGATCTAAGCGATCAGGGCTGAAAATTCCTCCGCGACCATGTCCCAGTTGCGGCCACGTTGTAAAAGTCGCGCATCCCGATTTTCCGACCAGAACATTTCATCGTCGGTCAGCAGACGAATCGCCACATTGGCAAAGGCGTCGTCATCGGGAACGATATGGCCGGTCTCGCCATCCCGCAACCGCTCGTGAATGGCCCCCAGCGGACGCGCCACAGCCGGCAACCCGCAGGCCTGGCTCTCCATTAAGGTCCAACACACCATATCGTCGGGATGACCGGGGTAGAGATGAACGCGGGCCGACCGATAGAGGTCCGCCATCGTCGCATCGCCACCGGGGGTCATGATCTCAACCCCCTCCGCCGCCATCGCCTGCGCCAGCAAGGGACGCATCTCGTCGGGGATGTCACCGCCCGCCTTGCCTTTGTCGAGAAGGGCCGAGACCACGACCAGTCGCGCATTGGGAACAGCCGGCCGAATCTGCCCGGCCCAGCGATCTAGCACCCAGCCGAGGCCATGCGAGGGATGCGTGGTCACCACCGCGGTCGGCCGCTCGGCCAGTTGGGTCGGAGTATCGGCGGAGAACTCCTGCCGCACACCGGGCGCCACGGCCCGCACGGTCAAGTTCTCCTTGTTGCGCCAGGACGCCATCTGGGTCGCCCCCAGAAAAACCAATGCCGGATGGAACCCTTCGATCGCCTTTCTGGCCGGTTCCAGCTGGGATGCCGACGCCGTGACCCACAACACTCTCTGTCCGGCCATCCGCACGGACGACAACAAGGACGGTTTGCGAAACGCGATCAAGGCGTCCGTACGCGACGGGAACGCGGTGTCCAGGGTTTCCCAATGGGCCCCTTCGATCATCAACGGGAATCGGGCACGATTATGGACATGCACATCATGACCGTGACGGACCAGCGCGCCGGCCAGACTGGCGAACGCCTTCTCGGCGCCGCCGAGGGCGCGGGTCGCCGGAGTAAATCCGTCGAAAGGAATGGAGTCGTCGACCAGGGTGATATGCATGCTGTCCGTTATACGGGCCCCCTTCCCGCCTCGCAAGGGCCCTTGCCATCCTGCCTACTTCGCGCCAAGTTCTAGACCACGATTGAAATTTCGGCGAAAAATCATGGCGCAATCACACTACATTCCCCTGCCCCACCGCGCGTTGATCGCTCTCGAAGGCGCGGACAGGAAAAGCTTCCTTCAGGGACTGGTCTCCAACGATGTCACCAAGGTCGGCCCCGAGCGCACGCTTTACAGCGCGTTCTTGACCCCGCAGGGAAAGTTCCTGCATGAGTTTTTTCTGGGCGAACACAATGACACGCTGCTGCTGGAAACCGAGGCGGCGCGCCGCGATGATTTCGTCAAACGCCTGTCGATGTACAAATTGCGGAGTAAAGTCGCGCTTGCCGCCGCCGATCATTGGCACACCTACGCCATCGTCGGCCCCGATGCCGCCCAAGTCTTCGACTTGCCGGAAGACCCGGGCGTTGCCCGCGGCTTCGCCGGCGGTATCGTTTTCGCCGATCCCCGTCTGGCCGACGTCGGGTTGCGCGCCTGGTTGCCGACCGGCGCCGAAGCGGCGCTCCGCGAGCTTGGACTGAGCGCGGGGGAAAGCGCCGCTTGGGATCACCAGAGAATCAGCCTCGGGCTGCCAGATGGCAGCCGCGACATGGTTCCTGACAAGGCGATTTTGCTGGAAAACGGGTTCGACGAGTTGCATGGCGTCGATTGGCAGAAGGGCTGCTACCTCGGCCAGGAACTGACGGCGAGGACCAAATATCGGGGCTTGATCAAAAAGCGCCTGATTCCAGTGGAAATCGACGGCTCAACTCCCGAACCGGGAACCCCTCTCTTTTTCGGTGACATGGACGCCGGGGAAATGCGCTCTCATTGCGACGGCGTCGGCTTGGCGCTGATCCGCCTTGAGGTCCTGGAACAACAAAACGCCAACGGAGGAACGCTGTCCGCCGGCGACACCCGCCTTACGCCGCACAAACCGGCATGGATGCAGTTCTAAACCTGCTCACCCAAGGCGGCCCGAATGGATTGGGCCGCCTCTTCGATCGCACGACGATCGCCCGGCGTAATATGCCAGTTCATTGGCAAATCGTCATAAAATGTGCGCGGCAACACATGTAAATGGAAATGCGGCACCGACTGCGCGGCGCCGGGTCCGTTACTCTGCACAATGGTGATCCCCGGCGGAGCAAACGCTTTGTCGATCGCCCGGGCCATGCGTTGCGCGGTAGCGACGACGGCTTGCAAAACCGACACCGGGATATCGAGAATGGTTTCGGCATGCCGCTTGGAAATCACCAAGGTATGCCCGCGCGCCACGGGATTGATATCCATGAAAGCCATGCTGTGCTCGTCCTCAAACAATGGGAACGACGGCAGTTGGCCCGCCACGATGCGGCAAAAGATGCAATCACAGTCACTCATAGCATCTTGTTTACAGGGAACTGCGCGGTGGAACAAGATCGTCAATCGACGTTCTTGCCGAAGCCGAAACAGCGGCGAGATCGACGATCAGGAGGATGCCGGCGGAGGTCATCGCGAGGCCTTTGATTCCGCCGAGAGACATGCGGGCCTTCACCGGCGGCGGCAAGGGATAGAGGCTGTCGGCCGGCAAGGTTTCCAGTTCGACCGGCCCTCCAACCTCGACACAGTCACGCGCCCCGCCAATCAGCAAGCACTTTCGCGAAACCGGATGTCTTAGAGCCGGATGACTTTTGGTAGAATCGCGCTCTAGCGGCAAACCGATAAGATCCTCAACCGTGACGGTGTCGGCATCCCGATCGGCGAGCATGCCGTGAACGTGACGAGACTCGACGGCAAAGCGAAATCCACCGGCGAAGAAGCTCACCACGTCGAGACCATCCGTCGTCGCCGGCATCCTAACGAAGTCCCGTCCGATAATCCGCGAACAACTGATCGAGATTGAGGAGAGGAACGACATGATCGCGAAAGGCGACGATGCCCTGCACGAGAGGTCGCAGATGCTCTGGAATGGTGTGTGGCGGCTCCTGAATGGCGCTCTGCGGCACGTCCAGAACCTCCTCGACCCGATCCACGCGGATCCCGCTTCGCATGGCGGACGTCACTCCCAGCAAAATTCGCGATGGCGCGCCGGCAAGCGGTTCGGGCAAACCCAACAAGGCGCGCAGGCGAATCACCGATTCGATGTCCCCGCGGACATTGACCACCCCCTCCAATGAGGCCGGACAGCCTGGCAAAAAATACACCACGCTGTCCGCGAGGATCTCCTTGATCGTCCCGCCATGGAAGGCGAACCATTGATCACCGAGGGAGACGACCACCAATTTCACCGTCGGCTCATCCACATTGACGACGGCATCCATCTTTTTTTGCCGGCTCCTCAGAACTCGATCGAAGTCCGTGTCGCCCGCGGTCATGACCGCTCTCGGGAACGGTCCGCCTGGACCTGATTGCGTCCGTCGCGTTTCGCCGAATAGAGAGCCTCGTCGGCGGCTTTGACCAAATCGTCAGCGGCTTGGATGTCCGGGAAACCCGCGATCCCGGCACTGAACGAACAAGAAAATTCCGCACCATCGACCGCGAAGGTCAGGGCCGAGAAGTCTCGCAAAATTTGATCGAGGATCGCCGTCGCCTCGCCGACCGTCACCCCTTGCAGGACGATGGCGAATTCCTCACCACCGTAGCGGCCGACCACATCGGAATTGCGCAGGCGCTGCTCCAACATCCGGGCCAAGGCCTTCAACACCTGATCTCCGGCGGGATGGCCATAGACGTCGTTGACTTTCTTGAAATGATCCAAGTCCAGCATGGCGACGCACAGGCCTTGACCACTGCGCCGAGCACTGGCCAAGGATGTATCCAGAAAATGCAGCAAAGCCGTGTGGTTGAGCAAACCGGTCAGGCTGTCGCGCATCATCAAAGAGCGCAACACGCGTGTGCGCTCCGCGCGAACGGCGACGGAAGCGACCAGATCCTCCGGGGAGATGGGCTTGGTCAGGAAACCGTCGGCCCCCACCCGCATTACCGACACTTGCACCGTCTTATCGGTCTCGCTCGACAAAAAGATGATGGGAAGACTGACGAACTGGGGTATTTGGCGAATAAGTCGCGACAGATCCCGCCCCGAACAGGACGGCATATACATATCCATCAACACCAGATCAGGCAGGAACTCGCCCAATTCCTTGAGAATCTTGGACGGCTGATTGATCTGGCGAACGACCATTCCCGCCGCTTCCAAAATGACCGCGTGGTAATCGGCCATTTCCGGCTCGTCATCGACGATCAAAATACGAAATGGGTCGGGCTCGTTACGCGTTGTGACCTGATCCAGAATAGCGACGATGTCATGCGCGGCCACGGGCTTCAGAAAATAGGCTTCCCCGCCAGCTTGTACAGCCCGCAACCGAGCGTCGAAACTGGCGTTTTTCGATACGAAAAGCGCGGGGACATCGACCTCGCGACGAAGCTCCGCCATAACATCGGCGCCGGCCGTGGACATGATCACCGCGTCGGGCGGATCGGCCAATACCGCCGTTTTCAAAGCCTCGGGATCCGTAAAGCTGGTAAAGCCATAGCCGAACCACGACAACTGCGTCCCCAATTCGGCGGCATCGAGGTCATTGTCGCAATAAAACACGACGCGCCGACCCGGATCCGCCACGTCGGCCGAGGGCTCGGCAACCGCCGGCGGCGGTGCGTGGGCGACGGGCGCCGGTTCCATACCGATCAAACCGGCATCCGACTCCATGCGCGAGATGCAGGCGCCAAGACCTTCGATAGCGCGAACCTGAACCGTTTTGCGCGCCGCCTTATCAAGCCGGCGAAGTTGCCGCACCATTTCGGTGGCCGCCGCGCTCTCGGCACTGATCTTCGGCAACCCCAAAGACGCCGCCGTGCCCTTGATATTGTGAAAGCAACAAAACAGATCGTCGACCACACGATCATCTGCCACACATTCGGCCAGCAGGCCGCACCCTTGCCTTGCCTTGGCAAGGGTCTGCGGCAGCTTGGCGAGATAGGTCCGCCGCAACCGCACGATCTTTTCGCTCAATGCGGAAAAGGATTGTTGTTCCATCGTCAAATGCGGCTCCGAGCCAGTCGTTATTACCGTCAATCAGCCGACGGCAGCAGCGCATCCGCGACGGCCGTCATCAGTGACGTTTCCAAATCCATATCCTTAGCGATACAGGCGGTGAGCCGAGGCTCTTGCTGTCTCAGCGACAGAGGATCGTCACCACTGAGTAAGATGAAAGGTATTCCGCCCTTTTCTCCGCGCAAAGTCCTAAAAAGATCCAATCCACTCATTCCCGGCATATTCATGTCGGAAACCACCGCATCGAACGCGGAATCCCGCTCCAAAAGCGCCAACGCCCTCTGGCCATCCTCGACGGCGACCACATCGCACCCACCATCCTCCAACACCGCGACCGTCATCTCGGCGGCCAAGGCGTCATCGTCAACAACAAGAATGCGCATCGTTCCCTCTTGTCTTTTTCATTATCCCAGCAGGCTTTTCAACGTCGCAATCAAACCACCCTGATCAAAATCGCCTTTGACGATATAAGCGTCGGCTCCGACCTCGATGCCGCGCCGCTTATCCTCTTCTTTCTGACGGGACGTGATAATGATGATCGGAACATGCCGGTAGCCTTCGTCCTGACGCAGAGCGGACGTCAAAGCGAAACCATCCATTTGCGGCATTTCCACATCGGTCAGCACGGCATCGAACGCGCTGCCCAAGGCCTTGTGCAATCCGTCACGACCGTCTTCCGCCAGAGTCACCTGATAACCATGCATTTCCAACACGTCGCGTTCAATCTCCCGGGTATTCAGGGAATCGTCGACCACCAGCACCCGGCTCCGCTTGCGCGGGGCACCGTCCTCCGGCTTGACGCTATCAACCCGGGCCTTGCGCGCCATTTCGAGCAGAATCGGAGTCTGCAGCACACTGACCAGAGCGCTCCGACCGGTCATGACCACACCTGACACCATGGCGACATGGGCGAGATGATCCGGCAATGGCTTGATCACCATGTCGCGCTCATCGACCCAATCGCCCACCCGTAACGCCAGTTTTTCGTGATGGACCTGGACCATCACCAACAACAGATCATCCTCTGGCGCCGCCTGGCGTTTCGGCAAGGACAGCAGATCGGCCAGACTGACCATGGGAATGAACTCATTCTCGACCACGACGACTGGGCGTTCCGCCACCACGAGCAATCGCTCAGCCGGCAAGCGGAGCAATCGCGTCACCTGCTGGGCGGTGAAGCCGAAGGTTTCGCCGCCCGCCTCGACCAACAGCACCCGCATCACCGCCAGAGACCGGGGAAGATGCAAAGCGAACGTCACGCCATGGCCGGACCGGCTTTCAACGTCGACGCTTCCCTGAAGTTCATCGACGATGCACCGCTTGACCACATCCATTCCGACACCGCGCCCCGACACATCGGTGATGATGGCGCTCGTGCTGAATCCCGGCCGAAAAATCAGATCGACCACCTCCGCCTCGGACAATGCGGCGGCCTGCTCGGCGGTCATCAGCCCCTTGCGGACAGCCTTATCGCGCACGGACGGCAGATCGACACCACCGCCATCGTCGCCAATCTCGATAACCACACCGCCGGAATCTTGCCGCGCACGAAGGTGGATGCGTCCGATTTTGGGCTTACCCAATTGTTCGCGAATGGCGGGCGCTTCGATTCCGTGATCGACGGCATTCCGGAGCAAATGCACGACCGGATCACTCAACCGGTCGATCAACTGGCGATCAAGCTCGATTTCCGCTCCGCTCACAATGCATTCGATATCCTTGCCGACCGACCGTCCGAGATCACGAACCATGCGCGGCGCCGTTTCGAAAATCATGGCCAGCGGCAACATCCGCATTACCAGGGCCTTTCGATGCAACTCCGTCATCAACAGTTCCTGGGCGAGCACGTCATCCTTGAAGGCCCGCGTGAAGGCCCGCAGCGATTTTCCCGCTTGCGCCGGCAGGCGTTCGATTGCCTGGATGTCGTCGACACGCTGCCGCAACCGGGCATGAGACGACACCACCTCGCCCATCAATTTGACCAATTCATCCAATCTGCTCATGGGCACCCGCACCGTATCGGCGGCTCTCAGACGTTGAGACGGCTCGGCTTGGCCGTCCGCCACACGCGACGGCGGCGGTATACCCGGCTCGGCAGGAGGCCCTCCCATTTCCTTGGCAGCTCCCGGGCCGGCGGCTGCGCGCTGCATCTCGTCGCAAAGGATTTGGTCACTCGTGCCTAAGTCTTGCCCCTCGGCCACAAGATCGACCAATCGCGCGATCGCATCGATCCCGCGCTGAAGCAACATGGCCAAATCGGAGGAATAAGTCAGGCGGCCGCCCCGCAGACCGCCAAGCACCTCCTCAAGCGAGTGGGCCGTTTCCGTAATCGGCGCAAAGCGCAACATCCGCGACGACCCCTTAATGGTGTGCGCCGAGCGGAAAATCGTGTTAACGGCCTCTATGTCGCCACCGCCCTCTTTGAGCGAGGCCACGCCGTCTTCGAGTCTCCTGAGATGGTCTCGAGCCTCCTCGACAAAGCGTGCGGTAAAACGCTTCACGTCAAGCGCCATGACCGCCTCCTCTCCCGGCGACATCCTCACCCACAGTCTTTGACCTCACGCTTCATCACTTAAGGCTCCCCCAGTGAGACGTCGAGTAAGGCGCGACGCCGTTCGCACAGGAAACGAATATCGGTGACAGGAAGGTCGAGCGGCAGTCCGAGCCCGCCATCGGGATCCGGGTTGGCTTCGATCTGATGGAGCGCCATTCCGTACTCGCGATGGGCTTTCTCGGCATCCAAGTCTTGCAGCAGGCTGCCCAAAAAGTAGTGGGCGGGCCAACAATCCGGCATGACATAGGTGATGATCTTGAGATAGCGGACGGCACCGTCCGTATCGCCCTGCCATTTCGCGGACAAGGCCAGCAGCATATGCGCATCGGTCGACCACGGGTCCCGCTCGACAACCTCGGATCCGATCAGGGTCGCGGCAGCGAACTGGCGCATCTGCAATTGGACATAACCATCAAGCAGAGGCCCTCGATTGTCACCGGGGATCGCCTCAGACGCGGCGCGAACCACCTGAAGGGCCTCTTGAAATCTTTTCTCGCGCAGCAAGGCGCGGAGGGAGGACAGAACGGGCGCCCAATCCCGGGCGATCGGTGTCGCCGGGACGACAGTGGGAGCAACCGGAGGACCTTCGACCCGAACCATTCCTTTTGGCCGGATCGGCAAGACAGGCGTGAGGACGGATCGTTTTGGCCCCTGGTTGACCACCGCCGCCGGTTGGCATTTTGTGAAATGGAAATTACCCCCCTCCCGGACCAAGTGAAAAATACCGAAATCATTGGCCAGCGTCTCCGCAGCCCCCAGGAAAAGCACGCCTTTTTCGGTCATGACGCGATGAAGGTTGGTCAGGATGGTCTGGCGTGTGACCTCATCGAAGTAGATTGAGACATTGCGGAAAAACACGATATCGAAGCCATGAAGCGCTTCGGGATACTGTGGACTAAGCAGATTGAGGCGATGAAACGCCACAAGGGACCGCACCTCGTCATGCAACTTATAATGACGGGATTCTTTGCGCAAAAAGTAACCGTCTCGAAGCCCCGGCGATAGCGCTCGAAAGGAGAATTCGCCATATTCGGCGCGATGTGCCGTCGCCAGGGCTTTATGATCGATATCGACGCCGACGATGGAAACCAGACGCCCCGCGCTCTCCCCAAACTTCTCCTTTAGCGCGATGGCAATCGAATAGGGCTCTTCTCCGGTCGAGCAACCGGCGCTTAAGATTCGAATCGGCTGGTCGCGATTGCGCCTCTTCAACAATCCGGGAACCACGCAATCGACCACATAGGTGATTTGGATTGATTCGCGGAAGAAATAGGTCTCGTTGACGGTCAAAAGGGCGACAAGTTCCTGGAACTCGCTGTCGTCGCCACTGACGCGGTTAAAATAGGCAGACCAGGTCTCGCTCCCGGTCGCCTCCATGCGCTTGGCCAAGGCGAACGCCAGATTCGTTTCGCCCAACTCGTCGAAACTCAACCCACATCGCCGGCTGACGACATCCTTGAAGGGCTGGAGGTCGAACATCAGTTTGGCAAAGCCTCCGCGCAGACCAGACGTTTCATCGCGGCCCGTTTCACTCAATGACTGCCGGCGGTTTCGGTCGCGGTCAGCCGAAACCGGCCAACCCTCTCTTCAAGATCGGAGGACAACCCCGCCATGTCGCGACTGACCGCCGAGAGTTGCTCCATGGAGCGCGCGGTATGCGTGCTGGCGTCGACGATCTCGCGCAAGGCCACGAGCACCTGACTGGCCGCCGTCTTCTGCTGCTGGGTCGACAACGAAATCTGCTGCGCCGCCAAATTGGTCTTGTGCGCCTCTTCGACCATTTCACTCAAACGTTCGGCCGTATTGGCGGCGGCCAGCTTGCCATCGGCGATGCTGCTGGATCCTTTCTCCGACGTGATGACCAACCGGTTGATGGATTCTTGAACTTGGCTGACCTTGCTTTCGATCTCGCTGGTGGATTCGGTCACGCTATCCGCCAAGCGACGGATTTCGGCTGCGACCACGCCGAAGCGCTGCCCCGCTTCGCCGGCACTGGCCGCCTCGAGGGCCGCGTTGAAGGCGATCAATTTGGTCTGGTCGGCGATGACGTTGATAATCGCCATGATTCGGCTGATTTCCTTCGAGGTCTTGCCGAGATCGATAATCTCGGAAAGACTTGCTTGGTTCTCGTCATAGATGCTTTCCATCTTGGCGCTCAGCAGTTCCATCGCCACAGCGCCTTTTTTGCTGCTCTCCCAAGTGAGATTGGCGATATCCACCACCGAACCGGAATACTCCGAAATCTGCGAAGAGGATGCCGACAATTCTTCCATGGTCGCGGTGATTTCCGCTACCGATCCCGAAAGCTCATTTGAGGTCACGGACAGACTGTCCACTGTTTCCGCGATGGTATCGGCGCCACCATGCACCGCTTTGGCGGCGCCCAGCGTGTCCGCCACCAAATTCCGCAGTTGCTCAAGCATCGATTTGAGCGCGATGCCAAGGCGATCCCATTGAGATACCGGCTGAATGCTCACGGTCAGATTGCCTTCGGCGACCATATCGGCCATTCCGGCTGTCGCCGATAGATTTTGCTGTACGGCCAGCAAGGCGCGGGCCATGGCACCAATTTCATCGCCACGCTCGGCGCCGGGAATGACGGAATCGAGGCGTCCTTGGGCAAGTCCGTCCACCTCGGACACCACGCGCGATAACGGCCGGACGACACCGCGCGTGAGCACCACCGACACCGCCACGCTGACCACCAGCATGAGAAGTCCGACACCGCCCAGGCGCACCGCCAACTGCCAGAATTTGGCGTTGATATCGTCGATATAGACACCCGTCGCGACCATCCAGTTCCACTCAGGAATGCTCAGCACATAGGACACCTTCGGCCGCGCCTCGGCATCCCCCGGCATCTTGATCGAATAATGATAAAACCCGCTGCCGTTCCGGCGAGCGATGTCGATCATGTCGCCGAAAATATGCGCATCGACGCCTGTCAACACCGACGTACCCTCGAGGGCGCCATTGGTCGGGTGCATGAGCATCGTGCCCGACAAGTCGTTGACCCAGAAATATTGATCATTGCCATACCGCGCGGCGCGCAACACGTCCATCGCGGCGCGTTGCGCCTCGGCAACGGGGCGACCAGCCTTTGCCCAATCCCTCGCGATGCCCTGAACCACCGTCTGAGCCACCTCGGCATGTTCCTTGGTCTTCGCTTCTCGTTCCGCCACCAACGCGGCATGAAGATCCGACAAGGAGAGGAAGGCAAAGGCCGTCAGGCCGATAGCCCCAACGACCACCACCGCCAACAACCGATGACCGATACGCAAGTCCACGAAACGCATGCTGCTCACCTTCCTTCGTCCCTCAAATCGACATCCCCGGGAGAGGCCCATCTGTCACAAAGCCGTTCCAGCCTTGTGACAGATTCCGACGTGAACCCGCATCTCGACACGGCCCCCTCATATGGCGGCGTGCCGAATGCATTCCCCCAAGACAACCTCAGCCACAGTCTCTCTCAAGGCCAAACTCCCAATAAATTATATTGAGATAAATAAAAAACGGGAAGTAAAGCATAGAGATCAGCCGTCCATTCCGGTGCCGGCAGATGTCACACGGGAGAATAGACGATGAAACCATCAGAGGAAAGCTACTCATGGTTTCTTGCGGCCGTTCCTGCGAGCAGGTCTTCCGCGCCGCAATTTAAAGTAAAAATAACGGGACAATGAATACCCATGATTGATAAAACGCGGCAAAGTTTTCTCATATTTTGTAAATAGCGAAGTCCCGATTCACTGACAGGATTAGGGCTCGGACGAATTGCGGCCGGTTCGTGGCGATTGTGGCGTCGCTGCCCAAGGTGGCGCGAAATAACCTTGATGACCATTTTCGGCGCCATCATACGGACATTCGCCGGACCTAAATTTCTTCCTGTCTCCGGACGTCAGCCGGAGAAATCGCAGGAATGGAGTAATTTGATGTTTAAGCAAGCGCTGTCCGCTTTGGTGGTTTCTTCCATGATGGCTAGTGGCGCCGCATTCGCGGCCGACCCGGTGGCCGCCGCACCCCAGGCACAGACGACTTTGACCAAAACGAATGAAGCCGCGGCGGCGACGACGACCTCCCTGTCTCAGGCACAGACGGCCTTGACCAAAACGAATGAAGCCGCGACCACCACGACCACGTCCGTCAAAGCCTCGGCGGAAAAGAAGCATCAGAAGGTGGTTCATAAGCAGGACCAGGTGAAGGCCAGCGTGGTCAAGAGCGACATGACCAAGATCAGCCCATGACCACCGTTCAGAGGCATCGCCCGTAATTTTGGCAACGGTTCTCATCATGGCATTTTTCTCCCCTTGTGGGTGAGGGGCGGAGTGAGGGGCCTTATATGAGTCCCCTCACCTAACCTCTCCCGCAAGGGGAGAGGAATTCCATTTTCTTCATAAGCGAGAACCGCCAAAAGATCATTTCTGAATGATCTGAACCCATTCGGTTCCGGTCCAGCGAACACGCTGATCGACCCTCTGCCAAAGGCCGTCGGCTGGATTCGGTTGGTGGCCTTCGGCAAATATCAGATCCGGGACCTCTCTCCCGCGCATCGGAACGACGGAAAGTTCACCTGCGCAAAATCCTGGCCCCATTCGCCCACGTCCTCCTTGCGGTAAGGGCAGACCGAATACCGTAAACAGATATTGGCCGCAGGGAGCCCGATAGGGTTCGCGAACCACCAGCAAGGTTCCTCCACGCCCCACCGGGATCACGACAGCGCGAGGGTCCAACCAATCCGGCCAAAGGTCGGGATCGTCTCCGAACATGTCGCTCAGGGCGGCTTCAGCCAGAGCGCGGTCACCCGATCCCAAAGTATCGAAGGATTGCCAGAAAACCTCGGCCGCACTGGCGGCAAGCGTGGCCGTCTGTAACCCGAGGGCGACGAGAAGAGCGGCGATGTGACGTGTGGCGATCATTGCGGCGAAAGACGTCGGCTGACCTCGGCAAGACGCCGGAACGGAGAGTCCTCCCCGTCCAACCCCAGATACCCCGCCCGGCGCAGTCCGTCGCGGCCATAACGCTCGCGGACCGAATCGACAAGCCACTGGGCTGCCTGTTCTTTACGAACGCTCGCCAACCGCCCCTCTTCCTGAAGATGGTCGGCGTGTGCATCAACGGCGCCGATCAAATCGTCAATGCCCCGAGCTTGGGCGGCCGACAGCATCAAGACCGGAATTTGCCAGTCGTCAGCTCCCTCGGTCAAACTGAGAGCGCCCACAACATCGGCGCGAGTCCGCTCGGCGGCGGCCCCCATATCCGCCTTGGTGACGGCTATGATATGGGGAATCTCGGCAATGCCGGCTTTCATATATTGCAAAGAATCGCCGGATCCCGGCTGCACGCAAAGAATCACCGTGTCGACCACGCCGGCAACGTCGGTTTCCGATTGACCGACACCGACCGTCTCGATCAGGACGATGTCGTAAAGCGCTCGCATCAAGACCATCGCCGACACGGTCAACCCGGCCAGCCCGCCCAACCGGTCGCGCGCCGCCATCGACCGGACGAAAATACCTTGGTCCTCCGGATCGGTGGATAGCCGGGTCCGATCCCCGAGCAACGCTCCGCCCGACCGCCGGGAAGACGGATCGATGGCGATGCAGGCCACTGTTCGTCCACGCTTGCGCCATCCCTGAATCAACGCGTTCATCATGGTTGACTTGCCGACCCCCGGCGGACCGGTCATCCCGGCGACCATGGCTCGCGGCGCGGTATAAGCCTCCGACAAAAGATCGATCACGTCCGAATCATCCGGCGCCTTTTCGATGCGCGCCAAAGCATGGGCGAGCGCCGCCTTGCCTCCGGAGCGCAAAGCGCTCAGCGTTATCGGATCAGGCATGGAAAACCTCCCCCCTTCCGGTCTGTCGGAAGGGGGGAACCCCAAGCCCATCAAGGAAGAGCCGACAAGGCATCCTTTTTAAGCCGTTCCTTCCACGCGCGCACCCAATGCTGCCTGCGCCGCCGCCAGACGGGCGATCGGCACACGGTAGGGCGAGCAGGACACATAAGTGAGCCCCACCTTCTGGCAAAAACCGATCGACGCCGGATCGCCGCCATGCTCGCCACAAATGCCGAGCTTGATGTCGGGACGGGTCTTGCGGCCCCGATCGGCGGCGATCTGGATCAACTCGCCAACACCCTCCTGGTCGAGGCTGGCAAACGGGTCATGTTCGAAGATGCCTTTCTGCCGGTAGACTTCGAGGAAGGGCCCGGAATCGTCACGCGACATGCCGAGCGTCGTCTGCGTCAAATCGTTGGTGCCGAAGCTGAAGAAGGCCGCCGACAGGGCGATCGATCCCGCGGTCAACGCCGCTCTCGGCAGTTCGATCATGGTGCCGACAAGATAGTCGAGAGTGGTCCCCGTCGCCTTGAACACCTCAGTTGCCGTGCGGTCGACCACCTCCTTCAAGAGGTCCAACTCCTTCTTGGTGCCAACCAGGGGAATCATAATTTCCGGCACCACCGGCGCCCCCGATTTCTTGGCGACTTCGACCGCCGCCTCGAAGATGGCCCGCGCCTGCATTTCATAGATCTCGGGATAGGTGATCCCGAGACGGCATCCGCGATGGCCCAACATCGGATTGGCCTCATGCAACTGGCTGTTGCGAGCCTTCAGAACCCCGAGATCGGTTCCGGCGGCGCGCGCCACCTCTTCCATTTCCGCGTCATTGCCGGGAAGAAATTCATGCAGCGGCGGATCCAACAAACGGATCGTCACCGGCAAACCCTGCATGATTTCGAACAATTCGACGAAGTCGTTTTTCTGATAGGGCTGAATCTTGGCCAAGGCGTGACGCCGCCCCTCTTCGTCGGACGCCAGGATCATCTCGCGGACGGCGATGATCCGCGACGGATCGAAAAACATATGCTCGGTCCGGCACAATCCGATCCCTTCGGCGCCAAAATGACGCGCCGTCCGGGCATCGAGCGGCGTTTCGGCGTTGGCACGGACTTTCATCGTGCGAATGGTGTCGACCCAACCCATCAAGGTCCCGAAATCGCCGGTCAGTTCCGGCTGGACCGTCGCAACGGCTCCCAACATCACCTGACCGGTTGATCCGTCCAGGGTGATGATGTCGCCCTCCTTGACCTCCTGGCCCATGGATTTGAACGTCTTCGCCCGATAGTCGATGCGCAACTCACCGGCACCGGCGACGCAAGGCCGCCCCATCCCGCGCGCGACCACGGCCGCGTGACTGGTCATGCCGCCACGCGACGTCAGAATGCCCTGACTGACATGCATGCCGCCGATGTCTTCCGGACTGGTTTCGATCCGAACCAGAATGACTTTCTCGCCTTTCTTGGTCCAGGTCTCGGCATCCTCGGCCGAGAACACCACGCGCCCCGAGGCCGCGCCAGGCGAGGCCGGCAGGCCGTGCGCCAGAAGATGACGCTCGGCGTTGGGGTCGAGCGTCGGATGCAACAACTGGTCAAGAGCGCCGGGCTCGATGCGAAGGACGGCTGTTTCCTTGGAAATCAACCCCGCTTCAGCCATATCAACGGCAATTTTCAGGGCTGCCGCAGCGGTCCGTTTGCCGGTCCGAGTCTGCAGCATCCACAATTTGCCTTGCTGGACGGTGAATTCCAGATCCTGCATATCGGTGAAATGCGCTTCCAGCTTCACCCGCACCGCGTCGAGGTCGGCAAACACCGACGGCATCACCTCTTCCATCGACGGCAACTCGGCGCTCGCCGCCTCGCGGGCCGACGTGGTCAGATACTGCGGCGTCCGAATGCCGGCAACGACATCCTCACCCTGCGCGTTGACCAGATATTCGCCATAGAACTCATTGGCACCGGTCGACGGATTGCGGGTAAAGGCGACACCGGTGGCGCAATCCTCCCCCATATTGCCGAAGACCATGGCCTGGACATTGACCGCCGTGCCCCATTCGGCGGGAATGTCGTGCAGCCGCCGATAAGTGATGGCCCGCTGGTTCATCCAGGAGCCGAAAACGGCGCCGATAGCACCCCACAGCTGATCTTCGACCGATTGTGGGAAAGGACGGCCCAACTCTTCTTGCACCTTGACCTTATAGGCCGCCACCACCGTCTTCCAATCCTCGGCCGACAAGTCGGTGTCGAGATGGAGGTTGTGATCGCCCTTGTGATTCTCCAAGATCTCCTCGAAATGGTGATGCTCGACGCCCAGCACCACATCCGAATACATCTGAATGAAGCGACGATAGCTGTCATAGGCGAAACGCGGATCGTTGGCTCGCTTGGCCAGTCCCTCGACGGTTTGATCGTTGAGGCCAAGATTGAGGACGGTGTCCATCATCCCTGGCATCGACGCCCGAGCCCCCGAACGAACCGACACCAGCAGCGGATTCTCGACGTTGCCAAATTTCGATCCGATGATGGTCTCGATCTGGGACAAAGCCGCTTCGACCTGCCCTTTCAATTCGGCTGGATAGACTTGCGCGTTGGCATAGTAATAAGTGCAAACTTCGGTCGTAATGGTAAAGCCCGGCGGGACGGGCAACCCAAGATTGGCCATTTCCGCCAAATTGGCACCTTTGCCACCCAGCAGATTCTTCATCTCTGAGCGACCTTCCGCGGCTCCGCCGCCGAACGCGTACACCCATTTGCTCATCGCTGCTTTCCTCCAACGCGATCAACCCACACACGTTCAGCGCACTTCTCTCCCAAGCGCGCTGAACGAACTCGATAGTCTTTAAATCCTAGCCCCTAACCTTCAATCTTCGAGAAATCTGCAATCGCTCCCATCGCAGCGTCAATCTGCGCCAGAAGGCGCAAGCGGTTGAGCCTGACCGCCGGCGCATCGCAATTGACGGTCACGGCATCGAAAAAGGCGTCGACCGGACGGCGCAGCGTCGCCAGGGATGCCATGGCCTCGGCAAACCGCTCGCCGGCAAGGGCGGGGCCGACCGTCCGATGGACATCGTCCAGCCCCGTCCACAGCGCCTTTTCCTCTGGCGCTTCCAGCAAAGCCGGATCGATGGGTCCGGCATGCGATTGCTCGTCCTTCTTCTCTTCAATGCGGACGATATTGGCGGCGCGCCGATAAGCGGTCAGCAAATTCGCTCCGTCCTCGCTGGCCAAGAATCCCTTCAAAGCATCGACGCGCGCCAACAGGCGCACCAGATCGTCTTCGCCTCCCAAAGCGAAGATGCCCGAAATCAGATCGTGGCGAATACCCCGTTCGCGCAGATGCACCTTGAGGCGGTCCGCGAAGAATTCAAGAAGATCGAGGGCCGTCTGCTCGGCCCCAATGGTCAACGATTGGCTAAAGGCGGCATGGGCGGCGACGAACAAAGGCTTCAAGGCCAAACGAAGACCATTTTCCAAAACCAGCCGGATCACCCCCAGCGCGGCACGGCGCAAGGCGAAGGGATCCTTGGAGCCCGTGGGCTTTTCGTCGATGGCGAAAAAGCCGACCAGCGAATCCAGCTTGTCGGCCAAGGCGACGGCCACCGACAAGGGATCGGTCGGACAACGGTCGTTCGGCCCCTGCGGCGCATAATGCTCGGCAATCGCGTCGGCCACCACGGCCGGCTCGCCGTCGCCAAGCGCGTAATAGCGGCCCATGACGCCTTGCAGCTCCGGGAATTCGCCGACCATTTCCGACGAAAGATCGGCTTTTGCCAAGCGGGCGGCGCGTTCCGCCAAATCGGCATCGGCGCCGATCGCCGTGGCGATATGGCGAGAAAGACGGGCGACCCGCAGGGCCTTGTCGGCCATGGTTCCCAGCTTGGCGTAATAGAGCCGTTCCGCCAGCTTCGGCAACCGGGATTCGAGACGATGCTTGCGATCGGTATCCCAGAAAAATTTGGCATCCGACAGACGGGCGCGCAGCACGCGTTCGTTGCCGGCGACGATCGCCTGACCGCCGTCCTTGGCCTCCATGTTGGAGACCACCAGGAAACGGTTGGCCAAGCGGCCGTTCGCCTTCAACAGGGAGAAATATTTCTGATGCGAGCGCATCGACGTGATCAGCACTTCGTCCGGCACGTCCATGAAGGATTGATCGATGGT
>Ga0209415_10002420_pt1 | contig 34898 bp, 21 predicted proteins | sample PeaSoiSIISIP2007_FD_187696 | JGI IMG/M metagenome (GOLD analysis project Ga0209415, IMG submission 187696) | Peat soil microbial communities from Weissenstadt, Germany - SII-SIP-2007 (SPAdes) (version 2) | ecosystem: Environmental > Terrestrial > Soil > Wetlands > Peat | place: Germany... | reverse complement strand
TCCGGCCCACCGTTTGCTTCCTCCTAAGCCAGATGTCTCCTGAGATGCTTTCGCTGGGAGTGTATCTTTGCGAAAGCACGAGAAAGGATTAGTTCCAGTTTCTGGAAAATGAGCCAAGCTATATCTGCTCATTCCGCGGGGTCTTGTCGGCAGCCAAAAGCTGGGGCCCCCAAAGGGTATCGAAATAAATCCGTTGTTTCTACATGGGTTCGTGTGTGGATCGGCTGGGAACGTCCAGCAAGATTGCTCTGACCACTTGTGATGGCCGTTCGTGAAAGAGCGTGCCGCCAAGCTGCAAGGCACTTGAAAGATGGTTCAAAAACTCCAAGAAGAGGAAGGGACCATAGAGATGAGTTCAGGCGTTTCCAGTTCAATATTGTCATTCGCTCCACCGGGCATCCGCAGGTCGCTCCAGAGGGCCCGCGCGTTTTTCGAGCTCAAATGGGCGGTCGTGACTCACAAGACCGATCCTCTGCTCCGGCGCAGGTTCAATCACTGGGCGGAAACGGGCCGCACGGATTCCATGGAGCGGAATCATCCTCATCTGGCCAAAGCAATTATCGATAGGATGGATATTTCGCCCGAGGATCGAATTCTGGACGTCGCCTGTGGGAGCGGGTGGTTCTGTCGCTTGCTGGCGGATGTCGCCGGGCCGAAAAGTCAGGTCAGGGGCCTCGATATTTCAGATTCCATGATCAAGCTCGCCAAAGAGCGAAGCACCTCGTATCCCAACGTCTCCTTTCACTGCGGTTCGTCAATCGATATTCCCGGCCCTGCCAATTTCCTCACCAAAATCGTCAGCATCGAAGCCTTCTACTACTTCGATAAGCAGGAACAGGTGATGCGAAATCTGCTTCATGCCACCGCACCCGGAGGCCGCGTTTGCATCCTCATGTGCCAGTTCAGTGAAACCGCCAAATCCACCGACTGGATTGGCGACAATGGACTCCCCGTGCACAATTTAAGCGCCGCTCAATACGAGGAAATGTTCAAGCGCGCGGGATGGGGAAAGGTTCGCTCCGAAATGATCGACTTCAAGAAACCGGAGCATGGCGCGCTAAGCGCCGCCGCGCTTAAGGACCACGATCGCGCCATTCTGGTCTTCGGCACAAAACTCGCCTAACTAGCATCGAAAACTGCGCGGACCGCAAACGGTCCGCGCAGTCATTTTTTCATCCTCGCCCCAACCGATTCATTCTCCCGGATTTTCACCCGCTCGCTCTTGCCCCGCACTCGCGCGTTAATTTACCCGGCGCGAACATCCCCTTTTGCTCCCTCGCCCTTCGCGTTAAACTGATCCAGCGTCGGGGCTGTAGCTCAGATGGATAGAGCAGCGGTTTCCTAAACCGCGGGTCGGGAGTTCGACTCTCCCCAGCCCCACCACATTCCTCGAAGCCCCCAACGATTTCCTACCAATACGCCCGGCCCAGCACGAATTTTGCGATCCAAGCCATAACCAGCACACTCCACCACGCACCGCCAATCCATTTCGGAAGCACCAGTTCATTCTTTCGCAGAGCGGCCAGCGTCAGCATCTGCAACGACAAGCCCAATAAAATGAGAATCGGGACCAGGAACGGGTTCCACAGCAGTGACGCGTGCAAGTCTCCTCGAAAAAAAGAAAGAAGAGCCCGCGTACAACCCGTCGTGGGACATGGCAAACCAAGAAGCGCGCGCAGGGCGCTGGGCGGGATTCTTCCCGACGCCAGCCAAATGATGTTCCAGCTCAGGTAGGCCGCGAATGAAGCTCGCGCCCACGGAGGCGAATCGCCTATCCAGCTGGTCTTGCGCATCAGCTTAGCTTCGCGCCGCACCCATAACATTTACGAACCTCTTCCTTGGTGCCGTTTAAAACAAATGGGAGCCAACAGAGGGGCAGGCAAAATACCAGGAGAACCGCAAATAAAATCCAACCGCCGCTTGACATGGTCTTTGAGATGATCGGAGCCCCTTGATTGCCGCAAAACGGGCAAGTGAATCTCCCCGGAATGGGTAGCGGCGCGGGCTGCGGCTCCACGACGGGCGGCTGCGTGACTGACGGCGTGCCAGTTGTTCCTTGGGCGGCATTTTCTGGCGTAGCTTGGCCACACCATTGGCAGGAGGCAGCGCCCTCCATCAGCTTAGCGCCACACTTTGGACAATTCATGGTTCCTCGGGGGCCGGTGATTCTTGGCGTGACGATGTTGAACGCCGAATCCTACTGGTAGGAAGTCCGAAGGTCAATAGCGCGATGGACAGCCCAAACAATCACTTGTTTTCCTAAACCGCGGGTCGGGAGTTCGACTTTCCCCAGCCCCACCAGCCTGCGCCTGCTACGCAGGTTTCGGCTCGGCACGTCAGTTGGAAGCCGCAGGCTGTCGCGCCGGAGTCCGCCGCGGCGGACGGTGGCGGACCTCCCCTTGAAATACGCCTACATTTTGCAGAGCGAGCAGAACACCTATCTTTAGGCGTGAACACCACTTGTGGTCCCGTGTCCACCCGTGCCATCTCGCTCGGACTAACTCGTCCTGTGTATCTTCAGCCGGTGCAGCAGCATATCCTCCGGCTTCAGCGCCTGCAGTTCAATTTCCGCGTAGCGCCCCTGCGTCACTTCCCGCCACCGGTAAACGTCCGGCTCGCTCTCAATTTTTTCCGGCCCGCGCAACTGCTTCAAAAAATCCTCTGCATCCGCCATCGTCGCCTGCTCTTTCATTCGCGGACGCGCCAGCGCCTCCACCACATAGCTCCGCAGCAGTTTCGGCCAGTACCGCTCAAACAGTTCGGGTGACGCGAAAATGTCGCTCCACGCCACCTCTCCGCCATACGCGATCACCACCCCAATCACGCGCTCGCCCTTCAAATTTTCGGTCGCGTGCGCAAATCGCCGTTGCACCTCATCCACGAATGGATCCACGTCTTGATTCACTTTGGAGTTGTTATACAGCTTCTGATAGTCGCCCGTTGGCGCATAGACTGACGACAATTCTTGCAGTCTGCGCGATTCAAGCGACGGTTGAGTTCCCATCGCTCCTCCATTGCCCCCGCCTGCGCTCGCCCCACCGCCGGGCATCATGATAATCGAGGCCGTACTCCCCACTCTAACCGCATCCCACACTTTCGTTTGCTCTTGATCCACCACCGCCTTCTCCCGCACGCTCGGATGCACCATCGTGTTCGCCGCCGTAAATCCCGCGCCCGACGTCCACCGTCCGTGCTCCACGCAAAAAACATCCAGCGGCAGCGGCTCCGCGCCCACTGGCACAATGCGGTCTTTCGCGATGATGCGGTCCTGCTTGCCCCCGCTCACCATTTCCCCGGCCAGCAGGATCAGCGGCTTCTTCCCGCGATTCACCAGCACCAGCTCATTCACCGACGCGCCCGACTGCGGAATCCGCTCGCTGATCGGCACATTCTCGCCAATCGGCCGCCCGTCGCGCGTCCGTCGCAAAACATCGCTCCCGCGCTCGGTCACCAGCGCCGCCCCCGAAAGCAGCGCCTCATCCAGCGTCACAAACCCCGCCGTTTCCGCCGATTTCCGCGCCACCACCGGAAACACGGAAATGTTTTCATAGACCACCGGCTCCGCCAGCCGCCACGCGTCCGAATCTGCCTTCGCATGGATATTTCCGCTGTAGCCCGCCACTGCCGCCAGCGCCGCGACACCTGCAATCCCCAGAAATCTCCAGGGCGCCGCTGTCGTTCCGGACAGTGTCGTCCTCAGTTTTACATCTGCCTTTTGGTTTCCGGTTCTCTTTGAATTTCCTGCTGAGGTTTTTTCTTTGGCTGGATTTCCATCTCTCATCTCACCCTCCAGGTCTGCCGTGGGGAACTCCTACTTCACCTGGATGCGGAATGAGACTTGCCTGTTGCCCCCACTATTCTGTTGCCCCCACAATTCTTAACTTTTCTGTTGTTTCCCCAATTCTCATCGTCAGGAAGAACTCGCCCGCCTAGAGCTTCGCCCTGTAGCTCAGACCTGCACTGAGTATCGAAGTGGTGCCCCCCGACGACTTGCGTCGGGGGGACCCTGAGGCCTGTCTCTTATTCCACGCCTCACAGTTCAGCCCGTAGCTTGACGATGTCGGTTCGTTTTTATTACTTCAAGGCGCGTATCGATTTCCACAATCAAAACGCGGACAGCTTGTCGTGGCTGGATGTGGTTCCGGTCAACGGTGACGAAGGCGAGTACCTGGTGAGCCAGGTCAGTATCAGTTCCTCTTAAAAGAAATAATAGCAGGGGGCCTCTTGCCCGCCCCTTTCTAATTTCGTTATGGACTTGTAATGTAAGAACGCCATGGCGACACAGCAGGAAATTGATGCAGGTTTGGAGTATTTCAAGCTTCTCTTACCTAAGACGAGGGATCTTCGCCTGCTTTCGGCGATCAGGCTGCCTGATAGAGCCGCCCAAATTATTACGATTGGAACGGGGCCGAAAAAGGTTTCCATCGTATTCACACATAAGTTCCTCAGTGAGCTGATCGCTCGCGCAGATTACCAACAAGCAGCGACCTCATATATTTTCGGCGTTGCTCATCGGATGATTCATCGAAATCCGATGGACTTTTATTGTATGAGTGGAATTCCGATTCAAGTGGAGATTGAATGGCCAACAAACATTGTCCCGACACATGCGACTTCTTATGTTCGCGTACCAGTCTATAACTTGAGAGAACGTGATGGTGTCGCAATTTGCGATATTTTCATCACGCACCAGCAAACGGTCTTTGATCTAAAGGAAAATCCATTCATTCTTCACACTGCGATCGTGAACACTGTCAGGGGTGCAGTGGACTCACGAAGACTTCACTTTCACACAAGAGCCGACCACCCCATAGAAACTCAGATGCTCGAGCTAGAGATCAACTCGACAACAGTCATCACTGAGGACGAAATCGAGAGATTTTTGGCTGGCAAAGTGTACTGGACTGGATTTAAACAGGGAGGGAAGGCAACGCCAGTGTGGATTGGTGACGACATCGACGCGGCCTATCTACGGACAGAAGTTCGTTCGCTGATCCAAGCATCTCAAATACTTGAGGCTGAGAAGAAGCTCGTGCTGCATCCAAACGACTACGCGTCCACAGGTGTGCATCTGCTTTTGGAGCGGAAGACAATTGAATCGAGAATTGAACAATCAGAACAGAGTAACCAGAATGTACCATCTTCCGCACCTTCTGATCCAGAATGGGACGTTTTCATTTGCCACGCCAGCGAAGACAAGGACACTTTTGTTCGCGCTCTCGCCGAAGAATTACAAAGACGAGGCACAAAAGTCTGGTATGACGAATTCACCTTAAGACTTGGTGACAGTTTACGGCGCGAAATTGACCGAGGGCTAAGCAATTCGAGGTATGGAATAGTGATTCTGAGCCCGAGTTTTCTGTCGAAGGGCTGGGCACAAAAAGAACTTGACGGCCTCGTCGCAAGAGAAGTCCATGGAAAAGCCGTAATTCTTCCAATCTGGCACAATTTGAGTTACCCGGATGTGGTCAAATACTCCCCCACGCTCGCGGATAAAGTCGCTGCGAGTTCGTTCGAGGGTATTCCCGTGATTGCAAGGAAGATCGTGGACGCGATCAGAGACCCATGATTGACCAACCGGCCATGGGACTGCGTACAATCACAATTAAAGGACTCATTCAACCACATGCCTGAAATGGCCCTGCGGCGCTTGCGTGAGCCGCAGAACAGAAACCTTGACTGGTTACTCGGTGATCTGCTTCGGCAACGAGCAGCACGGGATGATTGGCATTACTGCCCCATACTTCAGCAACTTGAGCGCCAAAATCAGGAAGCTGAAAGAATCTGGGAAACTTTAATTGGGACATGCCGCGCCCTGTTGGCGGATGACGCGGAAGCCCCTCGACGTGCGATTGCGTGTCTCCAGCCGGCAGATAAGAACTTTGATTCAAAACTGGATGACTTTGTAGCTGAGCTTATAGCGATTGATCAGATGGGACGCGACGGTGCATGCCAAATTCGCTTGTTGGACGCGGGCGATAATCCAACCCCAGATTTTCAAGCCACTCGCAATGGAGAAACCCTCTATATCGAAGTTAAGAATCTGAGAGCGCCAGATTCGATAGAGGCAGTAGCGCTGCGAAGGTGGTACACAACCCGGACTAAACACCCAGATCAATTTCAGTTTGACGTAGTGATGAAATACGGCGCCGACCTTGATCTTCTCGATCAAGAACAAATAACCGCTCTGGAACACTTCATCGATTCGCTTCATGGAACGAAACCTCACGCAGACATCCGGCGGCAATTGCCAGGTGGGGACGATGTTTCATTTACGATAGTCGACGGCAAGGGTCAAATGGTTGTCTTCGGAGGTACAGGATGCGTGATTGATGAGAACTATCTCGTTGACGGGGCGCAGCAATTAGTTACTAAAGTGATGGGTCAAATTTGCAAAGCTCTGTCTCAACTGTATGGTTCCCAACTTCCTGAAACTGCAACAAAGATACTATTTCTCCGTTGGAAGGTCCCAGATACCTACGCTGCCGCGCCTGACGAGATCCGTGACCGAGTCCAAGCCGAACTACAGCTTTTTCTTAATCGCTTCTTTCCTAGGTTAGAAGTTCGCATTGCGCACAACTATGAACCCTGAAGATGCGTAGCCGGCTGCCGCACCCTCTGATTTGCAAGGGTGACTTTGTTGAATCAGATTCTTTTTCACCCGCCCTACAAAAACTCACCCCCAACCAAATTCTTCGATAGAATGCCCCCCGTTCAACGAATGGCTCGATGATTCACACGATTCCATCAACGGAGAGACAAATGCGCACCCGAATCTCATTTTCAATCCAAATCATTGCGATGTTTCTACTCATCGCCCCAATTCTCTCCCTAGCCCCTCCCGCCCGCGCCCAAGTCTCCAACGGCCTCCAGCCCGCCGCCTACCAAAAACTTCGCTCCGTCGGCCAGGCCGAAATTTCTCCCGACGCCAAGCTCGTCGCTTACACCATCGTTCGCTACGACCGCCCCGGCCGCCCCTGGGGACAACTCTGGGTCATGGATCTCGCCACCAATAAATCCATCTGCATGGGAGCGGAAAACGAAGGCTCAGGCGGCGCCGTCTGGTCTCCCGACGGCCGCTGGATCGCCTACTTCGGCACTGCCGAAGGAAAAAATGGACTGGTCATCGCCCATCCCGACGGAACCGGCGCAACTTTTCTTTCCGAGGTTTCCGGCACCAACGCTCCGCTTCCTTCCACGGGCGCCACGGTCACCTGGTCGCCCGACAGCAAGCAGATCGCCTTCGTCTCCGCAACGCCCGGCCCCGAAACCGCCGACGCCACCGGCGACCCCATCGTCATCACTCGCTACATGTACAAGCCCGACGCCGCCGAAGGCCTCACCCATTTCAACGACAATCGCCGCCTGCACATTTTCATCGTGGATATCGCAACAAAACAGATTCGCCAGCTCACCAAAGGTGACGCCTATGAGCACTCCATTGACTGGTCGCCGCGCGGCGATGAAATTGTTTTCATTTCCGATCCCTCACCCAACGCCGATCAGTTTTTCAACTATGACGTTTTCGCCGTGAAAGTCAGCGACGGTTCCATTCGCCGCATAACCGCCACCGAAAACGCCGAGTATCATCCCAAGTGGTCGCCCGACGGGAAAATGATTGCCTTCCTCGCCACCAAGCGCGGCCTCACCGACCGCGAAACCACCATGGAAGATACTCACGTGTGGGTCATGAACGCCGACGGCACCAATCGCCACGAGCTGGTCACCCTCGACAGTCGCCAGGGCCCGCCGCAGTGGTCGCCCGATGGTCGCTTTGTCTACTTCACCGCGCAATCCCGTGGAAGCGTCTTCCTCTATCGCCAGCCTATCTCTGGGGGAAGCCCCGAGATCGTTGTGAATGATCTCGGCTCAGTTGGTTCGTTTTCAGTGGGGAAAGCAAGTGATGTTGTCTTTTCATTTGCATCCGCAGACGACATGCCCGAATTGAATTGGCTAGTGCCGTCATTAAGTTATGCGCTTCCCCCGGGTTCCAAGCTGGACCACCCTGCTTCGGGGAAGGCGACGATTGGCCTCACCCACCTGAATTCCGACGTATTCCTTAACAGGCAAATCGCCCCCGTCGAATCCTTCACTTTCATCAGCAACGACAACAAATACGAAGTTGAAGCTTTCCTCACCAAGCCGCTGGGCATGACGGCCACTTCCAAGCATCCGCTCATCGTCAACATTCATGGTGGCCCGCACGGACAAAACGGCCCGGCATTTAATTTCAAGGATCAGGTCTACGCCGCGCGCGGCTGGGCCACTCTCCACGTCAACTATCGCGGCTCCACCGGATACGGCCAGGCCTTTGCCGACGCCGTCTTCGGCGATCAGGACGGCAACGAAGCGCAGGACGTTCTCTATGGAGTCAGCGCCGCGCTGCGCCGCTATCTTTGGCTCGACCGCGAGCGCATGGGCGTGGAAGGCGTCAGCTACGGCGGCCAGTTGAGCGACTGGCTCATCACCCAAACGCGAATGTTTCGCGCCGCCATCCCCATCGCCGGCATCTCCAATTTGATCAGCTACAACTACATGACCTACTACAACCAGTACGAGCAGATGGAATTCGGCCAGCTCCCGCATCAGGGCGATTTCATGAATCTTCTTTGGGAGCGCTCTGCGCTAAAGCACGTTGCCGCTGCGGCCACTCCCACCATGCTGATGCACGGGGAAAATGATCCCGACGTGCCCATCGCCGAAGCCGAGCAGTTTTACATCGCGCTAAAGGACGTCGGCGTGGAGACCATCATGGTGCGCTACCCGCGCGAAGGCCACGGCATCCGCGAATCCGCCCACACCGTGGACAGCATCATCCGCTGCATCGCCTGGTACGAAAAGCATTTCCCAAAAACCGATCCGGCGATTCCCTCCGCCGCCGTGCCTTAGGAGTTAGTTTGCATTACAGCTTGAGGTCGTCATTTCGAGCAGTCCCGCTCTGCGGGGCGACGAGAAATCTCGAAGTTGCTCGTCTGTTGAAAGCCTCGCGCAGTCACGGAGCCACTTTGCGGAGCATTCGAACAGAGGCTGAAATTGATATGCGATCAGTAACCTTGGGTCCTATATTGTCGGTCGCAAAAACCGTGTTTTTCAGAAAAATCGGTTTCCGGCTTATTGAGTCAGTCGGTCAACTAAATAAGGCGTGTGGCCGTATGTCCTTGTATTTGTTGGGGTTATGGGCGCCGCCGTCTCCGTCATGTCTCGCCCGCAAAAAATGCAAACTTTTTGAATGGATTCTATTCAGGAGAAAATCATGCGCCGCGCAATAATGTTTTTTACTTTCGTTTTTGCAATTTTATTTTCCGTTGTTGGCGATTCGCAAAATTCCGCGCCGCCGCAAAATTCTTCTCTGCATCTCAGCGATCCATTTTCCAATGGTTGGATGTTGATGGACACAAACGGCGATGGAATCGCCGACGCCATCAACGGAAAAATTGTTGTGCCCGATATTTCTTCCGCCGCGGAAAATTCGGCCGCCGCGAATTTCGCCGCCCGTCTGGGTTACGGTTCAACGGGTTTAACTCTTCCACTCGTGGTCACAAAATCGCGGGCAAAACAAAATGTTCCGTCCATCCGGATTCTCAATGGCTCCGTAATTTCCGCCGCGCTTTTTCTCATGGAGCAGCTTCAGAAAAATGAAGGCTGCATCATCGCAGATGCGGATTCCATCGCCGTGATGTCGCCCGACGCGGTTGGGCTCGCCGCAGCCACTGATGCGTTTTCATCGCGCGCGCCCTATCAATGGAAAGTTCCTGGAGAAAAACTTTCCGCGATCGAAGATGCGGTGAATGCAGTGGGCCATGGCAGCGGCGCAAAACTGATTGGTCTTGTCTATTCTCATGGCGAGCAGGGAATTCATCGCGCCGTTGTCTCGGCGAATTTCACAATCACCGCCTCGGATCTCGCCACTGTATTCAACGGCAATCACCTTGGCGCTGTGCATGAACTCTTTGTAGTCAACGGAACGGATCGTGTTTCCGCGGTGAATCCCAAGCCGCTTCCAACTGTGCCCACCAATGCAATCGCTGCTGGCGCAGAAACAAATCCCGCCGGCACCGGAGAAGCAAACCCCGCTGGCGCGGCGAATGTTGATGCAGGATCCGGCGCTGCGGGAGGTGGAGCAGGTGGCGCTGGCAGTGGTGGGGGAGCCGCGCCACCCGCGACGAAATTGGATCTCGCGACACTTTATTCGAGTCGTGGATTATTTACCGGAAGCGCGCGAATGCCGATTCCATCCGCGTCGGACGCTCATCTTTATATTCCTTCGGGCGCTGAAGGAATTGCCATGGCTAATTTCGCGGCGAGGATGGGAATGGAAACGACAGGACTGACGCTGCCGATTGCATCTCCTGCTGCCGATGCGACTCCGCGACAAGTGCGCGCGCAAGTTGTGATTGCCGGCGATTCAACGCTGGCGCAGGAAGCAGAAAAGAAATTGCGCGCCAGCGATACCGTTGCAGCGCAAGCGGAAATCGCGCTTGCTCCGGGCGAAGGCGAAGCGCGCGCGGTGGATGAAGCGTTTGGAAGGCGCGGCGCGATTCTGGTGCGCGGAGATGAAATGGGGTCAGCGGCAGCATTGGAATTGCTCGCGGAGCGATTTCCGAATTTGTGGGAAACGGGGAAACAAAATCTTTCTCTCGAAGAAATTCGCTATGACCTGCACAGATTCTTTTCGCTGCGGTCTGGTGCGGGGCAGGCCTCGGCGGCGCTCTACCATTTGGATCAGTGGCTGGATGAAATGAATGTTGGCACGCCGGGAATTGCCGAGGCCAGTAACGTGAAAGCGGAGGTGTATGTGGAGTTGGCCGATCCCGGGTTGACGAAATTCATTCAGCAGATGATCGAGAAGAAGGTTCACGTCGCGAATACGGAAGTAAAAACCGAAAGTCTTCATGCGGGCACCAGGTGTTGCGATAAAGATCCGAATTTGCATTTTGAGGAGCCTGGATTTCCGTTCCATCAGCCGGCGCCAACATTTTCCGAGGATTTCGTGATTCCGTGGGAAGGCAACAAACTTTTGAAGGCGGTGAAGGGCGCCGCAGCGCAAATAAAATCCGGGCAGAACGTGAATTTGATTGCGCGCGTGAGCGAAGGACCTGAGGAGCGCGTGAAGTTGCAGGAGCAGCTTTCAAAGATGCTGGAGGACGCGGGCGCGGATCGCGCGCGCACTCACGTGGAAGTGCTGTGCGCGTACAAGCAGGGATATAGCTGGCTGATGGATGAAATTGCTCCGGCGCTTGCTGGGAAAAACGCTGCGGTCATTCAAATTGAATTTGCGAAGGACATGGATCCCACCGGCGAACGCTCAATGTTTTCTCCAGCACGATGGGTGCAGGAACTTTATCCCGTGGATGAAATGCTGGCGAAAAAACTGAATCTGCCGCTGGAAAAAATCACGTTAAACGAAATCGAATCGCCCGCGCCGCATGGGCCGACGTATCGCGTGCGCGCGTTGGATGCGGGCGGCAAAGAGATTCTGAATCGCGCGTTTACGGTGATGACTGCGATGCAGCCCTACAACAGTGTGATGCCTCGATACGAACAGGTAGAAGTGGAAACGGGATGGGTGCGGCTCGATGTGGGCCCGAAAGCAGTGCTGAATCAGAGAATCAAAACCGACATCGAGGAATACTGGGACAAATATCAAAACGTGGTGCTGCCGAAGGTCTATCACTTTGTGATGGCGCAAGCGCATGGAGATTTGCGCCAGGAATTCGCGCCGCCCTTCGATACCTTGAAATTGGATATTCATTTGAGCGAGCCTGATTATTCGCTGGGACTGGACAAGGAAAGAATTTCGACACTGGAAGCAATTCAGGAAGACACATTTTATTCGACCGACACTTTCATCAATATGATGGGCGACCTGGAGACGGGGAAGGCGATCAATTATATCGGGCGAGTGATTCCGATTGTACATGGATCGGAGGATGGAAAGGACGGACGCGTGCATGTGGAATTTTATGGAAAGGCGGCGGCGAATCCGCTGGTGCGACTGAGCTGGACGGATGCGAAAGGCAAACTTCACGAGCGCGAGAGGAATCTTCCGGTATTGAGTGGAGAAATGATGCCGCGATTGCTTCAAGCGCGCGTGAGCGCAGGTTCATCTGGTGTTGAAAGTTTGATGTGGTCACTGCCCGCGGATTTCATGGAAGACAAATATGAGGAGTGGCTAAAGGTAGAAGGACAGGACCAGGTGGACCGGTCGATATTTTCCGTGGCGCAGGCAGAGGCGCAAATCTCGTGGCTGGCGCGGATGCATGATGCGGGGTTGTATCGCGATGAAATTGCTTATCCGCACTTGCAGAAGATGGCCATGGAATTTGAGCTGCCTCCGGCGCTGGATGCGAAAGAGAACACACCGCCCCAACGGTCGTTTGTGAGCTGGGCGATATCTGCACCAGCGACGGCGCGACCGATGATTTCCATGTACGCGGGCAAGAACACGAGCAATCCGATTGTGCAATGGGAGGAGCCAATCAGCCCCGCGGAAAACGCGGCGATTCTCGCGCGGTTTGCGACCTTTCCCGGTGTGAATGTTTATTGGATGGGACGCAGTTATTTGGGACAGGATTTGTGGGCCGCGGATGTGATGTTGCCGAGTCCTTCGACGCTGCGGTCCGCCGCGAAGGAAGCGACGCTTAAAGCGGTAATTATTTATTCGGGGCGGCAACACGCCAACGAAGTTTCGAGCACCAGTCACATTGATAAGTTGGGCGAAGATTTGGTGACGAATTCGGCGGCGCGCGAAGCACTAAAGCAGGTGAATGTAGTGCTCCATCCGATTGACAACACCGACGGCGCGCAACTTTCTGTGGACCTAGCCAAAATTACTCCCGACAATTTGTTGCATCCCGGGTATCACGGATCGCTCAGCGCGGATGTGTCCGCGGGGCAAAGCGAAATTGATCCGGTGTATCCGGAATCACGGACGCGGCGGCGATTGATTGAGTCGTGGCTGCCGGATGCGTTTCTGAATCCACACGGATATCCATCGCACGAATGGGTGCAGCCATTTTCGGAATACACGGGATGGGTGCAAAGCCGGCAGGGCGCGAATTCGGGGCGGGCGTGGTGGATTCCGCGCGGATGGTTCACCAGCTTGAGCTACATGCGCGACCCGGAACATCCCTATTCGATGCAGGTTTCTTACGCTCTTCGCGATCAAATTGTGGAGGCGGAGCGCAACGTGCCGGGATTGTTGCCGCTCGAAACGCGGATGAACGCGCGGTATGAAAGATTCGGGCAACGATGGCAGCCCCGCGACATGTTTCAGCCGATCGTAAATGGCATCCGGATTTACATGGCGCTGAAAGGAACCGCGGGACGGGGAGGAGCTGCGGCGGGAGGGGCGGCGGCGACGGCTCCGGGCAGCGGAGGAGTGGGCGGACTTTCGCCGGACATTACCTGGGACTCGGGCTACACGGAAGCTCCCGATGAAACCGCGCACGGAGATTACATGAAGTTGCTGGCGTCGGCGGGACTGGCGTTTGACTACGTGCACCTGAATTATTTGGCGCAAGGGAAATTGCGGATCACTCGCACGGAGAGAGAAGTTCCCGGCGGAGTGCAGTGGAGAGTGGAGAGGGCGCGTCCGATCTTGCCGAAGGGAGTAAAGGAGAAGGCGGCGGGAGGGGAGAATTAGCCGGTCTGGTTATAGCGTTTCGCTACGTGAATACCTCCGAGCTTGAGTAACTCAGAAGAAAACAGAGTTTGGGTTTCTGTTGAATTGAAACTCAACCAATCTGTTAAGGCCATTTCCCCAAGGTTATCGCCCCCGAATCGGCCCGCTACGACCTAAGGTGGAGGGCAAGGCCGAGCTGCAAAAGCCGCACAGGCTGAAGCCTGTGCCACTTAGAACAAAAACAAAGGAGCCGGCTGGAAGCCGGCGCTACGCAACCATCCTATCTTCCTCGGCGCGCTGGGTGACAGCCCCAAGTCACCTAGGGTATCAATCTTTGTAAATTATCCAAACGTGGTATTCTCCGGTTCTAGTGGAAATGAATTTCAACCTTGATTCGGTCCCTGCGATCGCAATTGTGGGGACGCTTGCGATCATTTTGTACTACGGAGCCATCCTGATATTTACCGGGCGAGGTGGGCGGGGCGGAACGATCGTTGTCCGTTATGAGCCTCCAATGGGAATGTCTGCCGCGGCAGTGAGGTATTTGCGTGGCGATGGATTCGACGAGAGGACATTCACATCGGCGATTCTCAGCCTAGCTTCGAAGGACATCATTCGGATTGATGAGAAGTGCGAGGGTTATTCCATAAGTCTAGGGGAAGGTGACGCGGATGCTTTACCCGATGATGAGAAGGCATTGGCAGGTGCCCTAATGCCTAAAGGCTTCGGTTTTGATCTTAATAAGGAGAATCATGACAGAGTTTTTCAGGCGACCCGCGCGCTGAAGCTTGCCCTCGATCAGGGAATCGAAAAGAAATATCTCCTGACCCACGGAGGATTTCTAGTCGTGGGGTTGTGCTGCTCAACTCTTCTGATCCTGTATTTGGCTTTCATTAGCAATTTTCCCCGGGTTAGTTATCTCGTATTTCTTACGGCGTTTTTCGTGCTCTGGAGCACCGGTGATGCCATTCTAGTTTTATACCTTGTTCATTTGGTGCGATCAGCCAAATGGTTGCGTAAGCGAACTGGAAACAGTTCGGGGAGTATTCTCTCGAATCTGTCGTTCGCCATACCATTTCTGGCAATTGATTTGGTCCTGATGGGAATCCTCATTTGGCTCTCTTCTGTCTGGTTCTTAGCTCTGTTGCTGGTTCACATGCTTCTGGTGCCGGTTGTACACATGGCTCTCAAGAGCCCGACAAAAAGCGGAAGAGCTATGTTGGATCAGATAGAAGGATTTCGCAGATTCCTGTCAGAAGTTGAAACTGATCCGATGGGCAGGACGAATCGCCCGCCCCAAACGCGCGAGCTTTTCGAGAAATATCTGGCGTATGCCTTTGCGCTCGATGCCGAGGACAAATGGGCGCACAAATTCGAGGACATCGTCGCGGCGGACTCCATTGGCGAGTTGGAAGGGCCGACAAGTGTCGTGTCATCGGATTTCGCTTCACTAGATTTGACTGCATTTGGGCTCTTCGTGCAGAAATGGTTTCCGTTCGACCTAGGAGAGATTAAAATGTCGATCGGATCGGCCGACCATATATAGCTTCGGATTTCGACTATCTATAAAGTCCGCTCCAGACTGGATATCGGATGCCGCCGCGGCGGCCTTCTTGTCCTTGCTAGATTGTGGGCAAAAGAGGCGACAGCGGAGGCCAGAAGTCCGCGAAACAGGATCACCGCATTGAGAGAGAAGTGCGTGGAGGGGTGCAATGGAGAGCGGAAAGGGCGCGTCCGATTTTGCCGAAGGGAGTGCAGGAAAAGGCGGCGGGGGAGAATTAAGGAGTATTGCTCGTTAAAGAAAAACACCAATCGTAATACTGAAAGACGCTATATCAAGCCTGAACCCAGCCGGGTGTGGTGGTACAATCAGAAGTTAAGGTTTGTTGTTTTGGATTGGAGATGCCCATGTCATTTGAAGAAGCTCTTAATCTGCTCACGCGGGACGAACGATTCCACGCCACGATTTATGCGATGAACAGCCTGCTGATCAGCAAGGGTGTCTATACACGAGAAGAATTTCAGGCACTGGTTATGGAGTGGGCGGCCAAGGAGAAACGGAAGAAATCCCGTCCTCTACGCCGCGCTACCGCCCCAGTTTCTTTACAGGCGTAGTCTTCAATTCACCCCAAGCTGGATATCTGCAATCGGGTTTTTTGCAACAGTGCGCGCCAATGTCGCATTGCGCGCATTCGCAATCGCACGTAGGTGTAGAGGCAACGGGTTTCTCAGAATACTTTCGCGGCTTTGTTCCCATATTGTTTTGAGAAAGGCTGACAGGATGCTAACTCATTCCGGAGAGAGTATAGTATCTATAAAATTGCATGAAGAGAATACCGAGCTAAATCAAAGGCCACAACCGGGGAGCAGCGGCCAGCGCCGAAGGATTATTTTATTTGGGACGACTTGATGAAATTGGTCAGATTGGCGATGCGCAGTTTAACTTCAGCCTCGCTAAGATTGGCTCCAGCGGTTAAATCTGACCCCCAGGCGGGCATTTCGGCGGGACCGTGCTCGGGCATGGGGACGCCAAACTTCAGGATTTTTTTGATGTAGGCGGTGGGGAAATTTCCGCCATGGCGCCTGGCCATAAGGGTCAAGTCGGGAGGCGGCCTGTAAGGGGAAGGTGTGGGGCCGGTTCCTCTCAAATTATCTCCATGACAAACGGCGCAATGGGCTTTGTACAGGTCCGCTCCAGATTGAACGTTTGATGCCGCAGCGGCGGCTTTTTTCTCCTTGGCAGATTGAGCGACAGCGGATTGAAAAATAAAGGGGCTGACGATCAAGGCGAAGAGGACGCACAACAGGATTACCCGAAGGATGGTTTTTCCCGCTTGAGAGGGCATTGGGATACTCCTCCATTCTGTTTCCACACTAGTACACCTCGGCAAGGGGGTGGATTGCAATGGCCTGTGGCGTGAGAATACCCTAGTTCATTAAGGTGCACGGAATTGAAAAGTTAAAATGTCCAAGTCTGGCGCGGTGGAGAAGTGCGGCCAAAGATTTGAATTAAGCAGGCGCTCACTGCCGATTGAACGAGGATTTAAGGGGTCACAATCGGGATAAACGGATGCTTGACTTAGCAAGTGACTAGGAGGAGGATTGCGCAAGAAGGTGCAAGGGGTAACCTCTTCTTATACTTTTGCATCGTACTATCGTCCGTCCGTTGGTCAGTTTTTGAGGAGGGTTCTATGAGCCGCAGGGTTTCCGTTTTATTCGCACTGATGGCAGCCGTTCTGGCGGGCGTAGCCTTGCCCGCGAAGGCTGAGGACTACAGCAACATCCGAATTGTGCGGCTGAGTTTCGTGGAAGGGGATGTCCAATACCGGCGCGGCGGTGAAGAGTGGACGACGGCAGGAATCAACCTTCCGATACAAAAGGGATTCGCGCTGAAGAGCGGGGATGGATACGCGGAAGTGGAATTTGAGAACGGATTGACAGTACGGATGGCCAACAGCACGCTGCTAAGTTTTGCAGAGCTGGCGCTGGTCGACGGGCATCGAGTGACGCGGCTGACGATTGGGTCAGGAACGGCGATTATCACGGCAAATCTTGGGAAACTGGATGAGCTGTCGGTATCAATATCGAAGCCGGGTGCAACAGCCCCCTCGGAGTTAAATGTGCCGCATAGCGGACGATTCCGCGTGGACGTTTCTCCGACCGAGAACTGGGTGACCGTGTTTCATGGGAGAGCGGATTTCACATCCAGCACCGGAGTCATCTCACTGACGGGGCATCAGACGGTGCATGAAGGCGGCGCGGGAACGAGCGAAGCACAGATTGTGCGCAGTCCCGCTCCGGACGCGTTTGATAAATGGGTTTCGCAGCGCGAGGACGCGATGGGAGCCGCGCAGAGAGATACGGCTGATTATCTGCAGAACAGGTCTTATTCGACAGGGTTTGCAGATCTTTACAACTACGGAAGCTGGGTGGATCTGCCGGGTTATGGGTTTGGGTGGCAGCCGTGGGGAATGGGTGCGGGCTGGATGCCGTTTATGGACGGAATGTGGTCCTTCATGCCGATGACCGGTTGGAATTGGATGAGCAATGAGCCGTGGGGATGGATGCCCTACCATTTTGGGGGTTGGTTGGATGTGATGGGAATGGGATGGGTCTGGGTCCCCGGCGGTGGAAATTTAATGTGGCAGCCGGCCAATGCGACATGGTTGCAGGTGTATGGACAGACAGGATGGATTCCGAATGCGCCGCCGGCTCTTACGGGGAAGTCGTTGAAGAAGGCGCCGGTGACAGCGCCACCCGTGGCAATTATTGCTGGGCAAGGCGGGGGTGGCGTAATCAGACCTGGAGGACGAATACGCGTCGGGACTCTGGTAGGGATTAAGAATGGAGTTGCTCCGGCGCAGACATTTACGGCGATCGGCAGACTTCCAATGCCTGGAAGCTATCGGGCAAATGGGCCTGCGAAGGGAATCGTGCTGAGTCAAGGGAATGCCGGAATGCACGTGCCAACATCGAATGGGCCCGCGGGAGTGAGAGCACCCGTGACCGGTAATGCAGGAGTCAGGCAGGGCGCACCGACAAATTCGCCTGCACCAGTGCAGGCGCCGAGAGCGATGCCTTCTCCGCCGGTGATGCATGGAGGCGGGCTGGTGGGGTCTGGAGGCGGAGGAACGAACGGCGGCTTCAACGGTCAGCGCGGAAGCGGGGGACTAACTGGAGCAAACGGTGGGACCAGTTCGGCCGGCGCGGGGTCACATGGGACAGTGGGGCCATCGGCAGGATCTGCCGGAGGAGCGGGCGGGGCAACTGGAGGCACGGCTGGCGGCGGTGGCGCGAAGGGCGGCGGACATTAATACGTAGCTAAGGTCGCAAGAGAATCTGAGGGTTTCAAGAGTTAACCTCTACGGTTAAGACCTATTTGATGGGGGAGTTTCCGTTCCGCCATTCCCGAAAAACAAGATCCAAGAAAAGAGAAGATCCCTGCGTGATTATGAAGTTGAAGAGTCGCGTGTAATGATTTTCTGGAGGATGCCGGGGATTTCAAATACGGCGTTGTTAGGAAGTGCCTCGGCGTTCTTCCTGAATTGGGCGAGTTGATGGCCATCGAGGAGGCTGCGGACGGCGGGGACGATTTGCAGGAAATTGCGGACCACGACGCCGACCTCTTTTTCGCGGATCCATTGAGCGTTGTAGCGCTCCTGCGGAAGGGTCCAAGCGTTGCGCTCCACAATTACGGGGAGACGCATCTGGATGGCTTCGCTGATGCTACCCGGGCCGGGCTTGCCAACAAAAAAATCAGAGAGATACATGTAGTAGGGAATTCGTGTGGTGAATCCCTCGACAAAAATTGGGATGCGAGTTTTGCGGGAGCGGAGTCTTTCGGCGAGGGCCTCATTTTTTCCGCAGATGAGAATGAGCTGGAGATTGAGATCCGAGCTGTCGAGGCGGTCGACGATTTGCTCGATTACCTTGGAGCCCTGTCCGCCGAACATGACCAAGCCGGTGGGAAGATCGGGAGAAAGTTTCAGAGCGCGGCGTTCGGCGATGCGATCCACCGTGATGGGTTCGTAGAAGCGCGGATGAAGAATCATGCCGGACACGCGGAAGACGCGATCCGGAGAGTGTCCGAGATCGAGAACCTGCTGGACGGCGCGGTCGGTGCCGCAAATGAAATCCTGCCTCTGTTTCTCGAGCCAGAAACGCGGAGGATAGTTTGCGAGGTCGGTGAGAATGGTGACGTAAAGTCGGCCGGGGAAGGCGCGCCCATAACTTTCGCACAGCGCCTTATTGAAATGGGGCACGAAGGAGACAACCATGTCGGGCGAAGATTCACGCCAGCGCTTCGTGAGGAGGCGCACAGTGGGGCGATGGTAGATGGAGATTGTGAATTGGAGCAGACGCATGAGTTGCTTGCTACCGAGGGTCAAGCCGGACTTGAGCATCCAGTTGTAGGTGTCCTGAATGCGAACGCCGGAGATCTGGCGCATCAGATCCAGGTGGTCGAGAGCTTCCTGCAAATTAAAAAGGTGGACATCCCAGGGGAGACCTTGGGACTCGACGGCCATTTGGAGGGCAGTGGCGGCGCTGCGATGGCCTCCGCCGGCATCAAAGAAAACGAACTCAATTCTGGATTTCTTGCTGGGTGAAGGGTCATTTGTGGGCATCGGCAGGAAGAATATTGCCACAAGGAGGGCACGCCGGATGCCAAGAACGGAGGTCTGGGCGGCACGGTTTGTGGAAAATGTGCTGTAAGAGTACTAAGTCCTTGTTAATCATATATTTGCCCTAGCTTCACGAGATTGTAATGGGGATATGTTACAAAAATTTCATGAAGTGCGACCTGCATGTCCACTCGTACGAATCGGGGGCGTGCACGACCCCGGTACTAGCCTCGTTTTGCCGAGAATGCTACAGCGATCCTGATGAGGTATACGAGATTTTGAGGCGGCGGGGCATGGGACTGATGACCCTGACCGACCACGACTCGATAGAAGGCTGCCAGGCCTTGCGACAGTATCGGGATTTTTTTGTGAGCGAAGAAGTCACTTGCCGGATGCCGAGCGGAACCGTGGCGCACATTGGCATTTACGATTTGAGCGAACGGCAGCATGTGGAGATTCAGCGGCGGCGGGATGACCTGGTGGCGCTACTGATTTACCTCACGGAGCACCGGTTGTTCTTCAGCATCAATCATGTGTTTTCCGTGCTGACGGGACGGCGCGCAGAAGAGGATTTTAATTGGTTCAGCGAATATTTTCCGGCGATGGAGACTCGGAACGGTTCGATTCCAGCGGCGGCGAATCGCCAAGCGGTGCGATTGGCTGCGCGGACACGGAAGATCGCGATTGGCGGAAGCGACGCGCACACGCTGGCGTCGGCAGGTTCGGCGTACACCGAAGTGCCTGGCGCGCGGACCAAGGATGAATTCTTTCAAGGGTTGTGGCAAGGCTATGGGAGAGTGCGCGGGGAAACAGGTGGATACGCCAAAGTGACGTTGGATGTGTTGCGTGTGACGGCTGAAATGTTTCGCGAGGAGCGGTGGACGGCGGCGCTGGCACCGCTGGCGGTATTGATTCCGGCGGTTACATTTGGATACTACGCCGCGGAGAGATTATTTATCCGGCATTGGGCGGGACGAGTGATCCCATCCTCGAGAGTCCGTGAACGCTGGCCGCTGGCGATGCCCACGGCAGGGGAGTGGGCATGAGCGCCGCACGAGCTGTGTGGGGCTATATCGAGACGCGCGATCACCGATTGATGCGGCGCGTGAACCGCTGGCGCGCGCCGAGATGGATCCGGTTGTGGATGATTTCCGCGACGCGATGCGGAGACGGGTGGCTGTGGTACGCGCTGGGAATTATTTTGCTGACTTACGGCGGGCCAGAGCGATTTGCGGCGGTGGGTTCGGCGATGCTGGCGGTGGCGATCGGGACAGTTGTATTCAAGGCAATGAAAAGGATGAGCCGGAGGAAGCGGCCGAATCAACTAGAGCCGCATTGCTGGTCGAGAGTTCTGCCGCCGGACCAGTTTTCGTTTCCATCGGGGCACACCATTACAGCTTTTGCGATCGTGATGACGGTGGGTGCGTTCTATCCGCAATTACAGAATTGTTTGATCATTTGCGCTGTGAGTATCGCGATCAGCAGAATACTTCTGGGGATGCATTTCCTGAGTGATGTGGTGGTGGGAGGAATTATCGGGGCGTTGTTGGGGTACGGCTGCTTTCATTTGTTTATGTAGTGCAAGCGGGATTTTCACTCCGCTGAGCCATCCGGGAATAAATCGAAAAAAGATGTCGTCAGATAGTTCCCGACAGAATCAGCCGGGAAGGAAAAACCGCGGAATCCCCGGGATTCCGGCGATGTGACCATATGGTTGAGTCCCAGCGATACATTCCATCAGGCAAAGGGCCGGCCGGGAAAACCTGATTGTAGAACTTGATTGAGCTAATTAAATGTGACTGACATGGTCACGGCGTGACTGACGACAGTTGTTCCGGATTTACCCGAGGCAGTCACGGTGATGATGGCGGTGGTGCCGGCAGTCGGTCCGGGGATGTTGGGATTCGTTGTAGGACTCGAGTTGTTGCATCCGGCCAGCGAGCAAAGAAGGGCCGTGAGTATGAGCAAGATGATGGGTTTACGGGAACGATTCCTAATGGGCCATACGACAATCAGGAGAAGGGCGGTCATGGTCAAGCCGCCCAGGCCGTGCAGGATCGGGGCATTTAGTTGGCGCGCAGCCACATGGTTCACGCCTCCGGTTACAGTTTCACTGATGGATACCGTAGCTGCCATGGTGGTGAATCCATCCAGGTTGAGCTGCTGCGGTTGAAAGCTGCAAGCTGCTCCCGAGGCGGGCAATCCCGAACAAGAAAATGTTACGGGTCCAGAGAATCCCAATCCAGTGCCAGGGCTCAAGAGCAAAGTCGCTGTAGCGGGCGCGTTTACAGCAACGGTTAAATTTCCCGGATTGACGGCGATTCTGAAATCCGGGTTTCCGATTCCGATGACGGCCGGTGAAGAAGTTGAACCAGTAAAATTGGAATCGCCGGAATAGGTTGCGGTGATGCTGTCCTGACCTGTCGGTAGGACGATATTCAGAGATGCGAGTTCACTAGTTACCTGCGTGGGGTTTCCAATCGCGGTTGAGCCGGAAAAAAACTGGACTGTGCCGGTAGGAAAGAACGACCCATTGGGAATAACCAATGCCTGGAGGAGTACCGGAGAATTCGGAAGGGCTCCGGAGGGCACAAAAAGAAAAGTTTGAGTGGTTCCCTTGGTCACGGTAAGGGTGACCGGGGCGCCGGCGCTGGGTGAAAAGCTCGGATCACCCGAATAGCTTGCGGTTAGTAAGTGAGTACCCAGAGCCAGCGAAGAATTGGGAACTTGTGCGAGGCCGCGGCTATTTAGGGTGACGGTCGTCAAGGGTGTCGTGGTTCCGTTGAGAGTGTCCGAGAAAGTGACAGTGCCGGTGGCGACCCCCTGGCCAGATGTCCCCGCGGATTGGGCCTGAAGAAAAATAGTGGAACTGAAAGTCGTCGAAGTAATCGGAGTGAGATTCGCCGCAGTTAGAACGACAAAACTTGTGGAGCTGCCTTCGGGATTTACATGGACCGGGACGCTGTTTGAGATGGCCGAGCCGAATGCTCCATCTCCACTGAATGCCGCGCTTACGGAATAACTTCCCCCGGGCAAAGCGGTCACCATGCCGGAGACGGCCCCGGCAGTTAAAACCCCGAGGTTCACACCCCGCAGGTCCGCGGCCAGTAGCGAAACTTCGCCAGTTGGAGTTCCGGCCCCGGCGGCCGGGGTGACGGTCACGGAGGCGGTCATAGGTTGGCCATGGGTTACGGTGGTGGGAGAAAGCAGCAGCGATGCGCTGGTGGCCCGGAAAGTGATATTTGTCCATTGGTTCACAAGATTAGCGGCATTAATCGAGCCGAGTCCGGTTGCGAGGTCGTATCCCGGAGTCGCGGGATAGCCGGTTTGCCCCGGAACAGTTGAATCGCCTGCCGTGACATCGTTAAAGATGCAAGTTGATTGCGGAGCCGCGCTTGCGTTGCAATTCGCGGGGTTCTGCGTGGATGCCAGCGGATAGAGAACGAAATTTGCCTGGCCCTGGCGCGAATTTGTTTTCTGGTTGACGAGCGCCATTATGGCCGCAAAGGTGGGAGCAGCCGCTGAAGTGCCTCCGACGACGGCGGCATTGACCAACTGGTTGTTGCTATTGGTTAGACAAATGCCGTCCTGACATACCAAGTAGCCGTCATGACCGCTGGCAGCGGCAAGCGAAACGTCGGGAAGGTCGCGCATCCCGTCGGCCGGGACGCCGAGCCCTGCTTGCCATGTAGGTTTGCTGTAGAGCGCGCTTGGTCCACCACCACTTGCGAAGAGAGTAGTAAAGGTGCACTGGGCCGGGGCAGAGCAGCTTTCATTCCAGACATTTTCCGGAATATATCCGAGAGCGGAAGATTGATCGGGACCATTATTGGGCGCCCAAAATGCGCTAAAATTGCCGTTTTCGTTGAATTGAGTGCCGCCCGCCGCGATGTTAAAGGGGGTGGATGCAAGACCGCTCACGGCCGCCCCACCTGTGGCCGGGCCGCCTTGCTGGGGATTATCACACCCTGCAGGGCCGGCGTCTCCGCTGGCCACCACTACGGTGATGCCCTGCGCGGCTGCTTGTTCCCACAAATTGTTGAAAAACAAACTTTCCGCCTGGCCCATGATGGATTCGCACTGGCCAAAGCTGGCGCTCAACACCGGAGCAAGATTGTTGTCCACAATGTATTCGGAGGAAAGGTCGACACCGTCGGTGGTGTTGGTGCTTGCGGAGACAACGAACTTGATCGTGGCATTCGGCGCGATCGCTCCCGACCATTCGATGTCCAGATCCGCTTCTGTTTCGTCGGTACCAAACGTGTTTCCGGGGTCGGGTCCATTCAGAATGATTTGTGGAAGTGTGAGGGGCAATCCAAATGCGAGGCGAAAAATCTGGAGGTCAGAAAGATTGATGTTGGAGCGCCCAACGATGGCGATGCTTTGTCCCGTGCCGTCGATTCCGGCCCGCAGCAGGGAATCGAGGTCGTAAATCTTAGAAAAGTCGCCCGGCGCCATGAAATGAAATGTCTGGCCTCCGCTATTGAAAGTGAAATCCGGCTGCCATTCGCTGGTATTGGCGATGCGAGTTGCCGATCCCAGGAAACGAACCGGCGATTGCTTCGGAAAGTTGTTCAGAGTGTTGATCCCGGCGACAATCTGGGAAAGCGCCGCGGGGATTTGGGGGTCGGAGGCATTTGCATAGTGGTTTGCCCCATTTACAACGTACCGGTGAATCTGAGTGCGAAACGCCGCTTCAACTTGCCTTGCGGTGCCACTGAATTCGATGACCATACCACCATGGTCGGCACCGTTGACGACGAAGCCGTGGGATGCGAGCCAGGCGGTGAGCTTTTGCAGGTCGGAAGCAGAGGGGCCGAATCGCGCGCCGAATTCAGCGGGCGAGAGCCAAGCATGGAAGCTCGGCGAGGACCGGTCCTGCTGGTCGGCGATTAACTGTCGCAAACTGGATTCCGTGATTGGGTCACGCTTGAGAACAAGCAACATCCGTTCCATCGGAAGGTGACTGTCAACCGGGCCACGGTCATTTGCCAAGTTGGCCTGCGGGGGATGATTACCTTTCAGGAGGATGAGTGAAGACTCGTCGATCGCAGCGATGCGGCTTGGCGGAGTTTGCGAGGACTGGGCGTTCAGGACGGACGGGAAAACCGCGCAGACGGCCGGAAAAATTAGAGAGATGACCAGCTGGTTCCATTTGCGACGCATGGCACCCCACCCTCACCAAGTACTGACCCCGGGAACTCCACGGTGCGGATTGGTCCGGAATCATCGCGCCCAGCTGTGATAACTGGCAACGCAATATACCAAGTGCGACCCTCCTGTCAAGCAAAGAACTGCGCGGAAGAATGTGAACGGGAAGTTATTTGGCTAAGAAGAGGCGGGCCGTGGCAGTGAGGACCTGCGCGCAGTCGACTACGGAGTCGAGATCGGCGTATTCAACGGCTTCGTGATCGCCTGCTCCCGAGGCGCCGTAGTTTACGGTTTGTATTCCCGCTGCGGCGAAAAGCGCGGCGTCCATCCAGTAGGCGACTCCCGATTCTTCCGGCGCGTGTCCATGGAGCGCTGTCGCGGCATCGCGGGCGCATTGGGCGATGCGTGCGTCGCGCGGACAGACGAGGGGCGGGCGATCGAGCAAGAGGCGAACGGCGGCCTGCTCACCGGTCGAGGCGATGACGGAGCGGAGCTCGTCCAAAACTTGAGCAGGTGTTTCGCCGGGAATGGTGCGGCGCTCAATTTCCAGGGTGCAACTAGGCGCATAGGTGCTAAGGCCGGCGCCGCCGCGGACGGTGGCGCAATGTTGTGAGGCGGGACCCACCAAAGGATGAGTGCGCGCGCGGAGTTGAGTGCGATCGAATTCATCGAGCGCGGTGATGATGCGCCCCATGCGGGAGATAGCGCTGACGCCCAAATCCCAGCGGCTGCCGTGAGCTGCGCGCCCTTCGGTAGTGATTTCCGCCCAGACAAAACCCTTGTGGCCAAGGATAAGGCGTCCTTCGCTGGGCTCGGTGACGATGCAGGCGTCGCCTTTGTGATGGGCGACGAAATGTTGAGCGCCGATGCTGGCGTATTCTTCATCGGCCACCAGCGCGGAGAGGATGGTGCCCGCGAGAGGTTCCTGTGCGAGTTTGGCCATGGCGCAGAGGATTGCGGCTGCGCCACCCTTCATGTCGTTACTGCCGCGGCCGTAAACGCGATTGCCTTCGACGCGCGGGTCGAATGGGGCGATGGTCATGCCCGCGGTGCTGACGGTGTCAATGTGCGCGCAGAAGACCAAAGTTGGGCCGGAGCTGCTGCCGATGCGCGCGACGGCGTTGGGGCGTCCGGGAGCTGCTTCTTCGAGGGCGCAATCGATGCCGCGATTGGTGAACCACTCCCGAATCACGTTGGCGATGGCGGCTTCGCCGAGGCCTTCGCCCGGGGCGAGATCGGGATTCACCGACGGGGTGGAGATTAAGAGTTGGAGGGCTTCCAGAACGCTTGCGCGAGCGAGCGGGTCGGCCTTTGAAATGGATTGGGTCATGACGTGGCGCTTAGTGTTTTTTCGGCCGCGCGGGCGGAGTCGGCGGCTGCGCGATCGGAGTTGCTTCGAGAGTGAGCACTTCAAATGGGGCCAGAGTGAAGTGGTGCGGCTGGCCGGCGGCGAGTGTTAGAGGAGAGGCGGACTTTGCGGCGTCGTCTTTCCAGGGGCTGACGGCGGTGAAACGTTGCGCGGCGCCGTGAGGCAACTCAAACGCAGTTGCCACATCAATATCAGTGGATTGTTCATGGTCGCTGGGATTGCGTAAGACTAGAATGCCTTTTGTTGGGGACCAGGATGCCCAGCCGTAAATTTCCAACTCCGCAGGATCACCTCCGACCCAATGTGTGTCCACAAGTGTGTTCACGTTTGCGGCGGACCATCTTGCGGATTCGGCCAAGTGATCCCAATCCGCGGGCTTGAGCAATGCGGGAGTAATGTACATTTCCTGAAGTTGCGTCCCAGTGCCGAAATAATCGTGGAGCTCGCTGGTGAAATCACCGTTCGGATCCGTGTCGAGTTTGTCGGCGTGCTGGGCGAAAATCAGGCCGTGGAGCATGAGCGAGTTGAGAGGGAAGAGCGGGCCGTCGCGGGCGACGTAGCGATAGGTGGCAGCGTCCCGATAGGTGATCCAACGCTGGCGATTGGACCCGACTCCGGCAAAACTGTGATCTTCGCCGCCGCGCCAGATGGAATCCGCGTAGCGAAGCCAGAATGGCGAGGGATAGGTGCCGGTGGTGAGATTGATGTAGATGGACGGCTTGGCGGTGCGCAGTTCGCCGATGAGGCTGATGGCGGCGTCAAAGTCACTATTGAAATCGCTGCCGGGGACGACTTGATTGGCGTTACCGGTGCCGTCAAATTTGAATTGGTTGACGCCGTATTTTTGAACCATTTCCAACGCTTTTTGGCGGAAGAGGGCAAAATATTTGGGGCCGCTCAGAGCGAGGCCACTGTTATTTGTTTCGTAGCCTGCGGCGGTGGCAGTGGCGATGCGTTTCTGGCGCGGCTGGCCATAACCGCCCCAGGGCGAAAACCAAATGCCAGGTTCGGCTCCGAATTGCTCAGCGGCTTTGCGAAGATTGGAGAAGCCTTGCGGGAAGCCTGAGCCAAAATTCCACAGAGAAGCGGGATTGTCCCAGCCATCATCGAATAGGAAGGAACTGAGGTTAACGCCGCGCTGGTCGTGAAGCTCAGAGCCGAATGCGCGGATGACGGCGAGAGCGTCGGAATCCGTATAAGGAGTGAAATAGCCGAGGTCGTACCAGGAGTTGTAATGAAGAAACGTCCGGTACGGATGGGCGCGCTCGCGTTCGAGGTAGTAGAGAAAAGCGCGGCGGAGCTGGCCTTGGGGAGCGACGCCGATGACCGAGGAGTAGGACATCTGGCGACCGGCGCGCAGAGGTAATTGCCGCTCGAGTCCGCAGAGTGCGCGGGTGGCGGCGACGGTGCATTGAGAGAGGGGATGCTCAAAACCGAGGAAGAAATTTCCGGCGACAACCGGGGAACCACGCACGCGGCCGGAGACATAGGATTCGGCGAGGGTAGAATCAACGAGACGGATTTCATGGATGGAGACATCCTGTTGCTGGGCCTCGATAGTGAATTCCTGGCGAACGTAATTCGAGCCGTCGCGCAGTTCGGCGCGCCAGAGAACGTGGATGGACGCGGATTCATCGGCCAAGTCGGCGCTGATTGATTTGCCGGAGAGGCGCTCGGCCAGACGCGCGGCAGCGGAATCGCCAACGAGGAGGCTAACCGAGGGATCGCGGATGATCCGCATCTGCGAGGAGCGGAAGACGCGGCCGTCGGCGAGGAGAAGAACGAAGATGTCGGGACCGAGAGGGAGCGATTTGGCGGATTGTACGTCGTGAACTGGAGCGGCCGTCAGGTGATTGGCGTCGAAGCGCCAAGTGGAATCGATGGAGGAATTCGCGAGGCGCGCGATACCGTGGTTTACAGTCGCGTGCGCAGGACCGGGATCTTGTGAAAAGAAGGCAGCGTTTTGTTGGGCGCGAACCGGAGAGGCGATGAGCAGACTGGTTAGTGCGCCCACGGCGGCGAATTTGATGGGGAGTGATGTAAGCCTTCTGAAGTGCATGGACACGATGGTGTTCCCCCGGCTGGGCAGCATTCTATCTAATGAATGGGTATTGTGCGCGAGGAGTCGAAGGAATTGCAGAGGAGGGGTAGAATTGAGCGCCAAGAAAAGGAGAGGCGATGGCAAAGGCTACATTTGCAGAGGGGTGTTTTTGGGGAGTTGAGGCGAATTTCCGGCGCGTAGTGGGTGTGGAGTCGGTGGCGTCTGGATATACCGGCGGGAAAGTGGCGGACCCTTCCTACGAAGACGTGTGCACGGGGAGGACGGGGCACGCCGAGGCGGTGGAGATTGAATATGATCCGGCGCGCGTGAGATATGAGGATTTGCTGGAAGTGTTTTGGGCGAGTCATGATCCGACAACACCGAACCGTCAGGGGCCGGATGTGGGGACGCAATATAGGAGCGCGATATTTTTTCATGATGCGGAACAGGAGAAGGCGGCGCGGGAATCGAAGGAAAGAATTGAGAAATCAGGACGATTCAAAAGGCCAATTGTGACCGAGATTGTGGCAGCGGGGCCGTTTTATAAAGCGGAAGAGTATCACCAGAGGTACTTCGAGAAGCACGGACTGCATGGATGCGGAATTTAGAGAGGAAGACTTCCGGCTGAATTCTGTGCGGCTTGTGGAATATTAGGGTCAGACTTGGATGAGGCGCGTTGCCAAGCGATTTGTGGTGTAGTAGATTCTTATTCACGTGGAATTATTGCTTAATGCGGTTTGGCTTGTAATCGCGCTGGGTTCCGTGTGCGTGTGGCGCGGGGCATGGCGGCGCGACCGGGCTCCGTCCAGGCGCGAATGGGTGGCACTTGCAACACTGCTTTTCCTGCTATTCCCCGTAATTTCGTTGACCGATGACCTGCACGAAGAATTGGCTGTGGCCGAGTGCTCGACAGGAACGAAGCATTTCCTGACGAGCGCAAGTAAAGCCGTATCTCACCAGAATGCAAGGCAGTCTTCGACGACACATCTCGGCGCAACGTGGAACCCCGGGATACCTGCTCCCGTCTCAGAAGGCGTGTTGCTGAGGATCCAAGAAGCAATTGAAGTGGCATCTCCGGCTCTCCGCGTATTGTCGGACCGGGCTCCCCCAAATCTCCGCTCGTAATCGCACCGTTTTTTCAAACCATAGGTCATCGTTCATTTGTCATTTTGAAAGGTACGCGTATGAATGAAATACGTATTTCAGGATTTGCCCGCATTGCTAAAGGGTCAATTCTAAGCGTGTTGATTTGCGGCATGCTGGCCACGATTCCAGCGATGCAAGGGTGCGGCAGCAGCAAAGGTGATCCAGCGGCGGAGGCGCCTCCACAGGCGCGGGTTGAAAGTGAACAGGACCTCAGCGTAATCCGCGTGGATCATCCAGAGCAGTTTCCGCTGGTGGCGGCAACCGAACACGCGTCAGCTTCCGAATTGGTTGTGACCGGAACAGTGAATCCGGACATTGCCCGGACGGTGCCCGTGATTTCGCTGGCCTCCGGGCGCATCGTAGAAATTGGAGCGCGATTGGGCGACACGGTGAAAAAAGGCCAAGTGTTGTTGCGCGTGCGAAGCGACGACATTTCGAGCGGTTTCTCGGACTATCAGAAGGCTGTTGCCGATGAAATTCTGACGAGGAATCAGCTCGAAAGGTCAAAGCAGCTTTATGAACACGGCGCAATCGCGCTGAATGACCTCGAAATCGCGCAAGACTCCGAAGACAAGGCCAAGGTAGACCTTAAGACCACAACGGAACACTTGCACTTGCTTGGCGCCGATCTCGACCATCCCAGCGGAATCGTGGAAATTGTGGCGCCCGTGTCGGGCGTAATTACGGACCAACAAGTAACCAATGCGGCGGGAGTGCAGGCGCTGAGTTCCACCAATCCGTTCACGATTTCCGACCTTTCCAGTGTTTGGGTTGTTTGTGATGTGTATGAAAACGACATGACGAATGTACATTTTGGTGAAACCGCGGAAATCCGATTGAACGCGTATCCAGGGCGTGTGCTGAAAGGAACGATCAGCAATTTCGGAGCGATCCTCGATCCGAGTCTGCGTACGGAGAAAGTACGCATTGAGGTGGCCAATCCGGGATTCCTGCGGGTGGGAATGTTTGTGACGGCGACATTTCACGGACAGAAGAAGGAAATGCACGCAGCAGTGCCGGCTTCGGCGATTCTGCATTTGCACGACCGCGACTGGGTTTACGTGGCCAGTGGAGATAATAAATTCAAGCGTGTGGAAGTGACCAGCGGGGGGATGTTGCCGGGCAAACTGCAGGAAATACTGTCGGGGATAAAGGCCGGGCAGCAAGTGGTGGTGAACGCACTCGAACTGCAGAACACCACCGGGCAATAGATCGAATACGCAGGATTGAGGAGAAGAGAAGTTCAACGGATGATTCGCGCTCTTGTTGACGCCGCATTGAACAACCGCTTCATTGTGATAGCGGTTGGGATATTGCTACTGGTATGGGGAGCGATTTCGTTCCACCAACTTCCGGTGGAGGCCTATCCGGACGTTGCCAATAATTACGTGGAGATCATCACGCAATGGCCGGGCATCTCCGCAGAACAGATTGAGCAGCAGGTCACGATCCCACTGGAAATCGTGATGAACGGCATTCCGCACGTCACACATCTGCGCTCATTTTCCCTGTTTGGTCTGTCCGACTTGAAATTGATTTTCGACGATGAAGAGGAGAATGCCTGGAATCGCGAACGGGTTCTCGAGCGCCTAACGCAAGTTACCCTGCCCGCCGGAGTTGCTCCACAGATGGGGACAGATTGGAGCCCTGTCGGCCAAATCTACTTCTTCACGCTCAAGAGCACCAACCCGAACATTGATGTGATGGATTTGAAATCACTCGAAGATTGGGTGGTGGAGAAAAACTTCAAGGCTGTCCCGGATGTTGTGGACGTGGCGAGTTTCGGTGGTCCCACGCGCGAGTACCAGGTGCGCATTGATCCGAACAAGCTGGTTGCCCATGGATTGAGCATCGCGCAGGTCGAACAGCAACTCACGAACAATAATGTTAACGCGGGGGGCAGCTTTATCGAGGCTGGGCAGCAGCAGATAAATATTCGAGAAGTAGGGTTAGTCCGGAGCGTACAAGATATCGAAAACACTGTGCTGGTTACCAAGAGTGGGACAGCGCTTCGTGTTCAAGATATTGCCACTGTGGCGCAAGGCCCGAAGATCCGGCTCGGCCAGTTTGCTAGAGCGATCCACCGTGAAGACGGAAAAATCGTCGACAACGACGATGTTTGCTCGGGGATTGTGCTGTTGCGTAAAGGAGCGAATGCGGACGAAGCCCTGAAAGGAATACATGAAAAAGTTGATGAGTTGAACGAGCGAATTCTGCCTTCCGGCGTGAAGGTCGTGCCCTTTATCGATCGAAGCGATTTGGTTCGCTACACGACAGGCACAGTGCTGCGAAACCTGCTGGAAGGGATCATCCTGGTGGCTGTGGTGCTCTTCTTTTTCCTGGGAAACGTGCGGGGCGCAATTATTGTCGCGATCACTATTCCTTTTTCACTCTTGTTTGCCGCGACATGTCTGAAACTGAAGGGAATTCCCGCAAACCTGCTTTCGCTTGGTGCGCTGGATTTTGGAATGGTGGTGGATGGTGCGGTGGTGATGGTGGAAAACATCGTCCGACACATGACCCGGCGCGAGAACCATTCCCGGACAACCCTGGAAACCATTCGTGAGGCGGCGCACGAGGTGCAGCGGCCCGTGTTTTACGCAATCGGAATCATCATTACGGCGTACCTACCTATTTTTACGCTGCAGCAGGTCGAAGGGCGCCTTTTTAAGCCCATGGCCTGGACGGTCGCATTTGCGCTATTAGGCGCATTGCTGTTTTCGATGGTTGTTGCACCGGTGCTGTCCTCGATCTTTTTTCGGAAGGGCGCGACCGAATGGCGCAATCCTGCGATGGAGTATTTAAAGAGCGGTTATCGAGGGGCGGTAAAGTGGGCTATCGATCACCGTGGAATTACCGTGGGCGGCGCGATTCTGGGTTTGATCCTGGCGATCTACCTCACGTTTGGCGGAGTGATAGGGTCGGAGTTCCTGCCGCATTTGGATGAGGGCGCTCTCTGGGTGCGGGGTACGCTTGCACCCAGCACCGGACCCACGGAGGGTATCCGATTGGCCAATCAAGCCCGTATCCTGCTCTGCTCTTTTCCCGAAGTTACGCAATGCACGAGCCAAGTAGGGCGGCCCGATGATGGAACCGATACCACGGGTTTTTTCAATACTGAGTATTTCGTGGACTTGAAGCCGAAGGAGCAATGGCGGCCTGTATTTCATCAGGACAAAGATGAATTGATCGCAGCAATGAATCGCGAGCTTGAAAAGATTCCTGGAGTGGAATGGGGATTTTCCCAGCCCATCGAAGACAACATGGAAGAGGCGGTCAGCGGGGTCAAGGGCGAGCTGGCCACAAAGATCTACGGAGAAAATTTAAAGTTGCTAGAGGACAAAGCCGACCAAATCACCACGGTGATGCGCCAGATTCCCGGAATAGAAGATTTGGGCGTGCTTCGCGTGCTAGGCCAACCCAACATCAATTTTGAGGTTGACCGCCGGCAGGCAGCGCGTTACCAGATCAATGTGGCCGATGTCCAAGACGCCATTCAGACTGCGGTGGGCGGAACGGCCCTCACCCAGGTGCTTCAGGACGAACGACGGTATGACCTGGTGATGCGCTACCTGCCGGAGTATCGAGATACAAGAGAAGCGATCGAAAACATTCGCCTGGTGTCTCCTTCGGGCGAGCGAGTTTCGCTTGCGCAGCTTTGCAAGATCACGGAACAGGATGGCGGCTCAGAAATCTACCGCGAAGAAAATCAGCGGTACGTCGCCATCAAATACAGTGTGCGCGGCCGCGACCTGGGCGGCGCCGTGGAAGAGGCGATGAGGAGAGTTGACGCCCAAATTCAGCTTCCGCGCGGTTACCACATTGATTGGGCAGGCGAATATGAAAGTCAGAAGAGATCGCAGAGACGCCTGGAGATTGTGCTTCCGGTAACCATTCTAGTGATCTACATCATTCTGTACACGATGTTCCGGTCCTCGAAATGGGCACTGCTCATCCTAGCGAATGTGGCCATGGCTCCGATAGGCGGGTTGGTGGCATTGGTGTTGACCGGGACGCATTTCAGCGTTTCATCGGGTGTTGGATTTCTGGCTCTGTTTGGCGTATCGGTGCAGACAGGCGTGATCATGTTGGAGTACATCAATCAGCTGCGGGTGCGTGGGCATTCGATTGAGGATGCAGCAGTGGAGGGCGCGGTGCTCCGGCTACGGCCCATCATGATGACTATGCTGGTGGCGACGCTTGGATTGCTGCCTGCGGCGACATCCCATGCGATCGGGTCGGATTCGCAACGACCATTTGCAATTGTGATTGTGGGCGGCCTACTGGCGGCGCTGATGATGAGCATATTTTTGTTGCCGACGCTTTACGTTTGGTTTGCGGGGGAGCACGACAGATTGCCTGAGCCGGAGCCGGAATTTGAGGAGGGCGCGTAGGGGCAAATTCTTGAGTGTCCGCAAGGTAATCGAGATTAATAATCCCACCGCCCCAACCAAGCGGGGCGGGCAACAGACTTCACTTCCGCAGAAATCGCTTATATGATGGCGGCCCTCCGGCGGGGGAGCGTAATTCAGCCGGATGAGGGCTGAGGATGCCGGTATCCGTTACAAATTCCAAAATAATATATGGGACGCTGAAGGCGTGCGGGGTGAGGGTGGTGTCCGCGCTGCCGGAGACGTGGCTGGTGCATTTGATTCGGATGGCGGAAGAAGATCCGGAGATGAAGCTGGTGCGGCTGGCGAAGGAAGAAGAGGGGGTTGGGATTTCGGCGGGGGCGCATTTTGCGGGAGTGAAGTCGGCAATGTTGATGCAGAACCACGGATTTCTGGCGGCGATAAACGGGATTGTTTCATTTGCGCAGCTCTACAAGATTCCGCTGCTGATGCTGGTGAGTTACCGAGGGACGTTTGGAGAGCGGGATCCGTGGCAGACCGAAGGAGGGCGCGCGACGGAGCCGGTGCTGAGGGCTCTGAATATTCCATACGAAATGATGTCGGATCCCAGCGAAGTGGCGAGGCAAATTGCGTGGGGACAGGCGCTGGCGGAGAGCAGTTTGCACCCGGTGGCTCTGCTGCTGATGCGCCAATTGATGTGGGAGGAGCAATGAAGCGGCTGGATTGTTTGCGCGCGATATACGGGGAGCTGGAGCAATGCGTCGTGGTGACGATCATGGGCGCGGTGGCGGCGGAGTTGCAGTCGCTGGGGCATCGCCCAAATTTCTTTTATTTGCAACATGCGATGGGGCTGGCGTCTTCGACCGGGCTGGGATTGGCGCTGTGTGTGCCGGATCAAAACGTGGTGGTGCTGGATGGTGACGGCTCGCTGCTGATGAATCTGGGGACGCTTTCGACTCTGGCGCGGTACCGTCCGCCAAATTTAATTGAAATTGTTTTTGATAATGAAAGTTTGCTTTCGGTGGGGGGATTTCCCACGGCGACTTCGACGGGTACGGATCTGGCGGCGGTGGCGCGTGCGGCGGGAATTTCG
>Ga0209415_10002418_pt1 | contig 34921 bp, 25 predicted proteins | sample PeaSoiSIISIP2007_FD_187696 | JGI IMG/M metagenome (GOLD analysis project Ga0209415, IMG submission 187696) | Peat soil microbial communities from Weissenstadt, Germany - SII-SIP-2007 (SPAdes) (version 2) | ecosystem: Environmental > Terrestrial > Soil > Wetlands > Peat | place: Germany... | reverse complement strand
CATATCTCCACAGAACTGACCAACAATCCATCGCTAACCAACTGAATCTATTCGACATCTAACCGGACACTAGTGATAGAAAATATTTAAATTGGCGCTATGTTATGAGTACCCTGTGCGGCATTACTAAAGAGAAACAGGCGTGGACCAGGAGGTCGGCGCTACAGTTTCATGCGCAGCGGGTCGGAAATACCGGTGGGGGACTAAAGTGCAGTTTAGCGGAGGAATTTTTTATAGGCTGGTGTCATCGGCGACGGCGCGGTGGCGGTGAAGCCGGCGCGCCGGGCAGCAGATAAATTAGAGAGCCAGCGCTCGGCGGGCTTCGGCCTCAGGGCTTTGATCTTCGCGGGCGGTCAGCGTGTACGTAGTGGTGCGCGTCATGCATTCGCCGACGCCCAGGGTTTCCAGCGGACTCAGCGTTTCCAACTCGACGTAGTGCAAAGGATCGGGATTGGTGTAAATTTCGGTCATTGAGCCACGGTCGGGATATTCGCCAGGGCCATCTTCGGCATCGATGCGCACCACGTCGCGGGCGCCGACCCAGACCATGCTGGAGGCGTCGGAACCGATCTTCACATAGGCGCTGGGAGAGCGTCGCAATGAGAGCAGACGCCCATCGATCTTGAGGCCCGCAGGTTCACCGGGAAGCAGCCGCGTGAAACCTTCTGCCAGATGCGATTGGGCGCGCAAAAGAAGAAAGACCTGTTCCGGTTCCGGCATCTGGGTGATGATCCAGACGCTGGCGCGCGTCACTTCTCCGGTCAACTTGTGAAACTCGCTGCGGATGCGCAGGACAGGACGCTCGGCATCCAACTCGATGCGGCGCACCAACTGAATGCCATAATCGGAATCGATGGGCGAAGTAAGGACAAGGCCTATCGCACTTGCCTGAGCCTCAGAGGGGCCGGGATCGAAGGCAAGAGGTGGCGGCCAGGGACGGCCCATCTGCGCGGGAAATGCGGACTGCGGCGCGGGCCAGCACTTATCGCCGCCAAAGTTCAACCACTCTTTGGTCGTGGCATTGTGCAGTTGCCCGTAGAGCGCTGGATTTTCCCAGAAGGCTCCAGAGTCCTCGCCCACGCGACGAAATTGCATCACGCGCCCAATGGAGGGCACTGCGACGGCTTCAACGAGACCATTTGAAAGCAGAAAGCAATTCTGCCATCCGCGATACGTGATGGGCATGATCGTAACCCCGGTCGCTTTGTGGGCGGCGGGTTCGAGAACAGTTTGGGTTTCAGCGTGGTAAGTCAACGCGGGCCTTTCTGATTTTCCCAAGGGAGGCAACTGCGACTTGCAGATGAAGCGATAGCAGAGGATAGCAGCAGCAATATTTTTCGGGCGCAGCCTGACTCTCGGTTGAAACTCAACGATCGAAGGAACTCACGCCACTTATCAAGAAATCTCCATCAAGCCGATGGTCGGCTGTCCTCCTGTGCGGAAGACAGCCGACCAAGCGGGTTAAACGCCGACTTCCTTGGCCAGCGCGGCTTTGTTGGTTTCGACTTCGCGCTCTTCCAAGTGGTCATACCAAGTTAATTTGAGAATCAGCGAGGTTACCAGAACTACGCCCAGAGCCAGACCGGCGCGATCAAATTCCTGAATCACAACGTAGAGCGGCAGGGCAACCAGCGAAATCTGCCAGACGATGCCCACGACAATATTGAACATATCGCGGAAGAAGTCCTTGTTGCGCTTGAAGTCGGGATCTTCGGCGAGAACCTTCTTGAGGATCGGACCCCAGAAGCCCCACGGGCGAACGCGGCGATAGAAGTCCATGAGGACTTCGTCGGACTCGGCCTTGGTGAGCAGCGTGCCCAGGATGCAGCCGATCAGCGAAATGATCAGCACGAGCGGAAAGATGATGGTGACTTCAAGATTGACGGGATACTTGGCCTGAAAACTCTGCACGATGGGCAACTTGTCCAGCAGGCCGGGAAAGGCCAGCACCAGCGCGGAACCGATGCCAGTGATCATGCCCCAGAAGTAGCCGAAGCCGTTGAAGCGCCACCAGTACCACTTGAGCACGTTGGAGGCTGTGTAACCGCCCCACAGCCCGGAGACGATCCACATCACGACCGAGTTCACGCTGGTCACATACCATCCGATCAATACGCCGAGCAAGACGACGACGAAGGAACTGAGATAGGCCAGACGGACGTAGGTCTTGGGAGAGGCATTGGGGTTGATGTAGCGCTTGTAAATGTCATTGACGAAGTAAGGCGGAGCGGCGTTGACCGTGGCCGCGAAGTTGGACATGAAGGCCGCCAGGAGGCCGGCAATCAAAAAGCCCAGCAGGCCGACAGGAACATATCGGCTCAGCACCATCGGGAGCACCCTCTCAAAATCCAGACCCTGGCCCATGCCGTTCAGTTCGGGGCCCAGAAAGGCCGCCGCCAGCACGGTCAGGCCAATGATGAGGAAGTAGCGAGGAGGGGTAAGCACGATATTGACCCAGGCGCTCATCATCGAGGCTTCGCGGGGATTCTTAGAGGACAGGACGCGCTGCATATCGTAGTTGGGCGCGGGGCCTGCGGAGGAAATCAATATGCCCTTGAAGAGCAGCATCATGACAAAGAAGCCGAAGAGTTCATACTTGTCAGCCGAGATCTTGGCTGTGGCCGCGGGAAGCAGAGTGGTCCAGTCCAGGCCGAGATGCCAGCCGAAGAAAAGATTGTCCCAGCCCGCGGGAACGACTTTGTGAAGAGTTTCGGGTGAGACCTTGGCCATGGCGATGATGCCCACGGCAAAGCTGGCGATGGCCAGAATAAAGAACTGCACGACTTCTGTAATGACGACGCTGATCATGCCGCCCTTGATGACATAAATTGCGGTGATCGCGACCAGGAACAGCGCATACTGGTTGGGCGAAAGATGGAAGGGGAGAAACTCCGCGGCAAACTTGCCGATGCCCTTGAATCCGTAGGTGAAGAAGCCGATGATGCTGACAAAGGCGTAGACCACCACAATGATGTGCGACAGTTGCGCGCCGCGTCCGGTGCCGAAGCGGGTCTTGATCCACTCCGCGCCAGTCATCACGTTGGAGCGGCGCAGCCAAGCCGAGAGATAGACCATCAGAAAGATCTGGTTGAAGGTGGGCCAAAGCCACGGAATCCAGACGCTCTTGATACCGTAGACGAACATCCAGTAAACCAGCAGCATGGTGCCGCTGATGTCGAACATTCCCGAGGCATTGGAGATGCCCAGCATATACCAGGGCATGGAGTTTCCGCCGAGGAAGTAGTTCTGCATGCTTTGCGAGGCGCGTTTTGAAACCAGGTAGCCGATCAGGACCGTGCTGAGCAGGTAGGCTACGATGATAACGATGTCAAGGTAGTGAAGGTGCAGCATGTGACTCCTCAATGCCCGTAGGCATCATCTCTCCGCTTTCTGCGGGAGACAAAACAGGGTGGAACAGACTCTATTACGTGCCTTGCAGATGCGGGTGTGATTGACAGCACACCCGCATCTGCAAGGGAAATTACGCTATTGCAGTTCACCGGCCAGCAGGAAGACCAGCGATGCCTGCCAATTGATTGCAATCTCGTTGGTGGAATAGGACCCCGTCTGGTCGGTGTAGACCCGGGCGGGCGGAAGATTTAACGGTAACGCTCCCACAACCGCATCCGCGCGGTTTGCGTTTGGGCCGCCGGAGAGAAGCCCCGGCCAGGGCGCGCTCGATTGCGACGCGCTGGGCCGATGATGCGGATGCTGGAAGGGGTTTTCTCCCAACTGAGTCACGAAGGAAAGCGAAAACGTGTTCCGGCCCAGAAGATAGTGCAGGTTGTCGCGCGCCGCATCCACAAAGGCTGGTTCGGGCTGGAAGAGGTTGGCAAGCAACAGGTACTTGCCGTAATCGGCCACCACGCCGTTCGATCCCCAGACGTAATCGGAGGTCTTCAGGCTGACGTGGAAGGGATCGGTTTTGGTGCGCTCGACCACGGCCTGTGCTGCGGCGACCGTGCGTTCCCGGATTGCCTTCACAGCCGGTGCGTTCCCGTTCGCGCGGGTGGAGAGCGCATAACTCCACAGGCCCATGGGAGCGACCTTTGCCCAGTTTTCGGCGGGCGGTGAATCCAGGTCGGCAAGATAAGCCGCATAGTGATTGAGGAAGTAGGCGTTGTACTTGCCCTCGCCGGTGGTGCGGCTTAGTTCAGCAGCGGCCCAGAGCATCTCGTCGCGGCAATCGCGGTCGCCGTACTCGCCAGTAGTGATGCCCTGCGGATTGCGGAAGGTCACATTGGGATTCTGCTCGGCCCAGGCCCAGGCTCGGCGCGACGATTCAAGGGTTCGCGCTGCAAATTTGGCATCATAAGGCGCGTAAACGCGGGCCGCAATCGCACTGACGGCGGCCAGATCGGCTGTCGCGCAGGTGCTTTTATAGGGCGCGGAATCGGTCCCGATCACTTCGCTGGGAAGCGTATCCTTTTCCGGCGGAATGAATTCGGAAAAGTGTGTGCTGGTCTGCTTGTGCCAGACGCCGCCGTCGTCGTCCTGCATCTTCAGCATCCATTCGATATTCCAGCGTGCCTCGCTCAATAGATCGGGAGTGCCTTTGCCGGACTCGGGAATCTTGAGGGAAATGCCCTTGATATTGTTGCCGAAAATCTCCCAGGCCCAGAGCAGTGTACCCGTGGAAATGCCGGAATTGACAACATAGCGTCCATAGTCGCCCGCATCGTGCCAGCCACCTATATTGTTCCGTTCACCTTTGGTGCCGGAGGTGGGACTGAGCTCGCCGTGCAGGTGGCAGGCCGGGTGCGAGTAACCAGGAAACTCCAGCCCCAGGTCCACGGCGGTCCCGCAACGCTGGCCGTAGAAGGCGCGCATGGCCAGATAATAGGCGCGTTCGTAGACGTTCTTGCTGATCGAGAAATCCCAACTGCGGCCCACGCCGGGGACAGAGAGATAGTAAGTTCCGGCCTGATGAAAGGCGGAGAAATCGGCGGCCTGAACTTGGTCGCCGGAGTCTTTGTCGGCAGCGGCGGGTCCAAGTTTCCCCTCGAAAACCACCTGATTGTCGCCGCTGCGTTGGAGCTTGAAGCTGTTCGCCGGAACGCTGACCAGTGCGACTTTCGGAGCATCTAAAGGATAGCCAACCTGATCGACTTTGATCGTCAGTTGTGCGGCTGTGGTGGTTGCCGCATCCAGGGCAGGGGCCGGAGCGGCGTACGCCGATGCGGCAAGAGAGAAACAAACCACGGCTTCAACGAAGGGAATCAACAGCTTCCGTCCGGATCGACCACGTGCGCGGAACTGGGAAAAAGTATCTTTCATTTGCTGCATTCGCCTCGCGTTAAAGATTGAACCTGTTTGAAATCGAGGAATTCTCTCGCATCGCTGTAACTTCTGACAACGATGTCAGCGCGATCCGGCAGTCCTTTGAATTTTGACGAAGAGAAATTTCTCACTCCCGCGCCCCGTCAAGTATAATCGCGTTTCGTGTTCCGTGTGAATCTAATTCGCCCTGGAAAAACGATTGAGCAAAATTTTAGTGAGCCGGATGCCGTGCGGGCGGCGGCTCTCCACCCGAGGAGCTTTCCTAATGAAGTACGGCTATTTCGACGACCTGAAGCGCGAGTACGTGATAACGCAACCAGATACGCCCCTGCCCTGGATCAACTATCTGGGATGCCAGGCCTATTTCGGCATCATTTCCAATACCGCCGGGGGCTACTCCTACTATCGCGACGCCCGTCTGCGCCGCATCTCCCGCTATCGCTACAATAATGTTCCGCTGGACTTCGGTGGCCGTTATATCTATCTGCGCGACGATGAGTCCAAGGAATTCTGGTCACCTTCTTGGCAGCCCACTCGTAACAATATAGAGAATTACTCCTGCCGTCATGGCCTGGGCTATTCGACCATTGGTTCGCAGTACGCGGGCATCGAGGCGCACACCCGTTACTTTGTGCCGCTCGACGAGAACCTCGAAATCTGGCAGTTGACGGTGACCAATCGCCGCTCAACCAAGGCCACGCTTTCCTCCTTTGCCTCGATCGAGTTTTGTCTGTGGGATGCGCAGGACGACGCGACCAACTTTCAGCGCAATTTTTCAACTGGACAGGTTGAAGTAGAAGATGCGGTCGTCTATCACAAGACAGAGTACCGCGAGCGTCGCAATCACTTTGCGTACTTTGCGACCTCAGAGAAGAATGGCCGCTTTGATACGCAGCGCGAGAGCTTCCTGGGCCGCTACAACGGTTGGGATAAGCCGGACACGGTGGCCGCGGGCGAACTGACGAACTCGATTGCATACGGATGGTCGCCCATCGGCGCGCATCAGGCCAAGATCGAGCTGGCACCGGGCGAGACCAAGCAGATCGTCTTCGTGCTGGGCTATCACGAGAATCCGGTCGCCGATAAGTTCGATCCCGCCGGTTCGCAGATCCTCAACAAGAAGCTGGTCAAGCCGACCATCGACAAGTATCTCGATCCGGTCAATGCCGACGCGGCTTTCGAGCAGCTCAGCAAACATTGGGACAGCCTGCTGGGCATCTTCCAGGTCGATACGCCGGACGTACATACCAATCGCATGGTCAATATCTGGAATGCCTATCAGTGCATGGCCACCTTTAATATGTCGCGCTCGGCCTCGTTCTATGAATCGGGGATTGGTCGCGGGTTGGGCTTCCGCGATTCGAATCAGGATTTGCTGGGCTTTGTGCACATGGCACCGATCCGCGCCCGCGAGCGCATTCTGGACCTGGCCGCCACGCAACTGCCATCAGGTGGCGCGTATCACCAGTATCAGCCGCTCACCAAGCGCGGCAACAACGATATTGGCGGCGACTTCAACGACGATCCGCACTGGCTGATCATCGGGGTTTCCGCCTATATCAAGGAGACCGGCGACTGGGGAATTCTGGATGAGCCGGTGCAGTACAACAATGTGGAGGGCAGCGAACAGCCGCTCTACGAGCACCTGCAACGCAGCTTCAAGTATGCTTTGGAGCGCATTGGACCGCACGGATTGCCGCTGATTGGCCGCGCCGACTGGAACGACTGCCTCAATCTGAATTGCTTCTCCGATACGCCGGGCGAGAGCTTCCAGACCACGACCAATAAAGAAGGCAAAGTTGCCGAGTCGGTGTTCATTGCGGGCCTTTTTGTGCATTCCGGCACGGAGCTTGCGGCGATTGCGCGGCATCGCGGATTGCAGGCCGAGGCGGCCACTTATGTTGCCGAAGTCGAGAAGATGGACAAGGTGATTCGCCAGCACGGATGGGACGGCGAGTGGTTCCTGCGCGCCTACGATGCACTGGGCGCAAAGATTGGCTCGAAGGAGTGCGAGGAAGGCAAGATCTTCATCGAGTCGCAGGGATATTGTGTGCTGGCTGGCGTGGGCCTGGAGGATGGGCTGGCGGCCAAGGCGATGGAGTCGACGCGCAAGCATCTGGCCACCAAACACGGCATTGTCTTGCAGCAGCCAGCGTACTCCAAGTATTACATCAATCTGGGCGAAATCTCCTCCTACCCGCCAGGGTACAAGGAGAACGCGGGCATCTTCTGCCATAACAATCCCTGGGTCATCATTGCGGAAACGCGCCTGGGACACGGCGATGAAGCACACGATTACTACACGCGCATCAATCCCTCGGCGCGCGAGGAGATCGGCGACCTGCACCGTTGCGAGCCATACGTCTACGCGCAGATGATCGCAGGCAAGGACGCGCCTTCGCACGGCGAAGCCAAGAACTCGTGGCTGACCGGCACGGCCGCCTGGAATTACTACGCCATCGCGCAGTGGATTCTAGGCATCCGCACTACGCTGGAAGGTCTGGAGATTGCCCCGGTGATCCCCAAGAGCTGGCCCGGATTTACCGCCAGCCGCTCGTATCGCGGAGTGACTTACAAAATCGTCATTGAGCGGCAGGGACAGGGCAATTCCGTAGCTCTGACTGTGGACGGCGCGGCGATCGAGGGCAATATCGTGACTCCGCCCACCGATGGTCGCAAGGAAGTGACCGTCAAGGCGATTCTGAGCTAGCCGCTCACCATGGCAGGGGAAATGCGTAAAAACTGGGGCTTTGCGGGATGCGGTTCGAGCCGCTCCTCCAAAGCCCCCTTCGCGCTGGTAGTGTAGAGATGAATAGGTTTGCAAATGGCGCGGTTTCATTGATCGCACACGATTGCCGAATTCATGAGGAGAAGCACTTTGTATCTAGCCAACGAACTGCGCTATGACTCCATGATTTATCGCCGTGCTGGACGCAGCGGCCTTAAACTTCCAGCTATCTCACTTGGCCTTTGGCATAACTTCGGCGGCGTCGATGTATTCCAGAACAGCCGCGCGATGGTGCTGCGGGCCTTCGACCTGGGCATCACGCACTTCGATCTGGCCAATAACTACGGGCCGCCGCCGGGAAGCGCGGAAAGCACCTTTGGTGAGATTCTGCGCCTGGACTTGAAGCCGCATCGGGACGAACTGATCATCAGCAGCAAGGCGGGCTATACGATGTGGTCGGGTCCGTACGGCGACTGGGGATCGCGCAAGTATCTTCTCAGCAGCCTGGACCAGAGCCTACAGCGGCTGGGGATCGAGTACGTCGATATTTTCTACTCGCACCGGCCCGACCCAGAGACGCCGATTGAAGAGACCATGGGCGCGCTGGATCAGGCGGTGCGCAGCGGCAAGGCGCTTTATGTGGGCCTTTCGAATTACACGGCCAAGCAGACGGCGGCCGCGGCGAAGATACTGCGCGAACTGGGCACGCCGTGCCTCATTCATCAGCCCAAATACTCGATGTTCGAGCGCTGGGTCGAGGACGGGTTGCTGGACGTGATCGGCAAAGAAGGCATTGGCGGCATTGCCTTCTGCCCGCTGGCGCAGGGGTTGCTTACGGATCGCTACGTGCAAGGAATTCCAGCGGACTCGCGCGCATCCAAGCCGCACGGCTTCCTGAAGAAGAAGGATATTGACGAGCATCGTTTGACGCAGATTCGCTCGCTTGGCGAAGTTGCCGCGCAACGGGGCCAGTCGCTGGCGCAGATGGCGTTGGCTTGGGTGCTGCGCGATGACCGCATGACCTCCGCGCTGATCGGGGCCAGCCGCATTGAGCAGATTGAACAGAACGTGGCCGCGCTCACCAACCTCGTCTTCTCATCGAGCGAACTATCGCGTATCGATGCGATTCTGAAAGCCTGATTCCGAATCAACCGCGTGGACGCCTCACTTCGACCGTGACTTTTCTGTCGAGGTGAGGCATTTCCGCCTCAATATTCGACTCGAAATCCGCTTCTGCGTACTGCGCGATATACTTTATGGTAACGCTATCTTAAGGAGGCGCTCCGGTGCGGGAATTGCGGCGCCAGGTTGAATCCGAACTACTGAACGGCATCCTTCCCTTCTGGCTCAACCACGCGATTGACAACGATTACGGCGGCTTTCGCGGCCAGATCGCCAACGATCTGGTCATCGATCCGCGCGCTGACAAAGGCCTGATTCTCAATGCGCGCATACTCTGGACGTTTGCCAAGGCATATAGCGTTTACCGTGACCCGGTTTATCTCCGTACGGCGAAGCGCGCCTACGAGTATCTGACGCAATTCTTTTGGGACCGGCAGTATGGCGGCGTCTATTGGATACTCGACTGCGAGGGGCGTCCGACGGACCCGAGAAAGCGTATCTATGGACAGGCCTTTGCGGTTTACGCATTGGCCGAGTATTTTCACGCCACAGGCGAAGTGGAGGCGATCACCAAGGCACTCAGTATTGTCGAGCGCATTGAAACCGCCAGCCACGATGCCGTGCGGGGCGGTTACTTCGAAACCTACGAGCGCGATTGGACACTGGCCATCGATCAACGACTCAGCGCCGTGGATATGGACGAGAAGCGCTCCATGAATACTCACCTCCATCTGATGGAGGCTTATGCCACGCTCTTGCGCGTGCATGAGAATCAAACGGTTCGCCTACGATTGCGCGAATTGATCGAAATTTTTCTGGACCGCATCATCCATCCCGCCACGAATCATTTCATTCTCTTCTTCGACGAGCAGTGGAATCCGCGCTCCGAACACATCTCTTTTGGTCACGATATCGAGGGCAGTTGGCTGCTGCTGGAGGCGGCGGAGATTCTGGGCGACGAGGCACTGCTGACGCGGGTGCGCGCGATTGCGGTCAAGATGGCGCAAGCGGTTTACGAGCAGGCGTTGGACTCCGACGGCGGCCTGCTGTACGAGGCCGATACCAAGGGCATCATCGACTTCGACAAGCACTGGTGGCCGCAGGCCGAGGCCGTGGTCGGCTTTCTCAATGCATATCAACTGACAGGGCAGAAGTATTTTCTGGAGGCGGCCGAAGGAAGCTGGAACTTCATTGATAAATTCATCGTCGATCATCGGCACGGCGAGTGGTTCTGGATGGTCAACAGGCAGGGCGTTCCCGGCGCGGATCGTTACAAGGTCGATCTCTGGAAGTGCCCGTATCACAACAGCCGCGCCTGCTTCGAAGCGATTCAACGGCTGGACGCAATTCAAAAACATTCACTCAGCACGGATGGAACCGGAGAACCCAAATGACGCAAGCAGCCTTCAAGAAGAAAGTGCAGGAGTTATTCAAACAACAGGAGAAACTGCTTACTCGTCGCAACCGGAAATCGACCGGCGGCAACGGTATATACGACCGTTACGAATATCCAGTGGTGACTGCCGCTCATGCGCCCATCACCTGGCGTTACGACCTGAATGCCAAGACCAATCCTCTACTGCTGGAACGCATCGCGGTCAATGCGGCATTCAATGCCGGGGCGCTGCTGCACGGAGGAAAACACTTGGTCGTGGTGCGCGTCGAAGGCGCGGACCGGAAGTCGTTTTTCGCCGTGGCTGAAAGCAAGAATGGTATCGATAACTTTCGCTTCTGGGATTATCCGATCCTGCTGCCGGAGACCAGCGATCCTGATACCAACGTCTACGATATGCGTCTGGTGAAGCATGAGGACGGCTTGATCTATGGGCTGTTCTGCACGGAGCGCAAGGACCCCAAGACTCCCGCATGGGATACTTCCTCGGCGGTGGCGCAATGCGGCATTGTGCGCACCAAGGACTTGAAGAACTGGGAGCGTTTGGCGGACTTGAAATCCAAATCTCCGCAACAGCGCAATGTGGTTCTGCATCCGGAGTTCGTTGACGGCAAGTACGCCTTCTATACTCGCCCGCAAGATGATTTCATTCAGGCAGGCAAGGGCGGCGGCATCGGCTGGGGACTTTCCGCAAGCATCGAGAATGCCGTAATCGATGAAGAAAGTATCATGGACATCCGTGAGTATCACACCATTCAAGAGGTCAAGAATGGACTGGGACCCGCGCCGATCAAGACCGCGAAGGGCTGGTTGCATCTGGCGCACGGGGTGCGTAATACCGCCGCGGGCCTGCGCTATGTGCTCTATCTTTTCCTTACGGAACTGGAGCGGCCTTGGGTGATTACGCACAAGCCGGCCGGTTACTTCATGGCGCCGGAAGGCCTGGAGCGCATTGGCGACGTTTCGAACGTGGTCTTCAGCAACGGTTGGATCGAGCGCGCCAACGGCGAGGTCTTCATCTACTACGCTTCGTCGGATACGCGGCTGCACGTGGCAACCAGCACCGTCGCGCGATTGCAGGATTATGTGGTGAACACGCCTGCTGATCCGCTGCGCAGCCATGCCTGCGTTCAGCAACGCTATGAGTTGATTGACAACAATCACGCGGCGCTGAAGGCGTTGAAACTACCAAACAAAAAGGCTGCTACACAAAAGGCAGCCAAGCGGGTAAAAGCTAAAAAGCGGTAACTGAAAGAGACGAACGTGGACCTGGAGGTCGGCGCTGCGGTTTCATGCGCGGTGGATCGGTAATATCAGTGGGACTCACAAGCAATAAATTAGGCGGTAACTCCGTTGCGAACAGTGCAATGAAGTTACCGCCTAATTCTGTTATGAACGATGTGGTTGATTCGTTAGTCGATACTCTGTTCCAAACGCATATTGCGCGAAGAACTACCGACGCTGACAGTGCGTTTTCCGGATGCGGCGACCCACTTGCCGTCCTTGGTGGACCAATACTGCAACTGACGTGGCTGCACGTGCAGCGTGACCGTTTTCGCCTCTTCCGCGGCCAGATGAATGCGGTCAAAAGCAGCCAGGGAGCGCACGGGGAACTGCACTCCGGCGGGAATCTGGTTGGGTGCGCCGAGGTAAACCTGCGGCACCTCATCCGAATCCACACCGCCGCTGTTTTTGATGCTCAGAGTTACGTCCAGCCCGCCGTCGGCCGTCTTGGCAAGCTTCAGATCCGAGTAATCAAAGGTGGTATAACTCAGACCGTAACCGAAGGCGAAGAGAGGATCGATCTTCTCATGATCAAACCAGCGATAGCCGACATTCACGCCTTCGCTGAAGGTGGTCTTGCCGTCCACGCCCTTCTTGGAGCGCTCTGGATACCTGGGGTCAGTCGCGGCATAATCCTGTAACTGCTTTGCCCAGGTAATAGGCAGGCGACCAGCGGGGCTGGCCTTTCCGAGCAGAAGATTGGCCGTTGACCAGCCGCCCTCATCGCCTGGCCACCACATTTCGAGAACCGCTTTCACCTTGTTTACCCAGGGCAGCGCAACAGGCTGACTGGTATTCAGCACTACGATGGTATTGGGATTGGCTGCGGCGATTTCTTCGACTAACTGGTTCTGATCGCCCGGAAGTCCGAAGACCGGCTTGAGTCGCGCCCATACAAAGACCACGGCGGTTTTCGCGTTCTTCGCGGCGGCAATCGCTTCGTCGTGATCGGCCTTGCGCTGCTCCGGGGTATACCAGTTCAGGCGCAGTTGGACGGGTGAATTCGAGCTATCTGGGCTGGTCTTGATCTCAATGGTGTGCGGTCCAGCAGTGAGTTCAACGGGGCGGCGCAGATTATCCAGATGGTCGACAGTGGGCACCACATTATCCTGGTTAGCCTGCAAAATATCTCCATGAACGCCGCCCTGAAATGCGCCTGTCTCCGCCAGCGGCTTGCCATCCAGAGTGATCTTCGCGTTGGTTCCCATCGCTTGCAGATAGAGCCAGTAAGTTCCCGCGTGAGGCGGGGTTAGGGAGCCTTTCCAAGTGAGAGTCGAGTCAGGCGGCAGAGCGTTGCCGCCTTTGACGGTGAAGTTCAGTTGCGCGTCAATCAGCTCTGCACCGCGCATCAGACCGGGCTTGCCGTCGTGGCTTAGGGCACTGGCCGGAACTGGCGTGCCGGTCATATCGTCATTGACCGCGAAGTGAATCTTTTCGTTGCCGGAAATTGCGCGCATAGCCTCGACCGGACCCACCTGTCGCCAGGGCAAACCGACCGACCGTTCGCCATTGATGCCGATTGAATCGACTTGACCGGCGGTGGGACCAATCAATACCACCGAATCCAGGTCGGCGGCCTTGAGCGGCAGCGCGTTGGCTTCGTTCTTCAGCAGCACGGCGGCATCTTCGCCGGTCTTCTCGATGATCTTTGCGTTGGCCTCGATGGCTTGCTCGGTCACTTCGTGCTTCGACTGTCCGTCGAGATAGCCAAAGCGTACAATCTCATACAGCACACGACCGGCTGCGCGTGTAATCGCAGCCTCGCTGACGGTGCTGTCCTTGAGTGCCTCGGTCATCTTTTTTGGGTCCAGATTGACGCCGAAATCGTTCGCGTTCTGCTCGTTGATTTGTGGCTCCTCGGGAATCACGCCGCCGAACATATTTCCGGCGACATCACTTTTCGGATGCGGAGGAGGGACTGGCTTGGAGTCGAAGAAAGAAGGCATTCCCCAGCCGTTGACGGCCTGTGCAAGGTCGCCGGGCATCTCCATATCCAGGCCGGCGTTGATGAAATTGACCGCGTGAACCGCCCCCCAATCGGAGGTGACAAAGCCTTTGAAGCCGATTTCGTCGCGCAGAATCCTGGTCAGCGTTGAACCGTTGCCGCAGGCAAATGTGCCATTGATGCGGTTGTAGGAGCACATGATCGAAGCAACGCCGGCCTTGATGGCCGCATCGAAGGGGGCCACATACACCTCATGCAGCGTCTGGTCATCGATTGAGGTACTGGTGCCGTCCGAGTCATAGCCCACAAAGTGTTTTACCTGCGCCATCACGTGCTGCGACTGAATGCCGCGTATCTCGGCCGCGCCTATCTGTCCGGTTAGGAATGGGTCTTCGCCGAAGGTGTTATAGCCACGACCGAACTCCAGATCGCGATCAATATTTACGAAGGGCTGGAGCGAAACGTCAATGCCAAGCGCGCGATCCTCGCGGCCAATCACCAGGCCGTTGTCTTCGGCGTCCTTGACACTGAAAGTTGCGGCCACGCCCATTGTCGCGGTCTCAGATTGCGACGGATGGCGCGTGAGCACACCGGGTGGGCCGTCGGCCAAACGCAGCCCCGGAATGCCCAGCCGCTTGATTCCGGACAGATAGCCGGCCTGTCCCTGATAGACCGCTGGGTCCTCGTCTGTACCGTGAATCAAAGTCAGTTTTTCCTGCAACGTCATCTGGCTCAACAACTGGTCTACACGCGCATCGCCGGTAACTGCCGGAACGCTTTGACCTGCCGCTGTGACCGCGCCTAGAAGCAGCGCCGCCACACTGTACGCGACCCGATTGGCCGCGCGTAATCTTCCTATTGTTTGCATCGATTTCACCTTGGCTTTCGCCATTCTTCTGGACTTGCTGAGCCAACGGCTGCGGGCACAGCGCTTTTTCAGTGGCTATTTCTCCCACTCAAGCGGCAAACTCACCGAATTGCAACGCAGACAAGTCTAGTACAAGCGATCAGGGGTTGGAAGTGTTGTGTGACATCATTGCGTTACGGCGGATTCAGGACGGGAATGCACAAAGTAAAGCGGTTTGGTAGAATGGCGCTACCGAATTGGAGTTGAAAATTCCATGAATAGAATGATTCTTGTCGTTCTGCTTGCCGCCACGCTTATTTCTGGCGTCGCCACGGCTCAAAGCACTACTCACCCCGTTTTACGGACACCGGATCAGCGTCTCGACGATGGTCACGGCGCATACGCGACACATCATTACCGCAATCTCTTTGCGGAGGCGGGTCATCCGCAGGCAGAGATCGACAAGAAGATCAATCACGTATTCCAGCAACTCTTTCACGGAGATGCCGCGACTGAGACTGTCTATTATCCGGCAGGCTCGAATGCCAACGGCCCGCTGGCCTATCTGATGGACGTGGTCAACCACGATGCGCGCACCGAGGGAATGTCCTACGGGATGATGATTGCCGTTCAACTGGATCACAAGGCAGAGTTCGATGCGCTGTGGAACTGGGCGAAGACTTATATGTATATCAGTACGCCGGGTCACCCCTCACAGGGATATTTTTCCTGGTCGTGCAAGGTGACGGGCGAGCCGAATGAAGAGACCGCCGCGCCGGACGGCGAGGAGTATTTTGCGATGGCGCTGTATTTTGCGGCCAATCGCTGGGGCAACGGCGCGGGGATTTATAACTACAAGGCGGAGGCGGATCAGTTACTGACGACGATCCGTCACCGCGAAGTGCGCACCGGTCCGACGAAGTTTGGGCCGCGCACGGTGGGTTCTGAAATCAACGAGAAGGCGAAGATGATTCGCTTTGTTCCGGGGATGGACAGCGAGGATTTTTCCGACCCGAGTTACCACCTACCCGCTTTTTATGAGTTATGGGCGCGCTGGGGACCAGAGCAGGATCGGGCCTTCTGGGCGCAAGCGGCCGAGGTGAGCCGGGATTATTTCCAGAAAGTCACGAATCCCAAGACTGGTCTCAATCCAGACTACGCAAACTATGACGGAACGCCGCATCCGATCGTATGGAACAATATGGCGGGTAACTTCTCCTACGATTCCTGGCGCACACAGAGTAACTGGTCAGTGGATTGGTCGTGGTGGGCGAAGGACCCGCGCGAGCAGGTGCTCAGCGACCGCATCCAGGCATTCTTTGCGTCGCAGGGAATCAAGAGTTATGCTGGCCAATACAAGCTTGACGGGGCACCGCTTTCGGGGCCGCATTCGACTGGCTTGCTGGCAACCACCGCCGTTGCCAGTCTTGCGGCAACCAAGCCCGTGAAGGACAAATTTGTCGAGGAGTTATGGGATGCGCCGATCCCCAGTGGCCACGAGCGCTATTACGATGGAATGCTGTATCTGATGGGCCTGATGCACGCTTCAGGGAGTTATCGGATCTGGGAGCCGAAGTAACTCCTACTTTGGCAGCGGCAATTCGTCAGTTAGGCGACGAGCAACCAAATCGTCGCTTAACTGCGCAACAGTTGAAAACTGAATCGAGTTGATCCCCAGAGCCAGCGCGGCCTGAATATTCTCCAACTTATCGTCGAGAAACAGGGTTTCCTCGGGGCGGACGTTGAGTTTGTGCAGGATATGCAGATAGATGGCCGGGGCGGGTTTGGCGATGCCTAATTGATAGCTCCAAACCAAAGCGTCGAAGCGGTGCAGCCAGTCGAATTCACGCTCGATGCTCTCGCAGACCTTGTCGCCCATATTGGACAGAATGCCGGTGAGCAGGCCGCGCTGCTTCAATGCGAGTTGCCAGGCGAGCATGGCGGGGTTTTGCGTGGTCCAGTGGCGCGCGTCCAACTCATTCAACTCCTCGACTGTGGCCTCATTGAGTGAAAGACCAGCATCGCGCACGAATTTCTGCCAGAATGCGTTGCCAGTCAGTTTGCCTTCGTCGTAGGCCTGACGATCCTGCCAGTAGTGCTGCTCGAAGCGCTCGACGGGAAGGCCGGTGATGCGCACCATCGCGTTGTATGCAGCCTGATCCGGTTGCCCGGTCAAGACCATTCCAAAATCGAAAACCACCGCGCGCAGAGCCAAATAAGTTCCCCCCCGTTCGCGCCCGCAATTGTTGAAAAGGACGCCTGCTTCTATTGTGCATGATGCCATTCATTCCTTGCTGGGAGACGGGCGGAAATCGCGGGTCGCTTGGTGTCCAAGGGCTACGATGCCAGCAAACTCGAACGAGGCCAGCAGACCGACTGATGAAGGTTGACTGCGCAGGTGACTACGAACTTCTCGCGCGGTCCGCTTTGGTAACTATGGCGTCCTATTGGCAGGCGCGTGATCGGGCTGCGTTTCGGCCGCGAAGGTCCAGTGATCGCCCAGAAAGAAGTTGAGAATCGAGCAGCAGAGAATTGCGATTCCGTTGGAGACCAGCAGCGGCAGATGCGCGTCGTGAACCAGTACGCGCATCAGCACCAGATTGCCCGCCATCGATACCGCGCCATTGGTGAGGTGAAAGCGCAGCAGTTGAGTGACTCGCGTTGAGGAGTCGCGGCGGTCGCGCCAGGTATAACGTAGATGCCATGCGAAGTTATGCAGCAGCGTCAGTTCTATCGCAACGGTCGAGGCCAGCAGATAGCGACCGCCGCTCCAGTGATTGAACAGCGCCAGCGCGCATAACTGCACAACCATGCCCGCCGCTCCAACCAGATTGAATTTTCCCCAGCGAATGAAGGCGTTCATGGCAAAGGTTCCTGGCGGAACAATTGCATGGTGTGACGAGCAGTGATGAGAATGGCCATCAGGAACATGCAGACAGCCGCGATCACTCCGCCCAGGTCAAACAGCAGCATACGATGGCCGAACAGCATGGCATAGGGGCTGTGCAGCAGGGCCAGATTGCCGATGATCAGCAGGATGCGAATTTCTGTAGGACCGAAGAGACCTTGAGAAAGTTGAAAGCAATGCAGAGTATAAGTGGCCAGATAACTCTCGCTGGACAGCAGCAGAAACGCCACCAGCATCGCAATTGCTGTCTGCCAGTGCAAGAACCCTGAAAATCCCAACCCGCACATCAGTGCGATGGAACCTAACAAATCCACCATATGATCCACATAAAACCCATAACGCGGACGCTGCTGCTGACGGACGCGCGCCAAGGTTCCGTCCATGCTGTCGCCGAACCAGTTGAGTACAAGGCAGAGAATCACCAGCAGCAGCGCAAGGTGGTTGAATCGAGCCGCCGCATAGCACAGGCCCGCTCCGACTTGGGCACCCAGGCCCAACGCGGTCAGTTGGTCCGAAGTCAGCCAGCGAGGCGCGCGCTCGGCCATCCATTGCAGCGCGCGCTTCTCGATGGAAGCGGTCAGCGCGTGGTTGATGCGCCGCGCCGGTTGAAAACTTGTTTCCAACTTCGTTGCAGTGTGTGCAATATTCATCTTCGCGTCCTTTCAAGATTCAACTTCGGTTGTAACTTATTTTGCCGAGTTATCTGCGCAGCGCATCGCAAGTCGAGCGCAAGGTAAATTCCAATGATTCGCGCGGAACGCTCTCTACAAAGGGTCGAACCGCCCATCCCAGACCGGTGGGAATCGAGCGTGTCAGCGAGATCGACTCGATCTGCATGTACAGTCCGCCGTCACGCTCCTCATAACTCCAATAAGTGTTCTGTCGCCACAAAAATCCGTGCTCCTCGCCGCCGTTGAGAGCGCGTTCGTGGCTGGTGCCGGGGGCATCGATCTCAGAGATTTGCGTGCTGCGCGCGATGCTGTAGCCGCGCTGAAGGTCGAGTCTTCCAAAAGCAATCTCATACGTCGTATCCATCACCACCGTCAGAACGTGGCGCTGGCGCACGCGCATCTTCGCCTGCATGTGATCCCCTTGCTGCGTCAGCACTCTGGCCTGAAGCACCTGCGGCGCATAGATCTTCGGATAGGCGTTGAAGTTGCGCATCAGCCGCTCAAAGTCGGCAGCTTTGGCACCGGGAGCAAAGGCAGAGCCGCGCCAATGATGGAGCAGCGCGCCCGGCAGAGCATCGCTCTCGGCTGCCCCGAGATTCTCCACAATGAACTCGCCCCGGCGCAGGCGCGCTTCGCTGTGCGGCGCGTCGGGCAAGGGTGCCAGGAAGCCGCCCAGAGCCTGATGCTGGCGCGCAATACGCGACTCAACGCGGCCGCAATAGGCGTTGTAAGCCGCTACGGCGGCAGGCGCTGGATCGGCCCCGGCCTGAGCCGCAGCGCAGAAAATGACTCCGCATAAAATGCCGAAATTTCTGAAAATCGAGATCGAGATGCTCTTCATGAACAGCACCTTGCGCCTCCGCGGCCATCCAACGCAATGCATGGAATCTCCTTTGTGAATAACTGATTCTCACCGTGCAATACCCTCAAAATACGGAAGTTGCGAAAAGTTATCCATCGCTCGAATACCACCCTGAGGGACTGGCTTCGGATAGAATGGACGAACAGTATGACGGATTCACAGCCAGTTCAGTGCTATCGCTTCGGAGTCTTCGAGGCCGACGCCGCCAGCGGTGAGCTGCGCCGACAGGGTACGCGCGTCAAGCTGAACGCGCAGCCTTTTCAGGTTCTGCTTCTGCTCCTGGAGCGCCCGGGCGAAGTGCTGACCCGCGAAGAAATCTCCCGCGAACTGTGGCCGGAGGGAACCTTCGTCGATGCCGAACACGGCGTCAACTCTGCCATCAATCGTATCCGCGAAGCGCTGGGCGACAAGGCTGGAAATTCCCGCTTTGTTGAAACTCTGGCCCGCCGCGGCTATCGCTTTGTCGCCCCGGTCGAACGAGTCAACTCGACCAATGCCACGCCTGCCGCCCCGCTGGCCCCCGTTGCTGAGGAACAGGAGGGCGGTTACCGGATACTGGCCACGGCCCAGGAGCTTCCCAATACTCCCTACCCCGTGGTGCAGACGCTCTTCGTCCTGCTGCAACTGATGTATCTGGGATTCTATGTTGGGGCGCTGGCCAATCTGGCCGAGATCGAAGACCTTTTCTCCGTGCTGCCCAGGGCCGTATTTACGCTGAATCTTCTGATTGTGACGGCGGCAGTTTTGATTCCAGTCCGGGTCTTTCTGCTCTGCGCCGTACTCTTTCACGCGCCTGGATTTCCCGCCAGGATGCTCAGGCTCTGGCCATTTCTGCTGGCCGTCGATATTCTGTGGGCACTGGCCCCCTTCCTGCTGCTGCATCACATGAACTATGGACTGGCGCTGGCCTGCACGACGATTCTCGTCTACTCGCCCTTCGCGCAGCGCTCCCTGGTTCTGATGGGCGCGGGCAGACAGAATTCGCGCTCGGCCGAAATCGGTTGACGTTGGAGGCCTGGGTGCGGCCACGCCCCATGCGGCCATCGACCACGGCTTCTTGTTTTACTGTGTAACCAGGGTAACAACCAACGCATTTTTCTATTCCCAATAATAGAGTGAAGTGTTAGTCTTCTTTCGGTTTGTGCTGACTATGTTATTCCGTCGTGTAATTCAATGTGATTTACAACACGGAATTGCCATATCCTGCGCGGACGGATGTGCGCCCATCGATTGGATGATGAAGATTAGCTCAACAGAATAACCAACAGGAGATCGACGATGATTCAGCGTGATTGGATGAAGGGTTTTGCAGTTGCCGCGCTCGCTCTGGCCGCGTGCGTCGCGTATGCCGCCGATGCCACCGTGGCGGGAGATGCCTATGTGAGCAGCGCGCTTCCGTCCACCAATTTTGGAGGATTGTCGAATCTGTACGTCAGCAGTCGAGGAACTACGCTGATCCAATTCGACCTCTCCTCGTTGCCCAGCGGCACCACCGCCGCGCAGATCGGCAAGGCCACCCTCAAGCTTTACGTGAACCGCGTGAATAACTCCGGGGTGGTCAGTGTGTTGCCCGTCACCAGTTCCTGGAGCGAATCCGCGGTCACTTATAACACCATCCCCACACTGGGTACGGCTATCGCCACATTTACACCCACTGCGCCTCAGCAGTTTGTGGTGATCGATATCACCTCGCTAGTGCAGTCCTGGGTGACCACCCCCTCCAGTAACTACGGCCTCGCGCTCACTTCCACTGTCGGCAATGTGGTCTTCGACTCCAAGGAGAATGACGAGACCAGCCAAGCTGCGCATCTGGATATTACGGTTGTCTCCCAAGGCCCCGCCGGCCCCGCAGGCGCGGCAGGTGTAGCAGGTGCGCAAGGTCCGCAGGGCATTCAAGGCCCCATTGGCCTGACCGGCCTTGCTGGCGTTGCCGGGTCAGACGGCGCTACCGGCCCGCAAGGCCCGCCCGTCTCCTTCAAAAATACCTGGAGCAGCGGCACCAGCTACTCCATCGGGGATGCGGTCTCTAGAAATGGCTCGAGCTACATAGCCCTTTCGAACAACCAGAATCTTGACCCGGCCTCCAACCCCACCACCTGGGCGACACTGGCAGCCAAGGGCGATCCTGGCGCGCAGGGCCCGCAAGGCATCCAGGGGTCCATAGGGCTGCCGGGAGGAACCGGCCCGGCAGGCCCCGCCGGTCCGGTAGCGAACTTCAAAGGCGCATATAGTAGCTCAACAGTCTATTCCCAAAACGATGCGGTCTCTGAGAATGGTTCCAGCTACGTCGTCATCTCGGCTTCCCCTGTCCTGAATATCGATCCCGCCTCCTTTCCTGCGTACTGGGCGGTGTTGGCCCAGGGACTGAACACCAAGGGGGCCTGGAGCTCCAGCACGGTTTATGCGATAGGCAATATAGTTTCTTACTCCGGTGCCAGCTATCTTTGCACGTTGGCCCGCACCGCGACAGCAACAACACCGGATTCCGACGCCTCGCATTGGCAGTTGATGGCGGCCAAGGGGGATACTGGCTCCATCGGCACGGTCACAGAGTATGCTTCTGGCACCGCTTACGCCACTGGCAATGTGGTGTTCTGCAATACCACCTGCGCCACCAACGGCTCCAGCTACATTTCGCTGATCTCCAGCAATACCGGCCACGATCCCTCCTCCACTCCGGCCGATTGGCAGATGATCGCCCAGGTCGGCGCGCCCGGTGCGCCCGGTGCGCCCGGTGCGCCAGGCGCGGCAGGCACCAATGGCACCAATGGCACAAACGGCACCAATGGCACAAACGGCCAGGTCGTATCGATTTCCACGGGCACCATTGCCAATAATGCAACTGCAGGAACAGGAACGGCCAGTATCGGTGGCACGGCATCCAACCCCACCATCAATATCAACTTTCCCAACGATGTGCAGTCGGTGAGTGCGGGAACGGTAACAAATAGCGGGACGACAGGCACTCTTTCGATCGGCGGCTCAGCGACCAATCCCACGATAGGCATCAACTTCCCGGCCGCAGTTTCCATCTATGGCGACGGCTCCGACCTAACTACAGTTGGGGTTTGTGACATCACTTCCAGCGTCAACTGGGCCACCTCTGATCCGGGCAAAGAAATCCAGTGCACCGACTTTACAGTCCCGTCCGGCAAGACCCTGACCGTGCCCAGCGGAACAGTCATTCGCGCCACCGGCACCGTGACCATCGCCGGAAATATCGTGGTGCAACCAGGCGGAGCGCAGGGGCTCTATTCCATTGCAGAAGATAATGGCGGTGGATACGGCGGTGTCGCTCTTCCCCTCTTCTCACAACGAAAGATTCTCAACCCAGGTTCCTTTGGTGGAGGAGTCGGTGGATCTTATGGCCGGACCTACGCAAGTTACGGCGGAGGCAGCCTGGTCATCCTTTCGCAAGGCGCGCTTAATATTTCCGGATCGATCACGGCCAACGGAACAAGCGGTACATATGATTCTGCCAACAACAATTCATATGGTGGAGGAGCAGGCGGCATCATCATTCTTGCATCGGACACCTCGATTGACAACACTGGGAGTATCGATGCCATTGGAGGAGCCGGTGGTCCTTCCAATCCGGGGAATGCAGATCCTGGCGGTGGTGGTGGTGGCGGCATTATCCACTTACTTGCACCCACGATCACTCAAGGAACGACCCTCGTAACTGGAGGAACTGCTGGGAGTGGTTCGGTGAGTAGTGTCGGAAATAGTTTTCCAGGAGGAGCCTGCGGCGGTAATGGCGGTAATGCTTCCAATTCCGGTAATGGCTACACTGCAACAGCCGGAGGTGTTGGCAATGTGTTTATCACTACATCAGTCACTCATCCAGCCACGTTGTTTGTCCCGTAGCGCAGGGGCGTAACCAGTGGGCTGGAGTTCCTCCAGCCCTGCATTGAAAGCGCCGCGACAGCGGAATCACGCGGCAATAGCAGAGAACGCATCGTCAACCAAGGCAATTCATGCGAGGGGAAAATGGATAATTACCTAGGTGAAATCAGAATGGTTGGGTTCAGCTTTGCTCCGGTGGGCTGGTTGTTGTGCAATGGGCAGACACTGCCGATCAGTAGCTACCAAGCGCTCTTTGCGCTGCTGGGAACAACTTTCGGCGGAAATGGAACCAGCAACTTCCAATTGCCGGATCTGCAGGGACGCATTCCCATTCATGTGGGCAACGGCACGGGGCTTCCTCCTTATACATGGGGAGAACATGGCGGCTCAAACGCTGCTACTGTACCGCTCCCCGCGCACACCCATACCGCAACATTCACTCCATCCGGCAGCGGCACACCTGCTACCGTCACGGTCACGGTGCAGGGCAGCTCCGCGGCGGGAACAACGACAGCGCCCACCGGCAACTATCTCGCTGGCACTCCCAAGGGACTTGCCGACGGACTCTATGTCCCCGCCCCCGCCGCAACCACGCTCGGCAACATCGCCGGAGTATCTGGAACCATCAATGGTGGAACCAGCTCCGGTGGCACAGTGGCAGTGGTGCCATCTGGCGTGAGTCCTGCAACGATTACCGTGCAGCCCCCCTTTCTGGCTGTGTATTTCATCATTGCCTACCAAGGGATCTACCCGACGCGCGAATAACTCCCGCGCTGGTGGTTCACCCCGCCAGCGCTTCACTTTTTGAACGAGAGAAACGATGCCAATCAGTGCTCCATCTTCGGTTTGCAAACTGCGCCCAGCACAACCAGAGGACGCATCGTTTCTCTTTCAACTTTTTGCGGAGACGCAGGATCAACTTGCGGGTTTGCGATCCAATGAAACGCTTTGGGCCTCTCTCATCGAGATGCAGTTTCGCGGGCGCGCCGCGACCTACGCGGCCCAGTATCCGGGCGCGGAGGATCTGATTCTGCTTGACGAGGATGATCAGCCCATTGGCCGCTTGCTGTTGGACCGCAATGCGTTCCGCTGGCGCGTCGTCGATATTGCCATACAGGCTGCGCGGCGCGGGCAGGGATGGGCAACACAGGTTTTGCGGCAATGCCAGCGCGAGGCTACGGCAGCAGGAGTTGGACTCGCATTGCAGGTGAATCTGGAAAACCCAGCAAGGCGGCTCTATGAGCGTCTCGGCTTTCAGGTGGAAAGCCAAGATGCGCTTTCCCTGGAGATGGTTTGGCGCGCCGGACAAGTACCGGAACCGAGCGAGTAAACGAAATAGGACGGCTCAGAGAACGATGAAAGAGATGCGGAGAGCAACGATGAAAGCAATCAGGAAACCATGGAGCACAGTTGCCATCACTGGATTCGCCCTGATTCTGGGCGCGGCCTATGCCCCAGCGCAGAATGCCGCACAGCGCGCGGCCTTGGCCAAAATCTCTCACCCGCAGTCCAGCGTTCAGCCGCAAGGCACCACCATCAATAACTCTCAGGCCTCAAACGCGGGACTCGATCTGCCCAAGGGGCTGGCCTTCGACACGGCCGGCGATCTGTTCATCGCCGATACCGCCAATCACATCATTCGCGAAGTAAATCTGCTGGGCATCATCTCCACTGTGGCGGGTACCGGCGACCAAGGCTTTGGCGGCGATGGCGGCCCGGCCACCAGCGCGCTGCTCGATTCGCCCTATGGTGTCGCCGTCGATGCCAGCGGCAATCTTTATATCGCCGATACGCATAACAACCGCATCCGCGAAGTCAGCAACGGAACCATCACCACCATCGCCGGCACAGGCGTGGCTGGCTTCTCCGGTGACGGTGCCGCGGCCACTGCCGCCATGCTGAATATGCCCTCCGCCATCGCCCTCGACAGCAACGCCAACGTCTATTTCACCGACGCCAACAACAACCGCGTCCGCGAGATCGTCGGCACCACTATCAACACGGTAGCTGGCAACGGCACCCAGACCTTCTCCGGCGATGGCGGTCTGGCCACTGCCGCCGGACTCGATTCGCCCTTTGGCGTCGCCGTCGATTCCGCCTTCAACATCTACATCAGCGACACTCACAACCAGCGCGTACGTATGGTAACGTACTCCACCGGTATCATCACCACGCTGGCTGGCAACGGCACTGCGGGCTTCTCCAGCGATGGAACCGGAGCCTCCGCCGAACTGGCGCGGCCACTCGGCATTACCGTCGATGCCTCGGGCATCGTCTACTTCGCCGACAGCGATAACAATCGCATTCGCACCATCAGTGGTGGTCAGGTCGCCACCATCGCGGGCAACGGCCAGCAAGGCTACTCCGGCAACAGCGGCCCCTCCACCAGCGCATCGCTGAATACGCCAAACACCGTGGCCGTGCATGGCGGCTCGCTGGCCGTCGCCGATACGCAGAACCAGACCGTGCGCACCGTCTCCGCCAACGGCATCAATACCACTGCGGGCAAGCCCTCGTCGCAAAACGAGTCCTTGCTGCTCAGCGGTTCCAACCCCGCAGTCTATGGCTCCGGCTCTCTTACCCTCAGCTTCTCCAATGGCACCAATGTTGCCACCGGCCAGATCACCTTCTTCGATGGGCAGGGCGCAAACCCCGCCAACCTCGGCTCCGTGGCACTCACTGCCAACACCGCCATCCTCAATACCGGCCAGCTTGCCGTCGGCACACACTACATCGTTGCCAATTACGTCGGCGATACCAATAACCCAGCCATCGCCAGCGGCATTTTCGTCTTGCAGGTTACGCCCTTCCAATTGACCGCCGTCGCCAATTCAGTCAATCTCAGCTACGGTCAGCCGATCCCCGCGCTCACCGGTACGCTGCTCGGCGTACTGCCTCAGGATGCAGGCAACGTTACGGCCAGTTTCACCTCTACGGCCACGCCCACCAGTGCACCCGGTAGTTACCCGATCACCGCAACTCTCTCTGGACTAGCCGCGAGCAATTACAGCGTGGTGATGGGCGCTGGACCGCTGGGCAGCGGTTTGGGTTCCGTCTCGGTCGGCCTCGCCGCCACGCAGGTCGCGCTCTCCAGTGGCTCCAGCCTGCCCGTCCTTGGCGCTTCCTATACGCTGACGGCCACCGTCACTTCCACAACCGCCGGAACGCCCACCGGCACCGTCAGCTTCTACGACGGCACCACGCTGCTCAATACCGTTCCCGCCACCATCAGCGGAGGCGTTGCTTCCTTCTCCCTCTCCACGCTGGCCCTGGGCGCGCACAGCCTTACCGCCGTCTACAGTGGCGACTCCAACTTCCTGGGCAGCACATCCACCGCGCTCGCGCCGACCTTCCTTGCGGCTGACTTCACTGTCGCCGTCACGCCCTCCGCACAAACCGTTCTGCCTGGGCACTCCGTCAGTTACACGCTGACGCTCACGCCGCAGAATTCCACATTTGTTTCTCCCGTCGCTCTCTCTGTCACGGGGCTTCCCGCCGGGGTTACTGCCGCCTTCTCGCCAGCCTCGATTGCCGCAGGCGCTGCCGCATCCAGTCCGGTCTTGACGCTTTCCGCCAGCGATCAGGCACATCTCACCCCGCTCAGCCACGCCCTAGCGCCCACGGCCTTCGCGCTGCTGCTGTTGCCCCTGGCCTTCACGCGCCGCGCGCGCCTTTATAGCAAAATGCTGCTTGCCTTGCTCATGCTTGCCGGTCTCACCGGGCTGGCCGGTTGCGGCGGCTTCTTCAATCATCCCAATCAGAGTTATACCGTCACCATCACGGCAGTCAGCGGATCCATCACCCACACCGCCAACGTCACCCTGACGGTGCAATAGGAGATCGAATGCAAAAGTTTCGCTTCACTTTAGCCGCGCTTTTGTTCTTCCCGATGGCCGCCGCCGCGCTGGCGCAGGGCATTCCCAGCAGCGTGGGGCTGCGCTTCAGCGAGCAGATATCCAACAGCCTGCAAAGCAGTAGTGGCTTCGCGATGCAGGGCGCAGCCGCCGATGCCAATTGGAAGCTGCCGCTCTCCGGCGTGTTTCATCTCGGCCTCGCCGCCGATGCTGCCGTTGAAAACACAGGCAACGTCAACAGCGCCGGCTATGGCCTCACTCTAACCACTTTCACCGCCGGCCCGCGCCTCACGCTGCCCGGAAAGAAGACTCAGCCCTTTGCCCAGGCACTCTTCGGACTCGCGCACGGCTCTGGATCTAACTTCCCTAGCGGCAATCAACTGGTGAACTCCGCCAACTCCTTCGCGCTGGATGCGGGCGTTGGCGTGGACCACTCACTGACCAAGCAACTCTCCCTGCGCCTGCTTCAGGTCGACTATCTGCGCACGGCCCTGCCCAATAACTCGAATCAGTTTCAAAGCAATCTGCGTATCTCCGCCGGCCTCACGCTGCGCCTTCCGCATCTCTGATGCGAATCACGCAATGCGGTATTGAAGTCGGAATCTGCACGGCGGTTCTTTAGGAAATATTCAAGGTGAACTCAAGGCTCTGGGTGCCCCATCCTTGCCGCGTTTTTGCTTTTTGCGGCAAGGGTGGGAGACTACAAATCTTCATTCCACGCACAGAAAAAGCACTCTAATCGTCGTCGTCCTTGCTCTTCTTCTTGCGCCGCTCTTGCAGCATTGCGGGAACCACCGCATTGCCCATCGCGTCCTTCCACAAGATCACGTTCAGCTTCTGCGGGTCCGCGTGATCGGCGTGGCGGAAGTCCATCTTCATGCTTTCCTTCGCGCCCACCGCCGTTTTTTGATTGGCCGTATAAATCAGTCCGTTGTCGCGATTCGACTCATCCGCGGTAAACGCAGGTTGGTCGCCCGCGCCGGTAAACAAACTCGAAATCATGGAACTGAATGCATCGTTGTTATTCATCGGCGGTAGCCCCAGCAACGTTTCCATGGTGCGCACCACACTTACCGTAGAATAGAATCGGCTATCCACAAACGGCCCGCCATCGGCCGCGCGCGGCGCATACTTGCTGACTACCACGCCCAGGCTGCGGTGCGCATCCACATGATCGCCGCCGTCCTGCGCATCGTCCTCCAGAATGAAGAACGCCGTATCGTCCCAGTAACTCGAGTGCGAAATCGCCTCCACCGCGCGGCCCACCGCCAGATCGTTATCCGCTATTGAAGACTTTGGGGTCGGCCCGCCCGGACGCGTTCCCGCCGTATGATCGTTGCCCAGACGGAGCAGCACAAAGCTGGGCATCGTGTCGCTGCCTTTGTCCCGCTCCGTAACCCACGCCTTCAGATGCCGCAGAAATATCTCCACCCGCACCTGATCCGGCACCATCAGATTGAAGTCCGGCGACTCCTCGGCAAAATGGCCGACCAACTCCGGCTTGGTTGCAATATTCGATGCCATCAGCGGAATCGGCCACGGCCACTTATTCACGCCGCCGCCCCACTCCTCCGGCAGAGCCTCGCCCGGCGCAATCGCCTGACGTGTGCAGGGCCTTCCGCTCAGCACCGGACCCTGCTGCGGGTTCGCCGTCTTTACCTCGTTGCAGAACTTGGTCGAGATGAATTCGCCAAAGTGATAGTAACTCTTTCCATGCGCCGCCAAGTTACCCCAGAGATAGCCGCTGGACGGCTCATTCACGTCGGCGATCTTCTGCAGCAGTGGATAACCCTCCGCCACCACGCCCTCATAGTCGTAACTGCGCTGTTCGCCACGGTACGACTGTTGCCAGGTCTTTTCCAGATAGTCCGTTCCAATCGCAGCCGTGGACCAGACGTGCCCATCGCCCGAGACCTCGCCCGAATCAAAGAAGTTATCCAGCACGCCAAACTGCAACGCTAACTTATGCAAGTTAGGAGTCACTGCCTCGCCGTACATAGTCAGGCTCGGATCACCATTGCCCACCGGCTTTCCGTCTTTCTTCAAATCGCCGAAGACCTGATCGTAAGTCCGGTTTTCCTTGATGATATAAATCACGTGCTTGATCTTGTCCCGCGTCCCATCGGCAAAGGCGATCTTCTCTTCCGACGCCTTCATGCGGTTTTGCTCCAGCACCGACGCGGTCCAGCGCGGCAGTTCCCGCTCCATCTCTGCCGCGTCCAGCGTTGCCAGCGACCCATACAGCAAGGTCGCAATATAACTCGTCTTGCGTAGCAAATGACTATCTTTGGTCTCTTCCGTCGCGCGCTGCGCAAAGTTGTTCGGTCCCGTGCCTTTGCCTTTGGCCGTCGCCACAAATAGCTTTCCGCCCACGCCCGAGCGAACAAACGCCATCGAGATCGGCATCCACTCCGTCGGCACAAAGCCCATCGGCTCGACCATTCCTTGCCGCGCCGCGCGCGTCGTCAGCCTGCGCGTATCCATCACCGCCACCGCGTCGCTGGCCGCGTTGGCCACGTACAATCGGTTGCCGTTCCCGTTCAGCACCAACGCCACCGGCTCCGCGCCAAAGTAACTCTGCCCCGGCAGCCGCGTATCGAAGTATCCCTTCACCGAGAACTCGCCGCCACCCACATTGACCGCCGCAACCACGTCGCGATTGGCCAATGCAACATACAAAACCCTTCCGTCCGGCGACAACTCGAAGGCGCACGGATGCGTTCCTGGAGCAACTGGACTAGCCGGTTTCAGCAGCGCCAGCTTGCGTCCAACCGTCCCTTTGGTCAGGTCCAGCTCCGCAATCTCCGATGCATTCCACAGCGCCACAAAGGCCCGCGCGCCGTCCCGCGTCACCGCCAGCGCAATCGGATAAGTCGACGGCACCGCATCGCTCTCAGAGAGATCGAACCGCTTCTCCACCGCGCCGCTCGCCGCGTCCATCAGCAGCACATCGTCGGCCAGATTGCCCGCCACCAGCAACTTTTCCGCGCCCGCCCGCTCCACAACCGCAATCGCCGCCGGAAACGGAAGGCCTTTATCGCCCTCTTCGCCGCCCATCAGCTTTGTCTTGCGTCCCGCCGCCAACTGCGAAAGCGGCAGCGCCAAAAACCGCTCCGGCGCAATCTGCCCCTCTGCAAAGCCGTAAACCACCACTCCGCTGCCGGTCCGTTCCTTGCCGTTGCCCAGCGGATCGGTCTCCGAACCCATGCTGGCATAAATATGCTTCCCGTCGCGGCTGAAGGCCAGCCCGCTGAACAGCGTCTGCTTGGCCACCTGCGCCAAGGTGCGCGCATCCGGAAAGTCCGTAACCGCCCCGGTCCGCGTATCCAGCACCGCCAGAGACTGATCGTACTTCGACTCAAAGGTGCCAAACCCGGCGTTTACTGTAACCACGTAGCGCCCGTCCGGCGAGACGGCCATCGAAATCGGCAGGCTGTTCAGCCGCTGCGGATGCCCCGGAACCTCTCCCAGTTGCTTGCTGGTGGGCAAATCCACCCCTTGCGCGCCCAAAAATGCGCCGCTCATTACGACGCCCACGCCGACCATCGACCACAAAACCTTCATATCCATCCCCAAACCCTAGCAAATGTACCGCCCCGCGCGCTTTACACGACTGTTACATTCGCGCCCTCTGCTCATTTTCTCAACCAGAGAAGTCATGCGATAGTGACATCCTTGGATTCGCGCGGGTGCCCCAGGTGCTTTTGGGCACATGGGAAACCTCAACCCTCAACCAGCCCCACTGAGCCATACAACCTTTCCAAACGGGAAGGTTGAAACGATGGAGCCTCTTGCAGAATTCCCCAACCAGCAGGTGGAAGCGGGGGGGCTCCTCAGGTCCGGCATTTTGATCGACGGCCAGTGCAACGATGCTGAACATCAGATGGCACATTACTTTGGCAGGACCGCGTACCCGCACCGAACGGCCCCCGAACTCATCTTTCAAACGCGCATTCACCCGTTCTACCGTGGTGCGTTCGTTGTAGCGCAGGTCCTCAGCCACGCGATAGCCAAGAAGCTGGCAGCGTTTCTGCTCGGCTCGCAACTCCGCTTTGAGGGCTTGGTCGCAGCGAGGATGAACGTCGATGATGGGGATGTGCCCCAATCCGCGGATGTGCTCATGGATGGCTCGCGCATCGTAGGCGGAATCCATCAGGTCATAGAGATTTGTAACTCGCTGGGCAGTCATCTGCGCCAGCGGAATCGGTGCCTGACTATCATGCAGAGATGCGGAAGTTAGAATGCAACTAATCGGTATCTGCCCGTCGGCAGCGTCGTTAGGTTTGGTCTGCTAACCCTGTTCTCATGTTCGGAATCCCCACACATAAATGTGCTCGAAGCCGGAATTTCGCAAGAGGCTACTTACAAAGCGTTTTCTTCTGCGTCGGCAGTCTCGCGGCGAATCACTTCCAGTAGTTTGAGGTCCTCCTTGCCGAGGACGGCTTTTTCCAGCAGGTCGGGCCGGTTTGCCAGAGTTTTGCGAAGCTGCTGCTGACGACGCCAGCGGCGAATCTGGAGGTGATCGCCGTTGAGCAGGACCTCGGGGGCGCGCTGGCCGGCGAACTCGGCGGGGCGGGTATAGTGCGGGTAATCCAGCAGTCCACCCGCACCGTGCTGAGAGCGTGGAACGCCTTCGACGTCGGTATCGATTTCGGCATCGGCGACGCCGAAGCTCTCGAATTCGCTAGAGGCCTCGTTGCCCAGTACGCCGGGAATCAGGCGCATCGCCGCATCGACGACGACGGCGGCAGCCAGTTCGCCGCCACTCAAAACGTAGTCGCCGATGGATAGCTCGTAGTCGCAATAGAGATCGTTGATGCGCTCGTCCACGCCCTCATAGCGGCCACAAATCAGGACCACGCGATCCATCTGCGCGATCTGCCGCGCCAGCGCCTGCGTAAACGGCCTTCCCTGCGCCGAGAGCAGAATCACGCGCTGCTTCTCGCCGTGCTGTGCGCACGGCAAGAGTTCCTCTGGGTTTTTCTCAGTGCGCTGCGCCGAAGCACGCTCGGCTTTGGGCGCAATCCCCAGCGAGTCGAGCGCTTCAGCCAGGGGGCCGGGCTTGAGCACCATTCCCTCGCCGCCGCCGAAGGGGCGATCATCGACGGTGCGGTGCCGGTCGTGAGTAAAGGTGCGTAGGTCGTGAATGCCGACTTCGACCAGCCCCTCGGCCAGCGCGCGCCGCACAACGCCGTTTTCGAAGATGCCCGTGAAGAAGCCAGGGAAGATGGTGATGATTTCAAATCTCATAGGACTATCTAACAGAATATATGGACCCGGCTCGATAAGCCGGGTCATAGAGAATAAAGCGGGCGGTGAGTACCGCGCGATTTCCCGCGCTTACTGCTTCAGGCGGGCGTGCATAGTGGCCGAGGCACCATTGCGGGTGATAATGCACGCAGCCTTTTTGTCGCAGCGGTAGTGGATGGAGGCGGGAAAAACCTGCCAGCCAGTTCCACGGTCTTGCAGACCGCCGCTGCCGATCAGAAAGACGCGGCCGGAGCGGGTTTCCGCGACGCCGCGGGCTGGAGAGAAGCCGGTGATTACGTCGTCGCCTTCGATGGGCGTGGGTAGCGACTTCATCCCCCCAGCGCGAGTGGGGGCGCTGGATTTATCGGCGGGTTGCTCTTTCCGCTCGGCCTTGGCCGCAACGAGTTTGTGTCCCTTCAGCAATTCTTCCTGCTCGGCAACAGTGGGAAAGTCAGTGGAAAAATCCCAGTAGTAGATGCGCTGGTAAAGCTGTTTGGAGCAGGGCAGATCGCCCTGGGCATGGAGGGCTGCAATTTGACCGTCGCTGCCAATTTCGCTCTGCACACTGTCGCTGGCATCGATATTGAGGCTCGGCGGGGGCTGGGGTGAGGTTGCGGCCGCCTGAGGTGGATTTGTGCCAACTGGGAGCGCGGCGGGAGCGGCGCTCTTGTCGGCCAGGGTGGAATCAGCCTTGGGCGAGGCTAGTTGAAAGAGAATATTTTTGCTGCAAACTACGTTATTGGAAGCATCTTTGAGCCGAACGCTGAGAGTGATCGGGTGGGGCGGATCAGCGGCGACAGCGGCAAAACCCTCCTGCTGGCGCTGGTCGATGGGTTCGAGCTTCAGTTCGTATTTTGCTTTTCCCTCCCACTTGGCGACGAGGTTGCCCTTCACGCCAGCCACTGCAAAGACGCCGGGGCCCAGATCGTTGGAGGTGAGAGGAGGGGCTTGCAGTTTGGGCGCGATCAGGGCAACAAGGAACGCAAGCCCCGCAGCGGCAACGGCTGCAAAGAGGACTATTTTGACCAAGCGGCTACTGGACGGAGCAACTGCCGCAGTCACCACCTGAACGTTGTTCTCCAATTCTGGGGGGGTGGTGATCGGCGCCATTTCGGGCCGAACGCGGAAGGAATAGAGATCGGCCTCGCTGAGCGTTTCGGAACGGTGATAAATCTCGTAGCCGCAGGGGTCCAGATGGCTGGCTTCTTCAGGCTTGGGTTCTTCTGGCTTGGCTTCCGCTGCCTTTGCTTCAGCAGCAGGAACATCCTCGGCTGTTTTTGGTTCCGGCGCGGTTTTCTGCTCCGCAGCAGCGGAATCATGAGCAACAGTCTTCTGCTCAGGCTCGACGGTTTTCGCGTCGGCACCCTTCTCTTCCGGCTTGGATTGCTCCGGCGTGGTCTTCTCGGCGGTGACGACGCTTTCATCCGACCCACTCTGAATCGGGTCGTCCATTTTCCCGCTGGGTTCCTGCTGGTTTGCGTCCGTCATCTGGCGCGCACTCTCCGGTTCCAAAAAAATAGCTCTGAAGGATTATAGCCATTGAAGCACCAGACAGTACCGTATTGCAACCAGAACTTTAGCTCCTTTATTAAAATGCGCGCATCCAAGTTGCACGGGGGGCAATACGATGGCCAGAGCAACGATTGTTGGGGTTCCCAAAGAGGTCAAGGATCATGAGGCCCGGGTAGGCGTCACCCCGGCAGGCGCGAAGGCTCTGCGCGAGGCTGGGCACGTGGTTCTGGTGGAAACCGGCGCGGGCGCGCAGTCTGGTTTTCCGGACGAGGAGTACCAGAACGCAGGCGCGGAAATCGTCGGCGAGGCGGGCTACGCGTGGGGCAAGGCCGACCTGGTGGTGAAGGTCAAAGAACCGGTGGAGAGGGAGTACGGCTTCTTTCGCGAGGGGCTGGTGCTGTTCACCTTTCTGCATTTGGCCCCGCTGCGGGAACTGACCGACCGGCTGCTGGCCGCGAAAGTCATTGGCATTGCGTACGAAACGGTGCGCGACCGCCAGGGCGGCTTGCCGCTGCTGATGCCCATGAGCGAGGTAGCCGGCCGGATGAGCGTGCAGGTGGGTGCGTCGTACCTGGAAAAGGAGCGGGGTGGGCGCGGGATTCTGCTCGGCGGAGTTCCAGGCGTTACCCCAGCCAACGTATGCATTGTGGGCGGCGGCGTGGTGGGCTCGAACGCGGCGCGCATTGCGCTGGGAATGGGCGCGCGCGTCACGCTGGTAGACGTGAACCTGAACCGGTTGCGGGAACTGGACGAGATATTTGGCGGACGACTGTTCACGCTGGCCTCGAACAGCTATAACCTGGCGCAGGCCACGCGCGAGGCGGATCTGGTGATTGGTGGCGTGTTGATTCCCGGTGCCAGCGCACCGCGCATCGTAACCCGCGCCATGGTGGCGGCAATGAAGCCGGGCGCGGTGATTGTGGATGTGGCCATCGACCAGGGAGGATGCGTGGAGACGGCTCGGCCCACCTCGTTCTCCGACCCCAGCTATACCGTGGACGGGGTGGTCCACTACTGCGTCACCAATATGCCGGGAGCCGTGCCGCACACCTCGACGCTGGCGCTGACCAATGCTACCTTCCCCTACCTGTTGCGACTGGCAAACCTGGGCGCGCGGGAAGCGCTGCGCCAAGACGCGGGTCTGGCCGAGGGCTTGAATACCTGGCTGGGCGCACTGACCTGCCGGGGCGTGGCGCAGAGCCAGGGGCGGGAGTGGGTGGAGGGAGTGAGGAACTAGATGTTTTTGAGAATAGACGTACTCTCAAACTCGGCATAGGCAGCCAGCCGAGTGAGCTTCGTCGCCGGAGAGTCCAAAACCGTCTGCATGGAAAAATCCTGGCATGAGAGCCTCTTGCAAAATTCAATTGTGAGGGGCAAGAAGCGTCAGGGCACGACTTCAGTCGTGCCGAAAGATCAGCA
>Ga0209415_10002417_pt1 | contig 34929 bp, 30 predicted proteins | sample PeaSoiSIISIP2007_FD_187696 | JGI IMG/M metagenome (GOLD analysis project Ga0209415, IMG submission 187696) | Peat soil microbial communities from Weissenstadt, Germany - SII-SIP-2007 (SPAdes) (version 2) | ecosystem: Environmental > Terrestrial > Soil > Wetlands > Peat | place: Germany... | reverse complement strand
TCGGGTGAGAGTGCGGCTGGCTCCAATCGTTGGGGCCCCGTTTGAGGAGCTGGACATACAAACCGGGCTTGGAAGGATCGCCAAACAGGACCGCCGTTTGGCTGGCGCTTCCGGGACGGCCTTTCCATTCAATTTGATCCGGCAGCTTGTAGTCTCGCGCATTGCGGTCGATCATGACGGCGTCAGCGCCATAGAGTGCCATCAGGTTGCGTGCGTCCGGAGAAATCAGGCCAGCACGTTGGTTCGTCTTCGCCGAGGGGTTCGAAAGAGCTGCTAGAGCCAGGATTCCCAATGCTAGCGCCAGCCCACGAGGAACGAGTCTACCCAGTTTCGACATTGTCACAAGAATCTCCTTATTCGAAGAATATCCAGGATCGCTGAGTTTGCCATAGGTATCTTACTACTTCCGCGTCGAGCGAACAGCCGGTCAGAAGTCAGAGTTCAGAATGCGGATGGGCGGAATCGGCGGCGGGGTGTTCGAATTCAGGATTAGGTTCGATTTGTAATTTTACATTGCGCGCTTCTTTGAGACGCCCGGTCTCGATTTCGGCCAATGTTTTCAATATGCGCTGATACTCGCGGTGGTGGAGCCGGGCCTGATAGCGGTTGAGCAGGAAGGGCGAACTGATGTCGCCGGAGAGCGCTTTGAAGGCGAGGCGACGCGGTGATGCTCGGGCTGACCATCGAGATCGTCGGCGGATTCATTGAAGAGGACGACGGTTTGGGCGGTGAGTCCGTGGGCGGCGATTTTGCGGGCGGAGGAAGGCATGGCCTCCTGATTGGAATTCTAAAGGGATGGACCGGGCGATGGGCGGCGGGGGTCAGGGGAAGTGGTGAGGGGGAAGGAGATGGAGGAAGTGGAAATGCGTGAATGGACGCAGCCCGAGAGCGTTTACAAAAGCACGCCGCGATTTGCGTTCACACCTTAGGGACGGATTACGGGCCGTACGACATCCCGGCACCCATCGGCAAAGATGGAACGCGTTTGTGATAGGCTAACCGAAAACCGGGTGCAAATGGAAAGCCCGGTTGAGAACATCTGAGGTGAAGAAAGCATGAATTCCCGTCGCGATTTTTTGAAAGCGGTGGCTGTCGCCGGAGCAGGAGCCATGTTGCCGGCCAGAGGGCAGTCGACCGCAGCGGGCCGGATCGATGTACACCATCACATGCAGCCGCCGTCCTACGTGAGCGCCATGCAGGACGAGATGAAGCGAACCAATTTCAACCCCCGGCCATGGACGCCGGCAGTTTCTCTGGATGCCATGGACAAACACGGCGTCGCCACCGCCATGCTGTCGCCAATCCAGCGTATAGTGCTCGATTCCATGAGCGATCGCACCGAACGCGCGCGCAACCTGACCCGGCAGAACAACGATTTCGGAGCGCAGGTGGTGCGAGACCATCCCGGCCGCTTCGGCCTGTTCGCGGCGCTGCCGCTACCCGATCAGGACGGCAGCTTGAAAGAAATCGAATACGCCTATGAGACTCTTAAGGCTGACGGAATCGCGCTGTGGACCAGCTACCTCGATAAATGGGCGGGCGATCCGGCGTTCGAGCGAGTTTTCGAAGAGCTCAACCGGCGCAACGCGGTGGTCTTTTTCCATCCCGCCGCTGCTTCCTGCTGCCGCAATCTGGTTCCGGGCCTTGGTTGGGCCGGCATGATCGAGTACGATCTCGATACCGCCCGCACGGCCGAAAGCCTGCTGGTGAACGGAACGCCCGGGCGATTCCCCAACATCCGCTTCATTTTTTCGCACTCCGGCGGAGCCATCACCGTGCTGGCCGCCCGCATGATTGACGACTATCCGAAGGACCGCCTCCGTCAGTTGCCCCAAGGCGTTGAGTACGAATTTAAGAAGTTCTATTACGAAGTCGCGCACGCCAGTAAGGTACCGGCGTTAGACGCTCTCAAAGACCTGGCTCCCGTCTCGCAGATCCTGTTCGGGTCCGATGCCCCCATCCGCAGTTACGAACTCACCACCGACGGATTGGACCAATACGGCGGCTTCTCCCAGGCCGATTGGCGCGCCATCAATCGTGGTAATGCCGAGCGGCTGTTCCCGCGCTTGAAAAGCTAACCGCCTCCGCGCGCCGCGTGAATTCGCTCACACTCGACCGAGCCGCTGGCCAGCGTCATCTCTTCACCCTCCGCCGGCTCGGTAGGCTGATGCAGTTTGCCTCATGGATCGCAGCGATAAACAAACGCCGATAAATACAGATTCGCTCCACGAAAAACTTCCCACGCCGGGAGCCCGCCCTGCGTCCTATATGATCGAAATGCGAACTTTTCACCGCATCACATTTCGCGGCTTTTCACTCGTGGAGCTGCTGATAGTGGTTGCTATTATTACCCTCCTCTTAGCAGTTGCGCTCCCCCACCTGATGAATATGCACAGCAACGCTGCTGAGACCGTCGTGATTCGCGAGATCCAAACAATCCACCAAGCACAGATCCAGTACTACTCACAATTCGGAAAGTACGCATCGACGCTTGCTGAATTGGGCCCGCCGACAAGCGGAGCCGCGGGTCCGGCCGCAGCGAACTTGATTCCCGCCAGCCTCGCGTCGGGCGAGAAAGACGGATACGTGTTCACTATGATTGCAACAACGGGAGGATTCGCGATCCATGCAAATCCAAGGGTTTTTGGTAGTACCGGCCGCCGGACTTTTTACTCGGATGAGAACGGAATAATCCACCAAAACTGGGGCCAAGAACCGGCAACGGCAGACAGCTCAGAAATTGGCAGCAAATAGTCCAGCCACTAGCCGTGATGGCGCTTACGGGCCCAAGCAGACGTCCGCATTCGGCCCCGCCGCGCCGAATTCTATTCGTGGCGCAGCGCGACCATCGGGTCTACGCGAATTGCGCGATGAGCCGGAATGAAGCAGGCCAAGAGCGCTATCCCGCAGAGCAAGATCGACACAGTCCAGTAGGTCAGCGCATCGGTGCTCGTCACGCCCAGCAGCGTCTTCCCTAAATAGCGGGTAAGGGCAAACGAGGCTGCCAGGCCCAAGCCCACCCCGATTAAAGTCAAACGAAGCCCGTGCGCCAGCACCAACCGCAGGACGTCCTCTTTGGTGGCGCCCAGCGCCATGCGGATGCCGATTTCATGGATGCGCTGCCGCGTGGTATAGGCTGTGACGCCATAGACTCCCACCGTTGCGAGAATCAGCGCGACCAGTCCGAACGCGCCCACAAACGTTCCCGCGACGCGCTGCTGGAAGCTGGCGATTTGCCACCGTACTTCCAGGTCGGCCACATCGAACACAACCAGGTCGGGATTCAGTTCGTGAATGGCTCCCTCGACGGCCGCGCCCAAAGCCAGCGGATCTGGGAGCACCCGCGCACTGACGATCATGTTGGCCTGATAGACCTGGTACAGCGGCAAATACAAAAATGGCTTTGGTTTTTCATTCAGTCCAGTCGCCATGTTGTCCCGCGCCACGCCCACCACGGTGAACCATTCGTTCGTTAAATCGGATTGCAGGCGCTTGCCGATCGCTTCCTGGTGCGGCCAATACCGATCCGCAAAGGTTTCGCTGACAATCACCGCGCGCTCGGAATCCTTCCGATCCCGCAGCGTGAAGTCGCGTCCCTTCAGGATCGGAATCTGCATCGTCTTCAAGTAATTCGGTGTGACAATGGCGGCCTGTGTTTCCATTGACTCATGCGCCTGCGGTGAGTAGCCTTCTAGTTTGACGCTGGTGGACTCTCCGGGAAATCCCAGCGGTACGCGGTTTGACAAAGCCACCGACTGAATGCCCGGCAGCGTTTCCAGTTTCGCGACGAGCTGCCGATCAAACTCCGCCCCGGACTCGCGCGAGTACCCCGCGGTAAACAGATCGTAAGAAGCGATCAGCACGTTATGGGCGTTGAAGCCTGGATTGATTTGCTGCGCGCTCAAGAAGCTGCGAATAAACAGGCCCGCGCAAATCAGGAGTAGCAGCGAGAGCGAGATTTGCGCCACCACCAGTCCGCTCGCCAGGCGCGCCTTGTGAAGTCCCCTGGATGCGCTCCCCGCATCCTCTCTCAACACCGCGACGGGCGCTTCGGCCGAGGATCGCAGCGCGGGCAGAATTCCGAAAATCACGCCGGTGAGCAGCGAGATTCCCAGCGCCACAAACAGCACTGACCGGTCCGTTCGAATGATCAATGAAACTGGGAAATCCATGACGGGCAAGAATTTCATGAGTGTTCCGGCGGTCCACAAGGTGATCATCCACGCCGCCGCGCCTCCCGCGAGGGCAAGCATGAGGCTTTCGACCAGCAACTGCCGCACCAGCCGCCATCGGCTGGCACCGAGCGACATTCGAAGGGCCATCTCGCGCCGGCGCGCCACGGACCGCACGAGCATCAGATTCGCGACGTTGGCACACGCCAGAAGAAGCACGAAGCCGGCGATCGACATGAGCATCGGCAGCAGCATCGAGAACACCTGATTTACGCCAAACGGGCTGCGCCACAGCGGATACACGGTCACGCTTTCGTGCCCTTTGTGTTCCTCCGGATAGTTGCTTACCTCCCGTTTCAGCCGCATCGTCAGTTCTTCCTGCGCCCGTTGAGGCGCGACGCCAGGCTTCAACCTCCCCAGAGCGAACATCCAGAAATAGTGATGGTCATGAATCAGGTCGCCCAGCTCCACCAACTGCTGGACCATCATGATCGGTATCCAAATCTGCGACCGCAGTCCCGTCTGGCTCCCCTGAAACATAGCAGGCGCCACACCCACGATGGTGTAAGGGTGCTGATTGATTTCGATGATCTGGCCCACTACGTTCGGGTTTGCCGCGAAGTGCGTTTGCCACAGCCCATAGCTGATCACCGCAACGGGAGCGCCACCCGGCTTTTCGTCCTCGGCGGGCAGGAAACCGCGCCCCAGGATTGGCTGTACGCCTAGAACGCTGAAATAGTTCGTGGCCGCCACAGTGCCCCAGATGCGTTGCGGCTTGCCCTTGCTGGTCAGGCTCATCGGCACCGTTCCACTTGCCGTGATTCCCGTGAAACTCTGTTGTCCATCGCGCAGGGCGACCACGTCAGGATAGGTGAACGGAAATGGGTTTTCTGAAAGCCGGCTGAGCGATAGCGCCACTACCTCCTGCGGGTTCGCCAGCCCGGGAATTGGATTCAATAATGTCGAGTTGATCCAACTGAAGATCGTCGTGTTCGCGCCGATGCCCAAAGCAAGCGTCAGAATGGCGATGGCCGCGTACCCCGGCGCTTTCGCGATCATCCGCAGGCTGTACCGCACATCTTGCCAAAACGAGATCATTCGCCCACCTCCAAGGAATCGCGGTGTACGATACAGAGCATGTTTCTGGCCCAACTTTGGGCGTGTTCGCTAAGATATTCCGAAGCTTTCAACCGCGAATTTGCTGAGGCGCGTGCGCTTTAGCAAGGACTGCCCCATTTCCATTCGTGCGCGACTGTCCGATTGTGGGACGTCGCATGAGCAAGACCGAACATCTTCAGCAGAGCGGCTGGAATCATGCTCGGGAGCTGAATCCGTTCTAGCACACCTGACCGAGATGGCGCCGCGCATTGGCCGGCGGCCGGTTAACTTTGCTTGAACTTCGGCCACAGCCGCTCGGCGTTGCCGCGGTCGAGTGCGTGCTGGACAGCGGCTGGAAGCTTGATGACCGGGAACTGCTCCACGGTCGATTCGGTCGGCTCGATCGGGAAATCCGTTCCGAACAAAAATTGTTCCGGGGGCGCAAATGCTCGAAGCGCCGCCATCGGCATCGGATAGGCTGCATGCGCGCACTCGTAGTACAGCCGCTTGAGCTCGTAGAAGGTACCATTTGGAATCTTGTCGATTTTCCCTTCCGTGCGATTGAACTTGCCGTCGGGGTTGCTGGAGGCGCCCGGCACTCGGTCCTTCACGCGGCCGGCGAGAGTAGGAACCGCGGCGCCGGAATGGTTCACGATCCATCTGATGTTCTGACACCGGGACAGCACGCCGTTGTAAAGCAAGCTGACGATGGTGCGCGTGGTATCAAAATCGAACTCGACGACGCCATCGCCAAGGCCCGCCAGGTTGTGGCAGCAATTTGCGACGGTAGGATGGAAGAAGACCGCGGAATTACGCCGGTTCAATTCGTCGAACATCGGCAGGAACATTGGGTCACCCCACCACTTGTCGCCGGTATTGGTGAACAGCGAGACTCCGTCGCACTTGAGCGTATCGAACGCATACTCGATTTCTTTCAAGGTGGCATCCACGCTCTTGGCCGGTAAGGACGCGAAGAAGCCGAAACGCTTGGGATTCATCTGCATCGCTTTAGCGCCATACTCGTTGGCTTGGCGAGCGAACTGAATGGCTTTATCGGTGCCGTCATAAAGGTACTCGGCCGCGACGGTCAGCGAAAGAACGGCGGATTCCGTTCCGAATTTGTCCATTTCATTTAATGAAGTCTGGGGCGTGTAGTGACGGGCGGTCATGTTGGGTTGGAACGGAGGCAGCATGTGGTGGTGCACATCGATGCGTCCGCGCCCATTGCGAGGCTTGTTCGTTTGCGCCATCAGCTCGCTCAACGGCATCAGCGTTACGCCACTGGCCGTTGCAATGGTTTTCAATAGATCCCGGCGGGTAGTGCCCGCGAATTGGCAGGATTTCATATCGGATTTCATTAAGTGTTCACCGTAACAAATGCTGGCCAGGAATTGTATCACACGGCAAGCGGACTGATACCAAACGCCCTGATACGATACGAGAGATAGAGATACCACTGATACAATGGCCGTCGCGTCCCCGGAACCCCTGCCGGTGGCGCACAGTCGCTGGGAGGCAAGATGAGAAAGCTATTCTGGATGGTTCCCGCCGGATTGACGATTGCCGGCGCCGGTTGGATTTTACAAGGCGCGGGAGGCAAGACCGATAAGATCGACAGCAAGGACCTGGTCACCGGCCAGCAGGCCTTCTCCGATTATCAAAAGGAAAAGCCCGGGCTCTTTCACAAGATCACCGCCGCCGATCTTCCCAAACCGTACGATACGAAATCGAGCACTAATTTTCCGAAGTTAGTGCCGAGGCCGGACAATATGTGGCCCTTGGCGCCGCCCGGCTTCAAAGTAGAGTTGTACGTCCATGAAGGACTCAGCGAGCCGCGTCAGATCCGCATGGCGCCGAACGGGGATTTCTTCGTGGCCGACAGCAGCGCGAAAGAGATCAAGATTTTCCGAGGCCGCACCGCCGATGGCAAGCCCGAGCAAGTTTCCACATTCGCCGCCGGGTTGAATCGGCCGTTCGGCATTGCGTTCTATCCGGTTGGCAACAACCCGCAGTGGGTTTACATCGGCAACACGGATTCGGTGGTCCGTTTTCCGTATCACACCGGCGACTTGAAGGCGACGGGGCTGGCCGAGAAGATCGTCGCGGAGCTTCCCACAGGCGGTTTCCATTGGACGCGCGACGTCGTATTCTCCAAAGACAGTAAGCGCATGTTCGTGGCGGTGGGATCGGGATCGAACGTGGACGATGCGGACACGCATCCCAAGGAATTCCATCGTGCCGACATTCTCGAGTACACACCGGAAGGCAAGTTCGTGCAGGTTTACGCCGCCGGCATCCGGAATGCCGTGGGTCTGGCGGTGAATCCGGAAACCGGCGAACTGTGGTGCTCGGTGAACGAGCGCGACGAGTTAGGCGACAACCTGGTGCCCGATTACATCACGCACGTGCAGGAAGGCGGCTTCTACGGCTGGCCGTGGTTTTACACGGGCGCTCATCAGGACCCGCGGCTGGAAGGCAAACATCCTGAGCTGAAGGACAAGGTGATTGTGCCGGACGTCCTGATGCAACCGCACAATGCGTCGCTGGGGATCACGTTCTATGACGGCGCTCAATTCCCGAAAGAATATAGCGGGGATCTGTTCGGCGCCGAGCATGGGTCGTGGAACCGCTCCAAGCGCGCCGGCTACGAAATTGTTCGCGTTCCGTTGGACAACGGCCATGCCAGCGGAGTGTACGAGGATTTCGTCACCGGATTCGTCACGCCGGACGGCAACGCTTGGGGACGGCCGGTGGCGGTGGTGGTGGCGAAAGACGGTTCACTCTATTTCACCGACGACGGCTACAAAGCGATTTGGCGCGTGACGTACGCGGGCAAATAGAAGCCGTCGGAAGGCGCTTGCTCAGTGGACCGGAGCTCCGGCCAGCACGATGTCGTCGCTCTGTTCCAGCGCCGGCGTTTACTTGCCGCCCAATTCGGCGAGCACTAGCTTGGCATTGTGCGAGGCCTGATCCTGCATGGGGCTCGCGATCGCGGCCGACTGCTGGAAAAAGTTCAAACCTTCCCGCATTTGCGCCCTGTCTCCGACGGCCTTACCCAGGCTGTAGTTGGAGAGGCCCAAATAAAATAGCGCGAAGGGGTAGAGCTGCTGGTTGCCCTTAACCCCCGGCAGAGCGGCTCTAAGCGACCTATTTGCGGGGCCCCATCTCATTTCCAATGCGTTGCCGACGCCGGTGTAGAAACCGGCGGTGCCGAGTAAGGCGGCTTTTTGGGCAGCCCAATCGGAGTCGCTCACGCCTTCGCGTTTGGTACGCGTGTTGACCGCTTCGGTGGCTCTGGCGGCATAACTGACCACCCCCTCCGCTTTATTCCCGCGCCAACTGCAATCGGCAGCGTAGAGCATGGCCTCCGCATTTTTTTCCACGGCCATCCTTGCAGCGGCGGGACACGCCTTCGCACCTTCGCCTGCCTTGCTCAACGCACCGAAGTAGCTGGTGGCGATTTCCGGCAGATACTGGCTCTTCGGATTCTGCTTGATCAGCGCGTCCACCAAGTCCACTTCCTCCTTGGGTTGCGCCTTCAGCGCCAGGACATAGAGCGCATATTCGGAGTACTCATCCACTTGTTTGTCGTACTCCAGCTCGTGCTTATCTTCGTCGTTGGCGGGCGGTTTCGCTGAACTGACCAGCTTGCGGGCAGACTCCGACGTACGGCCGGACCACTTCTTCGTTTCCGCGATGTCGTCTTTCGCAACCGCAGCCTTCAAGGCAAAGTAAGCAGCGTCCATGTCGGGGACGTTTGGATACACCGATTCGGCCACTTCCAAAACCTTGTCGTTGTCCTTTTGCGCCAGCAGACCCGACTCGACTTGCGCGGCGACCCAGCCGGCCGCCTCGTGCTTGGGATACTTCGCGAGAAAATCCTGTCCCAGCGAAACCTTTCGGGCGTCGTCGGTTTCCTGACCAAGAGACTGCAGGATTTGTCCCTCGGGCGTGCTCGGGTTGAAGACAAAATTCTGCTTCTCCTGCGCGAGAACCGGAAGCACGCAGGGCAGAGCCAGCAAGACCAAGCCGGCGAGATAACGTTTCATGAAGTAACTCCTATCGCTGGAAATTTACCACAAACGAAGGTCGCTTGGCGCGCTGGGGGTCGGTTTCCCGGCGGCCGGCGCCACCGGTGCGCCTGTCTCGCCGCGTGATCACGGGTGGGCGCTGTGGGGTTGGGGCGTGGCACCGCTTCCGCACCTATTTCCTCACTTCGGGGCAGACCTACTGTTGTTTGGCTCCCGAGCCTGTTTCTTTAGCCAAGCGAACTTTGGCGTCTTCCAGTTTCTTTTGCACCTTGGCAACTTCGGCGTGGTCCATATCGCTCGGCGGCCCGGCCTGATACTCTCGCAATGAACTTTGCCACTGCGCGATCGCTTCGCGGATCTTGCCTTCCTTGAAGTAAACCTCAGCCAGGTGATCGTGCACGGTTGGATCGCGCGACATGTAGCGCAACGCTTCGCGCAGCTTGTCCTCGGCCTCGGGAAGCCTATTCAAGCGGAAGTAAACCCAGCCCAGGCTGTCGAGATACGCGCCGCTGTTGGGCTCCCGCGCCACGGCTTTACTGACCAGCTCGCGCGCTTCGTCCAGCCGAATGTTGCGGTCCGCCAGCATGTAGCCTAGATAATTCAGCGCGGCGTCGTTGTCGGGGTTCATTTCCAGCACCTTGCGAAATTCGGTCTCGGCCGCCGGAAAGTTCTTCATGCGCTCCAACATGGCGCCACGCCGGAAGGTGATGTCTTGCTTCTCCTGGTTGGTTTGAGATAGCGCTTCGGCGGCATCCAGCACCTTGGCCATTTCGGTGAAATTCTTGGCCTTCTCGTAGATGTCGGCCAGGCTCAAATCCACTTCGCGATCGTTCTTGCCGTCCATCAGCCGGCGTGCTTCCGCCACTGCAGCATCCGTTTTTCCAAGATCCGACAAAACGGAAGAGCGCGTGGCGGACACAACGCGATCCTTGGGGAACTTCTTCACCGCGGCGTCGGCTTCGGATTCTGCCTTGGGATAATCCTTGGCTTCGCGGTACGTCTCGACAATTTCGGCTTGTGCGCGCGCTGCGCCGTCCGGGTCAAGATCGGCCCACTGGCGGAACGCATCAACGGCGGGGCCGTACTGTTCCATGGTGCGCTGGAGTTCGCCCAGGCTCTGGAGCAAGAAAGCCCTACTGCTTTTTTCCGACGCGCTGTAGCTCTTTTTGGCGGTTGCATCCAGGATGCCCTTCAAGGTCTTGATGGCATCCGGAATCTTGCCTTCGGCTTCCAGCAAGTTCACGTCATTGTACTGGACTTCGAGATCGTTGGGATCGATTTCCTTGGCCTTGTCCGCCGCTTCGCGAGCCTTTGCAAAATCTTGCTTTTGACGGTAGATCTGCGAAATGCGGAGTGCGGCCTTGATGTCTTTGGGATCGTCGGTTAGGGCCTCCTGGTACAGCTTCAAGGCGTCATCCAGCTGGTTGGAAAGCAGCAGATCCTCGGCCAGCGCCATCTTCAGCTCCGAATTGCCGGGTTGCTGATCGAGCGCGCGGCGCAACATTTCGGTGGCGAGGGAATAGTCTTTCAACTGCTCATAAACATTGGCGAGGCTGGTGAGGCTGCGGGGATTGGGGTCCTTATCGGCCACCTTGCGCAGCATTTCGGCCGCGGCTTTGTTGTCGCCGAGATCGGCGTAGACGGTGGCCAAGCCGGTCATGGCGTCTTCGTTGCCGGCGTCCAGTTCCAGCGCTTTCTTGTAAGCGGCCATCGCCTCGGTGGAGTTCATGAGCGCCTTTTGAAGGCGGCCCAGCATGATCCAACTTTCTACATCCTTGGGATCGGCCTCGGTGATTTTTTCGTACTGTTCGATCGCTTTCTTCACCATGTTGGTGTCGATCTGGTTGGTCTGCGAATCGCCGATCAGGTGGGTGTAGATGCGTGCCAGCAGCCGGCGGGAATTCAAATCGTTGGGGTTCTGTTTCAGCGCATCCTCGGCGTCTAGCACCGCTTCGCGCAACCGGCCGGATTGGATGTATAAGTCCGAAAGCTCTTCGGCGATGAAGGTGGCGCTCGGGTCGGCTTTCAGCGCCGCGCGGTAGGCTTCGGCGGCCTTGCTGAAGTATTCGCCACGGTTTCCATAGGCGGCCGCCAATTCCGCGTACAGATGGCCCAGGGAATAGTTGTAATAGGACGCTGCTTTGTCGGCTTGTCCCGAAGGTGGCGCGGGCGCGGAGGCTTGTTGTGCGAAGGCAGCCGCAGCTACCAAGATGAGACAGGGGAGGGTGACCAACCGGCGCGTTGGGATCATCGAAGAAGGCTCTCTTTCCTGCGCCCGGATCGCGTCGTCATCGTTGAACCCGGGGGACAGACTCACTCGCTTTTAGTATAACCCCGAAGTTGGGAAGTGGTCGCGGGACGGTCGTAGTACCCTAGAAATTCAGGGCCAAGTGCGCATGCAGCGCGGATTTCCGTCCAGCGCTAGATCAAGCGGGCAATCGCGTATCATAAAGGATTCAAGACGGAACTCCCAGCAGGAATGGTGTCCAAAAAAGCGATCACATATCAAGATGCGGGAGTCAGCATCGACGAAGCCGACCGCGCGGTTTCCCTCATTCGCAAACATGCCCGGGGCACGTTCACCCGATCCGTTTTGACCGATATTGGCAGCTTCGGCGGCGGCTACCTGCTGTCCGGCTGGAAGAATCCGGTGCTGGTGAGTTCGGCGGATGGAGTCGGGACGAAGGTGAAGATCGCGTTTCTCACGGGGCGGCACAACACCATCGGCGAGGATTTGGTGAACCATTGCGTGAACGACATCGCCGTCCAAGGCGCGGTGCCGCTGTTTTTTCTGGATTATTTCGCTGTTGGAAAGCTGAATGCCGAGGTCGCGGGGCAGGTGATCGAGGGCGTGGCGCGAGGCTGCCGCGCGAACGGCTGCGCGCTGATCGGCGGTGAAACGGCAGAGATGCCGGGGCTGTATCAGGAAGGCGAATACGACCTGGCCGGGTTTATCGTTGGCGCGGTGGAGCGCAAGCAGATGTTGACCGGGGCGGGGATCCGGGCGGGCGATGTCCTGCTGGGCTTGCCATCGAACGGGCTGCACACCAATGGCTACTCGCTGGCGCGCAAGCTGTTGTTTGAGGCCGCGCGGCGTCCGCTGACTGAGGCGCTGGCCGACGAGCTTTTGAAGGTGCATCGCAGTTACCTGAAGCCGATGCGCGCTTTGATCGACGCCCGCATGCTGAAGGGCGCGGCCCACATCACCGGCGGCGGCATCACCGATAACATCCCTCGCATCCTGCCGAAGGGCCTCGGGGCGCGCGTGGATGTCTCCAGTTGGACCATTCCGCCATTCTTTGAGGAGCTGCGCGCGATCGGCAACTTGGATCCGTCCGACTACCGGCGCACGTTTAATCTGGGCGTCGGGATGATCCTGGTCATCGCGAAGAGGAATCTTGGAAGGGCACGCGCGTTGTTGAGTGGCCTGGGCGAGGCATGCTTCCAAATGGGCGAGGTGGTGGAGTCGCGCGAGCCTCGCGTCGAGTATGTGGGTGGTGAAGGCGAAGTTGGTGAGCAGTGAAGCGCCTGGGCATCCTGCTATCGGGCCGGGGCTCCAATTTCGAAGCGATAGCCGACAACATCGAGTGCGCGAGGCTACCCGCCGAAATCGCGGTCGTGATTTCGAACCGTCCGGAAGCTCGCGGGATCGAGGTCGCGCGTGAGCGGGATTTGCCCGCTGTAGTGCTGCCTTCGAAAGGCGTGCCGCGCGAGGAGTATGATCGGCGACTTGTGGCCGAGCTTCAGAACCGGGGCGTGGAGTTGGTCTGCCTGGCTGGTTTCATGCGCCTTCTGACCGCCGAGTTTTGCCGGGCATTTCCGCTGCGCGTGTTGAACATTCACCCGTCGCTGCTGCCCGCGTTTCCAGGCCTCGATGCGCAGAAGCAGGCGCTCGAACATGGAGCCAAGATCAGCGGCTGCACGGTGCATTTTGTCGATGAGCATTTGGACGCGGGTCCGATTATTTTGCAAGCGGCCGTGCCCGTGCTGGATGATGATACCGAGGCGACGCTCGCCGCGCGGATTCTGGTGGAAGAGCACCGGATTTACAGCGGAGCCATCGGGATCATTCTGTCGGGACGCTGGCGAATTGAGGGGCGGCGCGTGATCGTGGGTGAAACTGAGTGAGAAGAATCGGGCGCGCGCTGCTCCCCACCTGCCGCTACTTGATGCAAACCGAAGTTCACGTCTTCGCGTTTTCCGTGTCCGCGGGCTTACTGCTTTCGTTCTTTCCCTTTCTCACCGTCATGCTTTCGCTCTGCCGGTACGTCTTGCATTGGCGTGCGGGCGTGAGCGCCGTCTACTTCGCGCTGAACGACTATTTTCCGGACACGTTCGGACAATTCATCCGCCGAAATTTCGAAGTGACCGTGGCGTCGCGGGGGCCGGTGCAGGCGATTTCCCTGGTGCTGTTGTTTTTCACGGCCAGCGGAATCTTTGAGCCTTTGGAAGTGGCGCTGAATCGCGTTTGGAATTGCCCAAAGAATCGCAACTATTTCAAGAACCAGTTAATCAGCCTGGGCTTGATCTTCGCCTGCGGAGCGCTGATGCTGTTTTCGACGACAGTTACCGCATTAGATAACAAATTCCTGACCGGCGTCGCGATTCGACAGACGGCGCCGGTGGCGAATCTCATCGGTTTGGTGTTCTTCAAGGCCGCCGCCATTCCGATGTCGATGCTGGTGCTGTTCTTGATTTACTGGCTGTTGCCCAATTGCAAGATCCAGCCCGCGCGCATCATCCCGGCAGCGATCGTGGTCGGAATCTTGCTCGAGATCCTGAAGTACATCAACCTGTGGACCTGGCCGTACCTCCGCACGAAATTACAATCTGAATACGGACCCTTCTATTACACGGTGACGATCATCCTGTGGGGATTTGTGGCGGCGCTCGTGGTGCTCGCTGGGGCGGAGTGGTCAGCAAGACATTCGGGTGCGGCTCCGCTTGTCAAGCCCGGAATTTAACCTACGCGAAAAAGGACCAAGTTCCTATTGCGGCAATCGCAGACTGGTTCCAGACTGGACCATCATCGCTATGCAGTCTTTATCCCTCGAATCTACAGGCAACTCAGAAAAACTTGAGTCAAGTTCCCCGACAGACTTGGAAATTCTTTCGCAGTCTCTTGGTTCGGCGCCACAAGAGGACTCCGAAAACGCCAGCCTAGTTCCGCCAGTGCCCGAGACGGTGGAGGGCACCGGGTTGGTTGCATCGCTGGTGCAACAACTGATCCTGAAGATGTTGTACTCGCGCGGTGACATGCTGGGCCGCGATTTGTCGGAGGCGTTGGGGCTTAAGTTCAGCTTGATCGAAGGCATCATCGAGCATTTCAAGCAGCAACATCTCATACAGGCCAAGAAGTCGCTTGGTATGGGCAACAGCACCGTGCTGTTCGCTCTGACGGAATCCGGCCGGAACCACGCGCGTGAGTGCATGGAGAGCAACCAGTATGCCGGACCGGCGCCCGTACCGCTCGATCAATACACGCATATTGTTCGGAGGCAGCGGCGCGCCGAAGGCTGGCTCACGCCCGAGGCGTTGCAGGATGCATATCGCCGGATGGTGGTGACGCCGCGCATTCTGTCTCGGATCGGTCCGGCAGTCAGCTCGGGAAATTCATTCCTGATCTATGGGCAGCCCGGAAATGGCAAAACCTTCCTGGCCGAAGCGCTAATGAATGTGGACGATTCGTGCGTGTATGTTCCCCACGCGTTGGATTGCCAGGGGACCGTCGTTCAGGTGTTCGATCCGCTCTATCATCAGCCAGTCGAGGACTCCGAGGAGCAGTCTGTGTTTTCAACCGGACCGCAGTATGACCGCCGGTGGATCAAGTGCCGGCGTCCGTTCATCGTGACGGGCGGCGAACTGACGCTCGATATGCTGGATCTCAACTACAATGCTACGTCGAAGATTTACGATGCGCCCTATCAGCTGAAGGCGAACAACGGGATTTACCTGATCGACGATTTCGGCCGTCAGCAGTGTACTCCGGCGGAGGTGCTGAACCGCTGGATCGTGCCCATGGAACGGCGCGTGGACTATTTGAAGTTCCACAGCGGCGGCAAGATCACGGTGCCGTTCGAGGCGTTCTTGATTTTTTCGACCAACCTGAATCCGGAACAATTGGGAGATGAAGCGTTTTTGCGGCGCATTCAATACAAGATGCTGATGCGCAGCCCGGACGAGCACGAGTTCGCGACGATCTTCCGGCGGTTCTGCGAATCGCGAAACCTGGCGCACTACGACGGGCTGATCGCGCGTTTTATCGACAAACACTATCGGAAGGCGCGGCGGCCATTCCGGCGCTGCCATCCGCGCGACATCCTCTCGCATGCCATCGACCTGATCCATTTCGAGAGGCTGCCGTTTGAGTTGACGGACGATCTGGTGGACCGGGCGTTTGAGAGTTGTTTCCTGGAAGAGTCGGGAGACTGAAAACCGCTTGCTCACGCGCGCGGCTCAGAGATCGACGTTTCCGCCCGATAAGATCACGCCGACTTTCCGAAACCCGTGCGGAAGTTTTCCCTGCATCACCGCAGCGGCAGAAGCGGCGCCGCTGGGTTCAACCAAGATTTTCATGCGCGTAAGCAGAAAGGTCATGGCATCGCGAATTTCAGAATCGCTTACCAGCAGAACATCCTCGACACGCTTCTGAACGATAGGAAACGTAAGTGCGCCCGGCTTAGCTGAGCGCAGCCCATCGGCGATGGTTTCAGGCAAGGGAATCCCGACGCGCTGCCCGGCGCGTAGCGAGAGCAAGGTGTCATTGCCCTGCTCCGGCTCAACCCCGAAGATGCGAATCCCTGGGCGAATCGTCTGGGCAGCGATGGAGCACCCCGAGATGAGCCCTCCACCGCCGATCGGGATTACGAGGGCGTCGAGATCCGCGATTTCACTCAGGAATTCCAGAGCAATGGTGCCTTGGCCGGCTATCGTCAAGGGATGATCGTAGGGGGGAACAACGGTCGCGCCGGTCTCGCTAACGATCCGTTGCGCGATGGCTTCGCGATCCTCTTTGGCGCGGTCGTAGATGACGATTCGAGCGCCGTGGGCACGGGTAGCCGCAAGCTTCAAGGCGGGCGCGTCAGCGGGCATCACGATAGTCGCCGCAATTCCCAGCGCCTTGGCCGCCATCGCGACCGCTTGTCCATGGTTGCCGGACGAATACGTCACCACGCCGCGGGGTAAATCCTCTTTGGGAATCGACCGGATGAAGTTGGTTGCCCCTCGGATCTTGAACGCGCCGCCTCGCTGGAAGTTTTCGCACTTGAAGAAGACGCTGGCGCCGGCCAAAGCGTCGAAGGTGCGCGAAGTGAAGACCGGAGTGCGATGGACCATGCCGCGCGTGCGTTCGGCGGCGGCTTCAATGTCGGCCAGGTGGATTTCAGAATGCCGGATTTCGGACATGCGTCTAGTAGCCCGCCTGTTTGTCCACGATGAATTCGAGCGGCTGCCCGCCGAGGAAACGCTCGAAGTTTTCGATGAACTGTTTCACGGCCAGCTCCATCCAGCCCGTGGTGTGATCGGCGCAGTGGGGCGAGAGCAGCACGTTCTCCATGCGATAAAAGGGATGGTCGGAGGGAAGCGGCTCCGTCTCAAAGACGTCCAGCGCCGCGCCGCGGATGCCGGATTGGTTGAGGGCTGAGATCAAGGCAGACTCGACCACCACAGCGCCACGGCCCACGTTGATGAATACCGCTGTATTCTTCATGAAGTGGAACTCGCCAGGACCCAGCATGCCTTGTGTTTCGGGCGTCAGCGGCGTGGCGGCCAGCACGTAGTCGGAAAGGCTCAGCATTTCGTTCAATTGCTCGCGCGTGAAGGAACGTTCCAGGATCGGGTCGGTGTCTGACGAGGGGGCGCGGCGGCGTAGAGCCAGCACTTTCATGCCGAGCGCGTGAGCCAGGCGTGCCACCTCCCGCCCAATGCCACCGTAGCCAATCACGCCCAGCGTCTGATCGCGAAGGAACGCGACGTCGAACTGCTCCCAGCGCGCGGCTGCCTGCTGGCGAATGAGCCGGCGCAGATCTTTCGCGAAGAAGAGCATCGCGGCGATGGAGAATTCGGCGAGCGCGGGGCCGAAAACGCCTCGGCCGTTGGTGAGCGGGACGGGGCTTTCCACCAGTTCCGGCGACAGAACTTTCTCGACTCCGGCCGATAACGCGTGGATCCACTTTACGCGTGTGGCGAGCGGCAGGATTGCGCGCAACGCCGAGCCATCGTGGAAACCGTTGAGGATTACGTCAGCTTCGGGAGCGTGCTGTTTCAGGAATTCGGGATCGTTTCCGGTGAGCACGGTTACGGGCTGCGGAAGACGGTCCAAGAAGCGGAGGAATGGATAGTGGGGACTCGAAATGACGAGAAGCGTGATGGGGTCCATGAAACCTGGAAGATAACACGAAGCTGTTAAGATCGTGGGCGTGGCGGCCCAAGAACAACCGAGTGAAGCCCGGCTGCACGACGCCAAACTGCGCGAACTGCCGGCAGTGGACCAGGTGCTGGCCGCATTGGGCCACTTGGAAGGACGATTTCCTCGGCGGCTGATGGTGGAAGAAGTGCGCCGGGTGCTCGAAAAGACGCGCGAGGAGATACGAGCGGGGAGAATTTCGAATTCGGTTCCGATTTCTGAGCGGGTGGAGCGCAATCTGGCGAGGCTGGAGGAGCCTTCGCTGCGGCGCGTGATCAACGCGACGGGTGTGGTTCTGCACACCAATTTAGGCCGCGCGCCCCTGGCTGCTTTCGAGCCACTCTTCGGTTACTCGAACCTGGAATACGATCTTGCGTCCGGCCGGCGGGGCAAGCGGGACGTACACGCGTCCGAATTGATCGAGCGGCTCACGGGTGCGTCGGGAATTGCGGTGAACAATAATGCGGCCGCGATTTACCTGGCGTTGAACGAGCTGGCGGCCGGCTTTGAAGTCGTGGTGTCTCGCGGCGAGTTGATCGAGATCGGCGATGGGTTCCGGATTCCTGAGATCATGCAGCGCTCGGGCGCCGTGCTACGCGAAGTGGGGACGACGAACCGAACCCACATCGATGATTATCGCGAGGCGATCAATGAACGAACGCGGCTGCTGTTGCGCGTCCATCCGAGCAACTTTCGCATTGAGGGGTTTACGGCGCGGCCCGAGTTGGGCGAACTGGCTGCGCTGGCCAAGGAACGCGGTGTTCCGTTGTACGAGGACTTGGGTAGCGGTTGCGTAACGGATTTGCGCGCCTTTGGGGTGGATGAGCCACTGGTTGTGGACAGCATCCGCGCGGGAGCGAACCTGGTGTCATTTAGCGGCGATAAGCTGCTGGGAGGCCCCCAGGCGGGAATTCTTGCCGGGGACGCGGGGTTAATCGCGCGGTTGCGGCGCAATCCGATGTTTCGCGCGCTGCGCCTCGACAAATTGATTTATCAGGCGCTCGAAACCACGCTGCGCAATCTGGTTTTGGAACGCTGGGATCGAATTCCGGCGCTCGGAATGATCTCGCAATCGCGCGAGGAGTTGCGCGCGAGGTCGGAGCACTTCTGTGCGCGACTGGATGGGCTGCGGGCGTCGGTGATCGAAGGAAGTTCGGTGATTGGTGGAGGCTCGACGCCGGGGCAACCGCTGCGGGGCAGTCTGATCGCCATTGAATGCGCGAACGTGGTGGAAGCGGAGAGGCGATGCCGTTCTTACGACCCGCCGGTCGTTGCACGAATCGAAGATGGCCGCCTGGTGCTCGATTTGCGGACGGTGTTCGCGAAAGACGAAGACGATCTGGTGGACGCGATCGGCGCGGCCTGCGCCTGAGCGCTACAACTGCGATAGCAACATCGCGAGCAGCGCCGTGCGATCCGCGATGCGATCGAGCAGAATGCTTTCATTCGCCGCATGGGCGCCTTCGCCCACGCCGCCGAGTCCGTCGAGCGTGGGGACGCCGAGCGCCGCGGTAAAATTGCCGTCCGAGCCGCCGCCCGTGGCTGATTCCTCCAGCGTGACGCCGAGTTCGGCGGCACAGGCTCGCGCGGTCTGAAACAAATTGCGAATGGCGGGCGATCGCTCCATGGGCGGGCGATTGAGGCCGCCCTCGACGTGAATGGAGCAGCGTTTGTCGACCGGACGCAGCGATCGAAATTTCTTGTCGAGCGCCGCGCCGTCTTTCGCTTTCGCGATGCGGAAGTCCACTTCCACGCGCGCCTCAGCTGCCACGACGTTAGAGCGCGTACCGCCCGCAATCACGCCCGGGTTTACGGTGATGCCGCGTTTCAGATCGGTGAACTCGGCGATTTTCGGGATCTGGCGCGCTAACTCCACCACCGCGCTGGCGCCCGCTTGGAAATCGACGCCGGCGTGCGACGCTTTTCCTTTCACGGTGACGGTGTAGTCGCCGACGCCTTTCCGCGCAGTCTTGAGTTTGCCCTTGAGTCCCGTCCCCGGCTCGACCAAAAGCGCAATCGCGCTCTGCCGCGCGGCTTCTTCGGTGAACGGTCGCGAAGTCTCACTGCCGACTTCTTCGTCCGAATTCACTTGAAACAGAATAGTGCGCCGCACAGGAATTTCGAGCATGCGAAGCGTGTGTATGGCGTAAATAAAGAAGGCGATGCCCGATTTCATGTCCAGTACGCCCGGACCCCACAAGCGGCCCTGCTCTTCGCGCAGCGGCATTTGCGCTAGGGTGCCAAGGGGCCAAACGGTATCGGAATGTGCCAGGACGAGGATTTTGCCGTCATCGAACTTGGCAGCGGATTTCGGGCCGGGCAGCTTGAACTCGCAGCGCAGGTGATTCCCGAAACGGCCTCCCGGCAAGGTCTTCACATTGGTGGCTCCATCCAGCCGATCGGCTAGCAGGTTCACGAAGCGGTTGACGGCCTGTGGCTGATCGCTCGGCGACTCGCATCTTGCCAACTCGCGGATGCACGCGACGATGGCGGGCTGCTTCGCCTCCGCAAAAGCAAGGAACGGATGCACTGCCTGTTATAATAACCAGTTCGCATGCCCCTTCTCGACATCCAGGAGATTCGCGAGATTTTGCCGCATCGCTACCCGATGCTTCTAGTGGATTCCATCCTGGAATTGGAAGCGGAGCGTATCGTGGGGATTAAGAACGTCACGGTGAATGAACCCTTCTTTGCCGGCCATTTCCCCGAGTTTCCGGTGATGCCGGGAGTGCTGGTGGTGGAAGCCATGGCGCAGGTGGCGGGCGTGCTGGTGCTGAAGCAGCTACCGGATCGCAAGAACAAGCTGGTCTTGCTGGCATCGATCGAGCAGGCGAAGTTCCGGGGTAAAGTGCGGCCGGGCGATCAGCTTCGTATCGAGATGAAGGTCATCAAGCGCAAGGCCAGCATCGCGAAGATGCAGGGGAAAGCCACTGTGGACGGAGTGGTCGTCGCCGAAGCCGAGCTGATGTGCGTGCTGCAGCCACGTGTGGGAACTCGGGTGGTCGAAGAGCCGGTGCCGGTCACCTAAGCCGCGCATGGCCATCCATCCGGCGGCAATCGTCGATGCACGAGCACGGATCTCCGCAAGCGCTGAAATCGGGCCGTCTTGCATTATCGGGGCCGATGTCGAAATCGGAGCACGCACGCGTCTGATGGCGCACGTGTACCTGGAAGGCGTCACACATATCGGTGAAGACAACATTTTCTTCCCGTATTCAACAGTCGGAGTGGCGTCGCAGGATTTGAAATACAAAGGCGAACGTGCGGAGACGCGCATCGGGAGCCGGAACAAAATCCGCGAATTCGTTAGCATCCACCGCGGCACCGCAGGCGGCGGGCTGGTGACGGAAATCGGCGACGACAATCTGGTGATGGCTTACGCGCACGTAGCGCACGATGTTCGGATCGGCAATCACACGCAGCTTGGAAACGCGGTCACCTTCGCCGGGCACGTCATCGTGGAAGACTGGGCGGTGATCGAGGCCTTTAGCGGTGTGCACCAGTTTTGCCGGATCGGAAAGCACGCTTTTGTCGGCGGCTACAGTGTGGTGACGAAAGACGTGCTGCCATACTCGATGACCGTGAGTCCGCGAGAATCGAAGGTTTTCGGCGAAAACAAAGTGGGATTAGAGCGGCGGGGATTCGCCCGGGAGTCCATCGAAAGTCTGCACAAAGCATTCCGGCTTTTGACCAAGTCAGGGCTGAACACGACGCAGGCCGTGGAGCGGATTCGCACCGAAATTACGGACTGCCCGGAGGTGTGCGATCTGCTCGCGTTCATCGAACGGTCCGAGCGCGGGTTCGTGAAGTGAGCCGATACGGCATGATCGCGGGCAATGGCCGCTTTCCGCTATTGGCGCTGGAAACGGCGCGCGCGGCTGGCGATCAGGTGGTCGTGTTGGCGATCAAGGAAGAGGCGTCGGCTGAGGTGGAGCAACTCGCCGAGCGCTGCTATTGGATCTCGCTCGGCCAGCTTTCCCGCTTGGTAGAAATTCTCAAGGAAGAGGGCGTCACTGAAGTAATGATGGCCGGACAGGTAAAGCATGCCAAGATTTTTTCGTCCATCCGGCCCGACTGGAAACTAGTGAAGCTGCTCGCCGGCCTGAAGCAGAAGAACACCGACGCTTTGATCGGCGGGGTGGCGCGGATTCTATCGGAGGAAGGCATTCGTCTGGTCGATTCCACGCTGCTGTTGAAGCCCCTGCTGGCGGGTGTGGGTGTGCTGAGCAAGCGAAAACCATCGCAGGAGGAAGAGCGGGATATCGCCTATGGCCGGAGAATCGCGAATACGCTGGCGGGTATGGACGTCGGCCAGAGCGTCGCAATTTGCGATGGCGCCTGCGTGGCGGTAGAGGCGATGGAAGGCACCGATGCCATGCTGGAGCGTGCAGCCTCGCTGGTGAACGGCAAGCCGCTTTGTCTGGTGAAGGTCTCGCGGCGGCGTGGACATTTGCTGTTCGACGTTCCCGTGGCCGGGCCAGGGACCATCGATGCGATGCACAGAGCGGGTGCGACCGCGCTGGCCGTGGACGCCGGCCGGACGCTGTTGCTGGATCGCGAGGCCATGCTGGCAAGGGCTGACGAACTCGGTATGGCCGTTGTGGGTTGCGAGCCGGAGCGGTAGGGCGGCTTAGTCGCGTTTGCTGCCGATGAGGAGCGAGAGCAGGTATTCGTTGGCGGCTGCGTGCGTTCGAATCTTGGCCCAGTTGTCGAATGCATCGTGCGTATCGACGACTACCGCTTGCACGTCGCTATAACCCCAGAGCTCGGCATTGTCATAATCCGCTTGGTGGCGGGCGCGCTGTAAATTCACCAAGGCCCAGGCTACGGATCGAAGCTCGGCGGGTATAGGAATGGTCGGTGTGGTCCAGCCTTTCCAGGAACCCTGGGCAACCGCTAGGGATACATCCTTCATAACCCGGTGCTCAAATCTTCTTTCGAGGGCCAATTGGGCCGAGGTGGAACTGGACCAGATCTGCACGGCGTCCTGCACTAGAAGATGAAAAAGCGCATAGTAGGCCGTTGATATCGAACGCCGAAAGGAAGCCTGCTCAGGCTCGCCTGTCACCGGCTTGGCCAAACGACCAGCCAGCGCTAGTAGATCCTCGGCTATTGCCATTGTGGATCTTTTAGCTGCTCCTGTTCGCTCACAGTCCTGAAGTTGAAGTAGGGGATGTAGAGCGAATACTCCGAATCGTAGAGTGCCAGATCTTTGATCAGCGCGTTCCTAACCCCGTTCGTCAGCTCGGTTAGCGGACGGCGGCGAAGCGCCTCGTCCGTGAATAAGATCTTAAAGTAAATCGCGGGATCGCCATCCCAGTCGCGGCTAAACGAGTGAAGGATGCGCACGACTTCGTCAGGGAATTTCTTGGCGACTCCCTCAACCTTTTGCGCGAAATTCTTCAATTGTTGCGGGCTGAGATACGTGGTTGCCATGAGCGCGCCTGTACTTCAGGATACCGCGCAGTGTAGTTCTCCTTCCGCGCCGCCGTGATAAGTTAGGCTTTGGACAAGATTCGAGTCGCTGTCATCGGCGCGGGTGTGTTCGGCCGGCACCACCTGCGCGTGTTGAGCCAATCCCTGAATGCCACGCTGGTGGGTGTCGTGGACGCCGATCCGGAGCGCGCCGCCCAAGCCGCCGCAGAGCACAATTGCCTGACGTTCGCGACGCTCGGCGAACTCAAGGGCAACGTGGATGCGGCGGTAGTTGCGGTGCCCACTTCGCTCCACGCCGAAGTCGGGTGCGAGTTGCTCGAATCCGGTATCGACGTGCTGGTGGAAAAGCCCATCGCGAGCGATCTCGCGTCCGCGCGGCGGTTGGTGGCCACGGCAGCCGAGTATGAACGTATCCTGCAGGTTGGCCACCTGGAACGCTTCAACCCCGCCGTGGCGGCCCTCAAGAAGGTTGCAAGCATCCCGCTCTTTTTCGAAATTCACCGGCTCAGCTTGTTCAGCCCGCGCAGCCTGGATGTTGACGTGGTCTTGGATCTAATGATTCACGACATCGACATCGTGCTGGACCTGGCGGGTGCTAGCCCCGACGAGATTCGCGCGGCGGGAATTTCCATTTTGTCCAATAAAGTGGATATTGCGAACGTGCGCCTGGCATTTCCGGGTGGATGCATCGCCAATTTGACTGCCAGCCGCGTTTCCACCGAGCGCGTGCGTAAGCTGCGCCTCTTCCAGCCGCATCAGTATATTTCGCTCGATTACCAGAAGCAGGAGGCGGTGGCGTTCACGGTTAGCGGAAATCAGCAGATCGGATTCCGGCCGCTGCCGGTGGTTAAAGAAGAGCCGCTGCGGCTGGAGGTGGAGGCTTTTCTGGCTTCTGTGGCCCATCGGACGCAGCCGCCCGGGTCAGGAAAAGAGGCACTTCGGGCGCTCGAAGTGGCGCTGGCGATTCTTGATAAAATCGAGGAGCACGCGAAGTTAGTCGCGCAACGGCTCCAATCGGTTACATAGCTTGGCAGCCGCGGGCGCTTTTGCAACGGCGGGCGCCCGATCAACGTCTTTTATTCGGCCATCATGACCCCAAGCGCGGATTCCGGTCCTAATTTGCTGCTGGACTGGCACGAGTCAGCGGACTCGCGAAGGTACTGGCAGGCCAGCGCCGGCTCGCTGATCGTGCATGCCGGGATTATCGCGCTGGTGTTCCTGCTAGGGAGTTTGAGCGTTCCGGCACCCAGGGAGGCCACCGAGATTATCCCCGATTTTAAGCAGGCCGTCCACCTTGTGCTCCCTCAGGACGTAACGCAGAAGGCGCCGAACAAGAGCAAAGTGGCGAAGGAAGTGAATGTAGAGGATCTGAAGCCGCGGCCGCCCACTGAACAGCGGCTGCTTCCCGCCCCTGCCCTACGGTCCTTCAAACCGCCGAATCCAGAGCCTCCTGGTCCGGCGCAGCAGACGGCGCCGCGCATTGCCGAACCTCCGAAGATCGAGACGCCAATCACGGCCCAGAACGCTCCGCCGCTGCTGCCTGCCTTGTCCGGCACGCCGAAAGCTCCGCCGACGCAGATTCAACCGGTGGAGCAACCCAAGCTGGCGTTCGAAACACCGGGCCAGAGCGGGCCCAGCGATACCAAGGGCCAAGCCAAGCTGAACCCGCCGAAGGCAGACGTCCAGGAAGCGATTCGTGAAGTCGCTCGTGGCGGCGGGCGAAACCACACTGTGGTAGGTGACATGGATCAACCGCCAGACCTGCCCGAAAGCATTCATCTTCCGCCCTCGGCCGGCCGGCTTGGCAGCAGCCTGGAATTGATGAGCGATCCAATGGGCGCGGATTTCGGACCCTATTTAACTCAAATCCTCGCGATGGTTCGGAGGAATTGGTTCGCTGTCTGGCCGGAGAGCGCGCGGATGGGCAATCGCGGGCTGGTGCAGCTGATGTTCATCATCGATCGGAGCGGCCAAGTGCCGAAATTGGTCATCGCGACACCGTCGGGGTCGCAGTCGCTGGACAAGGCGGCGGTGGCGGGCGTCAGCGCGTCCGTACCCTTTCCGCCGCTGCCAAAAGATTTTAAAGGCGAGCAGATAAGACTGCAATTTTCCTTTAAATATAACGTGAATTAACGAACCCCTACTGCAACACCACCAAAGGCGCGCGGGCGAAGCCGAACTTTCGTGCTTGTTCATCGATCACGTTCACTTGGCAGGTGTAGCGGCCTGGCGGAATGTTTGCGAGCGGCATCTGGAACTCGAACGCCAGCGTGTTGGGGTGTCCTGATTTCGATTTGGTGACGCGCACCGGCTCGGATTCGAAGACCTTGGATTTGCCCCGGAACATCATCAGTTCGGCAGAAACGCTGGGCGTCGCAAGGGTCCCGGGATCGTAGACTTCGAAATAGACGTAGAGCTTCTGATTCTTGCGAAAGACGCGCGTAATATCAGGTATCAGTTTTTGGCCGTTATCGACTAAAGGATGCTCATTGAGTAGCTTTTTGTTGCCGCCGGCGCTACCGATACTGGCCGAAAGTGGCTCGCGCTGATTGCTCCACACCACGGAACTCATGCGCACCGACGACTGTTTGCTCAAATCCGGCACGGTGAACTTCATTTCGAAAGTCCCCATCTTGCCGTTCTGATTTTCGCGCGCCAGGAAGCGCAGATTGTAGTCGCCCGGCGGCAGCGTAACGCCGGTGTCATATTCGACATGCCGCTGCGCGAGTTGCGCGGCATTTTCTTCCGTCAGCTTCAGCTTGATTTCGTCGCGAACGCCGCCTAGCAGCTTTCCGCGCACGTCGCGGATTTGGCCGATAAAATCGAGATCGGTGGTCGACTTCGGCGAAAGATCGAGCGCCGAACCGGCGAGGCGGACTGTGATTGGGACGAAATATTTGTCACGCGCGGTCTGAAAGTAGTCCACCTCCATGGCCAGCGGAAGGTCGGTGAATGGATCGTCGAGCGTGAGCGCGTCTTCGAGTTGCCGCTCTTTGTCGCTTGAATTCATCTTGCCCCAGACCTTGGCGGCGTAATAACCTTTGCGATAGTCGATCTTCGCCGATTCCGGAAGCGAGGCGATCTTCACCGTCACGTGGCGATACTTACCGTCTTGCGCGGGGTTCGCGCTGTAGTATCCGAGAACGTAGTAACTGTTGATGTCGGTTTGTACCGCCTTGATACCGAGCGACAGGTCATTACTGTCGAGAAGAGCTTTGCCGCCGGTGTCGGCCGCCAATGTGAAGATGGTGTCCTGGGTATCGTGAAACGACGAGCGGGCGCTGGTTTGCGCGCTGCCCGTAAACACCCCGGTGCCTTTGGGCGAGGCCTGCGTGGCGTCCCCAGCAGGCGCCATGGCCACCAGTCCGCGAGCGTCGATGGGATAAAATGCCACATTCGCCCGTACGGCGGCGTTCACAGTGGCGCGAATTTGCGATTGGTTATCGACGCCCGTCTTACCGATGCCGCTCGAAAAGTAAACCAGCGCTTTCTTTTCCGGGAATGGTGCCAGCTTGCGCGTCGCATCTTCAAGTGCGCTCAGCTTGCGATCGGTATTGAAAATGTTGAACTCAGTGTCGTCAGCGGTGAACTCACCGCTATCGTCGGTGGAGTCGGCGCCGGTTGCGGCCATGGCCGCCAGTTCGCTTGAATCCCCCACGCGCAACGATTGAATCACCGTTAGCAGCGTTTCGCGATCGTTGGTGAAATCCTGCACCACGCGCAGCTCGTTGGTGAGCGTCATGATGGACACCATGTCGGAAGCGGTCATCTGCGTGTCGATGAATTTCACGGCTGCGTCACGGGCGCGAATCTGCTCGGCGGGCTGCATGGATGACAGATCGAAAAACATTGCGATCAGCCGGCGGTCTTTCAACTGGTCCGGCGTTACAGGCGCCGCCGGTGCAGTGGCAGGCTTGGTCTCCTCCGCCGCTCCGCGCGTCTTAAGTGCCGGCGCCGGCGCTTCGAGCGCGGGCAAAGTCTCGCCATTCAACCGTTGCACATCAAACACCGCGATCGTTTGCGGTTTGCCGTCTTCGAGCAGTGTGAACTGCTCCTTCTTTAAGTCCTCGATCGCTTTGCCGCTCTTATCCTTGACAGCGACGTTGACGATGACGAGATTCGTGTTGGCGCGAAAGGTCGGTGTCGGCTGGTCTTGCGCGACTAATCCGCCGCAAACCAGAGCCGCCGAAAGGATCCGAAGTGCGCAATTGGACATGGTGGTCATCTCGCTAAAAACGGAACCGGATGTTGATGTCGGCGGTTCGCATGGCCCCTGCTGTGGTCGGCAAGCCATACAACGCAGAGCCAAACACCGTGTTGATGTTGGTGATGTTCACGTGATTCAAGGTATTGGTTGTCTCAAAGCGCAATTCGATGCGCTTGCGGCTGCCCTCGCCGCCGAGCGTGAAGTATCGGCCAAACGCCGTGTTGAGCGACCAGGACCACGGCCCTGGAATGGTGTTGCGTCCGGCGTCGCCAAGCTCGCCGGCTGGTGGGTACGTAAACGCGTCCGGATTGAAATATCCACTCCCGTCGGTCACGGGCAAGCCGGTGGCTTCGGCGCGAGTGCCACCAAAAATTCCGGTGCCTGCAATGTTAGATTGATTTCCCTGAATCCGCGCCGTCAGGGGCGTACCGCTTTCCAGTAACGCCGATCCGCTCAGCGTCCAGTTGCGCTTCCACCAGCTCGCCTGTGTCGGCGTGCTCAAGACATAGTTCAGATTCAGCACATGTCTGCGGTCAAAGCTAGAAAGTCCCCGCTCGGCGCTTAGATCGAACGCGTTCTGCGCGACCGTGTTGCCGACGCCGCCGAAGGTGGAGCTATCGTCGATGGATTTCGAATAAGTGTAGAGAATATTGAACGACATGTTGCGAGCGAAGAGCCGCATTAGCCGCACTTGCCCAGCGTGATAAATCGAATTGCCCCAGGAGCTGTCGTAGGTGAATTGCTGCGCATCGGCGATCTGCAGGTTCTGCGGCGACGTCAGCGATGAGCCGGGCAGCGCGCGATTCGGAACAGTTTCGGTATCGAGGTCGGTGCCCTTAGTTCCCAAGTAACTGATCTCGAAAAATAGCGACCGGCTCAAGTTTTGTTGCACACTTACGTTCCAACTCTGCGCGTAACCAACTTTGTAATTCTTTTGCACCGCGTAGGTGTCGCGGACCTTTTGATTGGTCAACGCGGGGGCCGTAAGGATGTCAGCGATCGAGTACGCGCCGTTGGTGTTCGTCAGGGTCTCGACTGTAGCGGCAGGCACCGGCGGCTGATCGGCCAGTTCCGTGGCCAGGCGATTCAACGCCGTGGGATTATAGTAAATGCCGTAGCCCAACCGGACCACTGTCGAGTGCTTCGCGCTCGGTTTCCATGCCAGCCCGCCGCGCGGCGCCCAGTTGTTGCGATCCGGCTCAATCAGGCCACTTGGAAATGCGCCAGAATAAGGCCCGGCCTGTCCCGGCAACACGGGCTGCGCCCCCGTGAATCCCGGCGCGATGTCCAGGTTTGCAATGTTCCCGTACTTTTCCGACAGCGGCGAATAGTATTCGTAGCGCAGGCCAAACATCAGCGTGAGATTGGGATTTACGCGCCAGTCGTCGTTGGCATAAACGTCCCAGGCATTTTGGCGAAAATAAGTGCTGTTGGCGCCGTATTGAACCGACGCAAATTCCGGAACTCCTAGCAGGAAGTCCGCGATATCCAGGCCGGTGTTGGGCAGTGGTTGCCCCTTCGAGTTAAACGCGCTGGTAGCAATTCCGCTGAACTGGAAAGTGCCTCGCGCGTTTGGATCGGTGATCGTGTTACGATCCTGGCGCTTGAAATCGCCTCCGAAAGTCAATGTGTGATTGCTCTTTACCCAGCTATAGGAATCGCCTTCCGCCAAGCTTTGTACCACTGAATTCGACGGCAGCGCATCGGTGAGGCTGGAGAAGTTGGTGAACGAGAGCGTCGGAGGGCCGTAGTTAATCGGTGACGTGGATATGCCCGCGATGTCCGAGTTAAACGCGTTGTGTTGACCATACGAGAAATACGAATCCTGCGTGGTGCGATTGCGGTTGAATGTCAATTGCGCTGTGTTGATTCCGTTCGAGCCGAGGTTGTGCGTCCAACTCAGAACCGTGTTGTCACCGAGCCCGTTCCCCGGATCCAGGAATCCGAATAGCTGCGCCGTTTCACTTTTGCGGCGCTGGAAGCTCTCGGTCAACGCCAACCGGTCGTTTTTACCGAGGTTCTGGTTCAAACGCAAACTGACGTTATCGGTGTCGGCGGGCACAGCGGTAACGAATTGGTAGTTTTGCGTGTCCCCCGGCAGGTTTGGCTTGGGAACTAGATTTAGCAAGTTCAGTGCGGCCGGATTCAACATGTTGACTGGAATCGTATTGCTTTGAAACTGCTGGCTGGTCCCCGGAATGTAGACGTTCTGAAGCACCCCGTTGACGAAGGCCTGCGAAAAATCGCCGTTGCGTTCCGCAAGGGTTGGCACGGTGCCCACATTGTATGAGGCGCTCTGGCCGCGCGTACCGAAATAGCTCAACATGAAGAATGTGGAGTCGCCTTTCAACAGGTGCGGAATGCGCAGCGGACCGCCGAGTACCGCGCTCCAGCGGTAATTGTTGAAGTCCGGTTGCGACACCGGCTGGCCGCTCAAGGAGAATGGTTTGGCATCGGTGGCAGCGCCTTGCCACTGGAACGACACATTGCCGTGGATACCTTGGCGGCCGCGATTGGCACGATTGCCAATGAATCCGCCATTACCGCCGGGCCGGCGACGCTGACCTCCCGGCCCACCGAACCCTCCGCCACGTCCGCTGCCAAATCCACCCCCGAATCCGCCACCGGGTCCTCCAAATCCGCCGCCTGGACCTCCGGTAACCCCGCCGCCGGGACCTCCGGGTGTCCCGGGAATAGCGCCCGGTTGGCCTTCGACGCCCGCTCCAGGCAGACCACCGGGGGCTTGCATGCCCAGCACCGGCCCACGCAGCCCGAAATCGTCCTGACCGGTTTGCAACCCGTTGCTCAAAGATCCGTTCACCAGGAACGCTTCGTTGGCATTTGCCGGCGACGCAGGAGTATTGTCGGAGGGAGCCGACGCAGCGATTTGGTCCAATTCGTTTTCCGTCGCACTCGTCGTCGTGCGAAAGCCGCCTTGCTGCAGGGGACGCTGCGCGAATTCTCTCGGCTCTCTCTGCCGCAGGGGCTGCAACTCGAGCGACCACTCGGTCTGCTGCGATCCTGCGCCGATTTGGATTTGCTTGCGAGCAGTCTGGAACCCGAACATCTGGACTTCGACCGAATAGGTTCCCGGCGCCAGATTGGGGAGTTCGTAAGCGCCAGACTCATCGGTGGTGGTCACCGCCCGGCGATCACCCTGAGTCGCGATGATAGTGGCTCCCGGCAGTGGCTGCCCGCCGAACTTCACGACTCCAGTAGAGGCGACGCTGGTCTGCGCGTTGATCTGCGCGCCAGTCTGCGCGTACGACGACGCACCCAGCGCGACAAGCAAACAAAATCGGACCACTAATTAAGGATCGCACTTCGCCGCACCATCGTTACCGAAATCGGTGTAAAAGAGGGTAAACCCGCTGATTTACTGGGCTCTCAAAAGCACTACAGTGATGTTGTCCGGGCCGCCCGCCTGCTTGGCAGCGTCGATGAGGCGCTCACATTTCGCTTGGAGGGAACCATTTCCCGACAACGTGTCCGCAATGACACCTGCATCAATCACTCCGTGCAGACCGTCGCTGGAAAGCAGGAACAACTCGCCGGGATGTGGGTGGAGGGTGTAGGAATGCACGCGCAACTCCGGGCTCACGCCGATCGCCATGGTTAGGACGTGCCGCATCGGGTGAGTCTTCAGAGAAGCTTCGTCGATCCCCAGACGCCGGCCAACTTCGTTCACCCAGGTCTGATCTTCAGTCACGCTGGTGAGCTCACCGCCATCGTAAACGTATACCCGGCTGTCGCCGACGCTGGCGATCAGTAGTTCCGGCCCGCACTCGAGCGCTGCCACCAGGGTCGTTCCCATGCCCTCCAGCTCCGGATTGCTCGCCGCCTCTTTCATCACTTGCAGATTGGCCTGGCGAAACGCCTGGAAGAGAGTCTCAGCGTCGGGCGACGGCGCGTTTTCAAGAAACGAAGCCACGGTCTCCACGGCCAGCTTGGAAGCGTGCTCGCCTGCCTGCGCGCCTCCCATGCCGTCCGCCACGATGTAGGCGCCATTGGGAGAGATCAGATAGAAGTCTTCGTTATTTTGACGGACGCAGCCAGGATCGGATAGGCCGAACGCTTCCAGCATGAGCTTTTTGGATTATACCCGTTTCCGAAAATTGGCAGCCTTCGATTTCGTCTTCAAGGTTTGTCTGGCTGTAACACAGCCTTCAACTGCCAGTAGGCGCTCTCTTCATAGTTCGTCTTGAGGCGCTCCAGTCCTTCGGTTTGCGAGTCGCCGGGGCGAGGTCCGCTTCGCTTTTCACAGCGCTCGAGTAAGAGCGCGGCTACTGCGTCGTCTGGATCGCGATCCAGCACGGTGTGGAATCGGTCGGCGGCGGCGGTAAAACTTCCCGCCCGCCAAAGCGCGTAACCCAGGTTGAATTGGTACAACGGATCGCTGCTGTCGCCTTCCAGGGCTTTGCGGAAATTATCCACGGCGGCCGAGATAATATTGGCGCGAGACTCCGCCGCCGCCATGTCGTTGTAGACCTCGCTCAAGGGAACTACGTGGACTACTGTCTGGAACGCCGCTTTGGCACCCGCAAAGTCACCGGTGTGGTAGCGGCAAAGGCCGAGGAAGAAATTGGCCTCATGATAATGGACGTCGCCAGGCGGCACCTTGTTGAACCAGTCGGCTGCCGAGGCGTATTCCTTCTTGCTCCATAGCAAGCGGCCGAGTTGAAAGTCGGGCAGAGAATAGTGAGCATCCAAATGGGCAGCTTGCGTGAAGAAGCGATGCTTGTCGTCGGCGTTGGGGGCCAGCAATCCGCGGGTATAGTTCTCCACGGCATCCACGCGCACGGCCGGGTGGCGTCGCTGGAATTCGGCTTCCGACGGTGCGCTGGCGGGCTTGAGATAACGCAAGGCTTGCCATGCCAGATGGGCCTGCAGACCGGCAAGATCTTCGAGCGCGCCCACTTCGCTAAACTCGGGGCCTTGCTTGACGTGTTTCAGGTCCAGCACGTGGGCGGCGATCTGGAGTGAACCGCGACTCTTGGCCGGCGAGTCAGGGACTGGCTTTACGTCGTATTGGCCGAAGATCACGAGTTCAGCGTCCAGCTCTTCGCCAATCTTGACCACGGACGCTTTGGTGAGCAGGGAATAGGGCCGGAGCGAAAGGCGGCTATAAGCCTCGATGCGGTCGTCGCGGTCGAGCGCCATCAGTCCCTCGGAGGAAAGCGCTTCACGGATCGATTCGGCGAGGCTCTCGCCCATCCAATCCAGATTGGAGTTTTTCGAAACGTTGAAAAAGGGCAATACCAGATAGGTAGCGGCCCGTGCGGGTGGGAGGAAAAAGCACACGCTCAAGACAGCGCAGAAAATGCGGAGCACGATTCCATTTTACCGTGCAAGGCGTGCGCGTTTCACCGCGCCAGGAAACGTGCGCCAGGGCATGTGCGAATGAATGGCGGCAGCCGGACGACCGCCGCCCTGAAGAGGCCCGGGGAGAAAGCCTCGAAATACGAATGAAATCTCAGTTGGTGGCGTTGGATGTTTTGTCGAATACTACGCGCGTGCTGGTACCGCCAATACGGATCTCTTCCACTTGACTGCCGTTCAAGCGAACGGCTGTTCGCTGATATTTCTGGCTGTCATTCTGAATCGTAACCGGCGCTTCGGTCACTGCCTTGCCCTGCTTGATAACGGCGGTTTTGTCTCTGAGTTCCAGCTTGTAGTCACCGGCCTTCAGTTCCGACCCATTAATCATGACGGGCTGGTAGAAGGTAACGTTGTAGCTCGACGCAGCACTTGCTACTGCTAACGCGATGGACGCGAATCCTAGTAGGAAATTCTTAACCATTGTTGTAACTCCTCAACCCAGACTTACTAACTTCATGTCTCTATACGCTGAGGAATCTTTTGTGTTCCGAAAAAAATCAGAAATATTTTGTCGCTCCGGCGACGCCGGCGCGCCGTAGAATTGCGAGCGCTTCCGTTTGCACTCGCGGTTCGTCGCCGAAGCCCGCGATCCACTCCACATTTTGTTCTCTTCGAAACCAAGTTAGCTGGCGTTTAGCGTAACGGCGAGTTTCCTGTTGGGTTGACTCCAATGCCTGCTGGGCGGTGATGCGTCCTTGCAACATTTGTAACGCCTGTTTATAGCCGAGGGACTCGAAGGGCTTCGCTTCTGGTGGCACGCCCGCGGACAGCAGGCGGCGAACTTCATCGATGAGGCGGCCCGGATCGAACATTTTTCGAGCACGCTCATTCAATCTTGCGTACAAGAGGTCGCGCGGCGGATCCAGTCCGATTTTGACCGGCAGGAAGCCGCCGAGCGGGGCTCGTCCACGTTGGAACATCGCTGAAAGCGGCGCTCCTTCGAGCAGGCGGACTTCTAAAGCGCGCATGGTCTTGTTCTTGTCATTAGGATGAATGCGCGCTGCCGAGGCGGGGTCGAGGCGCGCCAGAATGCGGTGTATGCTCCCAGGATGCTTTCGTTCCCGTTCCAGGAGGCGGCCCCGCAGTGCATCGTCGCGCGTGGGTCCTGGTGACAAGCCCTCCAAAAGTCCTCGCAGGTAAAAGCCCGTGCCACCCACCAAGACCGCTATGCGGCCGCGCGCTGAGATCTCGCGAACCACCGACTCGGCTGCGCGAGCATAATCGCCCGCGGTGAACAAGTCGGTTGGTCCTACGATATCGATCAAGTGATGAGGAACACCCTGCCGCTCAGCAGGCGGGACCTTAGCGGTCCCGATATCAAAGCCGCGGTAAACCTGCACGGAGTCGCAATTGACGATTTCTCCACCGACGGAGTGCGCGATACAAAGGGAGAGATCGCTTTTGCCCGAGCCCGTGGGCCCGAGTACGACGGCGAGTGGAATTAAACGGTTTTCAGACACACTGCCGCCGATAGTAACGCGCAAGCGGCTGCGCTGCGTGGGGGGCTACTCGATGAATCCGCGCCAGATTTTGCCGTGTCCGTCGCGCAGCACAACGCCGAAGCTGTCGGAAACACCGGTAATGGTGCGGCCATTTGCGTCACGAAACGTGTAGCGGACCGATTCCTCGCTCACCTTTTCCGCCGTGCCACGCCAGACGTTGCCGAATTCGTCACGCAAGCGCAGGTGATCGCCATGGCCGAAGCCATAAAGACGCGTGTTGGTAGCCTCTTCCTCGAAATTGAAGAAGCCGCCGGGCATTTTGCTGTGGACTCGACGGCGTTTGAAGATACCACGGTGGATCATTAATTCTATTATCAGGACCTTTGATCCAGTTGCAGATTAGGCAATCGCCTTAGCGCGGCGGATCTGCGTACCTATCTTTTGCCTTGGTATTGTGCCTCTTTGTTGAGGTGTTCTGTGGCGCCGGAGCGTAAGCAGCGTCCTGGGGAAGATCCAGTGGCATACTGGTCCTTGCTAGTTCCTTCCGTTCTTAATTCCGGAACCTCATGAGAATCGTCCTGCAGCGCGTTAAGAGCGCGCGTGTCGATGTCGCGGGTGAAACCGTGGGATCCATCGGAATCGGATTGCTGATTCTTTTGGGCGTCACTACAGCAGACCAGCCAGAGGACGCCGAGTACCTCGCGGACAAAGTGATCCATCTTCGCGTCTTTTCCGACGAAGCGGGCCGCATGAATCGAAG
>Ga0209415_10002416_pt1 | contig 34933 bp, 29 predicted proteins | sample PeaSoiSIISIP2007_FD_187696 | JGI IMG/M metagenome (GOLD analysis project Ga0209415, IMG submission 187696) | Peat soil microbial communities from Weissenstadt, Germany - SII-SIP-2007 (SPAdes) (version 2) | ecosystem: Environmental > Terrestrial > Soil > Wetlands > Peat | place: Germany... | reverse complement strand
AACGCCTCGGATACGAGATCATCAAAAGCCAGCCAACCACCACCCCATGAGCGCCCATCAAAGAAGTTCCTCAAAAGATTCCGGCAAATCGCGCGCCGGAACTGGCTCAGCCTTTGGCTCAACATGGCGAGCGCGGCGCGGCACCTTGACCCGCACCGAAGGTTCCGGCGCGCAGGACAAGGTTTTGATCACCGGAGTGAGCTCGCCCGCGAGCTAAATGTGAGCGCCCGCACCGCGCGCCCGGCCTGCCAAAGCTGGCGGCGCTCATGCGACGCGTTCAGACAAGGGCTTGTCCAGGTGAATGTGACGAACCCGGCTTTCGGTGGAGGATCGAGCGAACCCGGAATTTCAAAATCCCGAATGAATCCGAATGCCACTTGCCACGATCCTTGTCGCAACCGACGATCCTTGGCTTCGATTCTGCGAAATTAACAGAAATCGCCACCCGCGCAAAAAAAGCCTGATGCGCCTCCCGTCTACGACTTCGCCTCCACTGCATGCATTCGCCAATCCCCAATCCCCAACCCCAAATCCCAGTTTCCCATTGACTTCCCCTTTTGTTCGCCTCACAATAGATCCATGGCCTTGACCAAACGGCAAAAGGAAGTGCTCGACTTCATCGCGGACTTCGTCGAAGAGAACGGCTACAGCCCCAGCTACGAGGAATTGGCCCAGGGCCTCCATCTGGCGTCGCTCGCCACCGTGCACAAGCACATCCAGGCGCTGGAATCGCGTAACTACCTGCGCCGTCTCTTCAATCAAAGCCGCTCGCTCGAAGTATCGGCGAAATACGCTCAGGAAAGGCGCAAAGGCCGGGCATCGGCGCGAGCCACCGAAATTCCCCTGGCCGGCCGCATCGCCGCGGGTACGCCGGTGGAAGCCATCGAAGGACAGGACACGCTGCAGTTCGCCGATTTCGCGGGCAAGGGCGACACGTTTGCGCTCGAAGTCAGCGGCGAGTCCATGATCGACGATCACATCATGAGCGGCGACTATGTGTTGGTAGGGCGCGCACAGCAGGCTAAGGATGGCGAGATCGTAGTCGCGCTGGTGGACGGCCGCGAAGCCACGCTCAAGCGCCTGTATCATGAGCCCGATAGTCGCATCCGCTTACAGCCGGCCAACGCGTCCATGCAACCGATCCTGGTGGATGCGGCCTCGGTGCAAATCCAGGGCCGCGTGCTCGCGGTCCTGCGCAAATACAAGTAACGCTCCCCAACGCTGCGGCTTACATTCACTTACACTCGCTCGGCCGGATGCGCTGCGACCTCATGTTAAACTGAGGCATGGGTAGCCCGATCAACGGGATCAAACGCTTTCTGTTCTGGGATTACCCCCGCGCCGGTTGGCAGTATGACGTCATGGTCGGGCTGATTTTGGCCTTTATCTTCCTGACGCCGCGGGAGTGGTTTCGCGATCAGCCGCGTGCCAATAGCATCGTGATGCTGCCCTCCGAACATGGCGATACCGTTTTCTGGATGGATGCGGAACAGCTTTCGAATACTCCTGAGAACGGCCGGCCTACCAAGGCCGGTGCCCTGCTCGAAGCGCGCACAGGCAAGAAGTACCATGTCGTTCGTTTAGAACCGATCGTCGATTCCGAACAGGAAATTAAAGGATTCATGGCGTTTACTACGCCCTAACCGCAAGGCTCAGCCGCAAGGCGCTTTCAGGTATCCAATAATTGATGCAAACGCAATTGCGCGGATTTGTTGTGTGTCTCATGCTGGCCGGCCCGGCAGCGTTCGCCGCTGCAAGTGATAATCTCCAGCAGGTTCTCACCCGCATGGATAAAGCCGCGAACGAGTTCAAATCCATGACCGCGCAGGTGACCTACGTCACCCACACCGACGTCTTGAGCGACGACAGCCCCGAAACGGGAACCGTAACGATGAAGAAGGTTCAGCCGGGCGAGGTACAAGGGAGGGTGGATTTTACCGCTCCAGACCGCAAGACTGTAACCATCGAGAAACGGCGAGTTCAGGAATACTTTCCGAAGATCAACACACTGCAGGTGTTTGACTTGGACAAGCACGGCGAGCAGTTAGACAAGTTTTTCATGATCGGATTCGGCACCTCCGGCATGGAACTTGCAAAGGACTACGACGTGACCGTCCTGGGAACAGAAAACGTGAAGGGCCAGCCGGCCATTCATTTGCGGTTAAACCCCAAGGCCGTCGAGGCCCGGCAATATATTCAAAGCCTCGAACTGTGGATTCCGGCTCAGGGCGATCCCTACCCATTGCGTGAGAAGATTCTCGAACCTTCTCGCGATTATCGTCTTGTGACCTACAGTGACTTGAAGATCAATCCCCCGTTGCAACCGGACGCGCTGCAACTGAAGCTGCCGCCGGGCGTCAAAACGGAATATCCAGGTAAATAGCCGATCAACGTGCAAACCACCATACAGCGAAACAATCGCGATACCAGCTGCCGCCTCAGTTTTCTGGATTGGACGCGCGGCGCGGCCGTGGTCGTGATGCTGCAAGGCCACGTATTTCACTCGTTCAATCGAACGGACCTGCGAACCGACGGACCGTTCATGCTTTCGCAATTCTTCGGCGGCATCGGTCCCGCCGTCTTCCTGGTGCTCACCGGCATCACGCTCTCATTCTTGATGGACCGCCGGGAACGCCAGGGTATGAGTGCGATGGGCCGCTGGCGGGCGGCATTGAAGCGCTCCGGCTATTTGTTTACGCTGGCCTTCCTGTTTCGCTTACAGCTTTGGACCTTCGCCTTCGGACAAAGCCCCTGGACCGCTCTGTTCAAGGTCGACATCCTCAACTGCATGGGTTTTGCCATCGCCCTGATGTCCGTCATGGCGATCTTCACCACCGCCGAACGCGTGCGTCTTTGCGCCGGACTAGGTATCGCCATCGCGGCTGCGTCTCCGCTGGTTTCCGCCATCGATTGGAACTGGCTTCCGCCGCAATTATCCGCGTACTTCGTCCCCAGCTATGAGAACTTCGCCTTTTTCCCCTGGGCTTCGTTCATCGCCTTCGGGCTTAGCATCGGCAGCATATTGCGGCTGGCGAAACCCGAGCAAATGAATCGTGTGATGCAGTGGGGCGGGCTGCTGGGCTTCGGTTTGATTCTCGGCGGCCAGTACTTTTCGAACATGCCCTACTCGCTGTATCCGAAGTCCGAGTTTTGGCTCGACAGCCCCGGGCTCATTGTGATCAAGCTCGGCGTCGTGCTGCTGATGATCGGCTTCGCCTACTTGTGGACTGCGTTGCCGCTCGCGGCGTCCTGGAGTTGGGTCCGCCAGCTTGGCACCACCTCGTTGCTGGTCTACTGGGTCCATATCGAGCTGGTGTACGGCCGCTGGTTCGGGTCGTTCAAAGATTCGCTGAACAACGTGTATTGCGGCATCGCGGCGATCGTTGTGATCCTGCTCATGGTTGGACTCTCGGTCCTCCGGACGCGCTGGACCGCTGTACGAGAAACGCTCGCGTCTTTTCTCACCTACAATCCGCCCAGCCGGGCATCCGGCGATTGAAGAGGGCGAGTCCAATATCCGCGGCTCTTCGCTAAAATCAAAAAACCCGACCCGGGGACTCCGGATCGGGTCTGGAACTTCAGGGCGCACCCGATATCAGGCGACGTGTTGCGTCCGATAACGGCTGATGATTTGGTTCATCTGGTCTTTCAACTGAAGTTTGACTTTCTTCAGCCGATGCTCCTCCACTTCCTCTTCGGGAGTGAGGCGCGATTTGGCTTCCAAAGCCTCCAGCTGCTCGTGGTAGCGAGCGTGTTGCTCAGCCAGTCGACGGAACTCGTCGTCCGACTGCATCAGGTGCGTCTTCAATTCTTCTTGCGTGTTCTCCATCAGGGTTCTATCTCCTTTGTGAGGTTGCCACGCCGAGTCTGTAGGATTGACTTGCTCGGTGGGTAAATGAATGAAAAGTTGCATCCGTACGTGCGGCGGTCACCGATGGCCCCCGCATATGTGACAGTATCATGAAAGAATCCTCATGACAATGGCCGTTTCGAGGGGGTTGTCATAGTACGCAGGCCGTTCGCCGACTACTTGAAATCCCAGGCCTTCGTACAGCCGCCGCGCCGGAGTGTTCGACTCGCGCACTTCCAAAAAATGGGTTCCCGGCCAGCGGGAGAGCTCAGCTTGGAGCAGCTCGGTAGCGATGTGAAGCCGCCGGAAATCGGGGTGAATCGCAATGTTCAGGATCTCGCGCTCTTGATCGGCCACAGAACGGGATACCAGGAATCCGGCAATGCGGTCTTTTGAGGTTCCATCGTGGATCAAAGCCACCTGGCATTCGAATGCGAGATAGTCCTGAGCTTCCCATTGCGACGACTCCGGAGAAGTGTGCTGGATGGCCGCGATGTCGGGTAAATCGCGCTGCCGGGCCGGTCGAATCCGTACCCTTGCGGGCATCAAATCCCGCAGCAGCGCTCGCTGGCGGGCACCGATCTGGGCCCAGCCGTAGTTTCGCTCCACATGGACGCGGCCAGCCTCGGCGATCCGGCGGCGCACGGTGGTCTCTTGAAGCAGCGTTTGGATGCTGCGGGCGAGATCTTCGGGCGAGTCCGCGATCCAGACATTGACCGAGTGTTCCAGCCCGAGCCCCGCGCAACCGGAAGACGTCGATACGACAGCGCGATCCATTGCCATCGCTTCCAGAACTTTGAGATTCGTGCCGGCCGACACGAGCGTCGGTACGACGGCGAGGTTCGCCTCTACATACAGCGGGCGGACGTCGAAGACGAATTCCAGCAGACGGATCCGATCGTCTTGAGGAATGGAAGCCAGGCCGGTGTGCTCGCGCCAGTAGAGCAAGGGATCGGGACCCGCAACTACGGTAAGCGTGATCTCGGGAGAATGTTTGCGTAGGCTAGGCCAAACTTGATCGAGAAAAAATCGATATGCGACGATGTTCGGAAAATGCCGGAAAGACCCGATGAACAGCAACCGCTGCCCCGGGCGCTCGATTTCCGGAGTGAATCGCGCCAGATCCACGCCGTTGGGAATGATGGCGACGTTCGGGCCGTGAAGCAGTGCGCGATCTTGCTCGGACATGACAACCACCTTGCGATAGCGCCGGATCCATTGCTTCTCGAATCGCTGCCAGCGCCAATAATCCCAGCGTTGGGTGATACCGGGCGTGCGGTCGCGGATCTGACGGTACAACGCAAAGGTGACGTCATGTTCCACCAGCACGTCGCCACGGTACGGCGCCAGCATGGTGTATTCCACTTGCACGGCCTCGATCTTGTATTCGGCGCGGATACGTGCCAGCGCAGCGGCCATCGCCGGCGAACGGAATTCGTGAACCTCCGGCGGCGCCAGCGTCGACCAGCGCGGTTCGCGATAGCGGGGCTTGTCGACCAGGATCAGGCGCGCGCATACATCCAGCACGGGCTGAAGAGTGTCATCTGTTTCGGCATCCCGGAAGGCGAACAGAAAAATGTCGAATTCACCGGACATCTCGCGCAGCAGGTTGAAAATCCGAACCGCGCCACCATGCGCGAGTGGGAATGGGAAATAGGGACTGAGCACCGCTGCTCGGCGGCGGCGCGGCGACCTCGGCCGCCCTTCCATCTCTTCGATCTTGGATGGATAAGTGGAACGATCCTTCTTCCAAGGGATGAGCCACTGGGGACGAAGAAAGATGCGGTCGCCCGGCACGCCCTTCACAAACAGAAAGGACGCGATCGCGGTCCCAAAACTCAGTTGATGACGCTCGAGACGCGCGTTGTACGCCAGAATCTTCGTCGGCGCATAGAGAAACGCCGCGCGGCGCAACGCACTGTATCGTGGGTCCCGGTCCAATAGCAGTGGCGCCTGGCCGATCCGATAGGCGCGGAATCGCTTTCGAAGCTGGCGGTAGATTTTGAACGTCGACTGGCCGTGGAAATCGTCAGCTTTCACCAAAAAATGCCGCCGATCCGGGACCAGACGCTGGATCTCGGCGAACATGCGTTGCGCGAGTTCCGGATCGCCGGAAGCGAAAGTAACCACGATCGCCTCTGGATCTTTACCGAGCAGTCGAAAGATGAATTGCTTGAGCGCCGCCTTCACTCGAGAGTGTTTTCAGTGAAATTCGATCGCAGTAGCAACACCGGCGGTGTGCAGCTTTGCATCCGGCGTCGCCTTGTAGCGCACAACAACCTGGCGCGCGGGTTTCTGCGGGCCACAGCTTATCGTCTGATCGCCTCCGCCGCCGGTTGTGACTTGCGAAGGGTCGGCCATGAGCAGTTGCACGGTTTTCCCGTCCCCCGTCTGAATCACCAGTCGCGCCCCTTGGCCGCCGCAGTCCAATCGCTCGAACGTACCCTGCACACTGGGCCCCGCATCGTTGGCTTCATACCAGGCCTCAGGCTTAGGCGGCACCGCGCCATTGGGATTCATCTTCTTGCGGGCTGCATCTTCAGCGGCGTGGATCGCACCTTCGCTCTGCGCCTTAACCCGCGCCAGGTCGGTTGCCTGTTCGTCGCGGATACGCTTACGTTCGGCGGCGTCCTCGTCAAACCGTTTCGCCTGCAGGTCCAAACGAACCTTGCGAAGACGTTCGCGCTCTTCGTCGTTCCGAGCGGCGCGCTCGGCGCCGGACCAAGCCTTCTGCGCTTCAGTGAAATCCTTCGCGACCTCGTACGTTTTGGCCAGGGCCTGCCAATAGTCCATGGCACGCGGGTCCAGAGCGGCGGCCTTTTTAAGAAACGCGGCGCGCTCTTCGAGCTGTTGTTTTTCAATCGCCGGGTTGAGGTCCGCGAGTTGATAGTACGGCTCGCCCCAGCGAGGATTCAACTCGCTGGCCTTTTTGAGCAAATCCGCATCGGACTTCAAACGTCCCAATTCGAGCCAGGCGCGGGCGCTCTTGCTGCCCGAGTCGATGGCATCCTGGAGCTCGCCTTGCGCGTCCCGGTCCTTTTGTTCGTCAAGCTCGATCAGCGCAAGACCTTCCGATGGGGCCGGCCCGTGAAGCGCCTTGTACGCAGCGGTTGCTTCGGCGGCATGGCCCCTTGCGAGAAGCAGGTCCGCCATCGCGAGGGGCACGTCTTCCGATCCCAGTTGTACTGGTTTGAAATCGCGCATCGGGCTCAGTGCTCGACCCGATACCGAGGTGGTAGCAAAGTTACCTGCTTTGAGATCTGCATCGGCCTGTTGCAGGATTTGCGCGGAACTCTTCTCGAACGCGTTGTGGCAGGCGGCTTCGAAGTCGTTGGTTTGTTCGAGATTCGAAATCATCACGCGCGCGCGGCCCGCGTATTCCGGATTCACCGTCACCAGGTGCATGAGCGCCCAGCCCGGCGAGCGCTCCGCTTCCGGGACAGGGGCGCCGAGCGTGATGCGCACGCCATCAATTTGCACCGTGGACACAAGTCCGATCAGGCCTTGCTCCACCTGCGGCGGCAGGCGATTGGTGTTCTCGTAGATCAAGAGGCGCGCGAGTTCCTTCAAGCTATCCCGCGAGAATCCGGCCGATTCGGTTGTTGCGATCATGCGAGCGTCGCGACCCAGTGCAAAGGGCTTTGCGTCCTCCTGCGCGCCCTTGGAAATGATCACCTGGACCGGCCAAACCAGCCGCATTTCCTGTTTCCCGGTGATCACTCGCAGCGTCTCGCGGAATTGCTCCAGCACCATCAGCTTTTCGCGCGCCGGGCGCTCGCCGACGCTGCTGAATACTTCAAACGGTCCGGATTTCAGAGCGATCCAATGATCCTCAGCCGGCATGAGTTTGGGCAGCAGGGCGGGCAATAGCAGCAGAAAGGACAGCCGGGACCGCACGATTAAATGTTAACTCGAAATTCAAGGTTTAGATCCTCGGGACGTTCCCTGTTATGATCCGAACAGCAATGGGCAAGATCATAGCTCTGATAATGCTGGCGGCGTTGATCGCCACACCGATCGCAACGCTGCTACTTCTGTCGTCGCACACCAAGCTGGCGTTCGATCCGCAACCCAAGGACATCGGGGTGAACACGCCGGTGGCGGTTCGGGTTTCCAATCCGCATGGTCTGCGCCGGTTCACCGCGTCGATCGAACAGAACGGCGCGAGCACCGCGCTGATCGAACAGAGGAGCACACCAGATCGCCTGAAATTCTGGCTGGCGCAGGTACCCGAGCAAGACGTTCACTTCAGCGCCGGCAGCAAGGCGGCGCCAACTCTGAAGGAAGGCCAGGCGCGGCTGGTGGTCCAAGCGCAATCCAACGATTTTCGCGGCGCCACCGACACGATCTCGACCGACGTGAACGTGGTTCTTCGGCCACCCTCGGTTTCAACCGACGGCTTTCAGCACTACATCAATCAAGGCGGCTCCGAGATGGTGCTGTTGACGCCGGCGGGCTCGTGGAATGAAGCCGGCGTACGCGTCCGCAACGATACTTATCGCAGCTTCCCGATCGACGGTAATGCTACTCAGCGGCTCACGCTGTTCGCATATCCCTGGGACATGCCGATTGACACCGCGCCCGTGGTCTTCGCGAAAAATTCCGCGGGCAACGAGGCGACCGCGCGATTCTGGTTCAAAGTCTTTCCGAAGAAGTTTCGGATGCGCGATCTGCCCATCGACGACAAGTTTCTCGACAAGGTTGTGAATCAGATCGATCCGAGCGGCTCGGGCGATCTGCTGGCGCGCTTCCTCAAGATCAACGGAGAAATGCGCCGCGAAAACAACAAGACTCTGGCGGGCCTGCGCTTCAAAACAGCCGAGAAGTTTCTATGGACCGATTCATTTTTGCAGCTCGCTAACTCCAAGGTGGAGTCCGAATTCGCCGACGTGCGCAGCTACATTTATAAGGGCAAGGAGGTGGACCAGCAAGTGCATCTCGGCTTCGACCTCGCTGTTACGGCCCACACGCCGGTGCTGGCATCGAACGACGGCAAAGTAGTGTGGGCGGCGCCGCTCGGCATTTACGGCAACTGTATCGTCGTCGATCACGGCTATAGCCTGCAATCGATCTACGGGCACTTGAGCTCGATCGCTGTGAAGGAAGGCGACGTGGTAAAGCGCGGCCAGGAGATGGGCAAGAGCGGATCGACGGGTCTGGCGGGCGGCGACCATTTGCACTACTCGATGCAGGTGGAGGGCGTTGAAGTGAATCCGGTGGAGTGGTGGGACGAGCACTGGATCAAGGATCACGTGCAGAATCGGTTGAAGCCGCAGTAAACCGCTGGCCACACGCGCGGCTCGGCAACCTTCAACCTACTGAGCCGCACACGTCAAGAGTCGGGTGAAACTATGTCCGTTGACGTCGGCCTCAGAAACGTCATGATTCTGCTCGATCGTCGATACCGAGCCGTGACCCAAGGGAGCGGTTGGTCGCACTTTTTTGGCGAGTACCGATCTTAGCAACGGCTTCATGGAAAGCGGATGACTTAGCCTCGCGCTCCTCAGGCGGAAGATCATTGAAATGGTTTTCGATGAGCGCAGCCAATTCTTCCGTTGCTTCGTCAATACACTTCCTTCGTTCCATGCCTAATTACACTTTATCCAACTGGAGCGTTACTGGAACTGATATCCCGGCTTCAGTTCGCAACGATAGAGTTTCGTTTGATCCGCGCCGCCCTGCAGAGTGCACTCGGCCCACGAGAGTTGGAGCGCGGGTCCCAGGGGAAATACAATCTCGGCGCCCCCAAGGTCGGCTTGGATGCTCGGCCCTTCCGCCGTGGATGGCAGCGTGAAACTCATCGAGCGCCCGTAGATCGCCGGATAAGCCTGACGAATGGCGTCGATCGGCGTATCGCGAGTGACTTCAGCTTCCACGAGAAATGTCACTGTGTCGGACCAATCGCTCACCGTCACGGTGATAGTGCGGCCGGGGCGAGGAATGGCGCCGCTTTCAATTTTCGTGAACGGGCACGCTCCGGCAATGCAGGAGACGCGCGCGTTCCGGAACTGTTGCCCCTGGCCGGCGTCGATTGTCACGCTTCCGACCGCGGCTTTCCATTTACCGTCCGGCGAACAGGGAGGGTGGCCGCCACAGGGTACATTGCCGACGTTCGGCACGGTGAACGTTTTGGCGGTGCTGCCCACATCGACGGTGCTCGAAGTTTTTTCAGAGTACCGGACGCGTACGTCCTTGACCGTCATCTCATGCACGCCCGGTGCGGCGGCGGGCGCGGGAACGGGTGTCATTCGCACGGTGTACAACTTGCCCGCCGTCTCGCCGTTCAACGGCGGCGTGATCTCCATCGGCTGATAGCCGGGATGGCGGAACGACAACGAAACGGGCTGTTCGCGCCAGCCGCCGTTGGCCAGTTGGAGCCGGAAGAGCCCCGACGCATCGGATGCGCCTGCAGCGTTACGGTCGCCTTCCGTTGCCAGGATGGTCACATTGGGGATCGGCAGTTGCTTCCTGGGGTCGGGATCTTGCCGGAGCACAACGCCGCTCAACGTGACAGCCGCATGCCGCGCGCGGATTACGAGGCCCATGGAAACCGCGGCCGCAACCACGGCTACCGCGGCCCAAATCGCGAGGCTGCGCGCTCCTATCCACATCCGCCGATTTCAGGATACCCGCCAAACGCTCTACATTGAAAGTAGTGCCGTCTAGGAAACAAGGGGCCCGCCTCACGCGCCGGACGCTTCTTCAAGGAATGGCCGCGGGGAGTGTGTCCGTGCCGTCCTGGGCGGCTGCTCCGATCGCCGGCGCCAGCGCCGCTCTTTCGCCGGAGGATGACCGTCTACTCGACGATGTGGAAAAGGCTGGTACTCTTTACTTTTGGGAACAGGCTCATCCCGATACCGGACTGGTGAAGGACCGCTCTAAGGCCAACACCTCCGACAACAGTATCGTCGCCAGCATCGCAGCCACCGGCTTCGGCCTTACCGCGCTTTGTATCGCCGAGAAACGCGGCTGGGTCTCCTACTCGGATGCTCGCGACCGCGTCATCACCACGCTCAGCTTTCTGGCTCGTAAGATGCCCACTCACCGCGGCTTCTTTTTTCACTGGGCGAATATCACCAGCGGCGAGCGAATCTGGGATGCGGAAGCGTCTTCGGTGGACACGGCTATCTTACTGTGCGGCGTCCTGACCGCGCGGCAGCATTTCCGCCACGCCGAAATCACTCGTCTGGCGTTTGAGATTTTTGCCCGCGTGGATTGGACCTGGCTCTCGGAAGACACCATCCTGTTGCCGCATGGCTGGACGCCGGAGTTTGGCTTCCTGCCGTATCGCTGGGACTACTACAGCGAGCTGATGATGATTTACCTGCTGGGCCTGGGATCGGAAGCTCATCCGCTGCCGCCGGATGCCTGGAATGCCTGGAAGCGCACCGCGTTTGAGTACGATGGGCTACGGTATATCGGGTCGTACGCGCCTCTTTTCGTACATCAATACTCGCAAGCCTGGTTCGATTTTCGCAACAAACGAGATCGCTATGCGGACTATTTCAAGAACTCGGGCGTAGCTACCGACGCGCATCGCCTGTTTTGCCTGGAATTGAGCAAACAATTTCCCGACTATAGCGACGATTTGTGGGGCATCACGGCATCGGATTCCCAGAACGGCTACGTGGTGTGGGGCGGGCCGCCGGAGATCGGGCCGATTGATGGGACCGTGGCGCCGAGCGCCGCTGGAGGTTCGCTGCCGTTTCTGCCGCATGCCACGCTGCGAGTTCTACGGAACATCCGAACGCGTTACGGCGCCCGGGCCTGGAGCCGCTATGGGTTCGTCAACGCGTTTAATCCGCTGAAGAACTGGTACGACACCGACGTCATTGGAATCGATACCGGCATTACTATGCTCATGGCTGAAAATCTTCGAACGGGATTCGTGTGGGACACATTCATGAAGAACCCGGAGGCGAAGCGCGGACTGCAGCGTGCCGGATTCATGAATTACTAAGGGGTATCGCTGGCCGCATTGAGTACCATTTCCTGTGGCCGCGGGTCGGTAATGCGATGCCGCTCAGGCGAACTGGGCGACAAACCATCTGCCCGCGTGCAGCGTCCGGCCGGGCCCCACCTCGGCAATCAGGCGCTCCGGAGTAAAGTAGCGTTTGTAGACCACTTGCCGCGATCCGTCATTCAGTACGCGTTCTTGATATTGTTCCGGCGGGAGATCGTCGCGTTGGGCTGCATCGATCAGAAGCATTGAATGTGAAACGCGCCGCGCCTCAGCCAGAAAAAGTTTGCGAGCGAATTCATCGAGATGTCCGTAAAAGTGTCCGGCCACCACACAGTCAAATTGCTTCGATCGGAACGGCATAGCGAGGGCATCGCCGCGAACAAAGGATGCGCCCGGCATTCTGGAACGCGCCAGGGCGAGCATCGACGCACTGTGATCCAATCCGGTAACGCTCCCGTTCAGATTCTCGGTGAGAAAGCCAGTGCCGCACGCGATGTCCAGGAACGAACCAAAACGGAGGGCTCGCAATTCGGCTTCGAGCGTCGCGAGTTCTTCCGCCCATCCAGGCCGAATCCTCTGCGCGAAGAGCCCGGTGCCCAGATAAAAGTCATCGTACTCAGCCGCTCGCCGGTCATAATAAGCACGCTCAGGCTCGGTCATTCTTCCATAATGTCATTCCAATCTTTCCTTGACACGACTCTGTAACAGGGGCATAATGGCACCAGTTTAGTCTCTGCCGATTTGCATCGTAACCGATCCCTGCTGGCCATCGGTTGAAGGACTTGGTTGCTCCGCGTGAAGCTGCACATGTCCAAACACGCTGCTGTTCAGTTAATCACTATTGGAGGAAGTATGCGACGCACAGTCAACCCGATTTTGGTGTTGTTTTTCCTGTGGGCCTGGAGTGCCTGCGGGCAGACGTTCCGTGGCGCCATTAACGGCACGGTGACCGACCCGTCGGGCGCAGCTTTAGCCGGCGCGATGGTGGTAGCGACGGATACCGCGACCAATATTGCTCACAATACGACAGCGACCGGGGACGGCCAGTTCTCATTTCAAGACCTGCCGCTCGGGACTTATTCTGTAACCGTTACAGCGAGTGGTTTCCAAACAACGACCGTCTCGAACATCGATGTATCGGCCGGTAACATCTTTACTGTGCCGGTGCAACTGGCGGTCGGCCAGCAGGCGGCAACGGTGGAAGTTTCCGCCGCGGCGGTTGCAATCGATACGACAACGTCCACCGAGAGCGACACCATTCCAACCACTGCGTTGCAGGATATCCCGCTCAACGGCCGCGATTTTTCGCAATTAATCGCCGTCAAACCGGGCTACGGCGGCTATTCGGTGGGCGGTTTCGGATCGTTGAACGGAACGCGCGCCAACCAGATGAATTGGCAGATTGACGGCACGGACAATAACGATATGTGGCATAACATACCGGCTGTGAACCAGGGTGGGGTGTCGGGCATTGCGGGCGTGGTAATGCCAATTGATGCCATCGACGAATTTTCCGCGCAAACGCAGTCGAACGCCGAGACGGGCCGCAGTGCCGGCGGCACCATAAACCTGACCATCAAGACCGGCAGCAACGAGTTGCATGGCAGCGCGTACTATTACAACCGCAATGAGTTCTATGCCGCCACCTCGCCTTTCTTTGTGCCCAGCCCACAATTCCCGAAGGCGCCGGAGCTTCGCAACCAGAATTGGGGAGCCACTGTTGGCGGCCCGATCATCAAGAACAAGGCGTTTTTCTTCTTAGGATTTGAAAAGCAGCAATACATTTTTGGATTGACCGGCTTGTCCACGGAGCCTTCTAACGCCTGGATCAGCCAGGCCACGGCCCTGCTAAACGCCGCGGGTGTTCCGGTGAGCCCATTGTCGGCCCGGCTGCTCTCCACGCTATGGCCCAGTTCCATCACCAATCTCGCTGCTACACCCGGTAACTACTTCGCCACCGTGCCGGGCACGGGTTACAGCTACAACGGCGTGGCAAAGGTGGATTTCAATTTCACCGACAAGGAGCATCTGTCGGTTCACTGGTTCGGCGGACAAGGCAGTCAGACACAGCCCCCCGGCGCAAGCCTGGCGCTGGCTACCGCAAGTTCCAATCTGGGTTATTACTTTGAAGTGGCGCCACTCCACGTGCAGAACTATTCCGCAGTGTTGAGTTCGGTGTTCACCAACAGACTGACCAACCAATTGCTCGCCGGCGTGAGCTATTTCGATCAGGTTTTCCACGACTCTAATAACAGCTTCAACATGGCGGCGCTAGGTTTAAACCTAAGCCCGGGCGCCACAATCGGCGGCCAGCCAATCTTGGGGGCTTCCAATATCGCGATCAGTGGATTCGACCAAGTGGGCATCACGCCGCCTGAAGGACGCCAGGACATTACCGGGCATCTGACGGACGCAGTTTCCTATATCACGGGCAGGCATGAGATGAAGTTCGGCGGCGAGTTCCGCCAGGGTCGGGTGGACGAGTTCTACTTCCGCCGGTCCACGGGAGCATTCAATTTCGATGGGTCGCAAGGTCCCTGGGCGGGCAGCTGCGGGGCCAGCCCTACGACTGTCTGCGCCGATACTCTAGCGCTTGCCGACTTTCTGGCCGGCAACGTTAGCAATTCCTCCATCGCGGTCGGAAACGCGGAGCGAAACGTCTTAGTGAACGGATTCGATTTCTTCGCGCAAGACAATTGGCAAGTCACTTCTAAGCTCAACCTCAATTTCGGGCTACGCTACGAATACTTTGGCCCGTTGCACAGCAATCAAGGCAGCGATCTGGGCGTTTTTGTAGTGGGCCAAGGACTGGAGATTCAGGGTAATGGTGTTAATTCCATCTTCAAGCCCGACTATCACAACTTTGCCCCGCGTTTCGGTTTCGCGTATAACGCCGGCTCCGGGTTTGTAGTGCGCAGCGGGTTCGGGATCTTCTTCGATCAGATCAACATGAATCCGTTCCTGGACTTCCGGCCGCCCATCAGTGCGGCGGATGGTTTGGAAGACAATCCGATCGGGCCGCATGCCGTGGATAGCTATGCCCGCGGACTAGGACCGAACGGGCCGGGCTACAACTGGCAGACCGTGCAAGCCGGCGGAGCTTCGATTTTCCCCGGAGTGACTACGTGCCTGGGAAACGCCGCTACCGATACAAATTGCTTACCGGGCCTAACCTACAACGTGTTTTCGGTGAATCAGAATCTCCGTCCCGCGTACGCGATGAATTACAACTTGAACATTGAGAAGAGCCTTGGCCAAGCGGCCGTTCTGGAGGTCGGTTACGTGGGCAGCCAGGGTCGCAGGCTGTCCATCATGCAAAACATCAACCAACCGACCGTCAGCCAACCAAACGGAGCGTTCGCGGCCCAGTATCCCAACTACGGTTCCATCATCCAACTCAACAGCATCGGCAACTCCAATTACAACTCACTCCAGACCACACTGCGGGTGAGAACATGGCACGGGTTTACGTCGCAGTTCTCGTTCACCTGGGCACACGCGTTGGACGATGTCACGGAGTACCGCGGCGCCATCCCTCTGGATAGCTTCAACCTGAGACAGGAATATGGCAGCGGCGATTTCGATACACGGCACAACTTCACAGCGTTTTGGTCGTACAACATTCCGGGAGCCCGCCGCTGGAAATTGCTCACCAACGGGTGGCAGTTTGACGGATTTATCTCGCTCCACGGTGGGCAGCCATTTAATTTCGACGGCGGAACGCAGCGGCCTGGCGTGAACCTGATCTCGTACCCCTACGCGGGCATTAGCCAAACGTTTAGCGCCGCAAACGGCGGCGAACAGTGGGTGAATTCGGCGGCCTTCTGCATTGTAGGATCTATGGGATGTCCCGGCAATCCACTGCAGGGCAACCTCGGGCGCAACGCGCTCTACGGCCCCGGCTTCGCCGACGTGGACCTTTCGGTATTCAAGAATTTCTCCATCAAGGAACGGTTCCGGGTACAGCTTCGTGCGGAAATGTTCAACGTGTTTAACCGCATCAATCTGGCGACGGGCGCCGGTTCAGTGGGAAGTAACGGCGTGGTGGGAGACACAATTGGAGATTTCAACGGCGCCCCAGGCCTCGGCCCCGGCGAACCGTTCAACATGCAGATTGCCGCGAAGGTGATTTTTTAACAGGCCGCAAGAAGCTCTCGGGAACCGGCTCCCTCACGGTCGCGGCTCGGTGAGCGGTGCAAGCACGCCAGGGCTCGGCCGATCACGAGAGCCGGGCCCTTACCTTTTCGCTAAGCGCCTTGCCGTCCACGCGCTTCCCTGCCAGCTTGGCCTGCGCAGCTTTCATGACCACGCCCATCTGCTTTGCCGCCGTTACGCCGGTCTCGGCCATGGCGGCCGCAATGGCAGCGTCGATTTCTTGCTCGCTGGGCGCAGCGGGCATGTAGGACTCGATCAGCTTTAACTCGACTTCTTCCTTCTCGGCTAGCTCCATGCGATTGCCCTTGCGAAACATGTCGGCCGCTTCGCGCCGCTGCTTGATCAGGGTGCCCAGCACCTGCAGCTCGGTGGCCTCGTCGAGCGGTTTCATGGAATCCACTTCATGCTTCTTCAACGCCGCTTTGATCATGCGGATCGCGTTGAGCTTGGTCTCTTCTTTGGCGCGCATCGCGGCCACCATGTCGGTTTGAATCCGGTCGAGTAGAGCCATCGTTTGTTATCCTGAGTTTTTAGCTTAATACCCGAGCACACAAACATGCGAATCCTGATAGCCGAGTCGCTGGCTCCTGGAGCCGTTAAATTGCTCCAGCAACAGCCGGGGTGGGAAGTCGTTGTTTCCAATCCTAAAGAGTACATGCAGCACCTGGCGGGCGCCGACGCGCTGATCGTGCGAAGCGCCGTGACGGTAGACAAAACCGTACTTTCCGCCGCGCCGCATCTGCGCGTGATCGGACGCGCGGGCGTGGGGGTGGATAACGTCGATCTGCCGTCGGCCACCGCGGCGGGCGTACTGGTGATGAATACGCCCGGCGGCAACGCGGTGTCGGTTGCCGAGCACACCCTGGCGCTGATGCTGTCTCTCGCACGCTCCATCCCCAACGCCAGTGCCTCGGTGAAATCGGGTAAATGGGAGAAGAAGAAGTTCATGGGGAATGAGCTGCGCGCGAAAACTCTGGGCGTGATCGGATTGGGGAGCATCGGGCGCGAGGTGGTGAAGCGCGCCGCGGCGTTTGAGATGCACATCATCGCTCACGATCCCTACGTCCATTCGCAGACCGCTAAAGACGTCGGAGTGGCTCTGGTGGATCTGCCCGGGCTGTTCGCCGAGAGCGATTACATCACGCTGCACACGGCGCTCACGCCGGAATCGTTCCGGCTGCTCTCTCGCGATGCGTTCGCCAAGATGAAGAAAGGCGTGCGGATCGTAAATTGCGCGCGGGGAGAGCTGATCGATCAAGAAGCATTGCGCGAGGCGCTGGCTTCGGGCCAGGTGAGCGGCGCCGCCTTAGACGTTTTTGAAAGCGAACCGCCATCACCCAGCGATCCGCTCTTCGCCATCGAGGCGCTAGTAGCCACGCCGCACATCGGTGGCTCTACCGAAGAGGCGCAGGAGACGGTGGGCGTGCGAATCGCCCAGCAGGTTGTCGAATACCTGCAGAACGGCGCGGCGCTGAACGCCGTGAATCTGCCCGCGCTCACGCCGGAACAATATAAAACTCTGGGACCTTATGGGAAGCTGGCCGAGCGCCTGGGCCAATTCGCATCCTATATCTCCACTGGCAACCCGAAAGCCGTGCGGCTAGTCTATTTCGGCAAGATCGCGGACTTCAACACGCACCTGGTGCGCAACGCGGGTCTGGCGGGTGTCCTGCAGCGATCGCTCGCGCGCAATGCAAATTCGATCAATGCCATGCAAATCGCGGGCGACCGCGGCCTCACCGTTGCGGAGCGCCACGAAAAGCGCGTCACGCACATCGACTCGGTTCGCCTGGATCTGGAGACCGATACGGGAGTCACTTCGGTGGAAGGAGCCGTCGTGATGGCGGAGCCGCGGCTGATCCAGATCGATGATACTCACTGCGAGGCCACACTCGAAGGACATCTCACGTTTGTCCAAAGCGCGGATGTGCCCGGTGTGATCGGATACATCGGCGACGTATTTGGCAAGAATGGCATCAACATCGCGACGTTTTCTCTCGGCCGCAAGGAAGCCGGTACCGAGGCGATCTCGGTGATCCAGACCGATCAGCCGGTTGGCGACAACGTGATAGCGGAGCTGCTGAAGAACACCGCCGTCAAGGTAGCGCGGCCAGTGAAACTGAGCGCCTAGCGCTCGCTGACGCTCGCGGGGATTGGCCAAAGCTCGCTCCGCTCGCGGGATTGGCCGGCGGTGAGCTCCGCCGCTACGCCGCTATTGCGTAACACGGCATTGAGCAGCGCGCGCGTATCTTCGGTGCGGGGATCGCGAAACATTTGACCGGTGGGGCCGGTTTCGACGATCTTGCCCCGCTGCAGAATCGCGATGCGCGAGCAAAGCGACGCCACCGCCAGCAGGTCGTGCGAGACGAACAACATCGCCATGTTCAGCTCGCGATTCAAGCTCCGGAACAGATCCAGGATTTCGCTTTGCGTGATGGCGTCCAGCGCGCTGGTCGGCTCGTCGGCGATCAGCAGCCGGGGCCTGTGCAAGACGGCCATGGCGATCAGGACCCGCTGCGCCTGGCCTACGCTCAACTGCCGCGGATAGCGGTCCAGGAACGATTCTTCCGCCGGCAGGCTGACCCTTTCGAACAGCTCCAGAGCCCGCTTCTTCCAGAGCTTTGCTTCAGGCTGCCAGAGCTTTGCTGCAGGCTGCCAGAGCTTTCCTGCCGAGTGATGCGCGCGCCAAGCCTCCGCCATTTGCGTTCCGATGCGCAACGCCGGGTTGAGCGCCGCCAGCGGACTCTGCAAAACCAGAGCAATATCGCGCCCGCGAATCTGGCGCATCTCGCTCGCGCGCAGCCGCAGCAGGTCGCGGCCGGCGAAGCGGATTTCGCCGGCGATGGACGCACCCTTATGTTCGAGCAACCGCAGCAGCGCCAGGGCGATGGTGCTTTTGCCCGAGCCGCTCTCACCCACCAGGCCGAGGATTTCCCCCTCGGCGATGTCGAGGTGAACGTCATGCAACACGCCCGGCTTGTTGGGATAGTCGACCGAGATGCGGGCCTGGAGGATGTTCGTCATGGTCTTTTCATCGACGATTTTTCATCGGCGACTCACCAGCGCCCCACCCACCTGCAAGCGATCGGCATTCCAATAAACCTGCGGGGCCACCACGGAGGGCGTCACGTTTTTCACGTTAGGCGCCACGGCCGACAGGGCGTTCGGATTCACCAGGAACAGGATCGGCGCTTGGTCGGCAACAATTCTCTGTACCTGGTCGAAGTAGGCTTTGCGCTTGCTCGGATCTTGCGAGCCATTCTGCGCCTGCATCAATTGATCGATCTCGGCTTCCCAGGCGGTCTCGGGCGATTTCTGGTTGGGATTCCATTGATGATTCGACGCCGAACTAACCCAGACATTCATCTGAGCGCTCGGATCGAGGTCGATGTTACTCCAGGCCATCAACACCGACTCGTAGTTGAAGGTGCGGCTGATGCGTTCGACCAGCGACGGGAAATCCAGAGGAACGACATGGAGTTGGATACCCAGGCGCGCCAAATCCTGCTGGATCAGCGCCAGCATCCGCTCGTGCAGCTTGTTGCCCGCGTTGGTGATCATCGAGAATTCGACTTTGTTGCCCTCGCTGTCGACCAGGGCGCCGCCCGAGCGCCGGAAGCCTCCGTGCTGCAGCAGCGCCATGGCAGTGGTTTCGGAACCCGAGCCCGGCTTGACCGCCGGGTTCAGCCAGAAATGGTTCGCCACCGAAACCGGACCGGCGGCCGCGCGCGCGTGCCCATGATAAACGATGCGAACAATATCGTCGCGGCGGATGGCCTCGGAGACCGCGCGCCGGAAATCGCCGGATCGGAACCAGCGCCGCTTGTGCTCGGGCAAGGGCGCATTCTGCACCTGGTTGAAGAAGACCGTTTCCCAATCGAGCGACGGCCCGGCGTCCACCACCACGCGCGGCATCTGGGAAGACAGCCGGTCATACATATCCGGATCGAGCTTATTAATGAGGTCGAGTTCGCCGCGCCGGAACCGTAACAGTTCCAGCTCGCGATTTTGCTGGATCTCAAGCCGGATGGAATCCAGATACGGCAGCGCATGCCCGTTTGCATCGCGCTTCCAATAGTTCGGATTGCGGCGCAGTAACACGTAGGCGCCAGGCTTATACTCGCCCAACTCGAACGGACCGAGCACGGCGGATTCTTTCCGTGGGGAGACCGCGGACAGCACGGCCGCTTGATCGAATTGGGCTGCCAGAGCGGCCACCGGCCCGGGGAAGCGCACCTTGGCCTGGAATGGACCGGCACATTGCGTCTCCACTTCTCCGGGCGCCGAGCGGAATGCATCGCCGGTAGGCGAATGCAGCGCCGGCTCCATCAGTTGGTGCATGGTATAGGCCACGTCTTGGCAAGTGAACGGCGTGCCGTCGGAGAAGCGCACTCCGCGCCGCAGCTCGAAATCGATGCTCCGGCCGTTTTCCGACACCTTCCATTTGGTGGCAAGCTCGCCTTCCAGCTCCTCGGTGTAGCGATTCAGCCGGATCAGCACGCCGCCGGTCAGGTAGCGAACGGCCAGCGAAGATTCATCATCCACCAGTAGCGGATTGAACGTCTTGGGATCGTTGCGCACCGAGAAACGCAACTCGTTACTGGCCGCAGCAGCCAAGGCGCCGCCCACCGACAACACCACCGCAAGACGGATCAACATGGCGCGCTTTCCTCGGTTCGAAGCAGAAGCTGCAAACAGCTGACCACCACCACCAGCAACACGGCGGGCGCCAGCATCCAGGGATTCCGCAGCACAGTGGAGTAGTTCTCCAGTTCGCGCAACATGGCGCCCCAGGACGGCAGCGGTTCGGAAACGCCCAGCCCCAGCAGGCCGAGATTGGCCTCGCTCAGGATGAACACAGGCACCGAAATCCAGAACTGCGCCAAAAGAATCGGACGCAGATTGGGCAGCAGATGGCGCCAAAACAATCGCCATCGCGATATCCCACTGGCACTGGCTTGCACCAGATAGTCCGAGTTCACCAGGGTCCGGGTACCGGCCCGAATGATGCGCGCCGGTGCGGCCCAGCCCAAACAGCCGAGCAGCAGAAAGGTGATCGTCACCGATGTCACCGGCGGCGTGTTCAACGGCAGCAAAGCCCGCACGGCCAGTAAGAGGAACAGCCAGGGGAGCGACAGAAACAGATCGACGCCGGCGGTCACGATTCGTTCCCAGCGCCCGCCCAGGAATCCCGCTGCGCCTCCAATCAGCGCGGCAATGAGAGTGGAAAGCAGCGCGGCGGCAGGCGCCAGCAACAGGGAAACGCGCGTGCCGTAGAGCAGGCGTGCAAAGCGATCGCGACCCAGTTCGTCGGTGCCCAGCCAAAATTCCGCCGATGGAGGCGCGCTAATGAACTCCCGCGACTGATCGGCATAGGAGTGGTGGGCGAGCCATCCCGCTCCCAGCGATGCCGCCACCGCTACGGCCAAGACCACCAGCGCGATTGGTTGCTTGAGCTTCACTCGGCCGCCCTCGGGTTCCAGGCGGCACCCTCCGATGGGGCGCAAAGCGCCAGCGCGATATCCGCAAGGCTATTCACCACCAGCGTCATCAGCGCGACGAGAACCGTGATGGTAACCAGCAGCGGCAGGTCGCGATCGAGGGCGGCGCGCCAAGCCAATTGCCCGATGCCCGGCGTATCGCAGATCACTTCGATGGGGATGGACGCGCCAAATGCCAGGCTCACCGAGATCCCGGCTAAGGCCGCCAGCTGCGGCGCCGCCGGCGTGAAGACGTGCGCCCAGAGCACGCGCCAACTACTGAGTCCCCTGGCCTGCGCCGCCACCACATGCGGCGATTGCGAGGTGGCAACCAATTGATTCTTTGCGTAACGATAGACGTGCGGGAACACCACCAGCGTGATTGCCCAGCGGCTGGCTTCGCCGATCCACGGGCCCAGCCACAAGAAGACCAGCGCGATCACCGCCGCCGGTGAGGCCAGACAGAGTCCGCTGAGCACGGCCGGCACGATATCGGCGCCGGGAGCATGCCACCAAACGGTGAGCAGGGCAAGCGCGAGGCCGATCGAAATGCCACCGAGTACGCCGTACCCGAGCGATACCACGGTGAGAGGCAGGCGCTCCTTCAGGAGCTCGGACACCGGCCGGTTGAGCGATTGCGAGAATCCGAAGTCGCCATGAACCAGACCGGCGAGATAACGGAAATAGAACGAGGCGATGTTGTTGTCGCGAGCGCGCTGGCTGCGGATAGCCTGCTGGCTTTCGGCGCTCAAGCGGCTGTCGAGTTCCCTCTCATCGACGCCGAAGCCGGGACCCAGCCGCACCAGCGTTGCGCCCAGCAATCCGCCGAGCAGAACCGTCAGAGCGATTCGCCGAACTTGACGCGACACTTGGATCAACAACCCAGAGGCGAGCATCGGCCGCTTACCAGGCGCCCGTGGGCTCAAATTCGAAACCGCGCGGCCCCACCACGCTCAGCTTTTCCTTTTGCTTGGCGACATACATGCGCCGGTCCGCCTCGCTCAGCAGCCGATCGGCATCCACGCCGTCGTCCGGGAACATCGAGTGTCCGATGCTGAGCGAAAGCGTCTCCTGGACAAAGATCTCGCGGCCTGCTTCGGCCGTGATAGCTTTCAATCGCTCGATCTTCTGCGCCAGTTGGCCCCGTTCCAGGCCGGGCAGCACCAGCACGAATTCATCGCCGCCCATGCGCGCCACGTAGTCGTACTCACGGCAGGATTCCTTCAGCTTTTTCGCCACCGAATGCAGCAACCGGTTGCCTTCCAGGTGCCCGTACTTGTCATTCACCCTTTTGAAGCCGTTCATGTCGCAGACCAGAACCACCAGTGGCGAATTCAGGCGCCGGCAGCGCGCCAGTTCCCCGTCCAGGTGCAGGAACAGCGATCGAGCGTTGGGCAGCCCGGTCATATAGTCGGTGGACGCGGAGCTTTCCGCTTGCTGGAACCGCAAGGCGTTTTCGATGGAAAGCGCGAGCTTGGGGACAATTGCCAGCAAAATGCGCAAATGATCGCTGGTGAAAGCGTCGCGTTCGGTGTGGTACAGCGTAAGGACGCTCACGGTTCCGTTGAGGCCGATGAGGGGAACCGCCAGCGCGCTGCGCATGGTGGTGAACTTGGTCTCGTCGTCCAAATAGCCCGGTTCCACCGATGGATTGCCGTTGATAATCGGCTTGCGCTTCTCCGCCACCCATCCCGACAGGCCTTGGCCGAGGGGAATTTCCAGCGACGAGAACAGACGGAAGTTCTCGCCGTTCACATATTCGGCCCGTAAGCGGTCGTCATGCAAAACATAGATGGCGAGCGAATCGTACGGGATCATGCGCTTCAGGCGCAGAGCCAGCAGCGACAGGGTTTCGTTCAGGCTGAGAGAATTGCCCAGGTCCTGCGCTAGCTCAAACAAGTTTTGCACTTCCTGGCGCGCCGCGGCGATCGAGGCCAGGAAGTTCTCGGCGGGTTCCCCAGTAGCGGGCCGCCGGGTGCTCTCCAATCCAGCCCCGGGCTCCAGGCCGTGCTCGATCTTGACCTCGGTGGAAAGCTTCGCCGTCGCCATCTCCTGCGACGTCGCCAAGGCCTCCAGCTCGACATAACGGCGCTGCAACACTTCCACCACCTGGGGATCGAAGGCTTTCCCGGATTCGGCCGCGATCCTGCTCATGGCTTCGTCCAAGGCCAAGGCCCGCCGGTATTGCCGATGCGAGGCGAGCGCATCCAGACAATCCACCGCCGCCAGAATGCGCGCGCCAATGGGAATGCTGGTACCCCGCAGCCCGTCGGGATATCCAGTGCCATCCCAGCGCTCATGGTGCGAGCGCACGATGGGAGTAACCGGGTGGGGAAACCGCACTCGCTCCAGGATTTCGGCGCCCACCACGGGGTGGATCTTCACCTTCTCGAACTCTTCGCGAGTCAGCTTCCCGGGCTTCGAGATGATGTGTTCCGGCACGGCCAGCTTTCCGATGTCATGCAGAACTGCGGCCGCGCGCAGCGCCTCCAATTGCGATTCGTCCAGACGCAATTCCTTGCCAACCTCTATGGCGTAGATTTGCACCCGCTGCAAATGATCGTGCGTGGTATGATCCTTGGCCTCGATGGCCAGGGCGAGAGCTTCAATCGTTCGCAGATGCAGCGCAGCCATTTCTTCGGCGTGTTTCTTCTCATCTTCGATCCGGCCCAGATAGAGGTAATAAGAGCGGTAGACCAGATACACCACCGGAACGCCCAGCAACGCGGTCTGCCAGCCGAAGTGGCGATTAACGGCGCTGGCCGCGCCTACGATGATCGCGCCCAGTAGATAGTAGGGGAACGACCAGATGTAACAGTCGCGCCAGACCCGCCGCAGAGACCGGCGCTCGGAAAGCGCGATGGCGCCCGCCACCGGAAATGTGTTCACGAAGAAGAAAACGATGGCGGTCAACACCAAACGCAGAGCCGGTTCCAGGTGGCCCCGGATCAGCAGACTGGAATGATAAACCGCCCCCGCGGAGAGCACCGTGATCGCCATGCCTCCGACGTTGAAGAGCACTTGATGCCACTGGGGACGCTGCCGGTAGTTCCACAGACATTGCATCAAAATGGCCCCGCAACCGATGAACAGCGCTTCGGGCAGCGACAGCTCGACGATGGCGAACAGAATGAAGATAAAGAGGACTGACAGCGCGCCACTGATGCCCGGCAGCGACACTTTCAGGCGCGAAGCTACGACGGCCAATCCCAGGTAACAGAAAAAGCGGATGAGATCCTCGGATTGCCAGCGCGTCAATTCAATGATTGCGACTGCGGCGCCGATCACTACGATCGCCGAAACGTAGATCTTGGCAAATGCGGACATTCTTATCCTGTTCGTCGTCACCCCGGTCAGCCCTGGCATCCGTTGCCGGAAGGTGCAGCTTCGCTGCCAAAGGCTAGCTTCGGTATCCACTTGATACATCGGCGAGAGCCGGCTTGGCCGTTAGAAGCAAAGCGCCAAATTGTCGCGGCCAATTCGCCGCCTTTGAGACATTCTGTCCGCTCGGGGCGCTGGTTCTTGCTGTACTTTTCATGGGGATTCCTCTGAGGTAACCCAGTACCGAAGTACCCTAGTGCGCGCACCCCAAAGTGCCGAAAAGCAATACAGTGTCTCCATCCTCCCAGGCGAAGACCTTTCTGGGCATGCCCGCGATCGTTTCCAGCCCCGGGATGCGGCAGCTCATCGAGCTTGCCGAGCGGATCGCGCAAAGCAATGCAGCCGTTCTCGTTACCGGCGAAAGCGGTTCGGGTAAAGAGCTGATCGCGCGCGCCGTGCATCACTACTCGCTGCGGTGCGCCAAACCTTGGGTGGACGTCAGTTGCGCCGCGCTGCCGGAGCATCTGGTGGAAAGCGAGCTATTTGGCTACGAAAAAGGGGCCTTCAGCGGCGCGGACTCCCCAAAACCGGGTCTGTTCGAGTTGGCGCATCACGGAACGCTGTTCCTCGACGAAGTCGGCGAATTGGAACCTCGCATGCAAGTGAAGCTGCTGCGTGTTTTGGATGGCGTGGCCTACTACCGGCTGGGAGGAACTCGGAAAGTGACCGTGGACGTGCGCATCGTGGCAGCCACCAATCAGGACCTGGAACAAATGGTGGAAAGCGGCAGCTTCCGTGGCGACTTGTACCATCGGCTGGGGCAAATCTGTTTGCGCGTGCCGCCCCTGCGCGAGCGTCGCGAAGATATCGTACCGCTGGCCGAGCATTTCCTGAAGCAAACCAACCCACGGCTGAGCCTCTCGGGCGAAGCGGTCCGGATACTGGAAGAACATCGCTGGCCGGGAAACGTGCGCGAGTTGCGCAATGTAGTCACCAAAGCCGCTGTGCTGGCGAGCCATCTCGAAATCGGCGCGGACGATCTGTTTTTAACGCCCCAGCGGGGGTCGGCCTCGCTCACACCCACACCGGTCCTGACCGTCCCCTTGGGGATGGCGTCGGCTGGCTCCCCGGCAAATTTGGACGGAATGGAAAAGAACACGATCCTGCGGGTGCTGGCTCAGACCAACGGCCATCAACAGAGAGCCGCGGAGTTGCTCGGCATCTCCCGGCGCACGTTGAGCCGTAAGCTGAAACTCTACGGCAGGGAGGCCGTGCGACAATCCTATGCTTCCTAAGCACGAATGCGCCGCCGATACGAAGCCGGTTGAAGATCGCCGGACCGAACGCCGTCACCAGGGCCAAGGTTCTCTAAAACTTTCGTTCGAGGATCCCTCGCCGCAGGAGATCGTCGGCCGCCTGCTGGATTACAGCAGGAGCGGATTCCGTGCGGTTCACGCGTATGCCGCGCTGCACACCGGCCAAGTAGTCTCGTTCCAACATGCCATCGCCGTAGGCAAAGCCCGCGTGATGTGGAATCGCATCGCCGACGATCGCGTCGAAACCGGGTTCTTTGTAATTCAGTGATTGCACCTTCCGATTGTCGTGTGATCCTTACATCAATACGCGGGTGAAATCACGCTGCTCGCCTTGCCGAACGGCTTCTTTGCCGGAACCCCGAGGGTTTTTCGTTTGCTTTAGATACCGAAATGACCGCATACTACTTACCAGGAGCGAGTGCCAAGAGGACATCGTTGATAATTCGCCTTTTATTTCGCTATTATAGATTTGGCGAATGAACAGATTTCTCCGAACGACGATGAATGAAAACGAACGTAAGTTTAGGGAGCTTATCCTTTACATCAGTCAGAAGTGTGCCAACGATCCCAGATTCGGAGCAGTGAAGCTTAACAAGATATTATACTTTTCAGATTTCCTATCTTACGCGCATTACAGTGAATCGATCACGGGTATGGAGTATTTCAAGCTCCAACACGGCCCAGCGCCGCGAAGACTAGTGCCGGTGCGGGAACAGATGAAGCGGGAGGGCGACCTCGGCATCCAAGAGCTACCGATTGGTAGCGGAATTGAGCGCCGGCCAGTTAATCTCCGCGCCCCGGATCTCGCTGTGTTCACTGCTCGCGAGATAGCGCTCGTCGACGCGGTTATAGAATTATTCAGCAGTCATACGGGCCGGTCCGTTAGTGATCTTAGCCACAAGATGTCTGGTTGGAAAGCAGCCCGCCTTGAAGAAACCATCCCCTACGAGACAGTGTTCATGTCAGAAGAGCCGCTCACCGAAACAGACATAGCGCGAGGACAAGAGATCGCTGTGGAGCATGGCTTGCTTGAAACCTCCGAAGCTTGGAACGATTCGGCAAGAACCAAGCTTCGATGAAGAGTTGGCCCTCTTGGCCATCAGCCACAGACGCCTCGACGAAGTTATATTAGGCGCAACCTTTTCGTTGGCACGACAACCAGAGTTGTGCCATAAAGTTCCAGGGACCGCTGCCAGAATCTACAAAACGGCAGTGTACCCAGACGCGCCATCAGTCCGCATATTCTTTACCCTCACCGACGACGAGGTTAGGCTTTTGCACGTAGAATTCTGTGAGGATGTGAACCCAATGCTGAAATATACGGAGGAAGGATGAAATGGCCTTCCAACACGCCATCGCTGGCGGCAAAGCGCGCGTGATGTGGAACCGCATCGCCGACGATCGCGTCCGAAACCGGGTTCTTCGTGATTGAATAGCGCGCGCGTTTACTGACGCGGTCGCACGTCCTCCAACGAGATCCGCGGGAAATACAACCCACGTGGCTCGCGTTTCCACCATTCCCCGGTCGCCCTGCGGCTCGCGAAATTGGTAAACGAATAGTCGAACAACTCCGCGCGCACGTACTTGGGCGGCGCGCTGGGAAACGGATTCTTCGCCAGCAGTCCCAAGACATCCGGCGAACCTTGGAGCAACCGCACCATGAAATTGGTGAACCAAGGCGTAGCGCGATAGTCGGAGAGCGCGGCGAACCACATTTGCCAATCCAGCCGAGGCTGGTACGGCGCAACCCAATGCGGTGGCTGCCGCAAATCGCCAGGCTTGTAGGGAAACTCATAGTCGAGCCAGGTGACGCCGTCATTCGACCCTTGGACGACGATCTCGGGCCGCGTCGTGGTCATGGAGGCGAAGAGTCCATAGGTGTTCGCGATTTGAAACGGCCCCGCGATTCGGACCAGCGCGTTCTCCGCCGAGGAAGATGTGTCAAAAAACATTTCGTCGATTTCCCAGATGCTTAGAAAAAGAATGATGGCCGCCACGGCCCAAACGGCAACGGCGCTGGTCCGCGCGCCGCGCGCCCGCAGGCGGAGATTCTCGAGAACGCGATCATCCAGAAGGAACAAGCACAGCGACATCGTGAGTACGTTGAGAAACGTATAGTTTCCCGTCAGCAGAATTGAGACTTGCAAGAACAGCGCGGCGCCGGCCGCCCAGAGCCGCCAGACACGGGGCGCGAAAAACAGAAAAGGAATTACCAGTTCGATGAATAAAACGAAGGCGGTCGAAAAGCGCTGGATCGGGAGTGGCAACTGATACAGGAACCAGGCGATGGGTGTCGGCAGCGGTTGCGTCATGGAATGGTAGGCGAGCGCCGTGAAGTCGCGCCAGACCGGATCGTGGCTGGTCAACTTCACCACGCCCGACAGAAACATCAGCCGGAACAGCAGCCACCGAAATAGCAGCGCTACAAATTTGGAGTTGCCGAGAAAGATCGCCAGAAACCCGGTTTCGAGCAGCAGCGAATCCCACTGGAACGACAAAAAATCCTGGCCGGCGGTGCACAGCGAAAGATAGAGCGCGTACAGACCAACCAGCAGTAGCCGTTCCCAAGCGCCTTTCAGGATTCCACACAGCAACAGGATCGCCGTCGCCGCGCCGGCGATGCAAACGCCCTTGAGAAAGCTATCGCCGTGCGCCAGCCAAAGGACGGTGGGCATCGACCAGTAGCCTCGCGCTCCCAGCGTTCTGGAAACAGCCGCCAGGTACCCGCCCAGGGGTAAAATGCCGCGCGCTCCGATCAATCCCGTGATCTGAACGCCAAGCGAAGCAAAAGCGATCAGATAAATGGCCGCCAGGGTCCGCAAGAACAGCCACTCGACCTGGGCGAACTTCCATGGCAAGACGCGCTTTCCGAAGGTCAGCCGCGAAAGGTGGTAAAAGAACGTGCGATGACGCGCTATCAGCCGATACAGAGCCTCAGTGGCTGGGGCAAAACCCGGCACACGATGGTACATCCAAAGGAGCCAAGCCATTCCTGGCGCATAGGTTAACGTTACAAACACGGCGCGGGCCCCACTGACCACTTCCCCGCCGGGCATCACTAACTGCACGGATTCACTGAAGTTTTTCGCCGGAATCTGGGGAAAGTGGCTTCCCACCTCCTGCGAGGCCGCGTAACCCACCCGGGCGCCCGTGATAACTTTCCAATACTCGATCCATATCCGGCAAAAACCGCAACGTCCGTCGAAGATGAGGAGAGGATCGTCGAGCATGCCCTACCTTTTCCAGTGTAGGAGTAAGCAAAAGGGTTGGCCTAATTGGGCACCTTCCATTTCTCATAGAGCTTTCTTGAGAACTGGGAAGTGGTAGAATTATCGATGAGTCCCAGTGCAACTTTTGTGTAGCGTGGAAACGTCTACCAACTGAGCGTGATTGAGGCGCAGTAGAAGATATGTCTGCTCACCATGAACCGATGGCTTTCCCGGAGGGAAATCCGCCCGACAACCCGGACGATATTCATCTTCTGTTAAGTTCCAAGATCGACGAGCCTTTCTTTCGCTCTCTCGCCCGGAGCATCAAAGAGCTCATTCACCAGCCTAAACTGCCTCCGTTGGAAGTAACGTCGAAACCTGTCGCCGTCAAAGAAATATGGGGATTCTATGGCGGACAAGGGAAGACGGCCGGCCTGAGTTCAATCCTCATTCATGCGGCGGCAATCGCGTTGCTGCTTTTCTTAGGTACGAACAAGATAGTGCAGCAGGTGGTGAAGCAGCAGATCGAGTTGATCGCACCCGATATCCTTCCTTACAAACCCACGGTCAAGAAAGACACTATGCATGGCGGTGGTGGCGGCGGTGACCGGTCTCCGACGCCAGTTAGCAAGGGCAACTTGCCAAAGCTAGCGACGAAGCAGTTTGTTCCTCCGATGATCAGCCACGTGGAGAATCCCAAGTTGGTGATGGATCCGACGTTGATCATGCCCCCTGACACCAACATTCCGAAGGTGGATTCACCGAATTTGGGCGATCCGCTGTCAAAATCCGGACTGGCCTCCAACGGCTTTGGCTCGGGCGGCGGTATGGGTAGCGGTCGCGGCGGCGGCATCGGGCCGGGCTCGGGACCTGGATTTGGTCCTGGTTCGGGCGGCGGTATGGGCGGCGGCGCCTATCGAATCGGCGGCGGCGTATCTCCGCCTAGCATCCTTTACAAAGTGGAGCCCGAGTATTCCGAAGAAGCGCGCAAAGCCAAGTTCCAGGGCACGGTTTTGCTTTTTGTCATAGTGGATGAGAAGGGTAATCCGCGCGACATCAAGATCATTCGGCCGCTCGGTTTGGGCCTGGATCAAAAGGCAGTCGAAGCGGTGGAAAAGTGGAAGTTCAGCCCTGGCAAGAAGGACGGCAAGCCCGTAGCCGTGCAAGCGCAGATTGAAGTCAACTTCCGGTTGCTGTAACCCGTTGATAAAAAACTGTTTGCTTATTTTGGCTTCGTTTGTACAGCGCACATTTGATCGGTCGGCTCCCAATCGACGATATCAATCGGAATGCCTTGCCGGCACGCGGTGCGGCCTTGGTGTGACTTGCCTTGGATGGTAATCACGGTGTCCAGGTCCGGCTTAGGCGTGGCGATGAAGCTGTAGGTGGTGCTGCCGTCCAGTGTCTCGAGCAGCAGGCACTGGCTGTCGGCGACGCGCCGGACACAGCCGGTGGCGCGCACTTCGGTGATCTCGGGCTTGGGCTTCTGAACCTGTGATTCGAAGGGCGTCAGCGCCATGCCGAGCAGTGCCAGAGCAAATCGCATAAGCATCTGCCTCCAGTCTCGCATTAAACCGAACAAATGCCAGTGGCCGCCGGCAATCGAAACAGCCTGAAACGGTATTCAGACCGCATACGTTACTATTCAAGTAGAGCATGTCCCGAGCCGTTCATCTCCTACTGTTGGCCGGCGCCCTGGCAACCGGGCGATTAGCCGCCGACGACGATCTCGTGTTTCGCAGCGACGTGTCTCTGGTGCGTGTCGACGCTCAAGTGTTGGACTCGAGCAATCGTCCGATCATTCACCTGCGCGCCACCGACTTCGTGCTACGCGAGGATGGACGCGTGGTGCCCATTCGCAATTTCGCGGCCGATAACATGCCCATCGACGTGCTTTTTTTGTTGGATGTCAGCGGCAGTATGCGTCCGCACGTGCAGCGCATCGCGGATGCTTCCGGTCAAGCTCTGAACCAGTTGAACAAAGACGACCGCATGGGCATCATGGTCTTCGATCGCTACACCCGCGTGCGACTGCCTTTTAACAGCAGTAAGCAGGAGGTCCAGCGCGGATTCGACCGGCTGCTCCGCGAGGAGCGCTTCAACGGCGGAACCGATATCACGCGCGCCATGCTGGATGCCGCCGACTACATCGGCCAGCACGGCCGCCGCGACGCCCGGCGCGCCATCGTCATTCTGACCGACGATTCGACCGAATTCGATCGAGACGATGTTGGCGTCGGCCGGGCCTTGGCGAACGCCAACGCCGTAATGTGTGCGCTGATCGCGCCCGACGCCATGCCTCAGTACGGCGGCCGTCGGGGCGGCGGACAACAGCCCGGAGGATGGGGTGGTGGGCCGGGACTGGGCGGACCGTTGGGCGGCATCATCTTCGGGCGAGGCGGCGGCGGGGGCGGCGGCCGCCATCCGGGCGGCGGAGGCGGAGGACAACCACACCAATCGGCTGGCACCGCGGAGATCGCGCGCGATTCCGGGGGCGACAGCATGTCGGTCAATGATGCCTCAGCGCTTGAGGACACGCTCGAGCGCCTGCGCCAGCGTTATACGCTCTATTTCAATCTTCCGGAAGGCGTGCAGCCCGGCCAGGAGCGCAATATCGAAGTGGATCTGGCTCCCGAAGCCCGCCGGCGATTTTCCGATGCCGAGGTCCGCTACCGCCGCACACATATGTCGTCCACGAATGATCGCGACAATGCCCCTGTTCACGTTACGCGGGCGCCCAGCGATAGCAACTACCCGGCTCCCGCCGCTGCGGCGACAGACTCCGACACTCCCGCTCCGCATCGCCGCCGTGTTGCCGTGAACGAGGACGGCACTGCGATCGCGACGCCCGACCCGCAGCAGTAGCCGGCCCCGTCATTAAAGAATCCGCCCAGCAGTTCGATAACGAAAGTGAAGGCTTGTCGGATGCAAGACAACGTGACCATTGCCATTATTGCACCCATCCAACCGGAGGATTTTTTCGATCTCTTGTGGCAAGGCGTTTGGGAAGCCACCTTCGACCTGTCTTCGTTCGGTGTCGAGGTACAGAACCTCACAGCTCCAGATGACGATGTCAGCGAACAGAGGAAGATCCTCGAACTGCTGCTCGACAGCCGGCCGGACGCCATCGGTCTGATGCCGGTCCATGTCAGGGCGTTGAACGATCTCATCGATCAGCATGTCCTGCGCGGCACGCCAGTGATCACCTTTCATGGCGATGCTCCGGATAGCCTGAGAGCGGCGTTTGTCCGGCCCGACCTGCAGCAGGCCGGGGCGCTGGCCGGAGAAGTGCTCGCCAAGCTAATCCAAGGGCAAGGCCGGGTTTTGTCGTTCCCGGGAACGTTCGATGAGTTTCATCTCGCACAGCGCTATGAGGGCTTTCGCGCCGCGATGATGCGCTACCAGGGTCGCATTGACGAAACTCCCTGTTTCTACCGCGCGCAAGAACCCTCGGCCATTACGGCAGAGTTCCTCAAAGGTCTGGGGCCCATGGCCGGATACTATGTCGGGAACGACGATCTGGTCCAGATCGCCACCATCCTCGAAAAGCTCGACGTCCGGGCGCCGTGCATCGGCTTCAGCAATACGGAGTTGGTGCGTCCCTTTCTGGAGCGCGGTGTCGTCTCCGCGGTGATCGACGAAAAGCGTTACCAACTGGGCTATTTCGCAATGCAAAAGGCTTACGAGGCGGTCCTCAAGAGCCGGGAACAAGCACCTTTAGCCAGCGTCCAGATTCCCGCCAAGGTGGTATTCGCCGCCAACGCCGCCGGCGCCGGGGACTCGCTGGACAACGCTTTCGAAATGCTGGTCCGCCAGCGCACCGAGGTCCTGGTGTCCTACAAGCACCGCTTGGAAGAAGCCAACGCCAAGCTGCTCGACCTCGCTGTCACCGATCCGCTCACCGGTCTCTATAACCGGCGCAAGTTCCAAGAGAACCTGAACCTGGAGGTCGCCCGCGCTATTCGACACGGTCCTGCATCGCTGCTGATGATCGACCTGAACTACTTCAAGCTGGTCAACGATCGGCATGGACATCAGGCCGGCGATGACGCGTTGAAGGCCGTGGCCCAGGCATTGCAGTCGTGCTGCCGCGCGACGGACACCTGCGCCCGGCTGGGCGGGGACGAATTCGCCGTCATCCTTCCGCATGCCGACTCCAGCGCCGCGGCTGTGGTCCGGCAACGCATTCAGCAGCACATAGCGCGGACCGTGGTTCCGACCCCGGAAGGCGGCATCGCGATCAGCCTCAGCATCGGAAGTGCCACGTTGCCCGATGACGCCGCCAGCGTCGACACGCTCATCGCCGCGGCCGATGCCGCAATGTACCAGGCGAAGCAGGAGTCGCGGCTCGAGCAACCGCCTATGGCATCGGCGCGCGAAGAGCCGCACAGAGTCGCCTCTTAACTCTCATTCGCATTTTGGCGTCCCAAGGCCAGGCGGGAGTTATACACCTAACCGCTTACGTCGTATAGCGTGGAGCTCCGTCCCGGCGCCTCAACCGCCCTTGCGGATTACCACGCCCGCCTCGGGATTTGCGTTCTCAGTTGTCTTGCATGGCTCACGGAACGGGAGCTTACGGCTTCAACGCGAACACTGAGCCATGGTTCGCACTTCCGCCGCTGGAAGTCGTGCCGAAGAGGACTCCGTTCTTGCCGATGACCAAACCCGCCGGAGAAGCTCCGTTGAAGCGGTGGAGCACGGTTTCCGTCCAGGCCCCCCCTTGAGAGGCCGGAGGAGCCAATTTGAATACTGTGCCGGAATTTGTCGTGCCATAGAGCACGCCGCCGCTGCCGATCACCACGCCGGCCAGGGGATCAGCGCCGTCACTGCCACCCGTGAAGTCGTGGAGCACGCTTTCCGTCCCTTGAGGCGTTAATGCAAACACCGTGCCATCATTCGAGGTCCCTCCGGCGGAAGTCGTGCCGTAAAGCACGCCGCCGCTGCCGATTACCACACCTCCCGAAGGATAATAGCCGGTGGTGCTGCCGAGGAAATCGTAGAGCACGGTCTGTGAAACCTTGAAGACCGTGCCACATCTGCTCATGCCGTAGACGGGGCAATTCTCCTTCCCGCCGAACTCGGTCGTGCCGTAAAGGACCCCATCCTTCAAAATGAGGGGCCCCGGGTTGCCCCCGTCGCTAAGGTACCCATGGTCGGCGGTGACGAAGCTGATTAACAGTCTCTCAGTCCACGAGCCGCCCGGAGACGCCGGGGGAGTCAGATTGAACACCGTGCCAGTTCCCGCGAAGGAATAAGTGCCGCCCACCATCCAAAAGAACCCGCCTGCTGACGTCGTGCCGTAGATCTCTCCACCGCTGCCGATCACAACGCCGGCGGATGGCTCGTACCCGTCCTTGCCGGTGAAACTGTAAAGCACGCTCTCCGTCCACGTGCCGCCTGGAATTGGCGGCGGGGTCAACGAGAACACCGTGCCAGCGTTCGCAGTTCCGCCGTTGAAGGTGGTACCAAAGAGCACTCCACCCTTGCCGATCGCGACAGCCGCATGGGGATAGGCCCCGTCACTGCCCCCGGAGAAATTGTAAAGCACCGTTTCCGTCCAGGCCCAGTCTTGTCTCATGCAAGATGAGCCTGAAGCCGGAACTTGTTTCTCACACAAGATGAGCCTGAAGGGGAGATTC
>Ga0209415_10002415_pt1 | contig 34934 bp, 29 predicted proteins | sample PeaSoiSIISIP2007_FD_187696 | JGI IMG/M metagenome (GOLD analysis project Ga0209415, IMG submission 187696) | Peat soil microbial communities from Weissenstadt, Germany - SII-SIP-2007 (SPAdes) (version 2) | ecosystem: Environmental > Terrestrial > Soil > Wetlands > Peat | place: Germany... | reverse complement strand
ACTTCTGCGCGACGCCGCATGACGCGTCGGACAATCTTCGCGTCAGACCAAGACTTTCGGAAGTAGTAGCTCAGGACCCAGCACTCAGGACTCAGCACTTCCTCAGGCGGCTTCGCGCGTGTCACGCAGCAGGCGCAGCGCTTCGCGGATCTGCGCCCCCGTGCACGGCTTGCTGAGCGTCGGCTGCGCGGGCAGCTTCTCGCGCAATCCCCGGCTCTCGACATGCCACAGACCGCCGGTGACGAAGATTACCCGGCGCGCCATGTCCGGGCGCTCGGCCGCCAGGCGCGTGTAGACCTCGTGCCCGGAGATGTCGGGCAGACGGACATCGAGAAAGATCGCGTCAAAGTTGTCGTGCGCAAGGGCCGCCAGCGCTTCACCGCCGGTGGCGGCGCGCCGCACCGTCAGGCCTTCACGTGCCAGCATGTCGGCCAGCGTCTCCGCCACCGCCGGATCGTCGTCGACGAGCAGGACGGTGTGCGGCGCGCCGGCGTGCACCGGCACCGCCGGCAGCGTGAGGGTGAAGGTGGTCCCCTCGTTCAGCGCGGTGCGCACGGTCAGGTCGCCACCGTGCGCGCGCGCGATGGCGTAGCTCACGCTCAGACCCAGGCCGGTTCCTTTGGCCTTGGTGGAAAAGAACGGATCGAAGACGCGCGGGATGACGTCTGCGGCAATGCCGGCGCCGTTGTCTTGGACATCCATGCGGACGCCGCCGGCATCCGGCTGCAGGCTGACCACCAGCACCCCGCCGCCGTGCGGCTCCATGGCTTGCGCCGCGTTGGTGAACAGGTTCACCAACACCTGCTGGATCTGTTTCGCATCGGCCATGACCACGGGAAGATCCGGAGCGAAGCGGGTTTCACTGCGGATGCGGCTGCGTCCCAAATCGTGCGCCATGAGCGTCAGGGTGTCGTGCACGAGAGTGCGCAGATCCACCGGTCCGCGCTCGGGCGGTTGCGGGCGGGCGAAGCCGAGCAGGTCCTGCACGATCTCCGCGATGCGGCGCCCTTGGAGCTCGACGCAGGCCATCGCGCCGTGCAACGTATCGACCTCGGTCGCGTGGCGCGCCGCTTCCACCTGTCCGAGGATGCCGACCAGCGCGTTGTTGACCTCGTGCGCCACCCCGGCCGCCAACTCACCCGCAGCCGCCAGCCGGTCGGCGTGATGCAACTGCTCTTGCAGCTGCTTGCGCGCCGAGATGTCTTCCAGGATGACTACCGCGCCCTGGATGCGGTTATCCTCGGTGCGAATCAGGCTGATGTTCAACGCCACCGGGAACGCCGAGCCGTCTTTGCGCCGCGCCACCGCTTCACCGCGCCAGTTGCGTTCGTGGACGCTGCGCTCGACGTTGCGCACCCACTCATCCGCGGGCGCGCCGGCGAGGCGTAGCGCGTCTTGGCCGATCACTTCGCCGTGGCTGTAGCCGAAGGTCTGCAAGAAGGCCGGGTTTGCAAAGACGACGCGTCGATCGCGGTCCGTGATGAGCACCGCTTCATCGGTGCTCTCGACGGCACGCACCAGACGCAAGCTCTCCTCCACGAGGCGGGCGCGCTCCAGCGCCACCGCCGTCTGTCCGGCGATGCCGTCGGCGATCGCAAAGTCACGCTGCGTGAAGCTGCTCTGCCCGCCCCGGCGTGCGAACTGCAGCACGCCGAAAAATCGCCCGCCGCTCAGCAGCGGCGCCGTGAGGACCGTGGGATGATCCATGGTCACCGCCGCGGGCCCCCGCGGCGCGATCACCGCGCAGTAACCGAGCCGCCGCACCCATTCGAGGTCCGGCGCCTCAACCGGCGCCAAGCGCAGGGCGGTGAACTGGGCGGCCAGCGCAGGCTCGACCCCGGACACCGCCGCGCCGCGATAGACGGCGTTGTCGTCGCTCCACAGCAGAATGCCGCAGTAGTCCACTGTCAGCACCCGCGGCGCCAGATCGACCACTTTGTTCAAGATCTCATCGAGGCTGGTCAGCCGGCTGACGGCTTCGCTCACCCCGAGGAGCGCACCGGCGACCGATGCGGCGGCATGCTCGCGCTCCGCGGCCTCCTTCGCCCGTTTGGCTTCGGCGCCCACCGCGCGTTCCTTCTCCGCCACTTGGTTGAGCAACCACACCGCCCCGAGCAGCGTCGTGCCGAGCACGCAGACGCGGAACACGAACTCGATCTGGCGCTCGAGACCCGGCGGAAGCACCCCGATGGGAACGGTGCTCCACCATCCGAGCTGCTCGCCGAGCACCATGCAGAGAAATCCCACCAAGGTTGCGAGGATCGCCGTCAGGCCGACGCGCGGACTGAAGACAAACGCATATCCGGCAATCTTGAACAAACTGATGAGGACCACCGGGCTGGCGACGCCGCCGGTCCATCCGGCCAGCAGCGTGATGGTGCCGAGGTTGAGCGCAAGATCGGCGAGGATGACCGGACGGCTGATGGCGCCGGCACGGTAACGCAAGCACAGCAGGGAGTTGCCCACGAAGTACAACACGATGACAGCGTGGATGGGCCATGCATCGACCACCGCGGGAAGGAACACCTCGTTGAACAAGATCCAGCCGGCCAGTCCTTCGAGCACGCGCAGGACCAGGAAAAAATAGGCCGTTTGCCGAATCAGATCGGGCTTCAGCCCTTGAGCAAACGACCGAGGCCGACGCACGGTGAACCGCACGCCCACAGTCTACTGCCGGGATGCCGCGCTCCGCAAGCGTGGGCAGCGCCACGCGTGCCAAGAACGGGCTGCTCACGCATGCCCGTAATTCACTATCCTCTATCGTCTGATTCTACTTCTCTTGTTTGTGGCCGTGATCTTGTGCCGGTGCCGGAGTCGGCGGCGCGGAGCACGGCTTGTAGGGAGCGGGCAGCAGATACATCGCGTAACTCGACTTCGGATCGTTGTTCGTCGGGGTATCGATGCGCCTGCCGATATCGGTGGCCACCGATTTCTTGGCCGCTCCCGGCTCGGTGGAGCCGAGCATCAGGCGGAAGCTGCCGTCATCCGAAGTCCGCCCGCGCACGGACCAGCCGTTGGCGACGAACAACTTCACGTAGCGGTCCTTGACCGGTTGACCGGCCGCATCGGTGAGCGTGCCGACGAAGACGAGCCCGCGGGAAGATTGGTAGTGCCAGCCGTAATTTGCATCGAGCAGACACTTTCCGCAGGCTTGGCCATCCAGCCAGCCGTGCTCCACGCCGGTGTGACATGCCTTCCCACCGGCGGATTGACAATCACTGCACAACGCCAGCGTCGCCAGCAGCCTGCCGCTGTCGTCTTTGATGGTTTGAGCATTCGGCGGCGCGGCCTGTGCCGCGACATTCACCACCACCATCCCGACTGCCGCCATCACCCACACCTTCATCGTGCTCCTCCTGGAAATCGCCCGGCCGCGCCTGCGGAGCGACGGACGTTGAAATGTATGCGGGTCCTCCTATACTGCACGCACGCGTCGGGCTCAACCCGATGTCCGAGAGCCATGTCAGCGGAAGCGTCGTCACTCCTCCTCGATCGTGCCGCCGAGGCGCTGGTGCGGGCGCGCCACGTCGTGGCGTTGACCGGCGCCGGCATGTCGGTGGAGAGCGGCATCCCACCGTTCCGCGGTCCGGGCGGGCTGTGGACCAAGCACGGCGAGCCGCCGATGAACGGCTATCAGCGTTTCCTTGCGGATCCGGCGCGGGCGTGGCGCGAGCGGCTTGCGCCCAGCGGCCCGATGCGCGAGCTGTGGGAGACGCTGCGCACCGCGCAGCCGAATCCCGGACACCGTGCCCTGGTCGAGTTGGAAGCACTCGGCATTGTGCGCTGCCTGATCACGCAGAACGTCGACAACCTGCACCGCGCCGCCGGCAGCCGGGCGCTGGCGGAGATCCATGGGAACTACACGTTGATCCGTTGCATCGAGTGCGTGCGCCGTTTTCCGGGCGACGCGATTTCGTTGGCCGAGCTGCCGCCGCGTTGCCCCAGCTGTCACGGCATCTTGAAGAGCGACACCGTCTCGTTCGGCGAACCGATTCCCCCCGACGTGCTGGCGCAGTGTTTCGAGGAGACCGAAGGCTGCGACTGCATGCTGGTGGCGGGCACGTCGGCCACCGTGTATCCCGCCGCACAGTTCCCGCTCGAGGTGCGCCAGCGCGGCGGACAATTGATCGAGGTCAACCTGTACGAGAGTGAGTTGACTGGGTACTGTTCCGTGAGCGTGCGCGGCTCGTCGGCGACGCTGTTGCCGGCGCTGGTGGCCCGCGTCAAGCAGTTGCGCGCCGCATAGACTACTGCGAACCTTGTTCCACTCGACATGCGGGTCCCGTCGTTCAAACGCAGCGCCGCCTTGTTGCTGCTGGTTGTCGCGGTGTGTGCCTTTACGTACCGGCTCGGTGCCGTGCCGCTGCTCGACGACCCCAACGAGGCGGAATATGCCGAGGCGGCACGCGAGATGATCGAGACCGGTGATTGGATCAGCCCGCACCTGAACTACGTGCTCTTTCTCAACAAGCCACCGCTGATGTACTGGCTGATCGGTCTGGCGGATCGTGCCTTCGGTGTCAACGAGCTCGCCGCCCGACTGCCGAGCGCGCTGAGTGGTCTGCTGATCGTGCTGCTGCTGGCGCACCTGGGGGGCATCCTATTCGATGCGGAAATCGGGCTCCTGGCCGGCTTCGTGCTCGTGTCGACGGCCGGATTCTTTTTGGAAACCCACCTTGCAAGGCCGGACCTGATGGTCACGGCGGGCATTCTCGGCAGCCTGCTGGCCTTCGTGCATCTCTTGCCGCCGTCGGACGCGGCGGCCACGCAGCGGGCGCGCGAGCCCTGGGCGCTGCTCGGCCTGCAGGTATCGCTGGCGGTCGGGCTGCTCGCGAAGGGCCTGCTGGCATTGGTGATTCCGGGCTTCGTGTTCCTGGTGTTGATCGTCAGCGAACGGCGCTACGACCTGATTCCACGGCTGCTGCATCCGCGTGCTTGGTGGCTGCTGGCCCTCGTGGCCGCGCCCTGGCACGTGCTTGTCGGGCTCCGGCATCCCGGCTTCCTGTGGGACTACGTGGTGAATCAGCACGTGCTGTTCTTCTTCGGCCGGAAGCTGCCCCGCGAATCGACGCCGGTATCGCTCGGCGTGTTCTGGGAGGCTTTGGCGCTGCGTCTCTTTCCATGGACGCTCTTCGTGCCGCTGGCGGTGATCACCGCCGGCGGCCGGGCGTGGCGCCGGCGCAGCTACGGCGACCGCCTGACGCTGGCGTGGGCGGGCGGTGTGTTGCTGCTGTTTTCCGCGGCTCCCTCGCGCATGGAGCACTACAGCATTCCGGCGTTGCCGGCGATTGCGCTCTTGGTGGCCCGGCTGTTTCGCGGCGACGCCCGCGGTGAATCGGCGCGGGTGTCGCGGGCGCTGACCGGGCATCTCATTGCGTGGACGGCGCTGACCCTCGCAGCGCCGCTTTTCGTCCCCTCGCTGGTCGCGGCACAGGAGTGGCTCCAGCCGCTGCACGATCTGCCGGCGCTGGCACGGATTACGTGTACGCTGTTTGCTGTCGGTGCGCTGATCGCACTCGTGTGCGCGTGGGCGCGGCGCGCCTGGGTAGCCCCCGCATTGGTGGGCACCTTCGTTGCCGCCGTCCCGTTCGTGCACCACGGTCTCATGCAAATGGCGCGCGTCAATTCGAGCGCCGGCATGGCGGCCGCCTTGCGCGCCCTCGCCGAACCGGAGGAGCGCCTGGTCTACGAAGCGCCAATGGAGTATCAAACGTGCGCCGGATTCAACTTTTACTTGCGCCGCAAGCTCGAGGTGCTGCGCCCGCCGGGATTTGTCGCGCCGCGATATCTCGAGCCGCACGTGGCTGCACTCTTCATCAGCCGCGACCAGTTCGAGCAACTCTGGCCGGACGCACGCATCTTCGTGATCACCGATCCGCTGACGCCGCGCGCGCATCTCGACGGGGTCGTGCCGCAGCCCTTCTACATCGTGGCACATGACTACGCCCGCTGGGCGGTAACCAATCACCCACTACACTAGTGTGACGCCGCTCCCTTGCGGTAGCGCCTGCCACAAGGTTATGGTCTGGACGATTGCGCGAGATTCACGATCATGTCCCAATACGTTGCCGACCGTAGCCAGCCGGTGCCGCTCGATCGCTACGAGCAGCTGGTCGCGTATTTCGAGACGGCCTGCAAACCGCGGGCAAATTGGCGCATCGGCACCGAGTACGAGAAAGTAGCCGTGTGGGCCGAGAGCGGCCGCGCAGTGCCGTTCAGCGGCGGCATCGAAGAGGTCCTGCGGCGGCTCGCCGACCGCCATGGCTGGGCACCCATTCTCGAGGACGGACGCCTCGTCGCCTTGCAGGGTGACGGGGCAACGGTCACGCTCGAGCCGGGCGCGCAACTGGAGTTGAGCGGTCAGGTGTGCGAAAACGTCCACTGCGCCCACCGTGAGTTCGTCGAGCACCAGAAGCAGATCGTCGGCATCGGCGATGCGCTGGGGATCGCGTTTCTCGGTCTCGGCATGCAGCCGCTGAGCACCCTCGACGAGATGGACTGGGTGCCGAAGCGGCGGTACGCCATCATGGCGCCCTACATGCTGCGCGTCGGTACGCTCGGCCAACGCATGATGAAGCAGACCGCCACGGTGCAGGTGAACCTCGACTATGACAGCGAGCGCGACGCCATGCGCAAGCTGCGCGTCGGCATGGGCATCGCCCCGCTGCTCACCGCGATGTTCGCCAACTCGCCGATCAGCGACGGGCGGCTGAACGGCTTTCTGAGCTTCCGCGGCCACATCTGGACCGATACCGATCCGGCACGCTGCGGGCTCCTGCCGTTCGTCTTCAAGGAGTCGTGCGGCTTCACCGACTACGTCGACTACGCGCTGGACGTGCCGATGTACTTTCTGGTGCGCGAGGGACGCTGGATCGATATGACGGCGCTCACCTTCCGCCGCTTCTGGAAGGAAGGTTATCAGAACGAGCGCGCCACGCTCGCCGACTGGAACGCGCACCTGACGACGCTCTTCCCCGAGACGCGTCTCAAAACATTTATCGAAGTACGATCGATCGACAGCCAGCCGCCGGAGCTGATGCTGGCGGCGCCGGCGCTGGTCAAAGGGATCTTCTACGAAGACGACTGCCTGACCGCGGCGTGGGATCTGGTGAAGCGTTGGAGCTGGGACGATCGCGTCCGTCTCTATCACGCGGTGCACCGTCAGGCGCTCAAAGCGCGTGTCGGCGGCATCGAGGTGCGCGAGCTGGCGCACGAGCTGCTGGCGATCGCCGGCGAGGGGCTTGCACGCCACGGCCAGCTCAACGCCGACCGGGACAGCGAGGCGGTCTACCTCGAGCGGCTGCAGGAGCTGGTCCGTCGCGGCCGCTGTCCGGCCGAGCTAATCATCGAGCAGTGGGAAGGACCGTGGAACCGCGACATGCGCCGCTTGGTTGACGGTACTGCGTACCGCCTCCCGAGCTGATGTCCACGCGCATCATCACCCTGCTGACTGATTTTGGCACGGCCGACGCCTTCGTCGGCATCATGAAGGGCGTCATCCTCGGCATCCACCCGGAGGTGCACCTGGTCGATTTGACCCATGCGGTGCCGCCGCAGCAGATAGTGCCGGCGGCGCTCCTGCTGCGCAGCGCCGTCGGCGCCTTCCCTGCCGGCACGGTGCATGTCGTCGTCGTTGACCCCGACGTCGGTTCGACGCGCCGGCCAATCCTGATCGAAACCGCGGCGGGATTTCTGGTTGGACCCGACAACGGCGTGCTGTCGCCGGCCGCGCAGCTGATGGGCTGTCGCGCCGTTCGCCGGATCGAGAACGACGCGTTCTTCCGGCATCCCGTGTCGCACACTTTCCACGGGCGCGACGTCTTCGCCCCGGTGGCGGCGCATCTGTCGCGCGGCGTGCCGGCGCAGGAATTCGGTCGGACGCTGGACGCGATCGTCGAGCTCGCCCTACCGGTCGCGCAACGCAGCGTCGCGGGCGTTTCCGGCGAAGTCGTGTACGTCGATCACTTCGGCAATCTGGTGACCAATATCGACGCGGCGGCGATTCAGTGCTTTTCTGCTCCGCGGCTTTCCGTTAGCATCAGTGGCAGGCCGGTTGTCGGGCCGGTCACCGCCTACGCTGGGGTGCCGGAGGGTACGTTGCTCGCGATCGTGGGCAGCTGGGGGATGTTGGAGATTGCGGTGCGCAACGGCAACGCGGCCGGAACGTTGGCTGCGGGACCGGGGACGCCCGTCACCGTAGTTGTGGAGTCACGTGACGCATGAATGCAGTCGGTCCCGATCCTGTCGTCGATACGTATCCGATACGGCCTGCGGCCCCGCCGTGGGAGCCGGTGGTGGTGCGCCGCGAGAAGCGCATACCGCTGATCCATATCGTGCTGTTCGTCCTCACGTTCATCACCACGGCGATGGCCGGCGCGTTTCAGGTCGGCGCCGATCCGCTCTCCGACCCCTGGAGCATACGCGCCGGATTTCCGTTCGCCGTGACCCTGCTGTCGATCCTGCTCATTCACGAGCTGGGCCATTACACCTTGTCGAAGGTGCACGGCGTGCGCGCGACGCTGCCGTACTTCATTCCGGCGCCGCCGATTCTCATCGGTACGTTCGGGGCCTTCATCCGCATGAAGTCACCGCCGTCGAACCGCCGCGCGCTCTTCGACGTCGGCGCGGCGGGACCGTGGGCCGGGCTGCTGGTCGCCATCCCGGCGGTGATCATCGGGCTGCACCTATCGGAGATCCGGCCGCTGGCCGCCGACGAAGGCGGCATGATTCTCGGCGATTCGATCCTGTTTCGTCTGCTCACCAAGCTCACGTTGGGAACGACGGCCGATGACGTCACCATCATGCTGCACCCGATCGCGCTCGCCGGTTGGTTCGGCTTGTTCGTGACCTTTCTCAACCTGCTGCCCGTCGGGCAGCTCGACGGCGGTCACGTCGCCTACGCGCTGTTCGGGCGCTGGCACCGTTGGATCTCGCGCCTGGTGCTCGCAACCATCTTCGTTCTCGGCTTCCGCGGCTGGCAGGGCTGGTTCGTCTGGGTGGCGCTCTTGCTGTTCATCGGCGTCGACCATCCGCCGACGCGGGACACGCAAACGCCGCTGGATGGCCGCCGCCGCGTGGCGGCGTGGCTGACGATCGGCGCCTTCGTGCTGACCTTCATGCCGGCGCCGATCACGCTGTCGGAACCGTCGCCAATTTTCGAGGGCGAAAGGACGCCGGTGGTATGGCAACCGCATCAGGCACCGCGCGCCACGGCACCGCACGCCACGACGCCGCGTCCGAGGAGTGGTCTGGTGATCCCGATTCGAGTCGGGCCGCGCGTCCGGGGGATTCCGCTATGAGCCAGCGTCCGAGCTGGGACGAATATTTCTTGACCATCACCCGCCAAGTCGCGGAGCGTTCGACGTGCGTGCGGGCGAAGGTCGGCGCCGTCATCGTGCGCGACAAGAACATCCTGGCGACCGGCTACAACGGCGCGCCGGCGGGACTGCCGCATTGCACCGACGCCGGTTGCTTGATCTACAAGTCGCAAACCCCCAGCGGTGAAACCGAGGAGAACTGCTTTCGCACCATCCACGCCGAAATCAACGCCATCGCGCAGGCGGCGAAGAACGGCGCCGCCATCCGCGACGCGCACATCTACATCACGCACACGCCGTGCATCCACTGCTTCAAGGTGCTGATCAACACCGGCATCGTCCGCATCTGCTACGAGAAAGAGTACAAGCTGCAGACGCTTGAACCGCTCCTGCGCTATACCCCGCAGGTTCAACTGCAACGGGTCGCCCTCGCCGACCGGACGTGATGACGTAGCGACAGCGACCACGTCATGCCCGACGCCATCGCCATCAACGGCAACGACCGGCTTTTTGCGCAGGAGGAACATAGCTTCCTGTTCTTCTCGTCGTTGCTCGAGAAGCCGGTCTACGATGCCAACGGCGTGCTCGTCGGCCGCTTGAGCGACCTGGCCGTGTCGGTGGCGTACATGTTCCCGCCGGTCGTCGCCTTCGTGGTGCAGCGCGGCCGTTGGGAACCGTTTGCGCTCACCGGACGATGGAGCGATGTGGCGGATATCAGCGGTCCGGCGATCCGTTTGGGAGTCGGCATCCAGGCCCTGACGCCGTCGAAGCTCGACACCAGCGGCGAGATCCTGTTGCGCGACGCGCTGCTCGACAAGCAGATCGTCGACATGAACGGGGCGAAGGTGGTGCGGGTGAACGATTTGCATTTCCTTAAGCTCGGACGGTGCGAGCTGCGGCTGATCCATGTCGACGTCGGCACCCGCGGCCTGATCCGGCGCATGGGCTGGGAGCCCGCCATCGATACGCTCATACGGCGCGTGGCGCCGCGCGCCCGGCACCTCGGCGCGGAACGACTGATTCGCTGGCAGTACGTGCAGCCGTTGTCACTGGACCCCAAGGCCCTCAACGTGCGGCTGAGCGTGCTGCAGAAGCAGCTGAAGGAGCTGCATCCCGCCGACATCGCCGAGATCCTCACCGATCTCGACACCCACGAACGAGCCACGATGTTCCGCGCCCTCGACGCGGAGACCGCCGCCGACGCGCTGGCCGAGGTCGAAGACCCACGCATCCAGACGCAGCTCCTTGAAACGGTATCGCAGGAAGACGCCGCCGACATCCTCGAGGAGATGCCGCCGGACGAGGCCGCGGACTTGCTCGGCGAGCTGCCGCAGGAAACCTCCAGCGCGCTGCTGAAGAAGATGGAGGCGGACGAAGCGCAGGACGTGCGCGAGCTGCTCACCTACCCAGCCGACACCGCCGGCGGCATGATGACCACGGAGTTCGTCGCGTTGCCGGTTGACCTCAAGATCGAGGAGGCGTTCGCCCGCTTGCGCACGGTCGCTCCCGACGTCGAGAACATCTACTACGTCTTCGTCACCGACGCGGACGGGCGGCTCGTCGGTGTGTTGAACCTGCGCCAGCTGATCCTGGCGCAACCCAGTGCGCAACTCCAAGACATCATGATCAAGAACCCGGCGCGGGTGCATTGTATGGACAGCCGCGATTCGGTTGCCGAGATCGTCGAGAAATATGATCTGTTGGCCTTGCCGGTGGTCGACGATGGTGACGTGCTCGTCGGCATGATCACGGTGGACGACGTCGTCAGCCACATCGCCAATCAGGCATGGAAGAGCAAGTTGGGACGATAGTGGGCCTGCGTGACGAGCCGGCCTCATGAAGGCCCAAGTCCTCCCTCACCCCGCATTGATCGATACCGCACCGTTGCAGCTGACCGATCTCCCGGTGCCCGAGCCGGCGGCGGGTGAGATCCGTGTGCGTGTGGAAGCCTGCGGTATTTGTCGCACCGACTTGCACGTGGTGGAAGGCGAGCTGCCGCCGCAGGTCGATCGCATCGTTCCGGGCCATCAGGTCGTGGGCACGGTCGACCACTGCGGCGGCGGCGCCACACGCTTTCGCGTCGGCGATCGGGTCGGGATTGCGTGGTTGCGGTCGACGTGCGGCACGTGTCGCTACTGTTGCGCCGGCAACGAGAACCTGTGTCCGCAGGCGCGCTTCACCGGTTATCACGAAAACGGTGGCTACGCTGAGTACGCCGTGGTGCGCGAGGATTTCGCGTACGCCTTGCCGTCGGCGCTCGGCACGGCGCAGGCGACGCCGCTGCTGTGCGCCGGGATCATCGGCTACCGCGCGTTGCGGCGCGCCGAGATGCGTCCCGGCTGCCGCCTTGGGTTGTACGGTTTCGGATCGTCAGCCCACATCGCCATTCAAGTCGCCCGACACTTGGGCTGCACGGTGTACGTGATGACGCGCGACGAACGACATCAGGAGCTGGCGCGTCAGCTGGGCGCGGCGTGGGCTGGTGGTGCCGACGCCAAGCCGCCCGAGCCGTTGGACAGCGCCGTGCTGTTTGCGCCGGTCGGGCATCTGGTGTTGCCGGCGCTGGAAGCGCTCGATCAGGGCGGCACGCTGGCGCTCGCCGGCATCTATCTGAGCGACATTCCGACGCTCAATTACGAACGTCATTTGTTCCACGAAAAGAATCTGCGCAGCGTCACCGCCAACACGCGCGCTGACGGCGAGGAGCTCCTACAGATCGCCGCGGAGATTCCGTTGCGTCCGCAGACGACCACCTTCCCGCTGAGCGACGCCAATCGTGCCCTGCAGCAACTCAAGCATGACGCGATTCAGGGCTCCGGTGTGCTGATCGTCAGTTGAAGGATCCTCAGCGCTCGGTCACCTCGATACCGCGGTGGAAGCTGCATGGCATCAGCCAACCGCAGGTACTCGACAACATAGTGGGGAATGCTGCATAGCTAGGCTGCAATCTCGGTCGAGGGATCAGTGGAGCAACCACAGCTCAATTGGATCGCCAACTTCATCTGGGGCATTGCCGACGATGTCCTCCGCGACCTCTACGTCCGCGGCAAGTACCGGGATGTGATCCTCCCGATGACCGTGTTGCGGAGACTGGACGCCGTGCTCGAGCCGACCAAGCAGGCCGTCCTCGACATGAAGGCCTCGCTCGACAAGGCAGGCATCGTGCACCAGGACCAGGCGCTGCGCCAGGCGGCGGGGCAAGCCTTCTACAACGCGTCGAAATTCACCCTGCGCGATCTGCGCGCGCGCGCCAGCCAGCAACAGCTCAAGGCCGACTTCGAGGCCTACCTCGACGGCTTCTCGCCCAACGTCCAGGACATTCTTGAGAACTTCGAGTTCCGCAACCAGATCCCACGCCTCTCGAAGGCCGACGCGCTCGGGACGCTGATCGAGAAGTTCCTCTCGCCGGACATCAACCTGAGCCCTAATCCGGTCTTCAACGGCGATGGCTCCGTGAAGCACCCGGGCCTCGATAACCACGGCATGGGAACGGTCTTCGAGGAACTTGTCCGCCGCTTCAACGAGGAAAACAACGAAGAGGCGGGCGAGCACTGGACCCCGCGCGACGCCGTGAAGCTCATGGCGAAGCTGATCTTCCTGCCCATCGCCGACGAGATCGAATCGGGAACCTACCTGTTGTACGACGGCGCCTGCGGCACCGGCGGCATGCTGACCGTCGCCGAGGAGACCTTACACGAGCTCGCCGCGGCGCACGGCAAACAGGTAGCCACCCATCTCTACGGCCAGGAGATCAACGCCGAGACCTATGCCATCTGCAAGGCGGACCTGCTGCTCAAAGGCGAGGGCGAGGCCGCGGACAACCTCGTGGGTGGACCGGAGCACTCGACCCTCTCGAACGACGCCTTCCCGTCGCGCGAGTTCGACTTCATGCTCAGCAATCCGCCCTACGGCAAGAGTTGGAAGAGCGATCTCGAAAGGATGGGTGGCAAGGACGGGATCAAGGACCCGCGCTTCATCATCGAGCATGCCGGCGATCCGGAGTACTCGCTCGTCACCCGATCAAGCGACGGCCAGATGCTCTTCTTGGCCAACATGCTGAGCAAGATGAAGCAAGGCACGAAGCTCGGCAGCCGCATCGCCGAGGTGCACAACGGCAGCTCGCTCTTCACCGGGGATGCCGGGCAGGGCGAGAGCAACATCCGCCGCTGGGTCATCGAGAACGACTGGCTCGACGCCATCATCGCACTGCCGCTCAACATGTTCTACAACACCGGCATCGCCACCTACATCTGGGTGCTCAGCAACCGGAAGGCAGAGCATCGCAGGGGCAAGGTGCAGCTCATCGACGCCACGCAGTGGTTCAAACCGCTGCGGAAGAATCTCGGCAAGAAGAACTGCGAGCTGTCGGGCGAGGACATCCAACGCATTTGCGACACGTTCCTCGCGTTCGAGGAGACCGAGCAGTCGAAGATCTTCCCGAACGCCGCCTTCGGTTACTGGAAGGTGACGGTCGAGCGGCCGCTGCGCCTCAAGGGCATCGACCCCGGCCGCGCCTACGCCGCCAAAGAGATAAAGGCGCTCCGGGAGGCTGCCGAGCGCGCCGACGACGCGCCGCCCGTGATCAAGAAGATCCACAAGAAGGGCACGGCCCCCGATCCACTGCGGGGCCTGTTCGCGACAACCATCGACGGGAAGGCCGCCATCGTTGAATACGAGCCCGACCCCGATCTGCGCGACACCGAGCAGATTCCGCTGCTGGAGGAAGGCGGTATCGAGGTCTTCCTGCGGCGCGAGGTGCTGCCCCACACCCCTAACGCCTGGTACGTGCCTGAGAGTGTCAAGACCGGCTGCGAGATCAGCTTCACCCGCTACTTCTACAAACCGCAGCCGCTACGCACGCTGGAGGAGATCCGCGCCGACATCCTGGCGCTGGAAAAGGAGACCGAGGGACTGCTGGACCAGATCATCGGGGGAGGCAGCTAGCGATGGCCAAGTCCACAACACTGCGCGTGATGATATCGAGCCGCTGCGATGACAAGTTTCCGGCAGGTCCCGCGGGCCGACCGTTGTCTGAGATTCGCAGGGAACTGAAGACGGAGATTGAAGCGCTCGAAGTCTTCGGCAAGAAGCTCTTCGAGATGTGGATCAACGAGGAGACCCCGCCGCAAGGCGGTACTTGGGACAGCTGGGACGTATGTCTTCAGGCGGTGAAGGATTGCGACATCCTCATTGCTCTCTCGAACGGCAACGCGGGCTGGGCAAAGGGCGGCGGTGACATCGGGATCTGCCATGCCGAACTGACGACCGGCCTCTCGCAAGCCCCTGGCAAGGTGCGGCTTATCGCGCTCGGGGATATCGCCATCACGAACACGGCTGAGGGTGAGCGAAATCGGCGCTTCCAGGAGTACGTGAACCGCCAGAGCTTGTTTCGCGGCGGCACGGTGCCGACGGAGGGCGCGCTCAAGGCCCGCCTCAAGGAAGCACTCTATGATGCTCTACTCGCACTGGCTCAAGCCGGGGTGCGCGAGTCCAGCAAGGGGCGATTCTACAGCGGTCAGGCGCTCGACTGGAGTCACCTGGACTTTCGCGCGCGTCGCGCGGAAATGCGTCGCGTGCTGCGCGACGCCATGCGCCAGCGAGCCGGCTCGAGCGACGACGGCGATCACCTCATCGTGAAGCTCGCGGGCACGGAAACTGTGGTGGTGCCCGACGCGATTCCAGCGGCGATCACCGTTGGCGCTGCAAAGGAGATGGTCGGCCAGCCCTTCTTGCGTGACCATCAGCTGTCTCAGGTTCTCAAAGGGAAGCGCGGGGGTCCGGTACACGTCATCGGCTGCCACAAGAACGCTACCGAGGCGCAGGCGACAAAGCTGCTGGGCTTTCCTGACGCCACGGTGGTGAGTGCCCCATTTGGCATCTTTGTCGCCGACAATGTCCAGAAGGTGCAATTCGCCTTCATCGTGAACTGCCGGGATGATGCGACCACCAGACACGGCGTGCAGCGGTTCTTCGAATGGCTGGCGCAGACGGGAGAAGAGACCCTCGTCGCGGACCGCGCCAGGGCGCGTGCGCGAATCGTGTCTGCGATCGCGAAGGAAGTACGCGCGTGATCGCCGACCTCAAGCCCTATCCCGCGACGAAGGACTCCGGCGTGCCGTGGCTGGGGAAGGTGCCGGAGCATTGGAAGGACCTAAGAGCCCGCTACCTGTTCCGCGAGATTGATCGCCGTTCCCAGGCAGGAGCTGAGACGCACCTGTCAATGAGTCAGGCACTTGGGCTTGTGCCGAGATCAATGGTCGAGCAGGGAACTCTGGTGTCTGAGTCCTACGCTGGTGGGAAGCTCTGCGGTGAGGGCGATCTCGTATTGAACCGTCTGAAGGCGCACCTTGGTGTGTTCGCGATGGCGAAGCAGACCGGTGTAGTGAGCCCTGACTATACGGTCCTGCGGGGGATCCGGCCCATGGTTGTGCAATACTTCGAACATGTGCTGCGGTCCCCAGCCTGCCGGCATGAGTTGCGCGTTCGAGCGAAGGGGATCGTGGAGGGATTCTGGCGCCTCTATACCGACGATTTCCACGAGATCCGACTTCCCGTTCCTCCGATCGATGAACAATCCGCTATCGTCCGCTTCCTCAACCACGTGGACCGGCTGGTCTGGCGCCACATCCGCGCCAAGCAGAAGCTGGTCAAGCTGCTGGAGGAGCAGAGGCAGGCCATCATCCACCGCGCGGTCACCCGCGGCCTCGACCCCAACGTCTGCCTCAAGCCCTCCGGCGTGGAATGGCTGGGAGAAGTGCCCCAGCATTGGTCCATAGCTCGGCTGAAGGTTATTGCGACCGAGGTCGTCGACTGCCTTCATGCGACGCCTGTTTACTCTGAAGGCGGCCCCTATCCGGCCATCCGAACAGCTGACGTTCAACCTGGGCAACTCCTTCTTGATCAAGCGTGTCGCGTTGACGAGCGGCACTACCGAGAGTGGACGGCGCGGATGGTCCCATTGGAGGGAGACATTCTCTACACGAGGGAAGGAGAACGATTCGGGATCGCCGCACTCGTGCCGCCCGATACCAAGCTATGCATCTCCCAGAGAATGATGGCCTTCCGGATCGACCCGAAACACAACAGTGCCTACGTGATGTGGCAAATCAACTGCCAGCATGTCTATTCGCAGGCTGCCGCAGATCTGATCGGTGCTGCCGCGCCACATGTAAACGTCGAACGGATTCGGAATTTCTGGCTGGCGCTTCCGCCACGCAGCGAGCAGGACCAGATCGTATCCGCTGTCGAGGAGACTAATGAGGTCCCGCTTGCGGCAATACGCAGAGCACGCGAGGAAATCTCCCTCCTCCGCGAATACCGCACCCGCCTGATCGCCGACGTGGTCACCGGCAAGCTCGATGTGCGCGAGGCGGCGACGACGCTTCCTGATGAAGCCGACGAGTTGGAAGCGGTCTACGAGGCGGAGGAAGTGGCTCATGAGGAGGAGGACCAAGGCGACGAGCTTGAGGCCCTAGAGGATTTGCGGCAGGCTGCCCATGCCGAGGCGGACAAGTGAACAATCCTGACAACCCCAAACAGGGCGACGCCGGTGAAACTGGGCTGCCGCGGAGCATTCGCGAGATCACACTGCGCAACTTCCTCTCGTTCGGTCCCGACACACCACCGCTGCCGCTGCAGGCGCTGAACGTTTTCATCGGCCCCAACGGCTCAGGCAAATCGAATCTGATCGAGGCGCTCGCCGTCATGCGCTCGACGCCGCGCGAAGCGTCTGTGCCCGGCAACCTGCGCGACACCTTGGTTCGTGGTGGTGGTGTTGGCGAATGGGTGTGGAAGGGATCCCATGGACAGCCTGCCGTGATCGACATTGTCGTTGGCTACAACTTGGGCAAGATGCCCCTTCGGCATGTGTTGGCTTTTCTAGAAGAACGTCAAACCTTCCGACTCGTTGACGAACGCGTGGAGAATGAGCAACCAGAACCGGGGAAGCCGAAAGCGTATCTCTATTTCGACCTTCAAGGCGGCCACCCTGTGGTCAATGTCGGTGGGAAGAAGCGCCACTTGGCACGAGAGTCCGTCGACACGAATACGTCGATCGTCGCGCAGCGCCGCGATCCGGAAACCTACCCCGAGATTACTTACCTAGCGGACCTCTACGAAGGGGTTCGGATCTACCAGGAGTGGGCCTTCGGCCGGCGAACGGTTTTTCGCGAGCCGCAGAAGGCCGATATACGCTCCGACCGCTTGGAGGAGAATTTTTCCAATCTTGGGCTTTTCTTGAATCGCCTGCGGCGAGCGGCCCCATCGAAGAAACAGCTCTTGATGCGGCTCCGCGACCTGTACGACGGCCTGAGCGATTTCGATGTCAGTGTTGAAGCCGGCACTGTGCAGGTTTTCTTCACCGAGGGCGACTTTACGATCCCCGCGACACGTCTCTCCGATGGCACGCTTCGTTATCTGTGCCTGCTGGCGATTCTCTGCGATCCAAAACCGCCGCCAGTCATCTGCATTGAGGAACCTGAGCTCGGATTGCACCCGGACATCTTACCGAAGGTGGCTGACTTGCTGATCGAGGCGTCAGCCCGAACGCAGCTGATCGTCACGACCCACTCGGACATCATCGTCGACGCGTTGAGCGAGCGCCCGGAGTGCGTAGTGGTGTGCGAGCGGGTTGAGGGGCAGACCACGATGAAGCGCCTCGCGTCGACGGCCCTCAGCGAGTGGCTGAAGAAATATCGCCTGGGGCAACTGTGGACGAAAGGCGAACTTGGGGGAACGCGCTGGTGAGCGTGAAGCTGTTCGTCGAGGGTGGCGGCGACAGCAAGGAGCTGCACAGTCGCTGCCGTGAAGCGTTCCGGAAGCTGCTGGAGAAGGCGGGGTTTACCGGTCGAATGCCCCGCATCGTTGCGTGTGGTGGGCGGCGCACGGCCTACGACGACTTCTGCACCGCGCTTGGCATCGCGTCGGCGAGTGACTACCCGCTGCTGCTCGTCGATAGCGAATCGCCAGTGCAGGGTGAACCGTGGCCTCACCTCGAGGCTCGGGACCGTTGGCCGCGACCGCAGGGAGCCTCCGACGATCAGGCTCAACTGATGGTTGTGTGCATGGAGTCGTGGGTCCTCGCGGACCGGAACGCTCTGAAGAGAGTCTTCGGTCAGGGCCTACGGGTGAACGCTTTGCTGCCGCAGCAAGGCTTGGAGAGCCACACGAAGGACGATGTTCAGCTCTCTCTCACCACTGCCACCCGCAACTGCGGTCGCGATCGCTGCTACATGAAGGGGCGCCGCTCTTTTCAAGTGGTCAGCGAACTCGACCCCACAACACTGAGCCGGTACCTGCCGCACTTCAGGCGCCTGATCGATGGGCTGAATCAACACCTCTAGGTTTCCACCATCGTGGGGCACACCGATACAACCGAGAAGGGCCTCGAAAGTCTGATCGTTGCCGCGATGACGGGCCGGACGACGGCTGCGCCATCTGCAGATGAGGCAGTGCGCGATGCGCCCGGTCCGCCAGGCAGTTTTCGCGGCGTGGGCGCACAGGGCTGGATCCTCGGCAGCGCGCAGGACTACGACCGCGAGTACGCTGTCGATCTGGTTCAGCTCCGCGCGTTCCTGCGCACCACGCAGAAAGAAGCTGCCGAGGCGCTCGACCTCTACAAGGACAGCCCATCGCGGCGGAAGTTCCTCGCGCGGTTGCAGGGAGAGATCGCGAAGCGCGGCGTGATCGACGTGCTGCGCAAGGGCATCGACCACGGGAAGTATCACCTGGACCTCTTCTACGGCACACCGTCTCCCGGCAACGTCAAGGCCGCCGAGCGCTTCACCGCCAACCGCTTCAGCGTCACCCGGCAGCTCAGGTACAGCCGCGACGAGACGCAGCTGGCCCTCGACCTCGGCCTGTTCATCAACGGTCTGCCGATCGCAACCTTCGAGCTGAAGAACAGCCTCACGAAACAGACAGTCGAAGATGCAGTCCAGCAGTACAAGCGCGACCGCGACCCGCGTGAGCTGCTCTTTCAGTTCGGCCGCTGCATCGCGCACTTCGCGGTTGATGATCACGAGGTGCGCTTCTGCACGCAGCTCAAGGGCAAAGCCTCGTGGTTCCTGCCCTTCAACCAAGGATGGAATGACGGCGCGGGTAACCCGCCCAACCCGGACGGGCTCAAGACCGACTACCTCTGGAAGCGCATCCTGACGCCGCAGGGGCTGACCGACATCCTTGAAAACTACGCCCAGATCGTTGAGAGGAAGGACGAGAAGACCGGGAAGAAGAAACGGGACCAGATCTTCCCCCGCTACCACCAGCTCGACGTTGTGCGGAAGCTGCTCGCGGATGCGGCCCAACGCGGCGCGGGCAAGCGCTATCTCATCCAGCACTCGGCGGGCAGCGGGAAGTCGAACTCGATTGCGTGGCTTGCCCATCAGCTCATCGGACTGCGCAAGGACGATACGGCCGTGTTCGACTCGATCATCGTCGTCACCGACCGGCGCATCCTCGACAAGCAGATCCACGACACCATCAAGCAGTTCGCCCAGGTGGGCGCGACCATCGGTCACGCCGAGCATTCCGGCGATCTGCGGAAGTTCATCGAGGGCGGCAAGAAGATCATCATCTCCACCGTGCAAAAGTTCCCGCTGATCCTGGACGAGATCAGTAGCGAGCACCGTGGCCGGCGCTTCACCATCGTCATTGACGAGGCACACTCGAGCCAGGGCGGTCGCACTTCGGCAGCGATGAGTGTGGCACTCTCCGAAGCCGGAGCCGAGGAGGACGACGAGACCATCGAGGACAAGATCAACCGCATCATGGAGGCGAAGAAGCTGCTGCGGAACGCCAGCTACTTCGCGTTCACAGCCACGCCCAAGAACAAGACGCTCGAGATCTTCGGTGAGTCGTACGACGAGGGTGGGGTGGTCAAGCACCGCCCCTTCCACAGCTACACCATGAAACAGGCGATTCAGGAGGGCTTCATCCTGGACGTGCTGGAGCACTACACGCCGGTCGCGAGCTACTACAAGCTGATCAAGAAGGTCGAGGGCGACCCAGAGTTCGACACCAAGCGCGCGAAGAAGAAGCTGCGCCGCTACGTCGAGAGCCACGAACACGCCATCCGACTCAAGGCCGAGATCATGGCGGACCACTTCCAGGAGCAGGTGCTGGCGCTCAACAAGATCGGTGGTCAGGCGCGGGCCATGGTGGTGACAAGCGGCATCGAGCGCGCAATCCAGTACTACCACGCCATCCGCGACTACCTGATCGAGCGCAAGAGCCCGTATCGGGCCATCGTCGCCTTCTCGGGCGAGCACGAATATGGCGGGGCGAAGGTCACCGAGGCATCACTCAACGGGTTTCCGTCGAGCCAGATCACCGACAAGATCCAGGAAGACCCCTATCGATTCCTGATCTGCGCCGACAAGTTCCAGACCGGCTACGACGAGCCGTTGCTGCACTCCATGTACGTGGACAAGGTGCTCTCGGGCATCAAAGCGGTGCAGACGCTGTCCCGCCTGAATCGCGCCCACCCGCAAAAGCACGATGTCTTCGTGCTCGACTTCATGAACAGTGCCGATACGATCCAGCAGGCTTTCGCCGACTACTATCGCACCACGATCCTTGCGGAAGAGACCGACCCCGACAAGCTGCACGACCTCAAGGCCGCGCTCGACGGTTACCAGGTCTACGCGACCGCGCAGATCGACGAACTTGTGGAACTGTACCTCGGCGGGGCGGACCGTAACCGGCTCGACCCGATCCTCGACGCCTGCGTCGCCGTCTACAAGGAGCAGCTCGACGAAGACGGGCAGGTGGACTTCAAGGGCAAGGCCAAGGCCTTCCTGCGAACCTACGGATTCCTGTCGTCGATCCTGCCGTACACCAACGCCGAGTGGGAGAAACTCTCGATCTTCCTGAACTTCCTCGTCCCCAAGCTGCCGGCTCCCGTCGAAGAGGACCTGTCGAAGGGCATTCTCGAAGCGATCGACATGGACAGCTACCGCGTCGAGAAGCAGGCGGCGATGCAGATCCAGCTTCCGGACGCGGTCGCGGAGATCGAGCCGGTGCCAACCACTGGCGGTGGCCACAAGCCCGAGCCAGAGTTCGACCGGCTCTCGAATATCCTCAAGACCTTCAATGACCAGTTCGGCAACATCCCGTGGACCGACGCTGACCGCGTGCACAAGTTGATCACTGAGGACATCCCGAATCGCGTGGCGGCCGACACGGCCTACCAGAACGCGAGGAAGAACTCGGACAAGCAGAACGCCCGTATCGAGCACGACAAAGCACTGGCCCGCGTGATGACGGCCGTGCTTAAGGACGATACCGAGCTCTTCAAGCAGTTCATGGACAACGAGTCGTTTCGCCGCTGGCTGACCGACACCGTCTTTGGCCTAACGTACGCGTAGTGTCAGCGCCCGATCACCTCGATTGGGTTCGAGGTAATCTCCATCGGCGTCTTCTCGATGCGCGGCTCACAGGTGGATAGCACGATGCGGGCGTCCGGACCGTTGCTCGCCGGCGCATCGGCGCTCGCGATGCGAAACTCACGCGTCTCCGCCGCCTCGCCGAGCATGAAGCATTCGCCCAGACGCTCGACGTTGCCGTTCGCCGGCTCGATGGTGACCGGCACGTTGCCGCTCGTGCCGACCAGTGTCGCGCGCCGGGCGATGAGCACCGGAAACGCCGTGACGCTGTGCAGGCCGCACACCGCGCCCTCGAGGCGCGGGTAACGATCGAAGTCGGTGCGCAGGAAGATGCGCGCGTTACCGGCGGAGAGGTTTTCGCCAACGCGCGAGGTCGTCTCCTCCCAGAAGCGCGGCGGCCCGGTGTCGATGTGCAGAAACTTGCCGGTGCGATAGTAGCCGACGCCGCCGGTCTGCAGCACCCGCAACTGCTGCCACAGGCGGCGCAGGTCCAACCCGGTGAACGCCACATCCGCCGCCATGCCTTCGGTGTGCAGCGAGGCTTGCGCGGCCGCGCCGCCGGCGGCGCGCAGATCGGCGTTGAACTGCGGGCTTCGATACCCGGACAGCAGCGTCATCTGACGCGGATGGTAGCGATTCTGCACATACGACAGCAGCTCGATGAGCCGCAGCGGGATCGGCGCTTCACGCCCGTCCTCACGCGAACGGAAGAAGCGGCGGATCTGCGCCAAGGCGTCCGGATCGTACGCGCCGTCGGGGCGCCGGTAGCGCACGTTCAGCCGCGTGTCGAAGTACGCGTGCGACAGCCGCAGCCGCCCGTCGCCTTCGAAGAAGAAGCGCGCTGGTGCCGGCCAACGGCGCTGCGTGTTCGCAGGGGCGACGCGGTGGGTCGCCCGGCCCGCTGCGACATGGGTCGCGACCGTGACGACCGTGCAAATCGCCGCGGCGAGGGCGAGCCGGCGCGCCGTCAACGTCGAATCAACTCCGGCGCGCGCGCCAGGTCCTTGGTGATATTCTTCTGATGCGCTTCCATCGTGCCGCCGCCGATCTCCAGCAGCTTGGCGTCACGCCACAGACGCTCCACCACGTACTCGCCCATGTAGCCGTAGCCGCCGAGCACTTGAATGGCGCGGTCGGCGATCTCCTTGGCGATGCGGGCGGCAAACAGTTTGGCGGCGTCGGCCTCGACGCGGTTGCCGAACGAATCCAGATCGAGGCGGCGGGCGACGTCGTAGACGTAGCAGCGCGCCGCTTTGAACTCGGCGTACGACTCGGCGATGTGGCGTTGGATCTGGCCGTGCTCGCGGATGGGCACGCCGAACGACTTGCGCTCGTTGGCGTAGGCGACCATCGCCTCGAGGCAACGCATGGCGATGCCGAGCGACATCGCCGCCAGCGTCAAGCGCTCGATCTCGAGATTGCGCATCATGTGCTTGGCGCTCTCCCCTTCGTGCCCAATGAGATTCGCAACCGGCACGATGCAATGGTCGAACACTAGCTCGGCGGTCATCGAGGCGCGCATCCCGAGCTTGTCGTGCAGCTTTTGTCCCAACGCGAAGCCGGGGAAACCTTTTTCGACGAGGAACGTGCTGATGCGATCGTGCGTCTTCGCGTAGACGAGGAAAACGTCGCCCAGGCTGCGCTCGTCAACCGAGCCGTTGGTGATGAACGTCTTACGCCCGTCGAGCACGTAATGGTCGCCGTCGCGCACGGCCCGGGTGCGCATGCCGAGGACGTCGGTGCCGGCTTCCGGCTCGGTCATGCACATGCCGCCGATCCACTCACCGGAGATGGCTTTCGGCAAAATGCGGGCGCGCTGCGTTGCGTCGGCGTTGCGGACGAAGTTGTTCACGAACAGGATCGCGTGCGCCAGGTAGGCCAGGCAGAATCCCGGGTCGGCGGTCGATAGCGCTTCATGCACCAGCACGGCGGCAACCGCGTCCAAGCCGGCGCCGCCGTCGTCTTCCGGCACCGTGAGACCCAGCAAGCCGAGCGCGCCCGCGCGACGAAAGAGCGCCAGGTTGAAACGCTCGTCGCGATTGAACTGCGCCGCCTGCGGTTCGACCTCGTCCCTGACGAATGCGTGCACGGTCTCGGCCAGCAGGCGATGCTCGTCGGTAGGTGCAAACAGGCTCAGGTCGCGCCAGTGCGCCGCCGCGTGCGCATCATCGGCCATTCAGCGTGATCCTCCGACTGCCGATACTCACGCAAACGCGCGGCGAGGGCAAGTCGGTGCTGCGACGTCGGCGGCGCAAATGCGTACGAAGCGGTCGGAAGCGACGCCGTGATTCGACCGGAGCTGCGCGCTCATGCGCGCACCCCCAGACTGCGACGTTGATCATCTCATTGGCTGACGCTGGTCATCCCCGCCATCCGACCGTTCGGTAGGCTGGTACGCATGAACACGGCAGCCACCGTCCTTCGTGACCGATACGGTCGGATGGTGACGTATCTGCGGGTCTCGGTCACTGAGCGGTGCAACCTGCGCTGTTTCTACTGCTTGCCGCGCGGGCATCGTGCCTGCGGCCGGCAGGATCAACTCGGCCTGACCGAGATCGCGAACATCGTGCGTGTCGGTGTCCGCCTCGGCATCAGCAAAATTCGCATCACCGGCGGAGAGCCGTTGGTGCGCCCCGGCGTCGTTGAGTTGATCCGCGAACTGAGTCCGGAGCCCGGTATCATCGACCTGGCGCTGTCTACCAACGGGACACTGCTGGCCGACTACGCGGCGGCCCTCAAGTCGGCGGGGCTGATGCGCGTCAACGTGAGTCTCGATTCGTTGCGGCCGGCCGTGTTCGAGGCAATCAGCGGGTGCCGGGATGTGCATCGCGTCATCGCTGGGATCGACGCAGCGCGCGCCGCCGGCCTCGATCCCATCAAGCTCAACGTGGTGGTCATGCGCGGCGTCAACGACGACGAGCTGCCTGCCATGCTCGACTTCGCCGCCGCGCACGGCATCCAGGCGCGCTTCATCGAGTACATGCCGCTCGGACTCGGCCAGCGCTGGAAATCCTCCTACGTCGCTCGCGGCGAGATCCTCGACCGCATCGGTTCACGCCTGGCGCTGTCGCCGCCGCGCCGTCAGCTCGGCGATACGGCCACCTACTACCAGCTCGCGGCTGGTGGTGAGGTCGGGGTGATCAGCCCGGTGAGCTGTCGTTTCTGCGACCTGTGCAACCGCTTGCGGCTGACGGCCGACGGGCGCCTGCGGCCCTGTCTCACGGGTGAGGGTGAGGTGGACCTTCGCGCTGCGCTCCAACCGCTGGTTTGTGAGGATGCGATCACCGCGGCCTTTCGCGCCGCCACGGCGGGACGGCCCGAGCATGGCAGTTACCGCTGCGACACGGACGGCGGGCGAGGCGCGACGCGACCGATGGTTGCGATCGGGGGATGAGGCGGTGGCGCACATCAGGTCAATCGATGACTTTCGTCATCCCGTCCCTACCGAACGTTAGGTAGGGAAGACGCGGGGTCAGAATGGAAGCTCGATCGTTGTTGCCGCAGTTGACCGAGATGTCGCGCCGGGCGTTTGTGTCGCGTGGTCTCGGTGCGGTCGGATGGGGTGCCTTTGCGGCCGTGCTTGGAACCGGCGGAGCTGAAACCGTCAGCTTTTTCTTCCCGCGTGTCCTGTTCCAACCCCCCAGCACGTTCCGCATCGGCACCCCGGACGAGTTCCTCGGCAGCGCCGAAGGGGCCGACGTCTACGGTGTGGTGCTCGTTGATGAGCGCTGGAAGTCCAGTCATCGGTTTTTCGTCGTACGGGAGCGGGACCGCGTCTACGCGCTGTCAGCGCGGTGTGCCCACCTCGGTTGTACCGTCAATTGGTTCCAAGACATCCGCATCTTCAAATGCCCTTGCCACGGCAGTGAGTACCACGGCAACGGCGCCAACTTTGCCGGTCCCGCTCCCCGTCCGCTTGATCGTTTCCGGATTGCACTGAACGCCGACGGCCAGCTGGTCGTCGACACCAGCATCATCTATGGTCCCGAGCGCTTCACCGTCGACGGCGCCTTCGTCCAGGTCTAGCCGCGGCTTGCCGCCGGGCGATCACAAGAACGCCGACGGCAAGTTCATCGGCCGCCGTGTCAAGAAGCCCAAGCTTCTCGCCGTCATCACCGAGGCGTGCACCGGGTGCGCCGGCGCGCCGGTGTGTCAGCCCTACTGTCCGGTCGATGAGTGCATGCTGCTCGTCCCGGCCGAGGATGCATTTCCGTACGCGCGCATCTGGGTCGACCCGCTGCGCTGCGTCGGCTGCAAGAAGTGCGTCAGCCGCGGGCCCGAGGATACGTTTCTCGACGGTTGCCCGTGGGATGCGATCCGTATGGTACCCACGGCGGAATGGGAGGCCGAGCATGGCGACCTCCCGTACTGAAACCGCGTTGCGCAAGCTCACGGACTCACTGACCGCGTCGCCGCTCTATCGCTCGGTCTTTCGACACGACTACGTCGACACGGCCCGCAATCGGGCGCTCGAGATCACCAGCAACATCTTCCTGCATCTGCACCCAATCACGATTCCGCGGCGTGCGTTGAAGATCACGTACACCTTCTGTCTCGGCGGCCTGACCTTCTTTTTGTTTCTGGTGGAGACGCTCACCGGCCTGCTGTTGATGTTCTACTACCGCCCGGTGCCCGACTACGCTTACCTCGACATGAAGACGCTCGAGTATGCCGTGCAGTTCGGGATGACGCTGCGCAACCTGCATCGCTGGGGCGCGCACCTCATGGTGATCTGCGTCATGCTGCACATGCTGCGCGTGTTCCTCACCGGTTCGTATCGGCCGCCGCGGGAGTTCAACTGGGTGATCGGTGTGAGCCTGCTGGTGCTGACGCTGCTCCTCAGCTTCACCGGCTACTTGCTGCCGTGGGACCAGCTGGCGTTTTGGGCGGTCACGGTGGGAACGAACATGGCGGCGGCAACGCCCTTCGTCGGCGCCGAAGGACCGTTCCACAACCTCCTCGGCACGACGCCGTTCAACGACGCGCGCTTTCTGCTGCTCGGTGACATGAAGGTAGGCTCCAACGCATTGCTGCGCTTCTACGTCCTCCACTGCGTCGGCCTGCCGTTGGTCGCGATCGTGCTGATGATGGTGCACTTCTGGCGCACGCGGAAGGACGGCGGCATCTCGCGGCCGCTGTGAGGTCAACCCGATGAACCCAGCGCAGCGCGCCACATCGCCACTGAGCACTCAGGACTCAGCACTCAGCACTGATCCCGTCCCCGTCTTCCCCTATCTCGTCTTCAAGGAGTTCCTCGCCGCTCTCTTGATCTCGATCCTTCTGCTGGTGTGGTCGCTGCTGATCGCCGCGCCACTGCTGTCCGAAGCCAATCCCGGCAAGACCGAGAATCCGGCGAAGGCGCCGTGGTACTTCGTCGGCCTGCAGGAGCTGCTCGTCTACTTCGATCCGTGGATCGCCGGCGTCGCCATCCCGACGTTGATCATCGTCGGCTTGATGACCATCCCGTACCTCGACACCAGCCGCAACGCGACGGGGCGGTACACCTTCAGCGCGCGGCGCCTGGCGATCGGGCACTTTCTGTTCGGTTTTGCGCTGTGGTGGGTGCTGATCGCCATCGGGCAATTTCTGCGTGGACCGAACTGGCAATTCTACTGGCCGTGGCAGGACTGGGCGGTGCCGAAGAGCGCCGAGGAAAAGCTGTGGAGCTTCCCGTGGTGGATCGGCCTGCCGGCGCTGGTGGCATACTTCGCGCTGGGGCTGACGATGCCCCGACGTCGCTGGCCGTGGCTGTACGCCAGTTTGGGGAGCCGGCGGTACGTCATTGTCATGACCTTTACGCTGTTGCTGTACGCGGTGCCCATGAAAGTCCTTCTGCGTCTTCTCTTGCGCGTCAAGTACGTTCTGGTGACCCCATGGTTCAACGTGTGAGGCGGGAGGCACCCTCATGATGCGCGGCACGCCGGCGATGCGCCTGGCGCTGGCCATCCTCAGTCCGACGTTTCTGCTGCTGTGCGTCGTAGCGATCCGCAGCGAGGAGACGCGGCCGTGGATGCGCTACCAGGAGGACTTCAAGGAGCTGTACGTCACCCGCGCCACTGCGAAGCTCCACGAGGCGGAGGCACGCAACGACGCGGCGGAGAAGACGCGCTGGCAGCACGTCATCGACGAGGTTGCGCATGCCCAGCCGCAGATCGCGCAGATCTATCTCGAAGACCTGAAGGTGGCGGATCGGTGCACCACCTGCCACCGCGGCATCGACAACCCGCTGTTCCAGGACGCTCCACAGCCGTTCCGCACGCATCCGGGTGACACGCTGAAGCACCACGAGATCAACGTCTTCGGCTGTACGCTCTGCCATCAAGGACAAGGCGTGGCGACCACGGTCGAGGGCGCGCACGGCCACGAGGCGAACTGGCTCACGCCGATGCTGCCGACGGCGTACCTGCAGACGAGTTGCGCGCGCTGCCATGGTGTGACGCACGGGGTGCCCGGCGCGGAGCGCGTCAGCCGCGGCACGGATCTGTTCATGGAAAAGGGCTGCTACGGCTGCCACGACGTCAAAGGCGTCGGCTATCTGCCCAAGTTCGCGCCGCCGCTCACGCCCCTGCAGTCGAAGCTGGCGGACGCGAAGCGCTGGCTCTATGCGTGGATCAAGGATCCCACGCACCTCAATGCCGACACGGCCATGCCGAACTTCAAGCTCGCCGACGAAGAGGTCGGCAAGATCACGGCCTTCCTGCTCAGTCTCCCTGTGGTCGCAGCGCCGCCCGCGGCGCCCCTCCCCGATGCGTCGGCGGAGGACGGCGAGCGTCTGTTCACCGAACGCGGCTGCCACGGTTGCCACGCCGTCAAAGCGGACGAGCACAGCGTGTCGCCGCGCGTACCGCAGCTCGCCGGCATCGGCTCGAAGGTGACGCCCGAGTGGCTGGATCGCTGGATCGCCGATCCCAAGGCGTACAATCCGGACACCGCGATGCCGAAAGTGCCGCTGACGGACGACGAGCGCCACGCGGTGGTTGCGTACCTGCGTACGCTGCAGCGCGCCGAGCCGTTGCCGGCCGCTCCGGACCTCGCCCGCTTCACCGCCGCCGAGGGCAAGCAGCTCGTCAAGCAGTACGAGTGCTACGGTTGTCATGCGATCGAGGGCTTCGAGAAGGTCCGCCCCTCGGTGCCCGACCTCGGCGAGTTCGCCCGCAAGCCGGTCGACGAGCTCGACTTCGGGACGACGAAGGACGTGCCGCGCACGAAGTGGGACTGGCTGCGGCGCAAGCTCACCGATCCGCGCGTCTACAACACCGATAAGATCACACTGAAAATGCCGCTGATCAACTTGAGCGACGAGGATATCCAGGCTCTGATCGCCCGCACGTTGGCGTTCGACACGCCGACGCTGCCGGCGCGCTACGCAGTGACAGTGACGGAGCCGCAGCAGGCGCTGCGTGAGGTCAGCTGGATGGTGGCGCACCTGAACTGCAACGGTTGCCACCGCCTGAACGGCCGCGACGCGCAGCTCGCCCGCTTCTTCGAACGGAGAAACATGATCCCGCCGACGCTCGACGGCGTCGGGGCGCGCTTGCAGGGGCAGTACATGTACCAGTTCGTCCTCGAGCCCAAGCAGGTGCGCCCGTGGTTGAAGATCCGCATGCCCACTTTCGGTTTCACGGAGACGCAGGCGCGCACGCTGATCGAAGGCCTCGCGGCGCTGGCGACTGTGAGCAACCCGTATACCTACGTCGCCAAGGAGAACGTCGCGCCGGATCGCTTCCATCGCGGCATCCGGCGCTTCCGCCACTACAAGTGCGTCCAGTGTCACCCGACGTCGATCGATCAAGGTCTACCCGAAGGCGTCGACCCGGAGGATCTGTCGATCAACCTGATGCTCAGCAAGACACGCCTGCGGCCCGAATGGATCAGAGACTTCCTGACGCGGCCGAAGCAAATTGCCGGCACGCAAACGCGCATGCCGACGATCTTCTACTCCGTGGATGGCGACCCGAAGGTCGAACATCCGAAGGAAGACATCGACGACATCACGCTCTACCTCATGGGGATGACCGAGCCGCCCGAGGTGACGCTGAAGACCGAAGCCGACGAGGAAGCGAAGAAGGTGGAGGAGGTTCAACAGACCGACTGGTCCAAGGTGCAGTACTGAGAGTCATGACCTTCATCATGCCCAGATGTGATCGCTATCCTATAGACCTTCCAACCGTTCGGTAGACTGAACGCATGGCCAGCGGCGATCACGGCACGCGCGAACGGATTCTCGAGGTGGCCGAGGCCTTCCTGGGCCAATGTGGCTATCACGGGACGCGTCTGCACCTGATCGCGCAGCGTGTCGGCATCCAGAAGGCGTCACTCTTCCACTACTTCCCGAGCAAAGAACATCTCTACCGCGCGGTTGTCGACGAAGGCTTTGGCGAGACCGAAGAGACGATTCGGCACGTGCTCACCACTGAAGGCACCCCGTTGCAGAAGGTCCGCGCGCTCATCGAGGCGTACGTGGAGATGGTGGCCGCCCATCCCGACCGCACCAAGATCCTGCTCCGTCAGTCGCTCGGCGACGCGCCGGAGGGCTACCAGCCGATCCCCGATTCGCAGCGGCTCCTCGCCGCGCTGGTGAAGTTCATCACGGATGCGCAAGAGGCGCGGGTGTTTTCGCCCATCGATCCGCTGGCGTTGGTACTCGGCATTGTCGGAATGGTGGCGTTCTTCTTCACCTCCGCGCCGGTTCTTGCGCCGGACTGGTGCGTTGACCCGTGGGGTGCCGCCAACGTCGAGCGCGTGAAGCAGCACGTCGTCGACGTTGTGCAGCGCTGCCTGACGGCCGGTGTCGTTGCACCGAAGCGTGCCGTGGCATGACGCCTGAGCCGCGTGTCGCATCCCGGCATTCGCAGACCTGATGCAGAGGAGGACCGGCAATGCAATGCAAGAAGGTGAACCTGACGCGCGACCGTCTGCTCGATCCGGCCGCCGCCGAGTGGTCGAGCATCCCCGGCGAGCCGCTGAAGATGGATGCGACGCCGCTGGCCAACCAGCCCTCGGAGTACATCAAGGCAAGCCGCGACGAGAAGAAGATCGGCAAGGTCCGCAACCTCCTGGTGCAGGCCGCGCACAACGGCAGCGACATCTTCTTCCGTCTCTCCTGGGAAGACGACAGCCAGAACACCACGATCACCGACAACAACGTCTTCCCTGACGGCTGCGGCGTCTTGATGCCGCTGAAGGGCGGCGACCCGCCTATCGACGAGATGGGCAGCAAAGACTTCCCGGTGAACGCCTGGTTCTGGCGTGCCGACTTCAACGATCAGGCGCGCAACACCATCGCCCAGGGACTGGGCACGACGCTGTTCTCCAAGCAGTGCCCGATCCAGGTGAAATCGCTCTGGGGCCAGGGCGCGTGGGCCGTCGTCTTCACCCGCGCGTTGGCGCTGCCGGAGCAGAAGGACGAAACCGTCCAGCTCGCCGGCGGGCAATCGGTGAAAGTCGGCTTCGCGGTATGGGAAGGCAGCAACGGCGAACGCGCCGGGGTGAAGTCGTTCTCCAAAGAGTGGCGCGAGTTGGCGTTGGAAGCGTGAGCCGTAGGAGGACCCATGGCAGACCAACCGACCGAGGAACAGAAACAGCAGCGCGCCAAGGAGCTGACGGCGCAAGCGAAGAGTCAGAAGGCGCTGCTCAAGCAGTCGAAGCGCCAGCTCGCCATGGTGTTCGACCTGAACAAGTGCCTCGGCTGCCAGACCTGCACCGTGGCGTGCAAGACCTTGTGGACCCGCGACGACGGCATGGATTACATGTGGTGGGCGACCGTCAATACCCAGCCCGGCCGCGGTACGCCGCGCGATTGGGAGAAGCTGGGCGGCGGCTTCCGCGACGAGGAGCCGCAGGCCGGCAAGCTCCCCGTGAAGGCCGACTTCGGTGAAGCCTGGGAGTTCAACTACGACGAGGTCTTCTTCGGCGGCAAGGGCAACAGCGTACACCTGCAACCCTCCGGCGATCCCGACTGGGGCCCCAACTGGGACGAAGATCAAGGCGGCGGCCAGTACCCGAACAGCTTCTACTTTTACCTGCCGCGCATCTGTAACCACTGCACCAACCCGGCGTGCCTCGAAGCCTGTCCGCGCAACGCCATCTACAAGCGCCCGGATGACGGCATCGTCCTGATCAGCGAGGACCGCTGTAAAGGGTATCGCTTCTGCATGGAGGCCTGCCCGTACAAAAAGATCTACTTCAACCACGTACGGCTGCTGTCGCAGAAATGCATCTTCTGCTTTCCGCGCATCGAGAAGGGTGTGGCGCCGGCGTGTGCCCGGCAATGCCCCGGGCGGCTGCGCTTCGTCGGCTTCCTCGACGACGAGAGCGGGCCGATCTACAAGCTGGTGAAGCAGTGGCAGGTGGCGCTGCCGCTGCATGCCGAGCACGGCACGCAGCCGAACGTGTACTACGTGCCGCCGATCTCGCCGCCGCGTTTCGATGCCGACGGCAACATCGATGAATCGAAGCCGCGCATTCCGACGGAGTACTTGAAGTATCTGTTCGGCGACAAGGTCGAAGGCGCGCTCGCGACGTTGAAGGCGGAGATGGCCAAGACGAAGGCGGGCGGCACGTCGGAGATCCTCGACACGCTGATCGTCTACCAGTGGAAGAGCCTGTTCGGGCCGTTTACCAAAGACCCGGCCGAGCTTGAGCCGCGCAAGGTCTGACCGAGGATCCGACGATGGAGCTCACCGAACTGCGCACGGAATCCGAGCAGCTGGCCGCAGCCCGCTCGCGCCTTTATCAGCTGCTGGCAATGGCCTTTGCCTTTCCCGATGAAGACTTCTTTGTCGCCCTCGAAGACGGCGGCTTCGCAAACGTGCTGGCGCAGACATGCGCGCGGCTGCCGTACGATCTCGGCGCGGTGATGACACCCGATCTGCGCGCCGTCGGCGCGTCGTTCGCCGACTTCGAGTCGGAGTATATTCGTCTCTTCGACGTCGGTCCCGCCGGCCCACCGTGTCCGCTCTACGGCGGGGTATACGCCGGCGATCGCATGAAGACGATGGAGGACGCGACCCGCTTCTACAACTTCTTTCACCTGCGCGTGTCGCCGCAGATGCGCGAGCTGCCGGATCACATCACCACCGAGCTGGAGTTCCTCCACTATCTGACGTTTCGCGAGGCGGAGGCGCGGCAGCACGGCCTCGACCCATCACCGTTGCTGCGCGCGACGCGCGACTTCCTCGCGCGCCATCTGTGCAAGTGGGTGCCGCGCATGCAGGCGAAGCTCACCAAGCAGAGCACCTGCGCCTTCTTCCCTGCACTCGTGCGCTTCGCGGCCGCGTTCTTTGCCGCCGATCAGGCCTACACGGCGGCTGCGGCCCGATAGGCGACTCAGGGAACCACGCTTCCCCGCCGGGCGAATACAAGATTCGCCGCTACCTCGGGAAACGATCGTGTAGGGGCGATCCTTGTGATCGCCCTGCGGGCGCCGCTACTTCACCTCACCGAGACACTCCTGGCCGCACTGCTGGTGCTCCGGCCAGCGCGAGCAGCGGCTGACGCGCAGCTCCGTACGGCCGAAGGCGGCGGTGGCGGCTGCCTCGCCCGCGTCGATCTGGATTTCGACCGCCTCATGATTCTCCGGACACGTCACCGTACGCGGCGCGCGGAAACGCCGATACGTGTGCGCTACCACCGGTGCGACGACGTACAAGGCACCCACCGCTGCGATCGGAGCTACCAGTGTGAGAAAGTTTTCCATTCTGCACCTCCCGTTGCCATCCTTTGTTGCCTCGGTTGACCCTACGCAGCCGGTCGTCGCCCCGCCGAGCGTTGAGAATTCACGGTCAAATCGTTTCAAACTAAGCCCTTGGCGGGGAATCAGACAACGGCAAAAGCCCAAACCTGATATAGATCATGAAGAGCCATGACGGGTGTGCAAATCCGCGCGCGATGAACAGCGCTATCCGACTCCGCAGCATTGGGACGACGGTGGGCAACGGACGGGACGCGCATCGAAACTATCGGCTCCAGCGTGCCGTTCTCATCCTGATCGTTCTGAGCGTCGCCGCGCGGCGTTCGGCGTGGGCCGACCCGCCCGATGTCTTGCAAAGCGCGGGAGCGGTGGCGGCGGACGGCTTGCATGTCATCGGGCCGCCGTTGACCGCGTTGGGCACCAAGATCGCCGATCCGCGCTGGCTGGTGGCGTGGCTCCTCAGGCCCGCCCACCTGCGCCACCACCCGCTGATGCGTAACTTCCACCTCAGCGCCGCCCAAGCACAGATGCTGGCGAAATATCTGTACGCCGGTTCTCCGCCGGCGCGCGGCACCGTCCGCTGGCAAGGCGGAGATGCGCGCCTCGGGGCGACGCTGTTCGTCACCCGCGGCTGCCGCGGTTGCCACGCCATCGATGCAGCGCAAACCTCGTTCCCGCCGCGCGTGCCGCATCTCGCCGGCATCGGTGTCAAGGTGCGTGGCGATTGGCTGTTCAACTGGCTCAAGTCGCCGCGCTTGTACAACCCGGATACGGCGATGCCGCAGCTGGTGCTCAGCGACGACGACATCCGCCACCTCATCGCCTTTCTGCTGTCGCATCGCGAAGGGGCTGAGGCGGTGGCGGCGGCGCCGCGTTTCAACCCGCGCAGGGCCGCGGACGGCGCACTGCCGCTCATCGAGCGCTTCGATTGCGCCAAGTGTCACTTGATCAATGGTTCGCAATGGGTTCAGCCGACCACCGACTGGAGCTTCGTGCCGCAGGCGTGCACGAGCTGCCACGAGCCGTCGTCGGCCCCGGCCCAACCGGATTCGGTTGCACCCGGCGCCGCCGCGACCGACGCCGCGTTGCACGATGGGCGGCTCCTCGTGGCCTACTACAACTGCCAGGGCTGCCATCGCATCGAGGATAGCGGTGGCGCGATCGCCGACTTTCTCGAGCGTAAAACCTTTGCGCCGCCAACGTTGGACGGCGAAGGTGCGCGCGTGCAGACCTCGTGGCTGGTCGATTTTCTCCAACATCCAAAGAACCTGCGGCCGTGGCTGCAGATCCGCATGCCGGACTACGGGCTCTCCGACATCGAGGCGGCAGTCCTGGCGAAGTACTTTGCCGCATTGGCGCATGTCGCGCCCGCAGACGAGCTGCCCGAGAGCGTTTCAGATGATACAGCCGCGCTCGGCACGCGCCGCTTGGCGCATTTCAAGTGCGCGCAGTGCCATCCAGCGACTGCCGATGCGCCGTTGCCGGAAGGGGTCGACCGCGAGGACCTCTCCATCAACCTGGTCCTCGCCAAGACACGGCTGC
>Ga0209415_10002414_pt1 | contig 34941 bp, 38 predicted proteins | sample PeaSoiSIISIP2007_FD_187696 | JGI IMG/M metagenome (GOLD analysis project Ga0209415, IMG submission 187696) | Peat soil microbial communities from Weissenstadt, Germany - SII-SIP-2007 (SPAdes) (version 2) | ecosystem: Environmental > Terrestrial > Soil > Wetlands > Peat | place: Germany... | reverse complement strand
AGGCATCAGCAAGACGGTGCCCACGAGGAAGAGCGTTTGCCCCACGATGATTTGCGTGCGGAGGCCGGGGAAGTTAATGACCGGTGTCGCTCCCGACGCGGTAGTCGAAGTTCCGATGAACACCACTTGATAGATGATACTGGCAACGAAGATGACGGCAGCCACCAAACCCGCGATACCTCCCCACTGCAGAACGCTCTTCTCCTGGTCCATAGACTCCCCGACCCCGGAATGGGTTACACCGATAAGGAAGTACCTGTGAAGGCAATCGTGTGGACGCGCTACGGGCCACCGGAGGGTCTCCGGTTTGCGGAGGTTGCGAGACCTACTCCTAAGGACGATGAGGTTCTGGTTAGGGTACGCGCGACAACAGTAACCGCAGGGGACTGTGAGCTTCGAAGTCTCAAGTTCTCTATCTGGCTCAGGGTCTTCTTTCGGATCTACATGGGCCTCACCAAGCCAAGGCGGAAGATACTAGGGCAGGAGCTCGCGGGGGACGTTGAAGAGGTCGGCAAGAACGTAGAGCGCTTCAAGAAAGGCGACCAAGTCTTCGGAACAACCGGCTTTGGTTTTGGTGCTTACGCCGAGTTCGACTGTGTCCCCGTGGAATCCAAGACCGCCGTGTTGGCGGCAAAGCCGGCCAACATGACATACGAGGAAGCCGCCGCCGTTCCGATGGGCGGCCTTGAAGCATTGCGTTTTCTGAGAAGGGGAAATCTCCAGCGCGGACAAAGAATCTTGATCAATGGCGCGGGTGGAAGCATAGGCACAGTTGCTGTACAGCTTGCCAAGTACTTCGGGGCGGAGGTGACCGCCGTGGATAGCACGGAAAAGCTAGACATGCTTCGGTCTATCGGCGCGGACCGTGTCATTGACTACACTTGCGAAGAGTTCACCGAGAGCCGTGAGACGTACGACGCGATTCTCGACGTGGTAGGTAAGGGCTCGATTCCACACGGCTTGAGAGTGCTGAAGGGCGATGGACGCTATCTTGTAGCTAACCCGCGGCTGTCATCGATGCTTCGAGGATTGACGAGTTCGAAGCGAGGAGGCAGGAAAGTGATATTCAGGGCGCCGAACCCAACGACCGAAGACTTAGTCTTTCTCAAAGAGATCATCGAGGCGGGGAGGATTAGATCGGTGATTGATAGACGCTATCCTCTGGAGCAGGTTCCCGAGGCGCACCGCTACGTCGAATCGGGACGCGCTCGAGGAAAAGTAATCATTGCAGTGGATCAGAGCGGCCTCGCCTGACCCTGCCGAATCCAAGAGGCCGGAGCGATCTTTCTCGCGTCGTTCCTCGCGGTTTTTCATCGACCATCGCGATGTGTTCCCAAACGGGCCCTCCGCGTTTGGGAGGGCTGCCTCGACCGCGATTTCCACCATTTCCGAATGAGAGGGTTGTCTCAACTCCCCTCGGGGGCTTCAGATCGATCACTAGAGACCCTCGCACAACTTCCGCCCGACCTCCGATCCAGCAAATCTACGCCCGTGCGGGACCGAATCCGACCGAGCCAAGTCTTCATGTTGGGTCGTGCTCTCGTGACTAAGACAGGTCTCGCCGAGTCACCATCAAGGCGTTGGAGATTCATGGTTACACTGGAATCGCCCGCGGAGTTCTAGCGCGTGGGGACGGCCGTCGTCGTCGCGGAAGGGCCGCGCATCGACCTCGTGGATCTCTCTGCGCTGGGCGCCCCCGAGGCGTTCCTACTGGACCGGGACGTTCTCCGGGCGGCCGAGCGGCTGATCGACCTGCGGCCGGCCGACCTTCCTCCAGGGCTGATCGAAACGATCGTCCGCCTCCCCCCCGCTGCCCGGGTCGTGGCCGGGGACGCGTCGCTCGCCCGCGCGCTCACGATCCGAGCCGGGCGATCCGTGCCGCGCGCGTCCCCGGAGGAGCTCCGAGCGGCGCGGGCGATCGCCTGGCGGGCGCCCTCGCGCGAGGAACGCCCGTTCACCCTCGCGCTGGCCCGGCTCACCCTCGAGCGGGCGCTTCGTTCCCCGGAGGAGGTCCTGATCTCGCTCGCACGGGAGGAGGAACGGCTCGAACGCGCCCTCGGTCGCGAGGAGCGGGCCGCGGCGGCGTTCCTGCCGGTCGCAGGAACGCCCCTCGCCGAGTACCGCGCGGCGTGGGAAGCGACGCGCGAGACGCTCCGAGCGCACCACGCCGGTCTCGAAGAGCTTCTTGAGCACAGCGCCCGCACGCTGGTCCCCAACCTCTCGGAGGTCCTCGGCGAGAAGGTCGCCGCCCGGCTCGTCGCCGCCGCGGGCGGCCTCCCGCCCCTCGGGAGGATGAGCGCGTCCCGATTGCAGCTCCTCGGCACCCGGCGGCGCCCGTCGCCGGAACGGGGTCCTCGGTTTGGGATCATCTACCGGGCGGTCCGCATGGAGGAAGTCCCGGTCCCTCGGCGGGGTGCGTACGCCCGCAGCCTCGCCGCACTCGGCGTGATCGCCGCCCGGGCCGATGCGACGACCGGTCGACCCCTTGCGGCCGTACTGGTCGGTCGCCGGGACCGGCGGGTCGAAGCGCTGCGGAGGAGGAAGCGGTGAGGCCGCCCCGTTCGTTCCGTCCGGCCCCGGACAGCCCGCGCCTCGCGATCCTCCACCGCTCCGACCGGACCGAGCTGTGGACGGAGACCGTCGGCCAGGAGCCGCCGGTCTATGGGGAGCGGTGGACCGAGTCCGACGGGCGCCCCTACCGTTCGTTCGAGCCCGCGCGCAGCAAGCTCTCCGCGGCGATCGTCAAGGAGTGGAGCGGTCCGGTCCCGGCGCCGGGCGAGGGCTGGCTCTATCTCGGGGCCGCGAGCGGGACCACCGCGTCGCACGTCGCGGACCTCGTGGGACCGACGGGCCGGGTCTACGCCGTCGAGCGGAGCCTCCGACCCTTCTCGCGCCTCCTCACGCTCGCGGAGCGCTGGCCCAACCTCCTGCCGATCCTCGGCGACGCCCGCGACCCCGCGGCCTACGGCGCGCTCGTTCCACCGGTCCAAGGAGTGTACGCGGACATCGCCCAGGCCGACCAGGTCGAGATCGTCCTGTCGAACGCCGCGTTCTACCTCGAAGGGAACGGTGGGTACGTCCTGTTGGCGCTCAAGACGGCGAGCATGGGCCGGGACGCGACGGCGGTGCAGCATGTGCGGCGGGCGGAAGAGGAACTGGCGCAGTTCCTGGACCTCGAACCGAGCGTACGGCTCGACCCCTTCTACCGGGGGCACTACTTCCTGGGCGGGACCGTGCGCCCGGGCCGTCTCGGGCCCGTCGAACCTACGGCGTCTCCGCCACCGCGCGAGCGGTCCCGCGAGCGACGACGACGGTGACGATGTCCTCGTCCGAAAGGACGTGGTCCCGTCCCACCGTCTGACCGGGGAACCGCGCGCTGGGTCCCCAGATCTGGGCCGCTCGGAACGTGCGGTGGAGGTCGCCAGGGAGGCGCCGGAGGAGCTCGTTGATGGTGTCCCCCTGGCGGAGGATCAACGGCTCCTCCTTGTCGGGAGGAAGACCCGGCGGCTTCATGTAGATCCGGATGAACTTGAGCGCGCCACCGATCCGGTCGACGAGTCCGTCCAAGCCGAGCTTCTCGCGCGCGGAAATGAAGATCGGCTCGGCGGGAGCGAGGTCGACCACGAGCTTGGCCCGTTGGGCCGACGTCAGCCCCTCGGCCTTGTTGACCGCGTTCAGGGCGGTCACATAGACCCGATTGTTGGCGAGGACGTCGATGAGCTGGTCCGCGGTCGCGTCCTCCCGGAGGACGATCGACCCGTTGTGGACCCCGAACTCCCGCGCGATCTGCGACGCGAGCCCCCCGGCGAGGTGCGTGAGCCGGACGGTCGACGAGATCGTCAGGCCCCCGCGGTCCCCTCGCTGAACCACGATCCGCGGGGGTCGCTGGTTGATCCGCACGCCCGCGCCTTCGAGCTCCTCCTGGAGGGCCCGGAGGTTCGGGTGCTCCGGGTCGATCAAGAAGAGGATCAGGTCGGTCGAACGGACCACCGAGATCACCTCTCGTCCGCGGCCGCGACCCTTGGAGGCGCCCGGGACCAGCCCGGGCATATCGAGGATCTGGATCGACGCGCCCCCCCAGCGGAGCATTCCCGGGATGATCGTGAGCGTCGTGAAGTCGTAAGAACCCACCTCGCTCTCCGCGGCGGTCAATCGGTTGAGCAGCGTCGACTTGCCAACCGAAGGGTACCCAACCAGCCCCACGGTGGCATGGCCGCTCTTCCGGACGCTGTAGCCGACCCCGCCCCCCTTGCCCTTCGCGCGCGTTTCGCGCTCGAGACGGAGGACGGCGAGCTTCGCTTTGAGACGACCGATGTGGAGCTGGGTCGCCTTGTTGTACTTGGTCCGGTGGATCTCGTCCTCGACCTCGGTGATGTGCTCTTCGAGGGACGACATCGGCGGCGGGCCTTCCACTCGTCGGTGGTCCACCGATTACTTGAGACTGACCCTGCGGCCCACCGTTCATCGTTCAGGGCCGGGCCATGCCTCGACCTAGTAGGTTCCGATCGCTCCGCGTGCCCGACCCCACCGGATTCCCGGCTCGACCCACGGCCGCATGGCGGTTCCATCCCAAGCCCCGCGCGGCGACCCACGGGTTCGAGGCAGCTGCCTTCCGGTCCGCCCTCCTCGATGCACTTCGCTCGGGCCATGGGCTCGGTTCCTCTCTCGAGACGGTCGTCACATCGGGACCCCACCTCACGATCACGGCTCGCGCCTTCGACCCGATGAGCGCGCGATGGTTCGCTCGCGTCGTCGCGCCGGTCTATGCGGCCCACCAATGGGAGACCGGAACACCGGGCGAGGGCGGGGGCTCGATCGTGCTCCGGAGCTGGACCGCCCGGCGGGTGCACCCCTGGCCCGAACCGCTCACCGCGGTCGGGCTCGCCTCGTCTCTCGACCCCTCGACGGCCGCGCTCCGGGCCTGCCCGTCCGGGGCGCGACTCCGGATCCGCTCCTGGCCCGTCCCCCCCGTACTGCCCGGATGGTGGGCCCAACCGCTGCCCGAGCCGCCGCGGGCCCGAGGGTTCGATGGCCGGCGGACGGGGGAATCGATGCCCGACCCGGCGAGTACCACGGTTTCCGCGATCCCAACGCGCCCGTTGTTCTGGAGGCTCCGCACGACATTGGAGATCCTCCAGGGGTCGCCTGCCTCTCGTGCGGCGGCCGACCTCTGTGGGGCGCTTTCATCCGCGAGCCGAACCCCTCGGGGTAACGGCGTCGTCTTCCGGCCGACCCGCCCTCCGAGCTGGGTCCGACCCGTGGGAGGGGACGCCCTTCTCGTCGCGTGGGAGGAGATGGCCTCGTTCTGGCCCAGCCCGGGATGCGACGTCGGCGTCGGACCCCCGTCCGACCCGGATCCCCGTCTGGCCCTGCCGCTGGGCCGGACGTCTGATGGAGTCGTGGTGGGCCCTCCGCTCGAGAAGTACCAGGGTCGTCACCTCGCGGTCCTCGGGGAGACCGGGATGGGCAAGAGCTCCCTCCTGATCGCCCTCGCGCGTCGTGCGCTGCGCGGGGCCGGTGGGGTCGTCTTCGACCCTCTGGGGGAGACCGTGCGGTCGCTCCGGGAGGAACTGGGACCGGCAGAACTGCGTCGATGCCTCTGGGTCGCCCCGGACGCCCCCGGGATCGGTTTCAATGCCCTCGAGGGGATCGGGGTGGGCGACCTCGACGATCCGGTCCGTTCCGAACGTCGTCTCAACGACCTCGTCCACGCGCTGCGGCGGGTCCGGGCCGGCCGCTACTCCGACTCGGGGTATTGGGGGCCGCGTCTCGAGGAGATGGTGACCCGGGCCCTGCGAGCGGCCGCGGGGTTTCCCGACGGTACCCTCGTGGACGGCCACACGTTGCTCGCCACGTCGGGCCGTCTCGGCCGACCGATCCCGCCGCCGGCGTCGGAAGCGGTTCGCGAACTGGCCGACCGGATCCGGGATCGACCGGAGGACGCGGACGGTGCCCGCCGGCTCCTCCACGAGGTCGTCCGGAGCCCGGTCCTTGCCCGCATGCTGTGCGCCCCCCGCCCGACGGTGCGGACTCGGGACCTGGTGTCCCCAGGGCGGATCGTACTGATCTCGGGCGACGCGGCCCACGTCGGAGAGTCGACCGCGCGCTACCTGCTCTCGGTCCTCCTCGCGCTGGTCTGGTCGGAGCTCCTCTCGCGCCGGGAGACCCCCAAGACGTACGTCGTGCTCGACGAGGCGCAGTGGTTCTCCCACGATAGCCTCGCCGAGATGCTCCGTTTGGGCCGCCGAAAGAACGTGCACGTCGTCCTCGCGACCCAGACGGTCGCCTCGCTGCCGGAGACCGTGGCCGAGGCCGTCTGGACGAACGTATCGGACTTCGTTGCCTTCCGGGGGTCGCCCGAGGAGGCGCGCGAGTTCGCGCGAGCCGTTCCGGGCGTCCCCGCGGAGGCGATCCTCTCTCTCCCGCGAGGCGAGGCGGCTGTCCTGATCGGCAAGGGAGAGTCGGTCCACTGGCTGCGGACTCTCCGCTTGCCAGCAGCCCGAGCGCCGGGGTCGGGCCCAGCCTCCCGACCGGGGGGCGGGGTGGACGACCTCCCAGCACCGGACGATGAGCCCGCGCGGTCGGTCGAAGGCATGGAGGTCGCTCCACTCGACCGAGTGTTTGCCGAGCTCCTGCGGGCCGGAACGGAATCGCCCGACGGGGAGGTATTCGTCGTCGACCTCTCCGAGCTCCGCCGCCGCGCCGACCCCGGGGGGGAGGCGGTCCGACACGCCGGCACGATCCTCGCGAGGTCGGGGGCGCTCTCGCGGGTGGCGCGATCCGAGGGCGGCCCCCGATGGGTCATCGACCGGGCGCGGCTGTCGGAGGTGGTCTCCCGGCGCCTCGCGACCTCCTCGGCCGAGAGGGCTTCTCGATTGCCACAACCCTCTTAGGGGGGCGGCGGCTCATTTCCTTCGATGGACACTACCCCGCCGGAGACCGTCGGGGCCCCGCTCTCTCCCGCCGGCGGTGGGCTCATGGCTCCCGCGACCCGGCTCGAGCGGTGCGTCACCGGTATCGAGGGGCTCGACAACATCCTGTCGGGAGGAATCCCGCGGGGAAACATGGTCCTCGTGGCGGGCAGTGTCGGTACGGGCAAGACCACGCTGTGCCTCGAGTTCCTGGTCCGTGGCGCGGAGCGCGGCGAGCGCTCTCTCTTCCTCTCCGTCACCGAGGCGTCGGACAAACTGATCCAGAACCTCTCCACGTTCGAGTTCTTCCGGACGGATCTCGTGACGAACGGCTCGCTGGTCTTCGTGGACCTACCCATCCTCTACGAGCGACTGGGACTCGAGCACGAGGAGCTGTCCGAGGATGAGATCGGCATCCTCATCCGAACGATCCGCGACCTCGTTCGCCAGCTCGGGGTCAAGCGGCTCGTTCTCGACAGTCTCACGTCGGTCGGGTACCGCATCCGGCGGGACGAGCGGATCCGGGACTTCATGCTCCGGCTGGGCCTCGAGCTCAGCGACGCCGGGTGCACCTCGCTGCTCGTCTCCGAGATCGGGCCGACCCCCAGCCGATACTCCCTCCACGGGGTCGAGGAGGCCATCGTCGACGGGGTCATCCTCCTCTGGAACGCCCGACGCCAGGGCGACATCCTCCGGGTCCTCCAGATCATCAAGATGCGCGGCACGTCCCACTCCCAGGCGCAGTACGTCATCGAGCTCACTCCGATCGGGCTCCTCATGGCCCCCCATCTGAAGGGCGGCCAGATGGAGGGACAGTAGCGCGTGGCGCCGGTCGACATCGGCGAGCGACTGCGGGCCTTGCCTGGCGGGAGCGCGGTGACCCTCAAGCTCGACCCGCGGGAGTACGCCGACCACTATTTTGCCGTCCTGAACGCGACCCTCCGGGATGTCGGGACCGAGACCGACGCCCACACGGTCTACGTCACGGTGACCAACCCGGCATCGTTCGTCTGGGGGCTCGCTCAGGCGCTCGACGTCCCTCCGGAGAGGATCTCGTTCGTGGATGCGATCAGTCACATCATGATGGACTATCGCAACCCCCTGCCCAACGCGACGTACATCGAGAGCCCGCGCGCGCTCGAGGCGATCATGCTCCGGATCGAGTACCTCCTCCGGAAGAACCCGCACCCCCGGTCGATCGTGGTCATCGACTCCGTCAACTCCCTGGCGATCCACAACCCCCCCGAGCTCCTCACCGAATTCTTCCATATCTTGCTCAACATGCTGAAGAGCCGACAGGTCCTCACCGTGGTCCTCGAGGTGAGCGACGAGGAGGCGAGCTCGGTCGAGACGATGCTCAACCTCGTCGTGGACGAGACCATCGACGTCGCGCGGGAGGGAGCGTAGTGGGGCACGACGACGGACGGATCCTCGGGATCCCCGAGATCGACGGCGCCCTATCGACCGCCCTCCCGCCCGGATGGATGGCCGTCCTCACGGGGTCGAGCGGGTCCGGCGCGCCCCTCCTCGCGAAACAGTTCGCCAACGCGGGCGTGGGCAGCACTCCCGTGCTGTTCTACACGACCTACGAGAGGACCCTGGACGTCGAGGAGGCGTTCGAGGCCTTCGGCTGGGACGCCTCCGCGATCAAGATCGTCAATCTGGCCGACGAGTACTACGACCGAGTGCTCGTCCGGGGCCTCGAGGTCGCGCAGGCCCGCGAACAGGGGCTGACGCTCGACCAGATCCGGATCGACCATCCCCGGGACCGGGTGGGGTCGCGGTTCAGCCTCACGAGCCGAATGCTCTCGGACCTCGCCGCGATCGACACTCCGTTCCGGCTCGTCCTTGACTCGGTCGACTTCTTCTTCGAAGTGCTCCAGGCCTCCGAGGTGACGACCGTCGCGCGCCAGATCCGCTACCGCTGCCAGTCCGTCGGGGGCCAGGCGCTCCTGACCGTCCACTCGCGGGGCCACGACCGGGCGTTCACGGGAGCGCTCGAGGACCTGGCGGACGTCGTCTTCGACCTGAGGTCGGAGCCGAAGGGGACCCGCTACGAGACGACCCTCTACGTCGAGAAGGTCCGTAACCGCCCCGACCTCCAGCGCATCGCCCGCGCCCGCATCGCGGAGAGCGGCTGGGCGATCGACGAGCCGGACCGGCCGGGATAGCGGCCTACCCGCCCGTTACCTAACCTTTATCGCCGTTCCTCGGCTGGTCGGGTGAGGGACACTGTGGAAGACGTCGTCATCCGTACGCTCGAGAAGGTCGTGCTCCGCGACCCGGTCCTGATCGAAGGGCTTCCGGGCGTCGGCAACGTGGGGAAGCTCGCCGCCGATTATCTCCGCGACCAGCTGCCCGCGAAACCGCTCGCGACCATCCACTCCAAGTTCTTCCCGCCCCAGGTCTACGTCAGCGAGGAGGGGATCATCCGCCTCGTGTCGAACGACCTCTACTATTGGAAGGCCCCCGCCGCGGCCCAGCGGGACGTTCTCGTCCTGGGCGGCGATTACCAGGGGATCAGCCCGGAAGGACAGTACGAGATCACCGAGCGCGTCCTGCGGTACTGCGCGACCCTCGGAGTGAAGGACGTCTTCACGCTCGCCGGGTTCGCCCAGGGCAAGGTCGTCGAGGCGCCCCGCGTGCTCGGCGCGGCGACCAACGCCGAGCGGGTCGAGATGATGAAGAAGTTCGGCGTCATCTTCTCGCGCAACGACCCCGGCGGCGGGCTGATCGGGGCGAGCGGGCTCTTCCTCGGCCTCGGACGGACGTTCGGGATGGAGGGCGTTTGCCTCATGGGCGAGACCAGCGGCTACTTCGTCGACCCCCGCAGCGCGGAGGCTGTGCTGAAGGTTCTCTGCAAAGTTCTCCACATCGACCTCAACTTCGCCGCCTTGGAAACGAAGGCCCAGGAGATCGACCGGATCGCCACCAAGATCCACGAGGCCGAGCAGCACGGCGCCGAGTCCGCTGGCCCCGGCCCCTCCCCCTCGCGGGAAGACGTCGGCTACATCGGCTAGGGCGACGGTCCTCGACCGATGGACCCCGGCGCGTCCTCCGAGGCTTCCTCCGCGGACCGTCTCGCCCGCCTGCTCCAGCTCGCCCGGGCGGGGGCGGATGCCGACGGGTTCCTTGCGTTCGACCGATGGATGGACCTCGTCCTGTACACGGAGGGCCTCGGATACTACGCTCGCCTCCGCTCTCCGCTCGGCGCCGCCGGCGACTTCTACACGGCCCCGCTCGTCCACCCGCTCTTTGCGGCGGCCTTCGCCGAACGGATCCGGGAGGTCCGGGACCGGATAGGGCGCGAACGACCGTTCTCGTTCGTGGAGATCGGACCGGGCGACGGGACGCTCGCGGTCGGGATCGTCTCCGCCCTCGGTCCGTCGCTCGAGCCGCAGCACGACCTCCAGGTCGTCCTGGTCGAGCGGTCCGTCCCCCTTCGGGCCGGCGCGCTCGCCCGTACCCGCCAGGTCGCCGACCCGTTCGGCATCCGGGTGACCGTGGCCGACTCGGTCTCCTCGCTCGGGCCGTTCGAGGGGGCCGTGGTCGCGAATGAGCTGCTCGACGCCCAGCCCGTGCGTCGGTTGCGGTGGAACGGATCGGAGTGGCGGGAACTGGGGGTCCGGATGACCGGGTCGGGGATCCACGCCGACGAGGGTCCTCCCGCCGGCGCGGTGTCGGGGCCTGCGCTTCCCGCCTCGCCCCCCGAGGGAACGGTCTTCGAGTTCTCTCCGACCGCGGAAGGTCTGGTCCGCGAGGTCGCCGACCACCTGGTCGCCGGCGTCTGGCTGCTCGACGATTATGGAATGGAGGAGGGAGAGCTGCTGCGCGCGCATCCGGAAGGAACTCTCGCGACCGTCCGGGGCCACCGGTCAGGGTCGGACCCCGTCGCCCGGCCGGGGGAGAGCGACCTCTCGACCTTCGTCAACTGGACGCGACTGAGGGCCGTGGCCCGGACCGCGGGCCTCGAGGTCGTGGCCGATCGACCGCAGGCGGAGGCGCTCGGCGCGTGGGGGTTCCCCCGGCTGTTCGAAGAAGCGGTCCGTCGCGCCGGGTCGTCGGAGGCCGAGGTCCGGCTCCGCCTCAGCGTCAAGAACCTGCTCTTCGGGTTCGAGCGGTTCCGAGTGCTCGAGCTCGCCCCGGCCCGCCTCGCGGACCGGTTCCGCACCGCTACGTGACGTTCGGGCGCGCCGAGCCCGGCTCGACCGGTTCGGCGACCTTGGCCTGGATGAGCAGCTGCGCGGTCTCGGGGGGCAGCGAGAGGACGTCCTCCTTGCGCAGATCGATCGTCTCGGCACCCACCTCGATCGGTCGACCGTCCTGCAGGATCCGGACGAACACGGGAGCCGCGGAGCGGACCGAGGCCGCCGGACCGGCCGCCCGCGCGGGGGCGGTCGTCGGGGTCGACGCGGCGGGAAGGGTCGGCAAGGGGAGAGTGGCGGCGGGCCGACCGGACGCGGGGGTCTCGAGATACGGCGCGGCCGAACGGCGGTGCTCGAAGAGCGTCACGAGGATCCGGTCGTAGACCTCCCGCTCCTCGGGGAGCGCATTGGGGAGCTCTCGGACCCCCCCAATGCTCGTCTGGAAGGCGAACGTGAGGACCTTCTGGGTCCGGCTTTCCACGATGTCGCGCGCGACCTGTCCGGCACGTTGGTACGTTTGACGGGAGATCTCCCCCTTGCGGCCCGAGGGGTTCTCGCGCAGGTCGACCTCGTAGGATCGCCGTACCTCGGCGAGGTACGCCGCGGTGGCCGTGTAGAAGTCGGAGGGGATCTTCGCGAGGTTCCGGGTCGCGGCCTCGCTTCGTCGCCACTCGAGGAGGAGGGAGAAGTGATCGGGCATCGGCCACTCAGGGAGCGTCCGCACCGCCGAAGGACTATAGGAGGTGTGCGGTCTGTGGCGCCCCGTCCCGGGGAAGGCATGGGCCGGCCACGGGGCCTCGGCACCGATGACGAAGGGGACGGACGCGGCCACGGCCCTCTCGGAGTTCGTGGAGCTGTGGCGGAAGTTCCGGACCGAGTGCGAGGCCCCCGGAACGATCATCGTGGTCGAGGGAGATCGGGACCGTCGGTCGATCGCCCGGCTCGGAGTGGCAGCGAGGATCTTCGTGCTGCACGGGGGCCGGACGCTCGGGCAGACCGCGAAGGAGCTCGTGCGGACTGGGCGCCGCGTGGTCCTGCTGACCGACTGGGACACGGAGGGGGGGCATCTGGCTCACCGACTGACCGAGTTCCTTGCGCCGGAGCGGCTCAAGCTGGATCTCGAGACCCGGCGCCGGCTGGCCCGGGTCCTCCGCGGCGAGCTCGTGCACGTCGAGGGGCTGTACGGGTGGGCCCGGCGTCTCGCCGAGAAGCAGGGCGACACTCTCGAGGCGGTCCTGGACGCGACGGACGGCCCCTAGGGGATAGCCTTGTACTGGGTGCGCCGCGTGTCCCGCCGGTTCGCCGCATAGGACGGCCGGAACCGCTCGGCGCCCTTTCCTTTCCAGCGGAGGCCGCGCCCTTCCTTGCCGGCGCTCGTGAGTCCGCGGTAGACCCGACCCTTCTGGTTCGGAGCCCCGATCCAGGCGAGCTTGGAGTCAGCGCGGATCTCGGGGTTGGAGGGGTCGATGAGGATGATCTCGAAGAACTTCTGCTTCCCGTCCTCGCCGACCCAGTAGGAGTTGAGTACCTCGAGGTTGGGATAGTGCTTCTGCGCCCGCTCCTCGGCAATCCAGCGGAGGCTCTTGGCGAGGGTCATCTTGTTGATCCCCTTGTGCTTCGGGCGGCGGCCGGCGATGATCGCCCGCTTACGCTGGCCCCCCCGCCGAACCCGGACCCGGACGACGACGAACCCGCCCTTCGCGCGGAAGCCGATGGCGCGGGCGCGGTCGAGTCGGGTCGGTCGCTCGAGACGGGTGACCGTATGCTCCCGACGCCACGTGAGGAGCCGCTCGTGGCGGGTTTCCGACCCCTCATCCCCCAGGGTTAGCTGGAACGAACGGGCCATGTACCGGTAGGCGGAGGCTGTCATGGAGCGGGCGGGGGACCCGGGTTCCGATTATAAAGATGCCGACGTGCGCGGCGCCCGACCGAGGGGCCGGCCGTCCGTCCCGCGTCGCGTTACGCCGGATTCGTCCGGCCGTTCGGGATCCAGGGTAGGTGGGGGTCGGTGGGTCGGACGACCTTGGCCGTGGCGTGGCTCTCGGTCGCGACCGCGCGGGTCAAGTGGCCCTCCATCTCGCGGACGAACCGGTCCATCCGGGACCGCTGGTCGTCGGGCACGTCGGTCGGGGCCTGCCATACCAGCGCCGCCCCGCCGCTCGTGGGATACAGGCGGAACTCGAGAGCGCCCGCGGCGGGCGGGAGCGCCGGGTTCATCTTCTGGAGGCGGCAACTCACCCGGGTCTCGACCGGTTCGGTGCCTTCCGCGCGTTCGACCGAGTAGCCGACGCTCGTGAGGTAGTCCCCGACGTACCCGGCGAACCGCTCCCGCCCGATCCCTCGGGCGCGAAGCCAATCTCCATTGCCTTCAGCCATGTTTTCCACGATCCAGTTCACGCTCGAAGCTCTTGAAGAGCCCGAGCATCATCCGGTATTCCGCCTCAGTGGGCGTCGACCGGCCGAACACACGACGAAACAGGAGGATTAAACCCCGTCGTTTATGGGAAGGGTAGCGAGTTCGGGCGAGGAGCTGCCCTACCCGCTCGAGGAGGAGCTCCTTTTCCCTCCCGTTGAGCTCGAGCTCCAGGGGGGCGGGCGTTGTCTCCGGGTCGGTCGGGCCGCGCGCCCGGTGCGTCGCATAGAGCACCACGGCCACCGCGTGAGAGAGGTTGAGGGTCGGGAACTCGCGCCGCGCCGGAATGTGGACGAGGAGGTCGCACCGCCCGAGCTCCTCCCGGCTGAGCCCATTGTCCTCAGGTCCGAAGACCAGAGCCACCCGGCCGGTCAGGGAGACCAACGCCTCCCCCAAGCGTTCCGGGGTCACGGCCCGCCGCAGGTAGGTGTTGGATCGGCCCGTCGACAGGTCCGTGGTCCCGACGACGAGGTCGGCGTCCTCCACGGCGTCGTCGAGCGTCCGGGCCCGCTTCGCGGACTTGAGCAGCGCCATGCCGGCCATGGCGCGCCGCCGGGCCTCGGGTCCCACCTTCGCCCGCGGCGCGACCAGGACGAGCCGGTCCGCCCCGAAGTTCCGCCCGACCCGGGCGACGGCGCCGATGTTGCCGTCCTCCTTCGGGCGGACGAGAACGATGTCGAGGCGGGCCGTCACGCGGCCGTCCCCTCCGCGAAGAGGCGTTGGATCATCCACTCCGGGTCGAACGGATGCAGGTCCTCGTATCCCTGGCCGGTGCCGACGAAGAGGATCGGCTTCTTCGTGACGTAGGTCAGGCTGAGCGCCGCCCCGCCCTTGGCGTCGGCGTCGAGCTTGGTGAGGATGAGACCGTCGATCCCGATCGCGGCGTTGAACTCCTTGGCCTGTTCCACCACGTCGTGCCCGCTGAGGGCATCCCCGACGAAGATCGTGAGGGCCGGGTGGACGACCCGACGGATCTTTTTCGCCTCCTCGATCAGGTTGTCGTTCGTGTGCTGGCGACCGGCGGTGTCGACGAGGACGACGTCGATCTTCTTCGCCTTCGCATGGTCCACTGCGTCGAACGCGACCGCCGCCGGGTCGCTTCCCTCCTTCTGGCGGATGACACGGATCCCGAGCCGCTCCCCATGGACGAGGAGTTGCTCGATGGCCCCCGCCCGGAACGTATCGCCGGCGGCGATGACGCTTGTCAGTCCGTTCGCGCGCAGCCAGCCGGCGAGCTTGGCGAGCGAAGTCGTCTTGCCGGTACCGTTGACCCCGACGAACAGAATGACGTATGGCGGCGTGGCCAGAGAGCGCACCTGGGCCGCGAGATCGACCGGCGGTTGGGAGAGGACCGAGCGGACCGAGCGGATGAGCGAGGTCCGGATCGCGTCTTCGGCATCGACGCCGAACCGGAGCTTCCGCCCGGCGAGGTCCCGGCGCAGGTCCTTGCGCATCTTGTCCACGACGGGCAGCGCGACATCGGATTGGAGCAGCGCGATCTCGAGGTCGTTGAACACCTCATCGACCGTCGCCTCGCGGAGCTTGCGACCGAGGAATCCCTCGGTGAACATCGTCTCGTCGGAGGGGTTGACCCGGGAGGGAGCCGGGGCCGCGGGGCGGGGAGCGGACGCGCTCGAGGGGGAGGAAGGAATCTCCGCCGGAGCAGGGGACTCGGTGGCCGGAGCTTCGGAGGTCAGCGACCGTCGCAGGCGAGCCTTGATCGCCGCCCACATGGCCTTAGGTCGGGGGGCGGGAAACGGACTCAAGCCGCCGCGAGAGCAACTGGATCCGTTCGTCGAGGGTGTTCATCTGGCCCTCAAGGTCGCGGACCGCCTGATCGATCTTGACGGCCCGCTGGGCCAACAGTTCCGCGACCTTGGGTCGCTCCATTTCCACGACGACGCCCGAACCGACCCCGATGAGGACGCGCGCGGAGCGGTCGATGGTTCCGCGGACGAACGTCTCGCCTCCGAGGGGGATGATGAGCTCGGCGTCGGGAGCGGCCCGGTCGACCCCTTCGAGGCTCTCGCGTGCTCGGTCGTGCTCGGCGCGCGAGCCGGTCAGGATCTGGTGCTGCTGGAGGCTGGCCGAGAGCTGGTTGCGGTACGCCTCGAGGCGCATCAGGTCTTCTTGGACCTCGGCTTCCAGCTTTTCGTCCGCCCCCGCGTCGTTCGTGGCCATTGAAGTGGGGTGGGAGGAGACATGGACCTCATAACGTCTCGGCCGGCCACCCTAAGGCGAAGTGCCGAGGGGCGGGGTCGGCGCGACCGTCCTCGAACGGGCCCCTCCAGATCTTAGACCGGATCCGTCCGGGGAATCCGGCGTCTTCGGCCGGACAAGAAAGGGCGGCGTCCGTTCGAGGCTCAAACGGCCGCGGTCGGAACGACTTCGGAGACCGACCCGATCCGGATGAGATGACGCTTGACGTTGTGGCAGCCTCCGATCTCGGAGAGGGCCCAGTGGAGGGCGGTCTCCTGAGTGTCGGCTTCGTGCTCCTTAGTGAAGGATTGCCAATAGCCTCGGCGAGCGTAGAAGCTTCCCTGCACGCTGAACGTCGGCACGTGGACCTCGGCGCGGCGCCCACCCGGGCGACCCACTTAACCCTAACCGGGACGGACCAAGGGGCCTGCGAGCGGAATTCTACGACTCCCCAGCCTACCTTACGCGGCAACGAGCAGATGGACGAGACCGCCCGAGAGCGACTCGAATTGGATCGCGGCCGAAGCGTCGTGTGCAACCCAGGTTTCCCACACCGGTTGGGGGCTCGGGGGTCCGTCGGAAAATGCGAAGGGGAAACTCCCTCCGTTCGATTCGGTCACGTTCCCGCAGACCTTTCCGGCGGCGGGGGTGATCTCGCACCAGACGTGGAAAGCGAATGTGACGCCCCGATAGGAGAAGTTCGACCAGGAGGATCCGAACACGTTCTCCGCAACGTACGAGTAGAGTCGTAGCCCGATCACAGTGTAGCCCGAGCGTTCCTCGGAGATCGGGACGGTGAGCAGGACCGCGACGGTGACGGTAACGATGGCGGCGGCCACCAGCGCGGCGGTGAGGAACAGCCGCTTCTTCCTTCGGGGAGTCCACGGCACACCCGGGGAAGGATTCCGAGAACCAAGAGCCCTGCGCTCACGAGGGGTCGGCTGGGCCCGGAGGGTCCTTGGTCGCAGCAGCCCGGCGGTCGCGTTCGCGGAACCAACGCAGCTGACGTTCCTGGAGCGAGGCGCTGGAGGGCGCGACCGGCCCATGGTCGGCCGGCTTCGGGGTCGGGTCGGGGGGTGGCTGCACGGCCAGGACCGCCGGTCGAGGCTCCGGGGCCCCGACCTCCGGCGCTTCACCGAGGGTCTTCTGGCTCACGACGCTCGTGCCACGACGCTCTCCCATCGCTCGCTCACCTCCGCATCGGTCAACCCGATGGTCGGCGAGAAGATCACACGGTCGCCCCAACGGCCCCGAACCGTCGGATAGTCGTCGACCGTGAGGGGAAGGACGACCCCGTCCGCCTGGGTCGCCTCCGCGACCTCCCCTACGGTCTTCGCCCAGGTGTCGGGGCCGTCACCAACCGACACGACGCGGGCCTGTGGGTCGTAACGAGAAAGGACCTTGGCAGCGAGTGCCTCGCCGTCCGGAGGAGCCACGAACCCCACGCGACACCCGCGTTTCATCATGAGGTAAGCGCCGAGCGCCCCCCGAGGGCCGTCGACCAGGGCGACCAACCGGCCGGCGACCCCCAGCGGGAGCCCGCCCGGGCCGGGGAATCGGTCGAAGTAGACGTAGGTCCGGGGACCGCGGACCTCGACGAACAGCTCGACCTCCGGGTGCTCAAGGTCGACCTTGAGTTCCCGGTCCGGGAATCGGTCGAAGATGTCCCCTCCGAGGTCCCGTGCAAGCTCCTGACTGGTGAACGGATGCTGACCGGTCCGACGGGCCCGGACCGCGAACCGGGCCCCCTTCGTCAGCCGAGGCTCGGCGAGCTCGAGGAGCCGTGCTGTGATCGCGGCCCGTTCGGTGGGGACTTCGTGGACGAGGCTCACCGACGTGACCCCGAACACCCGGCTCACGATGCGGATCGAGCGTTCCGGGTCGGTCGATTCGACGTACAGGTGCCCGTGGTCGGCCCGGACCCGACCCTCGAGGCCGGCGCCGACGAAGAGGTTGAGGATGTTCCGACGGAGCGTCGACTCGAACTCTCGCCGGACGGGAGGGGACTTGAGCGCGAGCTCCCCGTACCGGACGAGAAGCAACGACGCCATAGAGAACCTTAAGACGAGCGCGCCCGTAAAGCGATTCCCGAAAGGTGGGGGGTGACCGAGGCGACGGCGGCCCCCTCCGATTCGACCGACCCGTGGGCTCCGTTCGTCGCGTCCGTCGTCGCCTCTCTGGCAGATGGCCTGACGGCGATCGGGGTTCCGGCCGAACCTTCGACCATCTCGGCTCAGCTGAACTTAGACGGCGGCCCCCAGGGCGATGTCGCGTTCCCGGTTCATCGATTCGCCGGTTCCTCGGGTCTGACGGCCCCCGCCCTCGCCGAGCGTCTCGTGGCCGCCCTCCGACCCGCCCCCGAGGTCAGCGAGGTCCACGCCACTGGCGCCTACCTCAACTTCCGGGCGGATACCGTTCGACTGACGGAACGCACCCTCCGGATGGTCCTCGACCGGGGGAGCCGGTACGGTCATGCGGACGGTGCGGGGATCGCCGCGTGCGTCGAGCACACGAGCGCCAATGCGACCGGTCCGTTCCACATCGGCCGCGTGCGGAACGCGATCATCGGGGACACGCTCGCGCGCACGCTACGGGCCGCGGGCACTCCCGTCACGACCCACTACTACATCGACGACCTGGGTCGCCAGGCGGCCATGATCACCTGGATCTGGTCCAAGCCTCGGGACCAATGGCCGCCGGAGATCCGGGCGGCGGTCGACGGCTTGGAGGTGCCGGGCGAGAAGGTCGATTCGCATCGGGGGCGGCCCTATCCGGCCGCCAGCGCGTATCTCAAGACCCATCCCGAGGCCCAGGCCGAAGTCGCCGCGATCGTCCAGCAGACGGAGGCGGGAAGCCCGCCCCCCCAGCACCGGGTCCTCACGCAGGCGATCCTCGACGGGATGCTCGAATCGCTCGCTCGGCTCAACATCCGGTTCGACGAGTTCGTCTGGGAGTCCGACTTTCTTCGGGACGGGTCGGTCGAGCGAGTGCTCGAGCGCCTCCACTCGGCCCCCCACGCGCTCCGAGAGGAGAACGGCGCATGGGCGATCGACACCTCCACCTACGGGTTGCCGAAGGAGTCGAAGTCGGTCGTCGTCCAGCGGGGCGACGGGACGAGCCTGTACGTCACGCGGGACGTGGCCTACCATCTCTCGAAGTTCGGCCGGTTCCAGCGGGTGGTCGACGTTCTCGGCCAGGACCACCGGCTCCACGCCCGGACGCTCGAAGCCCTCCTCGCCGAAATCGGCGAGACGAGACGCCCAGAGTTCGTGATCTACCAGGATATCACGGTGCCTGACGGGGGTCGCATGTCGACCCGGGGCGGCTCCGCGGTCTGGCTCGACCACCTCCTCGCCGAGGCGGTCGAGCGGGCCCGGAAGGAAGTCCTCCTCCGGCGGGAGGACCTGGGTACGGGCGAGGTCGAGCACATCGCGGAGGCGGTCGCGACGGGCGCCGTGCGCTACCACATCGTCCGCGTCGCGTCGGAGAAGCCGGTGGTCTTCCGATGGGAGGACGCCCTCTCGTTCGAGGGGCGGAGCGGACCGTTCTGCCAGTACTCGTACGTCCGGGCGGTGAGCGTGCTGCGAAAGGCCGAGGCGACCCAGCCGCCCTACCTGTTCGATGCGGCCCGCCTCGTCGACCCGGAGGAGGCCGCACTCGTTCGCGTGATCGCCCGACTTCCCCGCACCGTCCAGAGCGCGGCCCGACGGACGCACGTGCACGCCCTCGCGGGATATGCCCACGACCTCGCGGACCAGTTCAACCGATTCTACCACGCTGTCCCGGTCCTGCGGTCCGGCGACGAGCGCCCGAGCCGGGTGGCCCTGGTCGCGGCCGTCCGCCAGACGCTCGGGAACGCCCTTGACCTTCTCGGGGTTCCCCGTCTCGAAGCGATGTGATCCGCGGGACGCTCGCTGGGGCCAGGTCCCGGAAGCCAATCCGCGGTCCGTGCTACCGGGGAAGAGGGCTGCCCGTGCAGCCGAGGGCTAGCCTAATAATGGGCCCCCAAGTGCGGCGCCAGGATAGAACGATGGGCGTCTTCGAGGATTTCAAGAAGTTCCTAGTCACGGGGAATCTCATCACGCTGGCCGTCGCGTTCGTGGTCGGTCTGGCCATTGTGGCGCTGATCGGGGCGCTCGTGACCGACATCATCAATCCGTTGATCGGAGCGGCCGGTCACATCAATTTCGCACAACTCGGGATCCTCACCGTGAACGGAAGCCCGATTCTCGGCGGCGCGTTGCTCGGCGCTCTCGTGAACTTCCTGGTCCTTATGGTCGTCGTGTTCTTCCTCATCGCCTACCCCTACCAGAAGCACGAAGAACGGAAGGCCGCTCGCACCAAGTCCGCGGCACCCACTACTCGGGAGTGCCCGGCGTGCTGCAACCAGATCCCCGTCAAGGCGACGCGGTGCGGGTTCTGCACCTCGACGGTGACGCCCACGGCTGCATAGACTAACTACGCCGCCGTCGGATCGCGGACGCCGGCTTTAGCAAAGCCACGCGATCGCAGGCGGCAGGCATCGCACCGAGTGCACGGGACCCGGCCGCCCGCGTAGCAGCTCCACGTGAGCTGCCATGGGACCCCAAGGCGTTCCCCCAACCGGACGATCCGTTCCTTCGAGAGGCGGAGCAGCGGGGCTCGAATTCGAATCCCTCTTCCGGTCTCCACCCCCGTCCGCGTACCGAGCCGAGCCACTCGCTCGAAGGCCCGGAGGAAGGGCGGTCGGCAGTCAGGGTATCCGGAATAATCGATCGCGTTCGCGCCGATGAAGATAGAGCCCAAGCGGTGGCTCTCGGCGTAGCCCAAGGCCACCGCGAGGAGGATGGTGTTCCGGGCGGGAACGTACGTCGAGGGGATGCGACCGGGCCGGCCGCCGGCACGGGGAAGCGGTCGCGCTCTGCGCGTGAGCGACGAATCGAGGAGGGGACCGAGCGGCAGGTCCAGCACGGTGTGGCGAGCGACCCGGTAGTGGCGCGCGATCGCCCGGGCGGAGCGAATCTCCCGCACATGTCGTTGGCCGTAGCCGACCGTCAGCGCGTGGACGGGTGGCGCGTCGCGCGACGCGAGGGCGAGGCACGTCGCTGAATCCATTCCACCGGAGAGCAACACGACGCTCCCGCGGGGCCGGGACGGACCCTTCACCGCATCCATCCCAGTGCCCAGAGCAGTGCTCCGGCGATCACGACGGCGGAGAGCATGCCGAACAGGTTCGTGGAGTGCTTCGTCAAGAACCCGCGGTTCTCGAGGGTCTCGCCGAGCACGGAGTCGATCTGGCAGCCGAGGAATCCCGCGGCGGCGGCGACCCCTACGATGACCGCGCCGGGCGGGGTCGCGGTCCCGAACAGCAGATAGAGGGCGTATCCGACGAGCCCCGTCGTGACCGCGCCGATCCCCGCCCAGAGCGTACCCGTCGCCGACACCCCCCCGTTGGTCCCCGGTGGGACCGGGCGCGCGGTGAGAATGCTCCGGGCATGGCCCGCAAGCACTCCGAACTCGCTCCCGAAGGTGTCCGAGGCTCCGAACGCGAGCGCGGCCGCATAGAGCACCGCGACCGTGGGGAGCGGGAGAACCGGCGGATTCCACCCGGCGGCGAGCGCGAGCCCGGTCGGGATCACGATGTGGGCTACGACGTTCGAGATCCCGCGCTCGCCGTGGACGCCCTCCTGGACGTTCCGCTGCTGCTTTTCCTCGAAGCGATACCGGGTGGCCAGCACGCTCGCGACCACGAACAGGATGAGGAGGGCTAGGAAGGCGTAGCCTGCAAAGACGACGATGATCGACCCGAACACCGAAGCGACGACGCCCGCGGCCGGGGTGAGGGCTCGAGCCAGCGTGGCGCCCAGTGCAAGCGCCACCGTCGCCAAGATGGCGACGACCGCCGGTAGGAGGGGGAGCATTAGGGTCGGCTCCCGGGGAGCGAGGGTGCGAGGGGTTTAACGCCTTGCCGAGCCGCTATCCCCGCGCGAGGACCCGTAGCACGGCCCCGAGGAGGGTCGAGGCGACGAGGTCGGGCTGGGTCCCTCGCTTCCGGGTCTCTTCGCGCAGCGCCTCCTCGTGGCCCGGCGGCACGACGAGGCCCGTGAGCAGACCGAGCTTCTGACCGGCCTCGATGTCGAACGAGCGGTCGCCCAGGATCGCGCTGGCCCCGAGGTCGATCTGGTGGTCGCGAGCGGCATCCTCAAAGAGCCCCGTGGCGGGCTTTCGGCAGCGGCATCCGGCGTCCGGAGCATGCGGGCAGTAGTAGAACGCGTCGACCTGGGCCCCGCTCGGGTGGAGGAGGGCGTTCAACCGCGTGTGGATCTGTTCCACGTCTTCCCTCGTATAGAACCCCCGGTCGATCCCGGACTGGTTCGTCACGCAAACGACGAGGTAGTCGTGTTGCCGGGCGAGGGAGAGGGCCGACCCGACCCCCCGGTAGAGCTCGAGCCGGTTGGCTTCCCGTAGATAGCGAAGGTCCGGGTTGAGCGTGCCATCCCGGTCGACGAAGAGGGCCCTCCGGCGCGGAAGGTGGAGGTCCACGACAGGATGGTGCACGCCTTCGGCCAGCGCCGGCGGCCTTAAGGATTCACGCGAGCCCTAGGCCCACGGGGCCTACCCGAATCTTTGTCGATCTCCACCTCCCCACGCTCGTGGGACGCCCGACTGACGCGTGCGCTCACCGACGCTCTGGGCGCGCTCCCGGTGGGGGTACCCCGGAGCCTCCTGTTCTCCGGGGGCGTGGATTCGGGTCTGCTCGCATGGGAGCTCCGCGCCGACCGGGCCGTCACCCTCGCTACCGTAGGTTTGGAGGGGAGCGCCGACCTGGTGGCCGCGGAGTCGGCCGCCCGAGAACTCTCCCTCCCGTGGGCCCGGCTGCTCGTCACGGAGGACGAGGTCCTGCTCATGGCGCGGCGGCTCGACGCCGAGACGCGAGGGCTTTCACCCACGGCACGCTCGGTGGAGGTCGCGTTCGCGATCGCGGTCCAAAAGGCGCCACGCGGCCTCGTTCTCTGCGGCCAGGGAGCGGATGAGTTGTTCTTTGGCTACGCCCATTTCCGTGGCCTCGACGAGGAGGGCGCCCGGCGCCGCGGGGCGGCCGACCTGCGCGACCTGCTCACCGAAGCGTGGCCGCGGTCGCAGCGGGTTGCCGCCGCACTGGGCCGGGAGGTCGTCGCGCCCTACCTCGCACCGGGTTTCCTCTCGGCGGTCGAAGCGATACCGGTCGCCGAGCGCCGGGCCGGGCCCGAGGCGAAGCACGCGTTCCGCGCGTTCGCCCTGCGACGGGGCGTGCCCGAATCGATCGCGCTCCGCCCGAAGAAGGCTCTACAATATGGCACCGGGGTCGATCGCCTCTTGCGACGGGCGAAAGGGTAGGCGCCCTCGCCTAGCGCAGCGGCACGCCGGCGGGTGGGTGCGCGAGCGCCTCGCGCACGGTGGCGCGGGCCGCGATCAGCTCGTCGCCCTGAAGCTCGAGACGGGGCGGCCGGACCCGCGCTGACCCGCGGCCGACCTCGGACTGGACGAACTTGATCTGCTGAACGAACTTGATCGTGGTGTCCATCCGGAGCAGGGGAAGGAACCAGCGGTAGAGTTCGAAGGCCGACTCTGCGTCCCCCCGGTGCACACGGTCGAACAGCTCGACCGAAGCGTCCGGGAAAGCGTTGGCCAACCCCGCCACCCATCCCACAGCGCCCGCGTGAAGGCCCTCCAGGATCGCATCGTCCAAGCCCACGGCGAGGTCCACCCGATCCCCGAGCAACGCGCGGATCGCGGTGATTCGACGGACGTCCCCACTCGATTCCTTGACACCGGTCAGGTTCGAGTGACCCTCCACCAGCGTGAGGATCTGTTCCGGGAGGACGTCGGTGCCGTAGGCGGAGGGATTGTTGTAGAGCATGCACGGGAGCGGCGTCGCACCGAGGACCTCGCTGAAATGGGACAACGTCTCGCGCGTGTCGGGGCGATAGACGTAGGGTGGCAAGACCAGCAATCCGCGGGCCCCCGCGGCGGCGGCGTCCCGCGCGAACGCGGCGGCGTCGGACGTGCGGCTCGCCGCGACGGCCGCGACGACCGGGGCACGTCCGCGGAGCTCCGCCACGAGCTCCCGCACGAGAACGAGCCGTTCCTCGAGGGAGAGGGTCGATCCTTCCCCCAGCGACCCGCCGGCGACGATCCCCTGGACCCGGTGGTCGATGAGCCAGGCGGCCTGGGTCCGCAGAGCGGCGCGGTCGATCTGCAGGTCCCGGTCGAAGGGGGTGGTGAGGGCGACGAGGACGCCCCGCCACACACCCGAAGAAGGGGAGGCGGTCACGGGGTTCCTCTCGAAGCGGCGCGGCTCACAGGGAGATGCCCTCCACGAACGGGTCCCGAGGGTCGAACAGCAGGTCCCCCTCGCCGGTGATGAACGCCGATCCCCGGATCCGGGGCCGAAGCTCCCCGCCGACCCGCTCCGGCCGGGCCTCGAAGACGGTTCCGAGGATCCCTTCCTGGCGCCAGACCTGGCCCTCCCGAAGCTTCCCATCGGCGACCAGGCACGCGACCTTCGCACTGGTCCCGGTGCCGCACGGGGACCGGTCATACTCCCCACCGGGGCAGAGCACGAAATTCCGGCTGTGGTTCTCGGCCCGGGCGGCCGGTCCGGAGACCTCGATGTGGTCGATCGGGGCGTTGCCGCTCCCGGTGATCCGTCCCCACTCGAGCTCGGCGCGGATCGCCTTGGTGTAGGCGGTCAGCACGTCGACGTTGGCGAGCGAGAGGTCGCACGGGGCGCCTTCGCTCAGAAAGAACCAGTTCCCGCCCCACGCCACATCGCCGACGATCTTCCCGTGGTCCGGCACCTCCACCTCCACTCCAGCGCGACTTCGCCAGCAGGCGACGTTCCGTACGCTGACCTCCCCGGACCCGTGGAGGACGGCCTCAACCGTGCCGACGGGGGTTTCGATCGCATGGCGGCCGGGCCGCAGCTGACCGAGGTGGGCCAGCGTGGCCACGACGCCCATCGTCCCGTGCCCGCACATTCCGAGGTACCCGGAGTTGTTGAAGAAGATCACCGCGGCGGAGGACGCGGGGTCCTCGGGGGGAACGAGGAGCGCGCCCACGACCACGCCGGAGCCGCGGGGTTCGTGGATGATGGAACGGCGAAAGTGGTCGTGCAGCTCCCGGAACCGGAGGAGACGTTCCGCGAGGGGTCCTCCGCCAAGCTCCGGCCCGCCCGAGACCACGACGCGGGTGGGTTCGCCCGCTGTATGGGAATCCACCACATGAACGCGTTCCATCCTTGGGATCCCTCCCGGAGCGGACGAGCCCGGCCCGCCGGCGACCGAAGCGAGCTCGCCGCCATAGGCTTTCCGTCGAGGACGCCCGAAGGGGGTGTCGCCCCCGAGACCGTGCGGGAGCGATATATACGCGGTCCCGGGTCCCTCTCCGTGGCGGACGACGACGCCGCATTGTTCTGCCCGCTCGAGTTTCGCTACGGTCGGTCACAGGTCCGCGACCTGTTCTCCCGGAACGCTCGGTTAGCGCGCGCACTCCGGGTCGAGGCTGCCCTCGCGGCGAGTGAGGCGGAGGTTGGGATGATCCCCGCCGACGCCGCCCGCGCCATCGGTGCGGCGGCGAACATCGAAAAAGTCCCGGTCGCCCGCGTGGACGCCCTCGAACGGGAGCTCAAACACGATGTGATGGCGATCGCCCGGGCGCTCGGCGAGGCCGCTGGTCCGTCGGGGCGATGGGTCCACTTCGGGGCAACCAGTGCCGACATCACCGATTCCGCGCTCGCTCTCGAACTCCAGGAGAGCGGCGCGATCCTCCGCACCGACCTGACGGGACTGGCGCGGGTGCTCGCCACCCTCGCGCACGCGCATCGGGCCACCGCCGAGGTGGGACGGACCCACGGGCAACACGGCGTGCCGATCTCGTTCGGGTACAAGATGGCGGTCGCTGCGGCCGAAGTGATGCGGCACCGACGTCGGCTTGACGAGCTCCTCCCCCGGCTGACCGTCGGCAAGATGGCGGGGGCGGTCGGCACCGGCGCCGGCTTCGGGACCCACGCGGTGGCCGTCGAGGAGGGCGTGATGCGGCGCCTGGGGATCGCCGCCGACGAGGCACCGACCCAGATCACCGGACGCGACCGGATCGCGGAGTTCACGAACTGGCTCGCGCTCGTCGCCGGCACCGCGGAGCGCCTCGCGACCGAGGTACGGAACCTCCAGCGCACGGAGATTGCGGAGATCGCGGAACCATTCGACGAGCAGCGCCAAGTCGGCAGCTCGACCATGGCCCAAAAGCGGAATCCGATGGTCTCCGAGAACGTGACCAGCCTCGCACGGCTGGTGCGTGCCTTTGCCCTCCCCCCGCTGGAGAACATGGTCCAGTGGCACGAACGCGACCTCGCGAACTCGGCCAACGAGCGGGTCGTGCTGCCGCATTCGATCCTCCTCGTGGACGACATCCTGAACAAGCTCGTCGACGTCTTCGCGGGCCTACGGGTCGATTCCGCTCGGATGAGCGCGGAGGTCGACCGTTCCGCCGGTGGTTCGATGACCGAGAGCCTCATGCTCGCGCTGACCAGCCGGGGGCTCGCCCGGGCCGACGCGCACGAGCTCCTCCGCCGCCTCACCAAGGACGCGGGGGCCGGGCCGCCCCTTGCCGAGAGAGCGAAGACCGACCCGACCGTCCGGGAATGGCTCGAGCCGGCTGCGATCGACCGCCTTCTCGATCCCGCCGCCTACGTTCGCGCTGCGGCGGAGAAGACCGACCGGGTCCTCGCCCGGATCGAGCGCGAGCTCTCCGAATGACCGGCGAGGACGCCGGGTGGACGGCCGTGATTTCGGTCCGGCTCCCGCAGGAGCGGCTGGCGTTGTGGTTGGAACAGGCCCTACGTCCCGAGGCCGCGCGCGAGGTTCCACGGTCTCACGCGGAGGTACGTCGGCCGTCGGCCGACACGGTCGAGATCGCGCTCACGACACGGGACACCGGCGCGGCCCGCGCGGCGATGAACACGTACCTCGGCTGGGTGCATCTCGCGCTCGAAACCGTCGCTCGGGCGGCCGCGTCCCCGGAACCGCCCGCCGCGCCCCCCTCCTAGCGGTGCGCTCCCCGAAGCCGTTATGACCGCCCCACGGTCCCGCCGAACGTGGCGATCCCGGCGAAGCTCCAGAACGACATCAAGCAGTTCCAGCGACTCCAGCAGGAGCTCGGGTCGATCCAGCAGCAGCGCCTCCAGATCGACCTGAGGGTCCGGGAGCTGGGCCACACCGTCGAGGAGCTGAAGACCCTGCCGGACGAATCCGTCGTCTACCGGCCGATCGGGGGTCTGCTCGTCCGCGCCAAGTCCAAGAAGGAGGTCGAGGAGATCCTCACCGAGGACAAGGAAACGCTCGAGGTGCGCCTGAAGGCGATCGAGCGGCAGGAGAACCACCTCAAGGAACGGTACACCACGATGCAGCAGGAGTTGACCCAGGCTCTGCAGGCCCAGGGACTCTCGCCCGGCCCGGCGCCCGATTCGGGCCCGGAATAGGATGCGCGCGCGCTACGCGCGCCGGTGGACCAGTCGGTCGCCGATCTCGTGCAGGAGGGGCTTGCCCCGTGGGGGGATTTGACGGCTCGCGTCGAGACGGTCAAACCCGCGCTGGGTCAGCTGCGCGATCCGTTCCTCCGAATAGGCCAGGCTCCCGGTCGAGCGGATGACCTCGCGCGCGCGTTCGACATCCTCGGGAACCGCTTGCGGGTGCCCGAGAACGCGCTCGAGCCGCGAGCGGTCCTGCGCCGTACCCTTCTGCCACGCGCGGAGGACGAGCAGGGTGCGCTTGCCCTCGGCCAGGTCGTTCGCGCTCTTGCCGGATTCGTCCGCGTCGAACCCCGCCCCGAGTACGTCGTCCCGCAGCTGGAACGCGACTCCCAGGTCGGTGCCCACGGCCTCCAGGTCGACGAGGGAGCTCGGGCGGCTTCCTCCGAGCAGGGCCCCGATCCGCAACGGAGATACGACGGTGTAGATCGCCGACTTTAGGCGGTGGACGTCCAGGACGTCCCGCTCGCTCACCTCCCCCGGCGGCAGGGTGCCGTTCCGGATGTCGAGGAGCTGTCCGTAGGCGGTGAGACGGGTCATCCGGACGTACTCGGCGAGCGCCTCGAGTCGGGCGGCCGCCGTCGCGGGGGTGCCGAGGATCGCCTCGACCGTGAATGGCTCCTCCAAGTCGCCGAGGGTGATGCCCACCCCGACCCCGTAGTCCTCGCTGGTGCCTTCCCGACCCAGCTTCCGATGCTCGACCGCGAGGAGTCGGTGGACCGCGGGGCCCCCCCGCCGCTCCTCGGCGTGGTCGATGATATCGTCATGGATGAGCATCCAGCTCTGGAAGTGCTCGAGCCCAGCCGCGGCGGCGAGCGCGGGCCGGGGCGGCCGACCGGTCGTGATATGGTAGCCGGCGAGCACGAGGATCGCACGGAACCGCTTGCCGCCGCGGAGCGTGAACTCGCGGTTGACGTCGACGAAGGGACGAAGGGTGGGCGGCGCATCCCGACGGGCGCGGGCATAGTCCTTTCGTAGCTCCGCCTCCAGGGACGGAAGGTACCGGTAGAGCGAGGCGAGGTTCACGGCGACTTGCCGCTTGACGGCCATTATATTTAACACACCCGGCGTTCAGATTCCCTGATGGCGACCGCATCCTTCGTCGAACTCGCGAGCGGTCTCCTCGAAGCGATGGGTCAGCGGCTTGACGCCGGCCGACCGGTTCCTGAGGGCCTGACGATCCGGACCGGGGACGGTTTTCTCTACGCGTTTCTCGAAGACCCGAACCAGGTTTCCCTCGAGACTATCCAGCGACTCTTTGGGGAGGGGGACGACCTACCCGTACACACGGTCGTCCTCACGCCCGGCCGCTTGCCGCTCGCCATCTCCGCTGAGGTCCTCCGACGGGGAGGAACTGTCGTGGAGGGGAGCCGCTTCCACGAACTCGCCCGGCAGCTGGGCCTCGAAGCGTACCTCGGCGAGGAACCGCGGGCCGTCCCGGCACGAGCGCGCCGTCTGCTTCCGAGCGCCCAGCAGCTCGACCAGGTGATGGGCCGGGCGAGGACCTGGCTCGATTGGGGCGTCCCTGCCCTGGCGCTCCGCTTCTACCGGCAAGCCTCTGCCATGAAGCCCGAATACGTTCCGGCCAAGATCGGCCTCGGACGCGCACTGTTGGGCCTCGGACTCATCGACGACTCCGTGCGGGTCTTCCAAGACATCCTCGCAAGCCGACCCGACGACGTGGAGGCCCGCCTCGGGCTCGCGGCGACGTACGGTGCGCGCGCCCGGCCGAAGGACGAGATCGAGGTGTACCGGGCGCTCCTCGCGGAGGATCAAGCCCGTCTCGAGGTACGGGCCCACCTGGTCGCCGCCCTGGTGGACCTCAACGACTGGGCCGGGGCACGGGTGGAGATCGAGGCGCTGCTGGCCCGGACCCCGGAGGACGCCCAGCTTCGGTTCCTTCTCGGGGCAGCGAAGACCAAGCTCGGCTTCGACGCCGAGGGGGAGAGGGAACGCGAAGAGGCTCGGACCCTCGGACTCACCTTCGAGCGCGAGGTAGTCCTGTGCCAACACCTGGGCCTGCCGCCTCCAATGCCCCGGGGGGCGAATGCCACCCCCGTATCCTCCCCCACCCTTGCCTCTCCCCGCGGCCGGGCGACCCGAGCGCTTCGGCCCGCCTCCGCTCCGCTGGAGAAACGTCCGGCACCGCGCCCCGTCCGGCGACGAGCGACCCTCTCTCGGCGGACCGCGGCCCGCAAACGTAAGTAGCGCCTCGACTCGTCGCGAGCCGGTCGGGAGGCAGATGCGAGTCGTCTCGGTCCTCCCCAGCGCCACGGAGATTGTGAGCGCCCTGGGTCACTCGCGAGACCTGGTGGGCCGGAGCGCGGAGTGTGATCATCCGGACTCGGTCCGTTCGCTCCCGGTCGTCATGGCCCCTCGCCGTTGGGATTCGGACGCCCCGTCCGGTGCGATTGATGCCCGCGTGACCGCCGCGCGCGGCCGCGGAGAAAGCCTTTACACCCTCGACGCGGAGCTCCTCCGCGAGCTGCAGCCCGAGCTCCTCCTGACCCAGGACCTCTGCGGGGTCTGCTCGGTGACCGGCCCTGAGGTCGACGCGGCGTGCGCGACGGCGGAGGTCCGCCCGGCGATCGTCTCCCTGACGCCCCGGTCGCTTGGCGACGTTTGGGATTCTATCGAAACCGTCGCCACCGCCCTCCAGGACCCCGACGCGGGAGTCCGGTTGGCGGAGGAGCTCCGCGCCCGCACCCAACGCCGGGAGAGCCCAGGAGGGCTTCGGGTCGCGGTCCTCGAGTGGCTCGACCCCCCGATCGTCGCGGGTCTTTGGACCCCCGAGATGATCACCGCGGCCGGGGGAGTGCCGGTCGGCGCCTCGGCACGAGTCCCGGGCGTGCGCACCGAATGGGCTCAGGTCGCCCGGGAGCGGCCGGATCTGGTCGTCGTGAGCCCCTGCAGCTTCACCGTCGAGCGCACCCGACGCGAATTGTCGGACCCCGTCCTACGGACGGCGTTGGACAGGATCTCGCCGTCGCTCGGCACGTACATCGCGGACGAGGCGTATTTTAGCCGGCCCGGACCTCGGCTCGCCGACGGTGTCGACCTGGTGCGCCATCTGATCTCGCGGGAGGACTGGCGGCCCCCGATGCCGGTCCGCCCGCTGGAAGACATGGAGGTTCCGACATGAGCTCCGGTTCGAACTACCGGTACACGTACACTCCCACCACCGCCCGCCCGGTCTACTCTACGGCGGTGGCTCGACAGATCACGACCTCCACGACCGAGCTGCGGGACCTCACCATCGCTTTCCTCGTGCTGACGTTCGACCTGACGATCGTGCTCTCCGGCGGTGGGCTCGGGCTCCTGGGCGGAGGCAGCGTCGGGGTTGTCCTCGAGGTGGTGCTGGTCGCGGCAGCGGCCGCGCTGACCGGGTTCGTGGCCCATGAGATGGCCCACAAGTTCTCGGCCCAACGGCGAGGATACTGGGCCGAATTCCGCATGTCCCCCGCCTGGCTCCTCTTCTCGGTCTTGACCGCCTTCTTCGGCTTCCTCTTCGCGGCCCCGGGTGCGACGGTCATCGGTGGGATGGGCAGCCGCGAGGACTGGGGTCGGACAGCACTTGCCGGTCCCTTGACGAACATGGGCTTCGCGATCGCCTTCTACGCGGCGGCGCTCGTGGCGATCGGTCTGGGCTCCGTGGCCGGGTTCTGGCTAATGTTCCTTGCGTTCATCAACGGTTGGTTTGCGACGTTCAACCTCCTTCCGTTCGGCCCTCTTGACGGGAGAAAGGTCCTTTCCTGGAATGGGGGCGGGTGGGCGCTCTCGATCGTCGCCGGAGGCGGGCTAGCCGCGCTCTCGGGTCTCGCACTGTACTACGGCTACCTGCCGTTCGGCGGCTGAGGAGGCGGCGTGCCGGGACCCGAAGCGCGAGAGCTGGGGGAGGGGCGCCTCCTCCTGGACCTGGACTTCCGCGACACCGAGGGGCTTGTGGCCGCCTACCTCCTCCCGATGGAGGAGGGCTGGACGCTCATCGAGACCGGGCCGACTACATGCCGGTCGGCCCTGTTGGACGGGTTGCGAACGGCCGGCGTGACGCCCGAGGAGATCCGTCGCGTGTTCGTCACCCACATCCACCTCGACCACGCGGGGGGCGCAGGTGCCCTCGCTGAAACCTTGCCCCGCGCCCGCTTCTACGCCCACGAACTCGGCGTCCCCCATCTCGTCGACCCCACGCGGCTCATCACGAGTGCCCGGCGGGCGTGGGGGGCGGCGGCCGACCCGCTCTGGGGACCGATCGTCCCCGTTCCCGCGCCGCGCATCGAATCCCTGCGGGGCGGTGAACGATTCCCGCTCGTGGGGGGCGAGCTCGAGGTGATCGCCACGCCGGGGCACGCGAGGCACCACCTAGCGTTCTTCGACACGCGGCTCCGCGGGGTGTTTGCGGGCGATGGCGCCGGGGTCCGGCTCGAAAGGAGCCCGCACCTCCGACCGGCCGTTCCACCGCCGGACCTCGACCTGGAGCTCCTTTTCTCGAGTGTGGAGACGATGCGCGGAAAGGACCCGCGGTTCGTCCTCTTCAGCCATTTCGGACCCAGTTCGGACGGTCCGGCCGACTTGGGCCGGTATCGGGCGATCGTGATGGACTGGAGGGGGGTGGCGCTCGCAGCCGCTCGGGAGAACACGGACCCGGAGTTCGTCGCGCACCGGCTCGAGGAGCATGACGCGGTGACCCTCCGGGCCGAGGGGGTCTCGCCTTCCGAGGCCGAGCGGGAGTCGCTGGTTTCGGGCTATGACCTGGCGGCGAAGGGGTTCCTTCGGTATTTCGAGACCCACGGGGAGCTTCCACCGAGGGGACCCTGACGAGCCTCGCCCCGTCGGCGCGACGCACGGCGGCCTCCTCGCTCCTCCTCGCCCGCGCGGTCTATGCGTTCAACTGGTACAACGTCGGCGCGGTGCTGCCGCTCGTCGGAAGCGCGCTCGGGGCGACCACGCCGCAGCTCGGGATCGTGCTCGGCGCGTTCCTGGCCGGGGCCGCCATCTTCCAGCTTCCGGCCGGGTTCGCGGCGCTCCGGTGGGGTAATCGCACGGTCTCGATCGCCGCGCTCGTGATCATGGGCACCTTCGGGCTCGCGTCGGCGTTCTCCCCGAACTGGATCGTGCTCGCGATCCTGCGGTTCGGGACCGGGGCCGGCGCCGCCTTCTTCTTCGCTCCTGCCTTGGGGCTGGTCGCGTCCTACTACCCCGTGGGGTCGAGGGGACCCATCTTCGGTCTCTACAACGCCGGCTTCAGCATCGGGTCGGGCGTGGGCCTCTTCGCCGGGGCGTTCATCGGCGAGGTGTTCGGATGGAGCTGGGCGCTGGCGATCGGCGGGATCGCGCTCCTCGGAATGGCCGCGGTCGCCCCGCTCGTCCTTCCGGTGCCCGGCATCATCCCGGGTCGACGGACCCTCCGCGAGCTTTGGGACGCCAGTCGGCCGATCCTTCGCTCGCGGAACGTCTGGGCCCTCTCGTTGTCGTACATGGGGCTGTGGGCCGCCTTTTACGTCGCCGCACAGTACTTTGTCCAATACGCGCACAACGTACATCCGGCCTGGAGCCTTGGCCTCGCAGCCGGGCTGCCGACCCTCATGATCGCGATTGAGGTCCTCGGCGGGCCGCTCGGAGGTTGGCTTGGGGAGCGCCAGATCGACATGCGGGTGATCCTCGTCATCTTCGGAGCGTCCGCCGGGATCCTGGTGCTGCTCATTCCGTTCGCCAACCTGGACGAGCTTGTGGGCCTGTTTGCGGCGTTGGGACTCCTCGACGGCGCCGTCTTCGCAGCGATGTACCTGCTTCCGACCTACCTTCCCGAGACCCGGGGAGAAGGGTTGGCGCTCGGACTAGGCCTCCTGAACGCGATCCAGATCTTCGCCGGGAGCGGGGTCGCCATCGCGTTCGCGTTCGTGGCGACCTACGCCGGCTACACGGAGGCCTGGGTCCTCGCGGGTGCCGTGGGCCTCGCCACACTCCCTCTCCTTCTGTTCGTGCGGGGCCACGTGGCACCCCCGCAGGCCCTTGCGCCTACGGGCGAAGCCGGCTCGCCGGCGCTTCGGACGGATCGACCAACGTAACCAGGTTCGTCGGACGCCCGTCGACCGGGAAGCCCAGCGTCAGGACGATCGGTCCGGAGTTCGCCCGCCCCTCCGAGCGGGCGAGCTCGACCGCCTGGTGACGCAGGTCCATGATATTGCCCTCGGTCGGGGTCGAGCGCGCCTCGACCCCCCGGACCAAGGCCAGCCGCCGTCGGACGGAGGACCGTCGGCTGAGCGCGACCACGGGGCAGCTCGGACGCAGCCCGGCGATCAGGCGGGCGGTCCGACCGCTGTGCGTCGGAGTCACGATCATGCTGGCGTTCACGCCCTCGGCCAGCGCGACGGCTGCCGTGGCAACCGACCGTTCGGACGCCGCTGTCAGGTCGGACGGGAACGCGCGGACGAGTTCGCGCGTCCGCCGGGGGTCGAACGCGACCTCGGTCGCCCGAGCAATCCGGTCGAGCCATTGGACGGCCTCGACCGGGTAGTGGCCGACGGTGCTCTCCTCGCTCAGCATGAGCGCGTCCGTGCCATCCAAGACCGCGTTCGCGACGTCGGTCGCTTCGGCCCGGGTGGGCCGGGGGCTGTCCACCATGCTGAGGAGCACCTGGGTCGCGACAATCGCGAACCGCCCGGCCGCGTTCGCCCGACCGATCAGCTCCTTCTGCTCGAGGGCGAGCCGCTCGAGTGGCACCTCGATGCCGAGATCCCCTCGCGCCACCATGATCCCGTCCGAATCCGCGAGAATCCCGTCGATCCGCTTGAGGGCCTCCGCCCGCTCGATCTTGGCGATGAGCCCGACGTCCTTTCCCCGGGGTTGCTGGTCGAGCCAACGCCGGGCCGCCATCATGTCGGCCGAATCCCGGACGAACGAGAGCGCCAGGAAGTCGATCCCTTCCGCGACGGCGACTGTCGCCAGCTTCCGGTCCAAAGAGTCGAAAGCGGCGGTATGGAGTCGGGCGTGGGGGAGGTACGCCCCGGCGTTTGAGCGCACGGTGCCTCCGTTCACCACCCGGGCCTCGATTGAGCTCGAACTTGCGGACGTCACGCGGAGCTCGACGCTCCCGTCGCCGAGGAGAATCGCGTCGCCGGTTCGTGCCGCGCGCCGGAACGAAGGAAGGTCGATACGGACCCGACGCGCATCCCCCGGAGCCGAATCGGCGTCGAACGTCCACCGCTCGCCGACGATCAGCCTCACCGCGCCGTTCGAGAGTTCGCCGAGTCGGACCTTCGGGCCCGGGACGTCCGCGACGACCGCCACTTCCCGGCCCGACTGTCGCGCCGCGGCGTGGATCGTCCGGAGGTAGACTCGGCGATCCTCGGGTGTGCCGTGCGCGAGATTCAGGCGAAGCCCGTCCGCTCCCGCGGCGATGAGAGCGACCATCCGCTCCTGCGTCTGGGTCGCGGGCCCCACGGTCGCTATGATTTTGGTCCGTCGCATTAGAGAGTCATTCGCACGGACTTCATATCGGAGGCGACGACCGTGCGACGCCGTCACTCCCTCACCGGGATCATTCGAGCCCGCGGACTTCCGTAAACCTACGGCCCGGAGAGCGGACATTCTGGTTCCAGCATCGCATTCGGGTCGCAGAGTCTTTAGCGGGGACCGCCGGTGGTCCTCCCGTAGCCCCGTGGTGTAGTGGCCAAGCATGCTGGCCTTTGGAGCCGGCGACAGCGGTTCGAATCCGCTCGGGGCTAGATC
>Ga0209415_10002412_pt1 | contig 34945 bp, 31 predicted proteins | sample PeaSoiSIISIP2007_FD_187696 | JGI IMG/M metagenome (GOLD analysis project Ga0209415, IMG submission 187696) | Peat soil microbial communities from Weissenstadt, Germany - SII-SIP-2007 (SPAdes) (version 2) | ecosystem: Environmental > Terrestrial > Soil > Wetlands > Peat | place: Germany... | reverse complement strand
GTTCAGTTGGTTAGAACGCCGGCCTGTCACGTCGGAGGTCGCGGGTTCGAGCCCCGTCGTCCCCGCCAATTCTTCTCCTTCCAATGAAGTTGCCTTACGGCCTGGGATAATAACTGGAGCCGTGCGACAAGACCCTTCGGCCGCAGAGAAGAAAAATCGCCGAACGCGGATGCTGGCGTGGTGGTACGTCTGTATCGGCGGAGCATTCATCCTTCTTGGGGTCAGAAGCGCGCTGCGAGGCGACCCGATTTGGTCCGTTGGATTTCGCTTCTTGATCGCCGTCGGCTTCTTCGCTCTGGGTATGGGCACGCTGCGGGGTTCTTCGCATTGACTGACAGGCGCGTATCGTTTCGCCCCGCCAGAGCTGGAGAAATGCCGTCCATCCGCACGCTGCTCAGGCTCTATCCCCAGCAGTTAGCCCAACAAAACCTGCCGCGTGTCTTGTCATTCCTGGTAGCGACCGCGGGAGGCCGGATCGTCGGTTGTTGCGCGCTCCAGATTTATTCCAAACGGCTGGCCGAAGTGCGCAGTTTAGCGGTCCACCCCGATTTCCAGAAACGCAGGATCGCCTCGCAATTGGTGGAACTTTGCAAACAGCGCGCCCGTGCACGAGGAGTGAAAGAACTGTTCGCGGTTACCAGCCAGCCGGGGTTTTTCCGCAGAGCTGGATTCTCAACCTTCCGGCGCGAAAAGATCGCGATGTTCTTCGAGGTTCGCTAGGATTCGCGCGGGATAGTTTAGGATTTGCCCATAAAAGTACTAGTACAGATGGCCGCCAAATTGTTGGTCTGAATCCCGCTGCGGACTGTATACTGTGGGGCGTCCGATCGACAAAAGCGTCCAGCCAAGTCGACCCAAAAACTGATTGCGAGGTTCTTTTGAAGCCTTATGTCTAATTCTTTTTACAGCCAGGGTGGGCGGCTGCGGGACAGTCGCGAACCCCATCAGGTGTTCCATCGGGCGGCGCGCCTCCAACCGTTGGCGATCGTTCCGCCAAAGGCCTCGGATGCGATCAAGCCGGGAACCTGCCGGCGGTGCGGTTTCGCTGGTGAACACGCGACGCCGATCGCGTGTATCGAGGCGTTGCGGGACCGGCTGGCCAGGTGGGAGTAGTTATTCTTTCCTACTGCGCGTAGACTGGCCGCCATCCGCCCGTGGGCCACACCAGGCCAGTGACGGTTCCGGCGACGAATCCAATGACGGCGAATACCGGTACGGCCAAATCACACAGGAACTCCTTGCAGCCCGAAGCTTGCGCGGCTCCGATACCGGCGCCGGCCGCCGTTCCCACTCCCATGCCGATGAATGCATTGCGCAAGCGGTGCCCCTTTTTCTTGACGGCAACTCTGTGGATCTCCGGTCGCTGAAAAGACGCTGTGCCGCTCGCATTGGTGACTATAAGGGCGCTATCCGAGACGCTTTCCAGCTTTCCCCTAACCGCTGCAGCAGTGCCCGCGGCAACGCGAACTTCCGTCCTCGAAGCAATCATCCTCACGCTGTCCCAGTTCGAGGCAGGAGCCTGACCTGCCGCGGTAACGGACAGAATCAGAATCGGAACAGCCGTGCGAGAAAAGGACGCGGCTTTCAGCATCGGTGGCTGAAGTGTATCACGCCGATCGTCAGTCCGTGGCCCGCACCAGCAGCACGGAACACGGTGCGTTCCAAGCCACCTTGCTGGAAACACTGCCCAGTATCTGGTGTTTCAGATCCGTCGCGCCGCTGGCGCCCATCACCACCAGGTCGTAATCTCCCGTTTCGGCTTCGCCCAGGATCTCTTCCGTTGGCAGCCCGCGATAGATCAGCGTGTTGACCGCGGTCCGGACGGGCAGCCTAGCCCGGGCATTCTCGAGAATCGCATCGCCTTCGCTTTCGAACTCACGCTCGAACTGCGCCTGCGGATCGATCTCTTCTTCCTTCTCTTCTTCGTATCCGATCCATTCCTGATCGTCGCCGGCATGCAGCCAGGGCGTTTCCACTACGTGGACCAGGGTGACGTCCGCGGCGGAGAGATCCACCAGGGCCACCAGTTTGTCCAGCGCCAGCAGCGAGCCTTCCGATCCATCCACGGGAACCAGGATCTTGATGCCCGCATCGCTTTGGAGTTCCCGGCCAACCAGAACCGTGGCGTTAGAGTGTTCGGCTACGCGACTCGCAATCGGGCCGAGGCCCCTCTGGGAACGGTTGTTATGGCTCTGAGCGCCCACCACGGTGACGTCGTAGTTGAGCGAAGCTGCAATCAGCACTTGCGCCGGCGAACCGGCTTGAACTGTCGGCTTCACGCTGATGCCTTCGGCGGCCAAGGCTACCCGGACTGTGTCCACAATGCGCTTGGCACGGCGGCAAAGCTTCGCGCGGTGCACATGATGCTTCGGGCCGACGCCCGGCGCTACGCACAGTAACTCAATTTCACGGTTTCGAGGCGACAGGATACGGCAAGCCGTCGTCAGCGCGCCGGTTGCATGTTTCGATCCATCGATGGCCATCAGAACTTTCATTGCATTTTCTCCCGTGGGCGACTCTCCGCAGATGCACTGTGCAAGGCTGGGTCCAATTCAGATGCGGCCATTCGCGCTCGCACCACGAAACGCCGCGGGGCCGGCCCTACGTAATCGAAGGGAAAGCACGTGATCAAAGTGATGGACTTAGCGGGCATATCTTCCTGGAACGCGAGCGACTGCTCCGGCGCGACCACTTGGATCGAGTCGACTATGTAGTGAAATGAACCACTCCGCGTTTTCACTACGATCGGGTCACCCTGTGCGATCCCGCGCAGCGGCCGGAAAAACGTATCGCGATGGCCCAATACGACCACATTCCCGGTCTCGCCGGGAAGCGCGCTCAAGGGCAGATGGCCGGCCGCTTTGCGAAGGCTCGTCTCGTCGACGCCCTCGCGCATCATCACGGTCAGCTGGACACTCGGAATTTCGAGGCGGCCAAGCAGCAACGGATCGCGCTTGGGCAGCGCTGGAGCCAGCCAGTTAGAGACGCCTGATCGCGGGCCTGTTACCACGGTCGCTGGATTTCCTGCGCTCCCGTAGTCGCCGCCCGCGGCTTCCCGGCTGAAGTGTGCGTTTTGCGCGTACTGATATACTGCTCCGTCCGAGAGGGCCCAGATCCACACCAGTATTCCCGCGACGCCCACAAAAATAAGCAGGTCCGCCGTCACCTGTAGGAACAACTTCCATACTGGTTGAAGGCGGACCCGCACGACCATAACAGACTCCTTTTTTTACACGCGCAAAACGGAGCGCGGCGCGATCAATCCTTAGTCACTCTCGGTGGCGCGCGCCGCGCCCTTTGCGCTTCTGACAACTGACTCAAGCGCGTCATTACGACTTGCGATAGGCCAGCCGCCTGAGGCTCAGACCTGCCGCGGCTGCCATCAAACCAACCAGTCCGATCGCGAAGAAGGGACTACCGGTCGCCGGTAATGCGGCCGGTTCCGGCGCTGCTTCCGCCACGGCGACTTCGGCCACTGCGGGCGCAGGCTCCGGCGCTGCTGCGGGCTCGGGCGCCGTGAATGCTTCCTCCAAAGGTTGCTCCTCGCCGGCCTTGGTCACTTCGGTCACCGGCGCGGTCTCCAGTTCGGCGACCGTTTCCGCTGTCGAAGTCAGAACCGTCTGCCCCGCGTCACGCGCGACGATCGCAGCTAGGCCCTTGGGATAGACAAATTCCTGGCCCCAGTTGTCTCCGGGGAAGAACCAGGCCTTGAGGGCGGGCGGATTGCCCCGCGGGGTCTCCCAGAAACTGAGCGCCGTCTTGTCTTTGGGAACCAAGCGGTAGTTGTTAATCGCGAGAACCGTAGTGAACAAGTGATCCTGGCGTTCGTTGAAGATCTGTACGATATTCCGGTCACTGGAACTGTTCACCAGTTTGATCACGTATTTACCGGGTTCGAGTGTAACCACGGGAACACCGGCCACCATCACCGGCTCATTCAGGGTGATTACCGTCCGTTTGTCATAGTCGCTCGCCAGGAGCAATCCTCCCAATAGCAGCAAGCCACCTAACACCGCTGTCGACTTGATATACATAAAACCTCCTTCACATCTGCACTTCTGTCCGCATCCCCTAAACGCTTACGACAGGACACGGAGCATCACGCACAATCGAATAGGCGTTCGGTCGCAAACGCCCCAAAACTCCCTCCCGCGGGCTTCGTCCGATCACGACAACATCGGCGTTCCTCCGGATGGCCGCGGCTCTTACCACCTGGGCCGGATCCCCCTCTTCGATCAAAATCTCGCCCGCTATCGAAAGCTTCCGCAGCAGGCACCGGATGTGCTCATGCGCCTGAGCAGCGCTCATGGCCGCTGCGCTTTGCGGCTCCATCTCGTGAACGGCGTGTACCACCAAAAGCTCTGCCTGGAATTCCGACGCAAAATCGCGCGCCCAGACCAGCGCCGGCTCAGCCGTTCTGAGCTCAATCGCGCAAATCACCTTGCCGATCCGCTTCCACAACGGCTGCGAAGTCTTTTGCAAGTGCGCGCCGGTCCAAACCGGAACGTCGACATCATGCAGCACCTTGGCGGAGACGGAGCCCAGCAGGAATCTGCGGAAGGGCCCGTATCCATGCGTCGGCATCACGATCAAACCGGGTCTTTCGATGTGCGCGACTTCGACGATGCTCGCCGCCGGATCGCCGGTCACGACGACTCTCCTAACCTCGATTCCGCTCAGATCAGCCTGGCAAAAGGTCTCCAGATCTCTGCGTCCTTGGGCCTCCAGCGCGGTAATCCAGCCGGTATCGATCGTGCCGCTGAAATCGCTGGGCGTCAGCAGCGCGGGAACCAGAATCGGATTGACGTGCAGTAGAACCAGCCCGGCGCCGAAATGCCGAGCGAGCGCCGCCGCTTGTTGGGCGGCGCCCGTCCCCTGCTCGGAGAAATCCACCGGTAGCAGAATCTTTGTCAGCTTCATGACGACTGGCTCCAGACTCGCTCATGCCCTAGTAGCGCAGGATCGCGGCTAGGGGAGCCGCGGCCGGCATCTTATCCTGCGGCACCATGAACACCTCGCCTCCGGCACGCAATGTCTCGACAACCGCGGCGTTGATCAAGTCCTCGCCGCCTGGGCCAGCCATCTCCGCTCCAGCGCGTACGCACAGCCGGTGCACTCTGCCTTCGCCGGCCGCCCGCACCACGGCGGGAACATGGGCCAGGGTTCGGCTGCGGTCCGGCATTTCCAGGTATTCCGCGAAAACCCGTTCCGCCACCAGTTGATACTGTTTGCGGCACGCATCCGCGGCGCAAACGGCGACGTTCGACGTGGTCAGGAACTCCGTGTTACCCAGGCAGTCGGGCGTTAGAATGTGCGGGTGCTTCGCGGTTCGCCGGTAGGCAGCCACCTCTTCGTGGACGCCCATCAGCAAGAGCGGCTTGCCGTCTAAAGTTGCCTTTAGCCCGCGGTCCACGATTCCGAAAAAATGATGAAGATACTGCGGGAACGCCTCGCGATCCGAGAGAGTTCCGACGTGGACTCCATGCATGGCGCCGGTCGACGGTCCAGAGGCGGACCGGTTCTCCAATTGATGGTCGGGCTTATCGAATCCGCCCGCCACATCCAAGCTCACCGGAACGCCGGCCGGCAGGGGCAGTTCATGGCACTCCCCGTTCACATACCGGAATAGCCGCAGGTGCTTTATGCTGATCCCGAGTACGAAGAATTCGTGCGGCGCGAAGGCCTCTTCAACGAATGGCGCCAGATAAAAGTGATCCGCGATCACGACTTTTTCCAGCGGCCGATCTTGCAGGTAATATCGCGCCGTGTATTCCGGAGAGCGAAAGATCGCGAAGCCGGCTCCGCCGGCCTCTACGCCCGATTCCTGGGCGATCTCTTCCAGGGGGGCCAGCAGGTCCGTGGCTCGGCCCGCCAGTTTGCCGAGCTTCATTTGTGCTGCGGCGGTGCGGACCAGCGCGTGAACCAGCGCCTTGCGGGAACCTTCCTGCGCGCCCGGATGGTGGGCCGGGACCACAATCGTGATGCAGGGACCGTGGCATCCGGCCAGGAATTTCATGGCGTGGGTATCGAGAATTCCGGAGGTTGCGGTTAGTGTTGACGTCGTCATTGGGATGCCTCTCGCCATCTGCAATGCACGGGACGTGCCGGAACCCAAAACATAGACAAAAGGGACTAAAACGCAGGGGTTGGCTGCCGGTCTGCGCGAGACAGCCCAGAATAAGTGGGTTCTTTTACGCAGGGATACGGCGAGGGGTGGGGATTCAGCGCTGGAGAGCCGCGGCTTCGGGGGCGGATGCGCGCCGCCACAGCCGGTACCCGCCCACGCTGACGGACGGACCTTCTACCGGCCGGTAATTTTGCTGCATCCAGGACTCGAGCTCCGCAAAGCGCCAGTCGAGCCCTGCTCCATTTGGAAAGACGCGCAGAAGTTCTTCCCGGGGAACCTGCAAATACAGCAGCCACTCGGGAGGCCGCGCTTCCAGTTCGGCCAGCGCTTCGCTCTCCTGGATGCGTGTCATCATGCCGGGCATCAGGTAGGAATACCGCGTTGGATTTTGCGCCTGCGTCACGAAGTACTGCATCGGCATGTAGGGATAAACGAACAGGCTATCGCCGCGATGCACTTGTTGCATCAGCCGCTGGACGTCCGGCGCCTGATCGCGAGCCACTTGCAGGATTCCGGCAGGCGAAGACACGGGCGACGATTCGCGCCAGCCGCGGACATAGTTCGAGGCGAAGATCGCGGCCAGCAGGATCGAAAAAATGGACAGCCAGCTTGCGGCGCGTGCCGGTAACAGGTTTGCGAGGGCTGCGCCCACCAGAACGTAGGGCAGCGCCGCGATGAACGCCAGGTGCATCACGTCGGCGCGCGGAAACACGGTGATCGCCAGTGCCGCCACGGCCGGCAGCAGCAGAGTCAGCACATCGCGCTGTTCACGCGGTTGCCCTCGCCATAAGGCGAGGCCTCCGAGCAGAATCGCCAAGGGCGGAAGAATCGCGGGCAGAGCCACGCACGCCATCAGGATGAGCCGTACGGCAGTCTCGAGGATCCCATGGCTGCCCTCGAGCAAGCCGCCGTAACCTCCGATGATCGAGCCGTAGGGCAGCACGTTCACACCGGAATAGTTCTGGCGCAGCCAGGCCATCTGCGCAAAGAACGCTCCCAGGCTTCCCGTGGACATCAATGCGGCGATGCCGGCCAGTCCGATCGCCGCCGCGCCTCCCAGGAGAGGAATGAGGTTGCTCCGGCGTTCGCGTGAAACCGCCAGCCACACCATTACGACGATCGCCAAGATAAGCAATGACGGCGTGCACCACGCGGCTGCGGCCAGCGCGCCTCCACTTGCCGCCCACTTCCAACGCCGGCCATCTGATAGCGCGCTCACGGCCAGACACAATCCTGCTAACGCGAACGTCGCGCTATCCCAGCGATGAGCCGAGGTGAGGAACGCCGGGTCGGCTACCTGGAATCCCGCGAAGGTGAGCGTGACCGCGGTCGCCGCACGCCACGAAGCGAGTTTAGCTGCGAGCCAATACACCAACGCGCACTGCAACGCGAAATCCAAAATCACGATCAGGCGTCCGGTCCACAGCGCGACTCCCAAAATTCGGAACACCAGGGCCTGCAGCCAGTAGCTGCCCGGGCTCATGTAGCCGAAGAAGTCGACATAGAGGCGCCCGCCGGCGGCCATGCGCTGCGCGGATTCAAGCACGATCCCCTCATCGTTGGTCATCACCATCCGCTGGCCGTGCAGCGCCAGCAGCAGTGCAGCTACCGACAGGAAAATCGCCGCGGCGATGGTGGTGTTTTTCCGGATCATGCTTTCCGCCAGATTCCGAGCACGAATAGGCTCGGCATAACCCTACATCCATCGGCAATTCATTGCAGGCGCTACAGATGCGGCTTTGGCCGGAGGGCGTTGAATCTTACCGCAGATAGGATCTGGCGGTCGCAAACAGGCCGCGCTGAGGGATCAGGAAATCCTTCAGCCGCGCCTGTTCGGGCAGGGCGCCCACCTGACCGGCGTCCACGCCGTCGATGGTTGCCCGGCTCGATTGCACCAGCCAGACCCGGTCCGGACTGGCAATGAAATCCTGCCCGTTCGGGGTGCGTCCAGCCAGATTCATCTTGCCGGCGCCCAGAATGAACCGGGCGGCGACGCCCATCGCGGTCAACATGAAGCGCTTCCGCCACCAGGCATCGGGCAACAGACTGGCCGCTCTATTCATCCATCGAGTAGCGAACGAATCCGCCAGTGTAACTTCCCAGGTTAGCGGGTGAGCTCCTTCCGCGACCACCCGGAACTGAGCCGGGCCGCACCACTCTAGTTGAATCGGCGTGGCCACATTGCCGTCCCGTTCGGCGCCAAAATACCGGGAACAGGACTGTTCACGCGCGATAGTGGAATAAAATGTCCACCGCCCGGAGGGGGCGCGATGCCACACCGAAGTGTAGCCGGGCCCCAGAGACGACGCCGGAAATCGGCGCAAGGCCAGCACGTGCCCGGACTTAAAGGGCAAGCCGATCACGGCATAGCCTGCGAAGCGATCGCCGCCCCCCGAAGGCACCGAGGCGTTCCGCTCAATCTCTTGGACCAATTCCCGAGGCTCTATGTCCACTTCTCCTGAGGAAGCTAGCAGGGCTCTGACCCGCTCGACGCGGCTACGCGGACGTATCACTTGACCCGATTGCAGCGGCGCGGCTAACCGCGCTGCGAGGACGGGGATTCCTTCTAGGCGTATCATGGTTTTTCTCCTCGTATTAATTGGTTCGTGTGGTTTCAGGCGCCAGGGTGGCTCCCTCGGTGGAGGGTATCGGTAAGAGCTTCGGAACGCGTGCCTGATAGTCGCGATAGGCTTGGCCGTGCTTGCGCGCCAGATCGCGCTCCTCGAAGTGGATCCCCACCAGGATATAGGCTGACATCGTTACGGCGAACAACAAGTGGCTCACCGTCATGTACGGTGCGGCCCAGAACGCCACCAGGAATCCCAGCATCATGGGGTGCCGCACCTTCTTATAAAGAGCGCGCTGTTTAAACTCGGCCTTGGCTTGCTCCCAACCGAAGGCGTATTCGGCGACCTGGCGCAGGCCGAACAGTTCGAAATGGTCCGTGAGAAAACTGCACAGCGGAATCATCAACCATCCCAGCGCGGCGATCGCGGACAGGAGCGCGATCGTCCACACGCCAGTGACTTTCCACAAGTCACCCTCAATGGGTTGCCACCCGGCGACGATCAGTATTACCAGCAGGGCGGCGATCAGAACATACGTGCTCCGCTCCAGATGCTGCGGAATGATCCGGGTCCACCGGCGTTTGAATCCCGGCCGGGCCATGATGCTGTGCTGCAAGCCGAACAACGCGATCAGTCCCACATCGATTGCGCCCGCCGCCAGTGGCAGAAGGGACGCAGGTCCGGCGATCGGGCTCGGGCCGAGATTCAGGTAAAACGCGATCATGTACAGAAATGCGCCGAGAAACAGAACATACGCCCCGACGCCGTAAACTACCGATAAAGTCTTCTTCATTACGTTTCTCCTAATTTGCCCCGGCCAGGGGCGTTTGCCGCGGGGCCGTGGGGTCGTGATAGGTTTGATTCACAGTCTGCGGATCCAGACCGGCCGAGAGTCCAGAAGATTTGTCCCGGCGTCCGGCGGCCGCATCGCGTTTGACCGATCGTCTTGCGATCTTTGCCTGGGGTCCGGGCTGGGGATCCGAAAGGAATGGCGCCGTGGATGCTTTCTCGGAAGTCCTGAACACGCTAAAGCTTCAGGGCGCGCTGTTTTTCAACGCCGAATTCTCGGCTCCCTGGGGCTTTTTGTCTCCCCGTTCGGATTTCCTGGCGCCCCACCTGGTGCCCGGGGCCGAACGTCTGGTGATCTACCACTTCGTTCTGGAAGGGTCGGCGAGCGTGCGCACGGAAAAGGGTGAAACGGTTTCCCTAAGTCCCGGCGACCTCGTGGTAATCCCGCACGGGGATCCTCACTACCTGACCTGCGGTTCGCCGCAGCAACTCATGGACGCGGATGCGGTTCTGGACCTGATTCTTTGCCGCGACCCGGGTCCCCGGTGCGCCGGCGGGGGCGGCGCCGTCACCCGCTTTGTGTGCGGTTTTATGGCCTGCGATCCGCGCCTGAGCCAGCCCATCCTGGGCGGCCTGCCTGCGGTGATCAAAGTAAACATTCGCGCCGATGCGTCAGGCCAGTGGCTCGAGAATTCCATCCGGCAACTGGTCCAGGAAGCCGAAAGCGGGAGCCCCGGCAGCAGTGCCATGCTGGCGAAACTTTCCGAAGCACTCTTTGTCGAAACCTTGCGGCGTTACATCGCGGGCCTTCCCGACGAACAGACCGGATGGCTGGCTGGAACTCGCGACCCGATCGTCGGCAAAAGCCTGGCCATCTTGCACAGACGTCCGGCCCACCCCTGGACCATCGCCGAACTGGCCCGGGAGGTGGGTTTGTCCCGCTCCGCGCTGGTCGATCGCTTTAGCCGTTACCTGTCCGAGCCCCCGATGGCGTATCTTGCCCGGTGGCGGCTGCAACTGGCGGCCCGCGCCCTTGGGTCAACTTCGCATAGCGTGGCGGAGATCGCCGCGGAGGTCGGCTACGAATCGCAAGCGGCCTTCAACCGCGCGTTCAAACGGGAATTCGGCTTGCCGCCGGCGCGGTTCCGGAAAGATCGCAAGGCCGATCATCACAGGGGGGAAGCAGGCAAGGTCCAGCCGACGGCCGCCTCGGCTCCCGTTAGGCTCTAGCGCGCTTGGGGCGGGGCCATGCTATACTCACAGTTTTGGTTTTCCTCACCAATACTGCGTAAAAACCCCTTTGGAGGATATTGCAAGTGTCTGAACGAATGCGACATATTTTCACGTCGGAATCGGTGACCGAGGGTCACCCCGATAAGATGGCCGACCAGATTTCGGACGCCGTACTGGATGCGGCGCTGACCGTCGATCCCACCAGCCGCGTGGCCTGCGAAACTCTCGTCACCACCGGAATCTGCATGGTGGCCGGCGAAATCACCACCAAAGCAACTTTGGATATCCCTAAGCTGGCTCGCCAGGTCATCGCCGACATCGGATTCACCGACGCGAAGATGGGCTTCGACGCCAAGACCTGCGGCATTCTGAACGTGATCCAGACGCAGTCGCCCGACATCGCCATGGGCGTGGATACCGGCGGCGCCGGTGACCAGGGCCTGATGTTCGGCTACGCCTGCGATGAAACCACCGAACTGATGCCCCTGCCGATCCAGATGGCGCACCATCTCGTCAAGCAGTTGAGCGACATCCGCCGCACCAGCAAGCTCACGTATCTGCGTCCCGACGGCAAGAGCCAGGTCAGCGTGGAGTACGTGGACGGCCAGCCCAAGCGCATCGACGCGGTGGTCATTTCCACGCAGCACGACGACGACGTCACCACCGAGCAGCTCCGCGCCGACGTGAAGAAGTACGTCATCGATCCCATCGTCCCCTCGAAGATGGTGGATTCGAACACCAAGTATCACATCAACCCGACCGGCCGGTTCGTGATCGGCGGACCTCACGGCGACACCGGCTTGACGGGACGCAAGATCATCGTCGACACCTACGGCGGCATGGGCCGTCATGGCGGCGGGGCGTTTTCCGGCAAGGATCCGACGAAGGTGGACCGCTCGGCTTGCTATATGGCGCGCTACGTCGCGAAGAACATCGTCGCCGCGGGTCTCGCCAAGCGCTGCGAAGTGCAGCTCGCTTACGCCATCGGTGTGGCTGAGCCCGTATCGGTAATGGTGAACTGCTTCGGCACCGGCACGATCCCCGAAGAGCGCCTGGTGGAAATCGTCCGGGCCAATTTCAACCTCACTCCCAAGGGCATGATCGACACGCTGAAGCTGCGCCGTCCGATCTACCGCAAGACCGCCGCATTCGGCCACTTCGGCCGGACCGAAGACACCTTCAGCTGGGAAGCCACGGACAAGGCGCACGCGCTTAAAGAAGCCGCGCAGCCGGCCGGCGCGGCCCGCAGCTGAGCGCCGATAGTCCAGTGCTAGTAGAAGGTTGCAAGCACGCACTCGAAATCACTGTCCCCGTAGCCGAGGTGGACCAGGAGACCGAGCGCGCGGCCGTCACCATTCAAGGTAAAGCGCGCCTGCCCGGTTTTCGGCCGGGCAAGGCACCGCTTTCGATCGTCAAGACGCGCTTTGCCGGCGATATCCGCCAGGAGGTCCTGGACGCCCTGGTGCCGCGTTATCTGCAGGCCGCCGTGGAGAAGGAGAACCTCCAACTGGTGGGCCGGCCCGGGATCTCCGACGTCCATTTTCACGCCGGGGAGCCGCTGCGCTTCAAGGCGGAGTTCGAGGTCGCACCGACCTTCGACTTGGGCGAGTATCGCGGCGTCACCATCACCTACAACGAGCCGGAAGTAACCGACGCGGACGTGGACACGCGCGTGGAGCAAATCCGCGAGCAGAAGGCTCAGTACGTCAACGAAGAGCCGCGGGCATTAGTCGACGGCGATTACGCCGTGGTGTCGCTCGAGAGCCTGGAGGGCGTTGAAGAGAAGGTCTCGCAGGACGAGCTGATGCTCAAGATCGGCGACGAGGCGACCATGAAGGAGTTCAGCGAGAACCTGCGCGGAGCTTCTCCCGATGACGTACGCGAGTTCAGCGTTACTTATCCCGAGGATTACGATCGCAAGTCGCTGGCCGGCAAGTCGGTGAAATTCCGCGCCGTGGTGAAGGCCGTCCGCCGCAAGGAGCTGCCGGATCTCAACGACGAGTTCGCGAAGGATCTGGGCGACTTCAAGACTCTGGACGAGCTGAAGGAAACCATCCGCAAATCGATCCAGCAGGAGCGCGAGCATCGCGCCCAGGAAGAGGCCAAGAGCCAGTTGATCGACAAGCTGGTGGACGCCCACGACTTCCCGGTGCCGGACGCGTATATCGACCGGCAGATCCAGATCAACGTCGAAAATCAGTTGCGCTCGTTGGCCGCGCAGGGCGTGGATCCGAAGACTATCAAGCTCGATTGGGCCAAAGTGCGCGAGTCGCAGAAGGACCGCGCCGTGCGCGACGTGAAGGCGTCGCTGATTCTGGATAAGATCGGCGAACGGGAAGCCATCGGCCCCACGAACGAAGAAATCGACCGCGAGGTAAACCGGATCGCTCGCCAGCAGCGCGAAGCCGTCGCGGTGACGCGCGCGAAGCTGCAGAAGGAAGGCGGACTAGCCCGCATCGCCGGCCACATCCGCACCGACAAGACCCTCGGCTTCCTGTTCGAGCAGGCTCGCAAGGAAGCTGGCCAACAGGAAGCCAAGCAAGAAACCGAAACACAAAAATAAATGCGTAAAAAAATTACTGTAGTGGGCGGCGGGAACGTTGGCGCGAGCTGCGCCGTCAACCTCGCGTATAAAGAATTGGGCGACGTGGTTCTGGTGGACGTCGTTGAAGGCGTGCCTCAGGGCAAGGCGCTGGACATGCTCCAGATGGGGCCCGTGGAGGGCTACGATGTCCGCATCACGGGCGCGAATGATTACGCTCCCACCGCGGATTCCGACGTGGTGGTGATCACGGCCGGCCTGGCTCGCAAGCCCGGGATGAGCCGCGACGACTTACTGCTGGCGAACCACGCGGTGGTCACGAGTGTCTCCGAGCAGATCGCGAAATACTCACCCAATTGCATCATCGTGCTGGTGACGAATCCCCTGGACGCGATGTGCTGGAGCGCGTTCAAAGCCTCGAAATTCCCCAAGCATCGCGTGATCGGCATGGCGGGCGTGCTGGATTCGGCGCGATTCCGCACGTTTATCGCGCAAGAGCTCGATGTTTCTGTGGAGAACGTCACGGCGGTCGTGATGGGCGGCCACGGCGATACGATGGTGCCGGTGGTCCGGCTGTCGGGTGTCTCGGGCATCCCGCTGACGGAGCTGATCGCGCCGGATAAGCTCGCGGCGATCGTCGACCGCACGCGCAACGGCGGCGCGGAGATCGTCAAGTATCTCAAGACCGGCAGCGCGTACTACGCTCCGTCGGCCTCGGCCGTCGAGATGGTCGAATCGATTGTCAAGGACAAGAAAAAGGTCCTGCCCTGCGCGGCGTATCTCGAAGGCGAGTACGGCATCAACGGCTTGTTCGTCGGCGTGCCGGTGAAACTTGGCGCGAAGGGCGTCGAGCAGATCTACCAGATCAAGCTGACCGAGGAAGAGAAGGGTATGCTCGCCAAGAGCGCCGCTTCGGTGCAGGAGCTGGTGGATATCCTGAAGACCAAGTAGGGCAGGTCTCCAGACCTGCGGCGGGCTTCCAAGCCCGCCTGTCTTTTAGACAGGTTCAGCCCGCCTGAGATTTTCTACCGACGCAGAGCACTCTTTCCCAAGAGATGCAGATTTCCGAGCGTCATCTTCCTCACTGGTACGCGATTGGGCAGCCCTTGTTTGTGACGTTCCGTTTGCACGGAAGCCTGCCATCTGGCCGGGGATTTCCGCTTGAATCTATAACCTCGGGCGAAGCGTTTCTCTGTGTCGACCGGCTGCTCGATACTGCCCGCACCGGTCCGACATACCTCGCCATGCCGTCCATCGCTCAAATCATCGTAGACTCCCTTCAATACTGTGGCGAGACCGACTACCAGCTTCATGCGTGGGTCGTCATGCCCAACCATGTCCACATGCTGGCTACCACGCGAACCGACGTTCCTAAGTTCATGCGAAGACTGAAAGGATACACTGCCCGGCAGGGCTAACGAACTGCTACACCGCACAGGGCAAATATTTTGGCAGGAAGAAAGCTACGATCACCTCGTCCGCAACGCAGAAGAATTCAGGAACGTCGAAGCGTACATCCTGAACAATCCAGTGAAAGCGGGATTGGCCCGATCGGCAGGAGAGTATCGATGGTCGAGCGAGTACATCAGGAAGGCGGGCTTGTAAGCCCGCCGCGGGTCTGGAGACCCGCCCTACCAGCGTCCAGAAAGGCTTGTGGGGCAGGCGGGCTTGTAAGCCCGCCGCGGGTCTGGAGACCCGCCCTACACTACTCGATTCCCATCTGGGCGAGACGATAGCGCAGGGCGTTCCGCGTCAGCCCCAGGAGCCGCGCGGCTTGGCTCTTGTTGCCGTTCGCGCGTTTGAGCGCCTCGCGAATCACCGTCTGTTCATACTCGTCGAGCGTCATTCCTTCGGGAAGAAAATGATCGCTGCCCGCTGCTGCACTCGACCGGCGCGGAGCCATGTCGATCTTCACGTCACCTTCTTCCACCCGGGGTCCCTGGGCGAGCAGCACGCTGCGCTCCACCACGTTCTCCAGCTCGCGAACATTGCCGGGCCAGTGGTAGCTCATCAGCCGCTCCATCGCGCCTTCGCTGATTTCGCCGCCAAACTTCTTGGCGAAATGCTCCACCAGATAGGGAATGTCTTCCTTGCGCTCGCGTAACGGAGGAATATTGATCGGCACCACGTTCAAGCGGTAATAGAGATCCTCGCGAAACGTCCCCTGCTCGAGCGCCGCCCGCAGATCTACGTTGGTGGCCGCGATCACGCGCACATCGGTGTGCTGGGTCTTGTTGCTACCCAGCCGTTCGAACTCGCGCTCCTGGAGCACGCGCAACAGCTTGACTTGCACCGACCCGGGCACGTCGCCGATCTCATCCAGAAACACGGTCCCCGTATCGGCCTGCTCGAACTTGCCGGGTTTCGACGTGTTTGCTCCCGTGAACGCGCCCTTCTCGTATCCGAACAGCTCGCTCTCCATCAGGTTCTCGGGAATCGCGGTGCAGTTAATCTTGACGAATGGGCGATCCTTGCGCGGAGAATGCTGGTGGATGGCCCGAGCGATCATATCCTTGCCCACGCCGCTTTCCCCCGCCAGCAGCACGGTGGCACGCGTCGGCGCCACGCGGGTGATAGTAGCGAAAATCTCCTGCATGGGCGCGCTCTTTCCGATGATGTTTTCGAACTGGTAGCGCTGGCCCAAGGCTTCGCGCAGCTCGCGATTTTCGTCGCGCAGCTTGCGGACTTCCAGGGCCTTCTCCACCACCACGGTCAGATGATCCAGCGAAAATGGCTTGGGCAGAAAATCCACCGCGCCCTTCTTCATCGCCTCCACCGCGATCTCCACAGTCCCAAATGCCGACATCACGATCACCGGCAGGTGCGCGTTCTGCGCGTGCAATTTCTCGAGGAGAGCCAGCCCATCCATACCCGGCAGTTTCAGGTCGGTGAGCACCAGGTCCGCTTCCCCGGCTTGTTTCAGCCCTTCCTCGGCGGTGCCGACGGCTTTGACGGCGTAGCCGTCGGACGAAAGCTGCAGGCCGACTACCCGGCGAGCTTTTTCCTCGTCTTCGATCACTAGAACGGTCTGTTTATCGGCCATGCGTTTCTTTTACTCTGCCACAGGCAGGTACACCCGAAACACGCTGCCTTCGCCCGGGGTGCTTTCGACGGTGATTTGCCCGCTGTGCTCGTCCACGATCTTGGAAACGATCGCCAGTCCCAGGCCCACGCCCTCCGCCTTGGTGGTGAAAAAAGGGTTGAAGATATTTTCGAGATGCTTCGGGTCGATTCCCGAGCCGCGGTCGATGACCGCGATTTCCGCCATGTGCCCTTCCGCTGTGTCGGCCAAACGCGTCTTGACCGTAACGACAGCACCGGGAGGGCTGGCCTGCGCGGCATTCGACAACAAGTTCGTGATCACGTGCGCCATCAGCTCCGCCTCAACCCGCACCGGCGGTACGTCGGGCGAATAGTTCTTAAACACCGTTACGGAAGCGGCCGCGCCCGTTTTCTCGCGATCAAAGAGTTCGATGGCGTGATCCAGCATGGCGTGCAGATCGGTTTTTTCCAGGCGCAGGTTCCGGGGGCGCGCGAATTCCAGGAAACGCGTGATCAGGGAATTGATGCGGTCCACTTCCTGCTGGATGTATCCGGCCATCTCCCGCGCGATTTCGTTGTCAGCCGACACCTTCCGTGCCAGGAGCTCCGCGGAAGTCTTCATTGTGCCCAAGGGATTGCGCAGCTCGTGCGCCAGCCCCGCGGTCAATTGCCCCAGCGCAGCCAGCCGGTCGGTGCGGCGCACCTGGGCTTCCGCTTCTTCCAGATGGCGGTTGGCTTCCGCCAGTCTCTCGGCAGCGGCCTGCGATTTCCGAGCTTCGTCACGGTTTGCTTGCGCGAGCTGGTTGGTCAGGAATCCCACTACTGGCAGGAACAGCACGCGGAGAATCAGCTCTCCCGTTTCGTCAATCTCATATTCCGGCCCCAGAAAGAACAGAAATGACAAATACAGGGCGCATGCTGCCAAAGAGGATACGGTAGTCCCGACCAAGCCAAAGCTGGTGGCCGCCGAAATCACGGGCAGGAACAGAACCAAGTAAAAGCTGCTCGATATGCCGCCGCCGTAGCCGATCAACGGATAACACAGCGCCAGTTTCAGCACCACGGATGGAATCGCGCCGAGGCGCGGCTCCAATACCTGAACAACCCCCAAAGCCCCTAGCGCAGCCAGCGTGACGGGATGGCGCTCCGGGCTGAAGATCGCCAGCGCGGAAAAAAACAGCAGCCACACGAAATCCTGCGGTCGGACGTAGCGGCGCCAGGCGGGTGTCACGTAAGCGTCTCCATTTTAGCGCGCGTTACCATGGGCTTATGACGCGACTGATTATGCTCGCAAGTACAGCGATTCTTACGCTAGCCGCCTTTTACGCCCCCCTGCAAGCAGAGGAAGGGATGTGGACGTTTGACAATCCCCCCACCAAGCTGGTTCAGGACAAATATAACTTCGCCATTACGCAACAGTGGCTCGACCACGTTCGACTCTCTAGCGTTCGTCTAAATGACGGCGGATCAGGATCGTTCGTCAGCCCCACCGGGCTGCTTCTCACGAACCATCACGTCGCGCTCGGGCAGTTGCAGAAGAATTCGACGCCCGAACACGATTACGTCAAATCGGGTTTCTATGCGCGCACAGCCGGCGAAGAAATCAAGTCGCCCGATCTCGAAGTGAACGTCCTGGTCTCGATGGAGAACGTGACCGCCCGCGTGCAGGACGCGCTGAAGGGAGCGCGCAACACTGAGCAGGAGTTCGCCAAGCGCAAGGACGTGATCGCCGCCATCGAGCGCGAAAGCCTGGAAAAGACGGGCTTCCGCTCGGACGTGGTCACGCTCTATCAGGGCGGGGAATACTGGCTGTATCGCTACAAGAAATACACCGATGTGCGGATTGTGTTCGCGCCGGAGCAGCAAATCGCGTTCTTTGGCGGCGATCCGGACAACTTCACCTATCCACGCTACGACCTCGACTTCGCGTTGTTCCGCGTATATGAGAACGGGCAGCCCATCCAGAGCCAGAACTATCTCAAATGGAGTCCGAAGGGCGCGGCCGATGGCGAGCTGGTGTTCGTTTCCGGCCACCCTGGATCCACGCAAAGATTAGACACGCTGGCGCAGCTCGAAGCCGAGCGCGATCTGTACGAACCCGCGACTTTGAAGATTCTGCACAGCCGCATCGACACGCTGAAGAAGTATTCGGCTACCGGCCCGGAGGCCTCGCGTCGCGCCATGGCGCAAATCTTTAGTCTTGAGAATTCGTTGAAAGCGTACGATGGACGCGAAAAAGGCCTGCAGGACAAGCGCGTGATGGATGCCAAGCGCGCTGACGAAACCAAGTTCAGGGCGCAAGTGGCGGCCAATCCGCAGTGGAAGGCGGCGTATGGCGGCGCCTGGGATCAGATCGCCGCGGCTGAAAAAAAGGTCCAGACGCGTTTCAAAGAACAATACTTTCACGGGCTGAATTCGGGGCTCGCGAACCTCGCGCAACAGATCGTGCAATACGTAGCCGAGATCAAGAAGCCGGATGGCGAGCGCCTGGCCGGCTATCACGAATCGCAGATCGAATCGCTGAAACTCGGGCTGTTTTCTCCCGCGCCGATTTACACTGACATGGAAATCGCGCGGATCACCGGCGCTCTGGAGCTGGACCTGGCGGAAGCGGGTCCGAATGATCCGTGGGTAAGGATGGTGATGAACGGGAAATCGCCACGCGAGGTCGCCACGGAGCTGGTCAACGGGAGCAAGCTAACCGATCCCGAAGTACGCAAGAGGCTCATTGAAGGTGGTGAGGGGGCGGTGGGCGCATCCACCGATTCGATGATCGTGCTGGCGCGCAAGCTCGACCCGGTGCGGCGCGAACTGACCAAGTGGCTCGAAGACAACGTTCAGAGCGTGGAGCAGCGTGCCGGCGAACAGCTCGGCAAGGCTCGCTTCGCGGCGTTCGGGAAGTCCACCTATCCCGATGCGACGTTCACGCTGCGCCTTTCCTACGGCCAGGTGAAGGGTTATCCGATGAACGGAACCATCGCCCCACCGATGACAACGATGTATGGGTTGTACGACCGGTCGGCCAGCTTCGGCAACACAGGTCCGTTCGAGCTGCCCCAGCGTTACGTGGACGGCCGCACGAAGCTGGATCTGTCGACGCCCTTCAATTTCGTCAGCAGCAACGATATTATCGGGGGCAATTCGGGTTCGCCCGTGGTGAACAAGAATGGCGAGATCGTGGGCCTGATCTTCGACGGCAATATCGAATCGCTGGTCGGGGATTTCGTCTATGAGGGCGAGACCAATCGCGCGGTGGCGGTCCATACCGCCGCGATCACGGAAGCTCTGCGGAAGATCTATGGCGCGGAGGCTCTGGCGAATGAGCTGCTGAGGTGACAACCCAAGTGGAGCGGGCTTCAGCCTGCAACGGAGGCTTGAGCCTCCGATTCGGCGCGGGTGCTGAAGCACCCGTTGCAGGCTGAAGCCTGCTCCACATCCCTCAGCTCTACTCGATGCGGAAGTTGATGTCGACGGCGCGCGCCGAGTGCGTGATCGCGCCGCTTGACAGGAAATCGGCGCCGGTTTCCGCATACGCCCGCGCGCTTTCGAGCGTGATGCCGCCGGACAGTTCCACCTTGGCGCGTCCGCCTATGTGCGAGATCCACGCCTTGGCATCCGCCGGCGAAAGATTATCCAACAAGAGATGCGTCGCTCCGCAGGCTAATGCTTCGTCCAATTCCTCGCGCGTGCGGACCTCGATCTCTACTGGCACGCCTGCATTTCGCGTTCGCTCCAAAGCCGCTCGGACGCCACCGGCAGCCGTGATGTGGTTGTTCTTGATCAGCACCGCGTCGAACAGGCCCATGCGATGATTCACCACGCCGCCCGCGGCCGCGGCCATCTTCTCCAGCCGTCGCAGCCCCGGCGTCGTCTTGCGAGTATCCAGAATCCGGCAGCGTGTGCCTTCCACGGCGCGAACATACGCCGCGGCCAGCGTTGCGATGCCGCTTAACCGCTGGACGAAGTTCAACGCGGTGCGTTCCCCCGTAAGCAACGCGCGGGCCGGACCTTGAACGCGCGCGATTTCGTCGCCCTCTTGGAGGCGATCTCCTGACTGCCGAAGGATGCTGCATTCCGGGAAAATCAGTGGAAGGACCTCCACGCCCGCCAGGGTCAGCGATTCGCGCGCGAACATGCGCCCAGTCGCCGTCGCTTCGGCAGGAACGCACAGATTGGTAGTGATATCGCCCGATCCGATATCTTCGGCCAGTGCGCGGCGAACGGCATCCTGGATCTCGGAATGCACTACCGGACAGCGAGCATCCGCTCGATGGGCAGCGCGGCGCGTCTAATGATGTCGTCGGAAAGCTCGATGCGCGGCGTCAGGTTGGTCAGGCAGTCGCGCAGCTTTTCGAGAGTATTGAGCCGCATGTAAGGGCACTCGCTGCAATTGCAGTTTTCGTTGGGGACGAAGTAGAAGCGCTTGTGCGGAGCCAGGCGCTCCAGAGAATGTTTTACGCCGCTCTCGGTCATCACGATATATTCGTCGGCCGGCGCAGACACGCACCACTCGATAATCGCGCTCGTGGACCCGACGAAATCCGCCATCGCCAGGACGTCCGGCGGGCATTCCGGATGCGCCGCGACCAGTGCCTGCGGATGCTCCGCCCGCGCGGTGGTCAGGCGTCGCGCCGCAAACGTCGCGTGCACGATGCAAGCGCCCTGCCAGATCATCATGTTTTCGCGGCCGGTCTGCTGCTTCACGTAGTTGCCCAGGTTGATATCGGGCAGAAACAGGATCGGCTTTTCCGCGGGAATTGAGTTCACGATGCGCACGGCGTTGCGCGAGGTGCACAGAATGTCGCTTTCCGCCTTCACTTCCACCGACGTGTTGACGTAGCTGACGATCACGTGATCGGGATGTCGCTCGCGGAACGCCCGCACCTGCTCGGCCGTGCAGCTATCGACGAGGCTGCAGCCGGCATGCAGATCGGGCAGCACCACGGTTCGCGCGGGATTCAGGACCTTGGCGGTCTCGGCCATGAATACCACGCCGCAAAACGCGATGACGTCGCCTTCAAAGTCGCGAGCCCTGCGGGCCAGCTCCAGGCTGTCGCCGACCGAATCCGCCAGCTCCTGAATTTCGGAATCCTGGTAGTGATGCGCCAGAATGATGGCGTGACGCTGCTGCTTCAGCTCCAAGATTTCATCGACGATGGATTGTACGGCCAGCATACGGGGCGGTCCTGTTACTTAGAGTTTACCGCAGGCTACTTGGGAGGCTCTTCAAAGTGGAGAGGAGCGGCCGCCGCGTCGCTGCGCAGAGGATTGCGGGGCTTTTTGGGCGCGCCCACCAGCGCGTAGGGATCGTCCGGATGCTCGGGTTCCTTGCGGATAACGCGCTGGAGCGCAGCCTGTATGGTCTCCAGAAACCGCATGCTTTAAGACTACACTATTTAAAAAATGCAGCCATGGCCGCGTGTTCGGCCTTGAAATCCGCCAGCAGCGGGCCAATCTTCTCTTCCGGAATGCCCAGCGCCGCGATTGCTCCCGCGTCCTCGGCACCCACCAGCTTGGCGGCGACGATCGATTCCCCCGTCGAATTGACGTACTGATTGGCGGCGTCGATGACGGCGCTCAGAGGCACGGTTCCGCCCGCATGAAACGCCGCCGGCCGGTGGTGATCGCGCACGGCGATCTGTACCTGCTCGGGGAATTTCCACTTTTCCAGAGCTTCGGCGGAAAGCTCGGCGTGGGTGAACCCCAGCAGTTCGCGCTCGCATTCCGTCCAGGATCGCTCCGACTGTTCATGCAGCTTTACCAAACGACCGAATTCGTCCGGCAGGCCTAGCGCGATCAATAACCGCCCCAGGTCATGCAGCAACCCACCTACGAATGCTCCCTCCGGATAAACCGTCGCTGGTATGCGCGATGCGATCTGATCGCTGAGGATCGCGACCGCGGCCGAGTGCCGGTTGAAGCGCGCCATGGACCACACCGGAGGCGTCTTCACCTGGCTCCACATCCGCGATATCGACATCCCCAGCAGCGTGTTGCGGACCTTGTCCATTCCCAGCAGAGCCAGCGCGTGGCGCACGGAAGTGATGGTCGCGCGACGTGCGTAGAGTGCCGAGTTCACCAGGTGGATGATGTTTCCGGCCACCACGGTGTCTTTCTCGATCAAGTCTCCCAGCTTGGAAAAGGAGACATCTTCGCCCGCCAGCGAGGCCAGCAGCTTATTCAAGATCGGTGAAAAGGGGGGCAGCTTGCCCAACGCGGCCATGGCGCGCTGCGACAGCTTGGCATCAGGAGTTGATACAGAAGGAGTGGAAACCGTTTCGACCATCTGGACCTTACCCTGGCTATCGGCCGAAACCCGCAAATACTACAGGCGGAAAAACAACAGGAAAATCACTCCGATAGCTCCCGCGATGCTCAGCGCGGCCCCGATCAGGAAGGTATTCGGGCGGAATTGCAGCGTCAGTTGATGTTGGCCGGCTGGAACCACCACGCCGCTCAGCGCATAATCCACCGGCAGCACGGCCACCGGCGTTCCGTCCACCGCAGCGTGCCATCCGGGCGCGAATGGAACCGCGATGCGAATGAGCATCTCCGCCGGAGCGGAATACTGGATTTGATAGAAGTCCTCCCGGTAACCCGTGACGGTCAGCTCCGTGGGCTGCTGCTGAATCACGTTTCTGGCCGGTCCTTCGACGACGGAACCCTGGGCAGGGTCGAGAGAAGCCAGCTCCGCGTAGCCGCCTGAGGTCACTCTGGGCGGCACGGAAACACGCGGCAGAGCGGAAGAGTTCACTTCCAGGCGTCCCCGCGCGTCCACCAGATAATTCGCGCTTAATCCGTGCAGCAACCGCGGATTCGACGCGATCGCCCGCGCGTACTCGGCGTAGCGATTCAATTCGAGCAGGCCCGCGCCCCAGGTCGCTTCGGTGCGCGCCACCAGCGCTCCATCCAGAGGTCCAATCGCGATGCTGGGGTTCGACATCCACAGCCGGTAAAACGGCTGCTGCTTGACCTCGCGAATACGCTCTTCGAAGCCTTGTTCGCGTTTGCCGTACAGTTCGTCGAAAGTGATGGACGCATTCACCAGCGGGCTCTTGTACATGTTGAAATGCCACAAATCGGCCGCGATGAGCACCATCAGGACGAACGGCAGGCGTTTTTGCCCCATCTTTTCCGCCGCCCACGCCGCTCCGGACCCGGCTGCGAGCGCGAAGCCCAGCGCCGGCAGGAACCAGATTTCGATCGGGGCGTGAGCATCGCGGAATCCGGGGAGAATCTTTAGCAGGCGGGCGAGGCCAGCGCTGGGGCCGAATGCATACCACAGCCCCGGCACGATCAACGCGAGTATCGGTCTGATCTGCAACTTCCGGAGGAGCCCGGCGATCGCCAGCGGCAGCAGCAGCAAGCCTCCGTAGAGATAATACTGGCGAATCTCTTCCGGACCGTTATAGTAGCCGGAGATCAATCCGAAGTAATCGGCCGACATCACGGCCGCCAGGTCGATGGGGCGCAGGGAAGAGGCCGGCGAAGTGAGAGGATGCGTGGCGTACTTCACGATCTCAAGCCATGGCAGGATCACCACCGCGCCCAGACAGAATCCGACGGCGGGCGTCACCGCCGCCAGCGCGACTGCCCGTTTCCAGGGTTGCCCGATGAGGAAGCAGGCAAGAGCCAGGAAGCAATACATCGCCGCGTCGAAGTTGCCGGCAAGCAGGATGAGCCCCGCGAATATTCCGGTCCACAACCAGTGCCGCCGCTCCAGTCGCGAGACCCACAGGAGCCACGGCAGAAGCGCCGCGGCTTCGAACATTCCGAGCTGCGAGCTATGCGCGGCGAAGAATCCGCCCCAGGCATAGAGCATCGCGGCGATGGCGGCGGCTACGGGATCGCCGAACAGCTTGCGCGCCAGCAGGAACGCCCCGGCCAGCGCGAGGAACGAATGCAGTGCCAGCTCCCAAAACAGGATGCGCGGGGTGATCCCGATCAGGAAGAACGGCCAATGCAGCGGGTACCATGCGCCCGACTGCGGATCGGAGAGAAACGGCGTTCCCGAATACAAGAATGGCGTCCAATACGGCAGCCGCCCCGCGTGCACGGAATCGGCGAAGTATTTCTGCGCGGGATAGGTCACGTCGGCCAGGTCCCAGTGGATGGTCGCCTGGGGTTGAAACAGCGGGATCGCCCAGAACAGAACGGTCGCGACCACCAGCGCCGCCATAATGAATCGAGTGGCTGGCATCAGGCAGGCTTAATCCAGTTTCAGCAGACGCCGCCGCAGCAGATCGAGCGCGGCCTGTGTGGCGAATCCGCGAATGCGCGGACGATCTCCCGGCATCGCGAACCGCAGCGCTTCCGGTGATCCATCGGGACCCGCGAAACCCACGAAGATCGTGCCCACCGGAGCGCCCGTGCTCGACTCCGGACCGGCTTCGCCAGTAATCGAGATGGCAAACGTCGAGCCGGTGCGATTGCGAGCGCCTTCGGCCATCGCGCGCGCGACTTCCTTGCTGACCGCGGAATGCTGTGCGATTAGCTCGGAGTCCACTCCCAGCAAGTCTATTTTCAAGCGATCCGTATAGGTGACGAATCCGCCGACAAAATAATCCGAGCTACCGGCAATGGCCGTAATACGCTCTCCCACCATGCCTCCGGTGCAGCTTTCGGCGACGCTGAGCGTGGCTCCGCGTTCGCGCAGCAGCGTGCCCACGATCGCTTCCAGGGGATCGCCATTTAGTGAGAATAGATGCCTTCCAAGCAGTTCTTCGATGGGCCCACCGACCTCCGCCAGCAGCCGCTCGGCATCTTCCGCCGATCCACACCGCGCTCGCAGGTGAATCTGGATGTCTCCTGGCGATGCGAGGATGGTGGTCGAAGGATTGGTGTACTTCGTGTAGACCGGTGCGATCAGCGCATCGAGATCGGATTCCGTGAGTCCCGTGACCCGGTAGAATCGCGCGCGAATCACTTGCGCCGGCAGAAGCTTCATCAACCGCGGGACACATTCTTTGGCGAACAGCGGCTTTAACTCACCAGGTGGGCCGGGAAGCATAATTACGACGCGGCCCTGGTGCTCGATCCACTGGGCGGGGGCCGTTCCGTTGGGGTTCGGCAGCACCTCCGCTCCTTCGACCACGTACGCCTGCCGCTTGTTGATCTCGGCCATCTTGCGCTGGCGGCGCCGGAATCGCTCTTCAATTCCGTCGCAGATTTCCTGGCTGAAAATGAGTTTACGGTCCAGGGCGTCGGCCACTGCCTGGCGCGTCACATCGTCTTCGGTGGGGCCGAGGCCGCCGGTCAGGATCACAAGCCCGGCATGCTCCAGGGCGGACCGGATCGCGTCGGTCAGCAGCGGTCGATCGTCGCCGACGATCAGCTTCCGGCGCACTTCGACTCCCAGTGCGTTCAGTTGATCGGCGATGTACAACGAATTAGTGTCGATGCGCTGCGAGGTCAGCATCTCCGACCCCACCGCGATGATCTCGGCGTCCTGCATTTCAGAGTCGGGGAGTGCTTATGGGACTGGCCAGCCCTCAATGCGCGCGTCCACCTTGAACAGTGCATTGTTGGTGGCCACGATCACCGACTTCGAGGGCGAAAACGCCAGCCCTACGATGGCCGGTCCGGAAAGAAACAGCTCGGCATTTCGATCGGGAGAAATTCTCACGACGCCGCGACGCCCGCCGAGAGATGCCGCTACGTACAGGTTTCCCTTCACGTCGAAGGCCATGCCCTGCGGACGCCCCAGCCCGCGATAATACGTTTCCACGTGACCGTCCTTGTCAATGCGGTGGACGGCATCGAAGCTCGACGTGGTGGGGCCGGTGACGTAGAGATAGCCATCCGGACCGAATGCCAGGTGATAAGCGGCAATGGACGGCTCCAGCGTGGCGAACACGTAAATTTGGCGCTGCCGGCTGATCTTGAAAACCGTTCCGCTGCGGTCGCCGACAAAAAGATTATCTTCGCGGTCGAAGACGATTCCGGTGGCTACACCCATGCCCTCGACGTAGGTCGATGTGTTGCCCGATGGCGCTACCTGGTACACCATGCCGTCATGGCGGCTGGAGCAGTACAGCGCGCCTTCGGCGTCGAGCGCGAGGCCCGTGGCGTTCATCATGTCAGTGACCAGCGGCTTGGCGACGAGGCTTGAGTCGATCTTGTAAATCGAAACTGCGGTCTTCTGCCCGGCCGATCCGCTGAATGTCGTGTAGATGTTCCCCAGCTTGTCGACGGCGGGGTTCGAAACCGGATGCATCCCATCCGCGATCTGGATACCGATGTCGCACGTCCAGGCCGTGTCTTGGTCCTTGCCGAGCTTCAGCTCACCGCGCGAGACGCCTTCCGGCACGCGCACGATCACTAGCGAATCGGAACCGATCACAACGGGTGCAGCCAGCTCGCCGAAGCGCGCCGAGGGACGTTCCCCGCTTACAAGGCCTTTGCCGCGGATGCGGAACTCGCCGCCCGGGATGGCCGCAGGCGGAGAAACGTCTGAAATCTGCGGGCGGGTTTCGGAATTCTTGCGAAGGGCCATAAGCGAGCAGCTAATACAGATTGAACCACCCAGCGAAGTACAACACAAGTGCGGCGTAAATTCCGGCCATCGCGTCGTCGAGCACGATGCCGGTTCCGCCAGGGATTCGTTCCAGTTGGCGCACGGGCGGCGGCTTCCAAATGTCAAACAACCGGAACAGCGCGAAGGCGGCGATCCAACTCTTTGCGTTGAGCGTGGAGGCTCCGGCGAGCGTGATCCACTGGCCTACGACTTCGTCAAGCACCACAATCTGGGGATCTTTACTGCCCGTGTCTTTCGCCATGCGTCCCGCGGCCCAGATGGCCGGAGCGATCAGCAACACGCCGAGGAGTGCGATATACGCTCCGGGAATGCCTAAATATGCGTGCAAGGCCCAGGCGAGCGCCAGCGCGCCCAGCGATCCCGCGGTTCCGGGTCCTTTGGGGACGTATCCCAGATAAAAGAATGTGCCCAGAACGCGCGCAAGAGTGCTCATTCGCTGTCGTCATCCGGATTGAAAACGCCTTCGGGCTGTTCCGGAATTTCTTCGAGCGTCTGCGGATCTACCGGCGTCGAGATCGTGTATTTCTCCGACGCCCAGTTGCCTAGGTCGATGATGCGGCAGCGGTCGCTGCAGAAGGGAATGAAGGGACCGTCAGAGGGGACTGGCTTCTTGCAGATGGGGCATCGCATCAGGGTCCACAACCGCTCGATAACTCTCGCGGCTCGGATTCCGCACAGAGCCGCGACAGTAATGGAGCGGTGCTCCTACTTTATCGCAGGATTTGATGAAGTTGCGCGGCGTCGGCTGGTCTGGAGACCGGCCCTACCACCGAGTCGACAAGCTCACCAGTCAAATCATAATCGTGCGCCTTGGTGATCCGCATGCGACGGAATTCGCCCGCCGTTAGTGGCGCTTCGCCCGGGTCTGAAATGTAGCAGACGCCGTCGATATCGGGAGCTTGGGTCGAGAGTCTGGCCTGCCAGACAAGTTCGGAATCGGCCGACGGGCCCTCCACGAGCACGTCGGCTTCGTGGCCCACCAGTGAGCGATTGCGGGCGCGGGAAATCTTACGCTGGATCGACATCAGGCGGCGTTTGCGATTCTGAATGGTCCGGCCGTCCACTTTGGCATCCAGCGCGAAACTCCTGCTGGTGTCTTCGTCGGAGTAGGAGAAAGCCCCCATCCGGTCGAATTGCGCGGCTTCGACAAAATCGCACAATTCCGTGAAATCCGCTTCGGTCTCGCCCGGAAATCCGACGATCATGCTGGTGCGAATCGCCACGCCGGGAATCGTCCGCCGGATCTTTTCCAGAAGCTCGAGAAAAATATCGCCGCTCGCCCCGCGTTTCATCCGTTTGAGCACGGTAGCGCTGGCGTGCTGCAGCGGCATATCGATGTATTTGACCAGCGCCGCGTGCGCCGCGATGGTATCCAGCAGCTTCTGGGTCACCTTGTTCGGATAACAGTAGAGAAAACGGACCCACTTGGCGTGATCGGTCTCGATCCCGGCTAACCGCGCCAATAACAGCGACAAACCATCCTTCAATCCGAGATCTTCGCCGTAGCAGGTGGTGTCCTGGCCGATCAGGTTGATCTCACGCACGCCTTGGGAAAACAGGCGCGTGGCCTCGGAAATCACGCTCTCAAAACGGCGGCTGCGGAACTGGCCGCGATACTGCGGGATTACGCAGAAGGTGCAGGGATGATCGCAGCCCTCGGCGATCTTGATGTAGGCGAAGTGCCGCGGCGTCGCCAGTACGCGCGGCGTCGCATCGTGATACAGGTACGGTTCGAAAGGATTCCGCTCGGCGGGCTCTACGCCTTCACAGAGACTGGTGATCTGCTCCAGCTCATTCGTGCCGATCACGGCGTCCACTTCCGGCATGTTCTTCTGAATATCGCCGCGGTAGCGTTCGACTAGACAGCCCGCGACAATGAGCTTCCGCGCACGGCCGGTTTTCTTGTACTCCGCCATCTCCAGGATGGTGTCCACCGATTCCTGCTTGGCTGGATCGATGAAGCTGCACGTGTTGACCACGATCACGTCGGCATCGGAGGGATGCGGCGTCAGCTCATGACCCTGCGCGGTGAGCTGGCCCATCATCACCTCGGTATCGACGAGGTTTTTGGGACAGCCCAGGCTAACGAAGCCGATTTTCATTTTCTGACAACCAGGAGTCCTAAATGTGGCACTGAGAGAGGCCGCGCTTTTCGAGGTATTGCTGATGATACTCTTCGGCTCGCCAGAACTCGGAGGCCGGAACGATCTGGGTCACGATCGGCTTGGGAAATTTCGCCTGCGCCGCCTCGCGTGATGCGCGAGCCTCCACGAGTTGCTCCGGCGAATAGTAGAAAATAGCCGAGCGGTACTGAGCGCCCACATCGGGACCCTGCCGGTTGAGCGTCGTCGGGTTGTGATTGCTCCAAAATACTTCGAGCAGGTCGTGGTAGCTGATCACCTGGGGATCGTAAGTGACTTCGACAGCTTCCGCATGGCCGGTGCGATCCGTGCAGACGTCTTCGTAGGTCGGATTCTTGGTGGTCCCGCCCATGTAGCCGACCTGCGTCGACTTCACTCCGGCCAGGCGGCGAAACGCGGCTTCTACGCCCCAAAAACAGCCGGCTCCGAAACTGGCCTTGCTGAGCTGCGCTTCCATATCTTGATTGTACCGCCGCCCCCGCTTGCGGGAACAAGAAAAGACCGGTTAGGCTGGGTTCTTGCCGAAGCTTCGTGTAACCAATCAGACACGCGGGCGAATTCTGGCCAATCGGGCCGATATCGCCGACACCAGCGCCAAGCGCCGCACCGGCCTGCTGAAGCACAAGGGTCTGGCTCCAGGCGAGGGCCTGTGGCTGGTCCCTTGCGAAGGCGTCCACACGTTTGCCATGAAGTTTCCCATCGATGTAGTGTTCTTAAACCGTAAACGCAAGGTCCTCAAGATCCGGCCGAATATGGTCCGCAGGCGGATCGCTCTCAGCCTGCTGGCGCATTCGGTCCTGGAGCTGCCCGCCGGGACGCTGGAGCAGACCGGGACCGTGCGCGGAGACCAGTTGGAGCTGGAGAAGTACGAGTAGCAATGGTGAAACGCTCCATCACTGTCGCGGCTCGGCAAGCGCCGATTAGAAATCGGCGCGCAGGTTGAAAACCCGCCCCACAGTACAATAAGGGCTGATGAGAACCTGGGCGGCAAGTGTACTTCTCGTGGCCGGTTTGGCCATCGCCCAGTCGTCGCAGCCTCTTCAGGACGTACAGTCCGCCCTCCAACGCAAGGACTATGCGACTGCGCTGCGCATCGTCCGTCCGCTGGCCCAAGGCGGCGATCCCACGGCGCAGGCCATGCTGGGCACAATGTACGGGTTTGGGCTTGGAGTTACGCGAAGCAACTCCGAGGCAGTGAACTGGTTTCGCAAGGCCGCCGATCAAGGAAATCCTATCGCCCAGGGCAACCTCGGCATCGCGTATCTGAGCGGGCAGGGTGTGAAGCAGGATTACACCGAAGCGCTGAAGTGGCTGCGCAAAGCCGCCGATCAAAACGAGCCGCAAGCGGAGGCCAACCTCGGCTCGATGTACGCGCGCGGCGAGGGCGTCAAGAAGGACGCGGCGCAGGCTGTCGTGTGGTATCGCAAAGCAGCCGACCAGGGCGTCGCCGGGGCCCAATACAGCTTGGGTGTGGCGTACGCCAACGGCGTCGGCATAGCGAAGAATGATGTGGAAGCCATCAACTGGTTCCGCAAAGCCGCGGACCAAGGCGTGCCAGAAGCGCAGGCGAATCTGGGAATGGCGTACGCGCTCGGCATGGGCGTCGCGAAGAGTCCCGCCGAGGCGGTCAAATGGGCCAGCAAGGCGGCGCAGCAGGGTATCCCGCAGGGCCAGGAAAGTCTCCGCGGCTTGGCCGAGGAAGGTTACGCGCCCGCGCAAAACGAGCTCGGACTGACCTATGAAAAGGGCTGGGGAAGTCTCAAGATCGACGCCGAAGCGGTGAACTGGTATCGCAAGTCGGCCGACCAGAAATTCGCTGCCGCGCAGTTTAATTTGGGACGCATGTACGCGGCTGGCAAAGGCACCCGGCAAAGCGACATCGAGGCTTACAAGTGGTTCAGCCTCGCTGCCGCGCAGGGCAATGCGGATGCGCGCAAGCAGTTGGCGGAGGTCGCCAAGCGGCTGACGGCGGAGCAAATCGCACAAGCCAAGCAAGCGTCACACTGAAGCCTCGATTGCGTGATCTCTTCCCGTACAATTGGGCCTTATTGCATTCCATGGTTTTGACGCATATAGAAGCGCGGCCCATGCTAAGATTGGCCCATGAAGCTCACAATTGAGCTGGATCGCGAGAGCGATGGCCGCTGGATCGCGGAGGTTCCGGATCTTAACGTTTTGCTGTACGGAGACTCTCGCGAGCACGCAATTGAGCGGGCCGAAGCCGCCGTGCGGGAGATTGCACAGGACCGAATCGTCCACGGCGAAGTGCCTCCCGATTGGGCTAATGCGGGGTTTGAGCTTGTTCCAGCAATCCTCTCGAAGATCTCGAAGAAGACGGGCCCGAGACCCGAGGACCTGTAGCTCTTCGCCTGGATCAGCCTTGCACGAGCGGTGTGGGTTCGCCGGAAGCGGTTGTCACACTGAAGTACGAACAATCGGGGTGATGGAACACCAGCGCGCTGACGCTCGCTTCGGGGTCCATCATGAAACCTTCGGTGAGCTGCACACCGATGTCTTCTGGCTTGAGCAGATCGAACAATCCCTTTTGATCTTCCAGATTCGGACACGCCGGATAGCCGAAGCTGTAGCGCTTGCCGCGGTAGTGCGAAATGAACCGCTCCCGCATGGCGAGCGTGGGGGGATCGGGGAATCCCCAGTCCTCGCGAATGCGGCGATGGAGCCACTCGGCGCATGCTTCCGCGGATTCGAGCGCGAGAGCCTGCAATGCGTGCGCGTAAAAGAATCGGCCCGCGGTTTTGGCTTCCTCCGAGCGTTCGCGGATGCCTTCGCCGGCAGTTACCACGAATAACGCGAGGTGATCGCGGCCGGACGGATCCGGCGGCAAAACGTAATCGCTCAGACACAGGTGGTCCCCGAGGGGCTGGCGCGCGAAGTGGAAGGTGTGCAGCGGGCTGGCTGCGCCGGGTGCGAACAGCTGAATCGAGTTGCCGTCGCGCTCGGCCTCGAAAAACTGCCATACCGCGCGAACTTTCATAAACTCCGTGGCTTCGAGCTTCACCTGCTCCATGTCGTTGTAGAGCTTCAATGCGGTTTGATCGCGATCCGCCAATAGTTTCTCGAAATTGCCCTTGAAGCCCATGTGGCGGCCATACAGCATGAAGGGATTGATGTAGCTCCAGATAAGCGGAAGGTTGGGCGCTTCGCGCACACGGCGGTCGAGGTAGTTGACCGGCGGGACAGGAATATCGAGGCGCAGCTTGGGGCTGCGTTCGACGCCGGCGGGCGCGATGGGCTTGGATTCCGGCACCGCAGCGATGGCCGCTGTGAATAGGTGTGACGCGAGGGCCGCGTCGCGCTGGGCAGGGTCCATCAACCGGTTCATGATGCTGAGTCCGGTCATGGCGTCTTTGGCGTAGAAGGTCGGGGCACCGTAGGCCGGGCCGATGCGAGTGGTCGCGAACTTTTCGGAAAGGGCCGCGCCGCCGACCAACAGGGGAACAGCGACGCCTTGATCCTTGAAATCCTGCGCGGTGGTGACCATCTGATGAGCACTCTTGACTAAGAGACCCGAGAGCCCGATGGCGTCGGGCTGATGCTTGCGCCAGGCCTGGATGAGATCGTCCGATGGCACCTTGATGCCGAGATTGATTACCTGATAGCCGTTGTTGGCCAGGATGATCTCGACCAGGTTTTTGCCGATGTCGTGGACGTCGCCCTTGACCGTCGCCAGCACGATGGTTCCGCGCGTGGCGGTGTCGGCTTTTTCCATGAACTGCTGCAGGTGGTTGACGGCGGCCTTCATCGCCTCGGCCGACTGCAGCACTTCGGCGACAATCAGCTCATTGTTGTTGAACAGGCGGCCGACCTCGGTCATGCCGGCCATGAGCGGACCGTTGATGATGTCCAGGGGCGCAGCGCCTTCCAGCAGTTTGCGGTCGAGATCGGGAATCAAGCCGTCCTTGGTGCCTTCGATGATGTAGCGGCCCAGGCGTTCATCTATGTGAAGCTCTTCCGCGGCTTGCCTTTCCTTTTTCATGCCGCGAAAGCGTTCGGTGATGGCGCCGATGTGATATTGGTTGATGCCGATTTTCTGCTCGCGCGATTGTGCACGCCAGTCTTCAGGAGCCGTGCGGAAGAGCGGATCAATGGCGTCTTCCTGGGGCGTGTTGAACAGCAGATTTTCCGCCAGGCGCCGTTCTTCGAGAGGAATGGACGCGAAACGTTCCAGCCGTTCCGCGTTGACGATGGCGAGATCGAGGCCCGCCTTGGTGGCGTGGTAGAGGAACACCGAGTTGACCACTTCGCGCGCGCTGGGCGGCAATCCGAAGCTGATGTTGGAGATACCCAGGATGGTCTTGACGTACGGGATCTGAGCCTTGATCAGGCGGATCGCCTCAATGGTCTCGACCGCGCCGCCGATGTAGTTTTCGTCGCCGGTGGCGCAGGGGAAAACCAGAGTGTCGATGATGATGTCCTCGGGTGCGAAGCCGTACTTTTTGGTCAAAAGTTCAACGGAGCGCTGGGCGACGGCTAGCTTGCGCTCACGGGTAAAGGCCTGGGCCTGCTGCTTGTCCTCGTCGATGGTTCCCACGACCAGCGCGGCGCCGTAGGCGCGGGCAAGAGGACAGACGCGCTCGAACTTCTCCTCGCCGTCTTCGAGGTTGATGGAGTTGATGATGCTCTTGCCCTGCGTCCACTTCAGGGCGGTTTCGATCGCGCGGGGATCGGTGGTGTCGATCATCACCGGAGCTTTGATCTTGGGCATAAGCATCCCGTAGAAAGGATCGATATCCTTCAGCTCCTCGCGCTCGGAGGATTGCAGGCAGACGTCGATGACGTGCGCGCCATTCTTCACTTGCCAGCGCGCGATTTCGGTGGCTTCTTCCCATTTTTCTTCGGCGATCAAATTCTTGAAGAGCCGCGAGCCGATCACGTTGGTGCGCTCGCCGACGATTAACGGCCGGAGGCTTTCCTCGGCCTCCACCAGCTCGACACCGGAGTAGTAGGCACGGTGGGGGCTCGCGGGAATCACGCGCGGCGGGCGGCCAGCCGCCATATTTGCGATCGCTCGAATGTGGGCAGGCGTAGTTCCGCAGCATCCGCCGACGATGTTCAGCCAGCCCTGGTTCACAAATTTCTCGAGTTGCGCGGTGAGGGACTCGGGTGTTTCCAGATACTGGTTGTCTTCGTTGGGCAAGCCGGCATTGGGAAAGCAGGAAACCGGCATGGCTGCCATCTGGGCCAGCGTGCGGATATGATCGGTCATCAGATCGGGGCCGGTGGCGCAGTTGAGCCCGATGGCGAAGGGTTTCGCGTGAGCCACCGAAGCGTAGAAAGCGTCGACGGACTGGCCGGCGAGCATGGCGCCCCAGCGCTCGATGGTGCCCGAAATAATCGTGGGAATGTAGAGATCCTGAATCGCCAGGAGCGCGGCCTTGACGTTGCGCGTGTCGAAGCCAGTTTCGATGAGCAGGAGATCGACACCGCCTTCGACCAGCGCGCGAGCCTGGATGGCGTAACTGTCGCGGAGCTGATCGAAGCTGACATCGCCGCGCAGGGTGAGGGACTTCGTGGTGGGTCCCATGGACCCGGCAACAAACTTGTCGCCTGCCGCCTTACGGGCGAGTTGCGCGGCCAGGACGTTCAACTCATGGGCTTGACCGGCGAGGCCGAACTCTTCGAGTACGATCGGCGAGGCTTGAAAACTGTTGGTGGAGAGGATGTCCGCGCCGGCTTCAATGCGATGGGCCAGGCCGTTATCGAAGCCGATGTGCACGGCGCGACAGCCGCGCAGGCCGAACAGCGTCTGCGCCTGCGCGGTCTTCGCCCAGACGCGCTGCGCCGCGCCGAGAAACGCCAGGTCGCGATGGTCGAACCACTCGGGATTCGGCACCAGCACGTTGCAGCCCGCCTCGTGCAGAAACTGCGGCCAGACGTGCTCGAGCATCAGGTTGATGTCGTAGCGGACCGCCCCGCCGCTGCTGCCGCGGGCGCGCCGCCATGCGC